>JAABUP010011212.1_pt1 | contig 10281 bp, 7 predicted proteins | sample 5559201 | NCBI WGS metagenome assembly JAABUP01 (sample SAMN10711887, study PRJNA513373) | rock metagenome | isolation source: Antarctica rocks | place: Antarctica | reverse complement strand
TAGCCCCGCTCTCTGATGCCAACGCTATTTTTCGCGATCTAACTGATCTCGGAGTTTTAAACGGACTTCTGGGAGCCGTTACCGATTTGAATGGTATGGATATCAGAGTAGCCACGATGTGCTCTGGTACAGAATCCCCTCTCCTTGCTCTAGGAATGATCTGCGAGTGTAAGTCCTCGAATCTTCATGCCTTTCCTAGCAGTTATGCTAATAATCTATAGCATTGAAAGACAAATATAAAACGAATTTATCGATCAATCATTGCTTTAGCGTCGAGATTGTGCCTCGCAAGCAAGCCTACATCGAGCGTAATTTTCATCCGAAACATTTATTCCGAGACATTCGGGAGATAGGCGAATCTAAGGACGGGCAAGCGTGAGTACAATTTCGTGCCATATCGGCGTTTAGATAGCTGATGGCTCTCCAAGAACTACTGCCTATGGCGCTCTTGTTGACATTCCCAAAGACATCGACATGGTGATCGCCGGTTTCCCTTGCGTTGACTTCTCTACCCAGAACTCTAAGAGAAAGGCTATGGCAGATCTCGGCGAGTCGGGGGAGGGACTTATGGCTATCGTGAAGTATGCCCAAAAGGCTAGGCCAGCAACTATGATCCTCGAGAATGTCGAGCAGGCAGACTGGGATTTATTCAAAGCTGTCTTTGAGAACCGAAAAAAATTCGTCAGGGATTCTCTAGGAACGGAGATTGCCAAGCAGTGGCTTCAGTGGCCTCTTTACGATGATGGTAAAAGCTCAGGATATGTGGCCGTAAAACTCCTTCTCGACTCCAAGCAGTTTTACATCCCCCAAACACGTCGCAGGGGCTACATGTTCTTGGTGCGGAAAGACCTTCTCAATGACGAAAAAGCCGCAGAGGTATTGAGGCAAACCTGGGTTAAGACTGTCCATTTAATGAAGCGCCCAACAAGCGTGTCTACGGAAGCATTTCTTCTTCCTGAGGGTGATCCACATTTGATGAAAGCTCAAGTCGACACGTCACAGATAAGAATCCGAGGCGATGTGAACTGGGAAACGTGTAAAGAACGCCACCGAAAATATCGCATCATGAAGAGTTTGGGCTTTGGCCGACCTATTACACAATGGACCGATCGTGGTAACGCGGTGACACCAGACTACTTCTGGCGGCACTGGGCGAAGGTTCAAGTCGAGCGTCTCTGGGACACATGGGAAATTGCGCATTTGCGAAATGCAAAGAAAGGTTATGACGACCTCTATAAATTGTGAGTCGTGCTCCCACGTATTGTTTGCTTATGGACTAACAGATGCAGGCGCGTATGGGAATTATCTCAAAATGTCGATCGTGACGAGGATTCACATCCTTTTGGTATCACGGGATGCATCACTCCGTCGGGGCAGCCTTTTATCACTACGCGTGGACGGCCACTCGTGGGACGTGAGGCCTTAGCACTCCAAGGCCTTCCTCTGAACAAATTGATCCTCACCGGAGAAAGCCCTCGCGAGCTCCAGGATCTGGCCGGGAATGCGATGACGTCTACGGTCGTTGGAGCTGTAATGATTGCCGCCATAATTGCCGCCAAAGATGCATTAAAACGCAACATACTTTCGCGAGATCCTCAGCCCCAAACGAAATCGGCTCTTCAGAATCCTGCCATAGTCGTTAAGACGGACTCTCACTACCTGGATTCAGATCAACCATTGGCATTTGAAGGGACAGGAGAACATACTCTCCAAGAAATCTACGATCTCGCCGGCCAGACCGGCCGCAAATGCCATTGCGAGGGGCTCAGTCAGATCACAACGTCCAAAATCCTCGTCTGTAAAGACTGTGGTCATAGTGCTTGCAAAGATTGCGGGAAAATTCCCGTTCACGACTACAAACCCTCTCGCTTGCTATCACGGTCGCCTCCCCAAAACTTCCAGAGAGTAATTCAAGAGTACCTCCCGATGAGGGTCGTACTAAAGGGTCTCCTCGAAACGGACTTTGGGAGTTTGGTAGACAAAGTCAAGGGTCAATTGAGCCCTGGCCATCCTGCAATCGTTGAATCACAATTGCGTCAGGCCTGCGAAACGGAGCTCCAATTTCGAACCACAAAACGCTCTCAGTGGTGGACTGCAATCTACGAGTCCGCCTCGACCCGACTGGAAGTCACGATAAATGAGGAACGAGCATGCTGGTACCTATATGGCAAAGTGAATCCAACAGCTGGGGCAAACGACCCAAATCGCCAACTTCTGGAAAACCCAATCGCACGAATGAAAGTCCAAGGCGATGACATATTTCAAGGCTCTTGGCAGGTGTGCATGCCCACATTTGATGCCTTTGAAATCAATATTACAGGGAAAGGGAGCAAAGTACCATCGTGGCAAAATTCGCTTGAATTGGATAGATTCGAAAAGGATGAGGTCTATTCCCACTTGAAGATCGAATACAATACGTGTCCCAAAGTACCCCTAGATCAAGAAATCTGTGGTCTCTACAAAGCCTTGCCCAATTGTGGCGCAGCATGTGCTAGCTTGCACATCAAAATACCGGAGGACGAAGCAGCTCTAGGTTCCGACGTCATGCAGGTTGCTGCTACTCTCACGCAGGACAGCGGTAGAAAGTTCTTCTTTCTGGATCCACATAAAACTGGACTGCCGACTGACGACAGATACGTTTTTTCTACAGATGCTCGCCGACTCGAATACCAAGAGCAGCGCCCACTTGTCGCCCGCTTAACTTCCGCCTGGGATCCTATAGCTGAGGGTGTTACCACAGTAGAGTGTGAGGCTAAAGGCGAATGGGTATCATGTGATGCCTCATTACGAGCTTTCGAAGGATCAGAGAGAGCAACATATGCTATGCCACGTAATGATTTGGCCTTGGAACTGTTCCGCAAAGTGTCTCTAGATCCATTGCACCCCGAAACGCTTAGCTACGATTGCAGGACTTCGGCAGTCGTTCTGCTTAGCTTCAACGTGCCTCTAGGGAATCTCGTACAGCATGGGACAGCAGAATGGTGGCATTCAGGTGACTGGCAGACAGTGAATGCAATCGATGAGCGTGAAGCCCTTCAGCTAGATGCCTGGCTGATCGAGAGGCCACGAGGCCTAGCTGGTTTCTCAAAAAATCTTCGAATGGTCGCCCTTCCACAACACCTCGAGACTTGTGAGTGTTGCGCACCAAGACTTGCAACTACCAGGTGGCGATTATCAAAGTCGGGCAAGATCATCCCATACGAAGATGGCCCCGAAGCTGGGCGATACGAGCAAGCTCTAAAGGCTCGACCTTTGCCGTTCATAATCCGGCAGCGGCTTAACCAAGGTTCACATGCTCAATTACAGATGGCCCCCAATGTTTCAACGCTAGCTCACAGAGCATATGGGAAGCTAGAGGACGTATCTCCTGATTCTCGTCCTAGCGGTTTCTGGGGTGTGAACACTCACGTTGAACTGCATCCTGGAAACATCTTCCCGCAAATAAAGATAAAGGATACCAAGGAAATTCCTAAAGACGAGTACGAATTTCCAATGAACAAGTTACCGAAGAAGGAATTACCAAAGAGACTCCGTCCGGAACAGAAGCGTTTGTTGAAATGGATGATTGGCCAAGAATTGGAAGATGCTGCGCCATGGAAAGAGCAAGAGGTAGAAGAAGTCGCAATACCTTCACTTGGTTGGCGAGTCGAGTATCGCGCTAGGAAAGAGACTTCAGTTCCCGGGGGCGTCCTTGCCGACCATGTTGGATTCGGGAAGACCCCTACCATCTTGGCTCTTCATGATAAGATGAAGCCTGTGACTGATGAGGAGGCGAAGAAGCCATGCGATGGCTCGATTTCACTGAAGGCGACCCTCGTACTCGTACCTCCTCAACTGGTGAACCAATGGAGGGACGAAATCATCAAATTTCTTGGCTACGAATACAAAATACTGATTGTGGAAGGACTGAAAGATCTGAACAAAACTACCATAGCAGATTTCGAAAGTGCGGACTTCGTCATTGTCAGCGTGGATCTGCTCAAGAGTGATTCCTATTGGCCAAAGGTGGCACTCTTCGCAAATCAGCCAGAGGGACCTAGCGTAGGGGGACGAGCGTTTAACGTTTGGCACGCTCGCGTACGCGCAGAGATCAGAAAAAACGTTGAAGAGTTGAAGAAGATGACAACACCTTCCAAGTTGGCCGAATTCCGTCAAAACTTGCGGGCGGCCCTCCGTTTGGCTGAGAAAGATGAAAACCTTCTACGACTTGTTCCATCAAAGCTAACGCGAGGCGCCAAGTATGAACCTTATAAAGGTGGCAGCGCAGATCAAGAAATGGCCGCAGATAAAATTGGGGAAGATGGAGATGCCAAAAACGAGGACGCTGAAGACGAGACTATCAATACCAAATGTGCCGAGAAGAAAATTGCTAAAGATGAGGCTACTGGAGATGAGGGAACCAAGGCGGAAATCGGAAAAGCCAAAGCTGGAAAAGCCAAAGCTAGAAAACCCAAAAAAGCCGAACAACCTCCTTTGACCGAAGAGGAAGAACGTCAAGCTAAGATAGACAGGAGCTACAACGCCATGTTTGGGCTGAAAGAGACGAATGGGACCAATTCAACAGACCCGGATATTGAGGCCTGGAAACAAATGAGATGTCCCAGTCTAGAGATGTTTACTTTTGCTCGAATGGTCATAGACGAGTACACCTACATTTTGCAAAAGTATTACGACCTTTTCCGGGCGATTAAGGCTCATCGGAAATGGACCCTCTCTGGAACGCCGCCCTTGGCTGGCTTTCCGGATATCAGGAGGATGGCGGGATTAGTCGACGCAAATCTGGGCGTGCTTGATGACAACGCTGGAGAGGTCCAGCACGCAACGTTAGCGAGCACTCGCAACGAGCGTAGCGACGCCGAGACATTCCAGGCATTTGGCTTTAGCCATACTCCGGACTGGCATGGCACGAGACACCAGCATGCGCAAAGATTCGTAGACCAATTTGTGAGGCAAAATGCTCGAGAAATTGGCGAGCTTTCCGTCGAGTATATTATCATACCAGTGAGAATGTACACGACCGAGAGAATCGTGTACGAAGAGCTTCAGCATTTACTGGAGGATACGGACTTTGAGGTTGGCCGCGGGATCCAGACACAAGGCCAGGGTGATAGAGGAGAGCAGGCTGGGAATCTGCTGAAGGGCTGCAAATCTGCCCCCGAGGCGCTGTTGAAGGCATCCTCCTACTTCGGTAAAGAGGTTTTCAAACTCACCGCCGAGAATTCCAACAATTTGTCAGACCTTGAGCGAAAAGGTGAGATAGATCTCAACAATTTCTCCTACATTGCCTTCGCAGGGCATCTCAGACATGCTGTTTGGCTGGACAAGCAAATCCAACGCTTTTGGAATGACCCCAAATTCGAAGGTATGGTTGAGAGCTACGGCAACTTATTCGAAGATTGGATCATATCTGTACAGTCCGGCAGATCTTTCCATGTAGCGGTTACCTTGGAAATGCTCATGAAAATGGCCAAGGATAAATACAAGTTCGATCATGAAGAGCAATTCTACCGCGATGAACCGGATGAAGCGGCCAAGAAAAAAGAAAAGCAAGAGATCAGGAGCAAGAAAGCGGCTGCAGCCAGAGCGGTCAAGAAGGCCGCGACTGACAGAATAGTGTATCCAGGTGGAGGAGCAACAGAAGGAAAGTCAATTGAGCCTGCAGTGAGACATCTTCCCTATAAAATTCCTCATGACAATCTACCACAATTTATAAAAGCCCTCCAGAGTGTTATTCGTCAACTCCAGAAAGATACCGGCGAAGTTGTGTCGCGATATGGCAAAATGCGATTCGCTAGAATAGCTCGCACGCTTGTGGCCAGATCCAAGCTGGATGAGCCGGACAAAGGGGTCAAGAGGTTTGATATCGACCCGTGCGAAGTGTGTGGCAGCAGCAGGAATCTAAGCAGACTTTTCATCAATGCTTCGTGCGGACACATTATCTGCGATTCATGTCTTCAAAAGCACCGACATATCGAACACTGTGTTGTTAAAAATTGCCACGTTCCAGCGCCGAGGAGTCGTCTCAGGTCTCTTGATGACTTCGAAGACACTGGTGAGGAAGATTGTGAGTATGGCATCAAGGTTGATCAAATCATCGCTCTCATCCAGTCGATCGACGACGAAGACCAAGTCTTGCTGTTCGTACAATACGAGGAGTTGATGAATAAACTTAACGATGCACTTAATGATAAAAAGATCCCACATTCAGGTCTGTTTGAGAATAAGCGGAGTCAGGCTGGTCGCATAGTGGAAAAATTCAAGAAAAATAAGGAGGCTTCAAGAGATAAGGTGCTTCTCTTGAATTCCTCGAACGATACGGCTGCTGGGGCGTAAGTACCTTGCTCTACCTATTCAGGGTCCAAACTCACTGACTTTGCTCACCTGTAGTAATCTCATCAACGCCAATCATGTCATTTTCCTGGCCCCGTTTGACGCATCATCACATTATGCTTACGGCGCCTCCAGAACGCAGTGCATCGGCCGTGCCTTGCGTTACGGCCAAAAAAAGAAAGTCTACGTCTATGACTTCTTAGCACTGAAGACCTTTGACGTGGATGTTTTCGAGTACCGTGAGGGCAAAAGACTTATGAAAAAGACATGTGGGGACTCGGTAGAATGGAGTATGGTGAACCCAAAGGGTCTGACACCTGAGGAGGAATTGAAGTTGGCGGAATCAGACCCAAAGGATCCGATAACTAAGGGGATGGATGACCAAGAGAGTCTGACCTCCGAGGGGATGGTTGACCAAGAGAATCTGACTGAGGGGGTGATTGACCAAGAGAATCTGACAGATGAGGAGATGGATGACCAAGAGAGTCTAACAGCCGAGGAGAAATTGGAGATGGGGATCTTCGGTTGTGGATACAATTACCGCTTCTCCGATGATGTTCGCGATCGCGATGACCTAGGGGATGCATAGGAGACCTCGGTGGAAGGAATGTGAAATTGATTGCAGAAATCAGAATGGTAAGCTTGCAAGGCTAAGTCTCATTATTTTCATAGGTATAGGGTATTCAGTGCCAGACATAAGATAGAATGCGTTCATTACTTCAGCTTGAGGCTCACGAGACGCAAAACATATCTAGCACTGCTCCAACACTCATCACGCAGAGACATTGAAGTGATATCAGACCATGTTCCGATGTCTCAGGCAGTGATCAACTGTCTAATAATTCTACTTGTCTGTCCTATTCTCTGGACTCACATCTGCATAAAAGGGGGGGCCATGGAGACCGGAACTTGTAAAGGCCGAACTCCGATAAATAAAGCGAAGCGAGAACGCACTAATCGTCACACTCAATCAAAACATCATCTCCGTCGTACGCAACACCGCAGTTTATACAGAGCATTAATACAGGCCTTGAAGGAGTACTTGCAGAACCTAGTATACAACAAGTGGATGCGTTAAAGGTAAGATTCTGAACGTTTCGGTCGAAACTGATGTGGAGCTGATGGTAGGGGCAAGGCTAGAAACAGTATATCTCCTGAACATTTTCGTTCCAATAAATCGCAATAAATGGGACGATCAAACGCTGCCTCGCAGTGCTCACGTAATAATAGTAATGGGTCTTCCCTGTACCAACAGAGGGATGGTAATCCTTGCTCGAGTCGCTCACATTCCCAGCAAAGCCTACAGAGGCGAGCGCCAACGGCGCGAATGATTGCTGAGCAAATGACCAACAGCAATGCTCTCGTACACGGTGGGGCTCCTCCTCCCATGGGTACTAAGAAGCGTGCCCCCTCCGTGATGCCAACTTCGCGCCAGCCGCCAGCCAAGAAGGTCAGGAAGTCACAAACAGAGTTCCCCCTCATGGAGAGGGGGTTACTCCCATATAACCATGGTCCGGACCTGGGAGTCGACGCAAGACTGCAGCTTGTTGACAGCAACGAAGACCAAGTCCCCATGACTCGCACTATCTTGAGAAGAAGAAGCAAGTCACTAAACGATGAACCTTTGTCGCCGAGGCAATCTCTCAATGTCACGCACTTGATGCGAGCGCAAATAGAACCCGACCCTCATGGCTTTGGCGAGCAGAGTATGAACCTTGACCGACCGCGCAATGTAGGACAAAATCGACATAGAGTTCCGCGCTTGGTCCCACTGTCTCTAGAGAAGCCGTTGTCCGAGCAAGTTGTGAGATTTCCTGTCAAGGAAGCCTGGAGGTCTTGGGAAAACGAGAAAGGTGGGATGACTTCTTCTGTGACACGCAGGATTCCTTGTGTTGTTATCTGACTTGCATGATAGATGATCTTTTCAAATGCTTGACTTCCAGCGCATATGGCACCGATGTGCAGATGCCTTCTCGACTTCGACTCGCACCTGATGGCTCATCCAGAAACCTGAGAGAGCTCGGCTATCATGTAGAAGAGAGCGGTCTGATGGTTTTTGAGCCCGCAATTCCGCAGTATTACAATTTCCCCGCACTGTTGCAGTTAGTGGAAGAGAGCGCGGGACGTATGCAAGGTGTTGTCAAAATCATATTGCCTGAAGGCGTGTAAGTCCTCGATAACATTCAGATTTTGAAAGCCAGCGCTAAGCCTAGCGCACAGCACCAAACCCCACATCATCGATCTTGATGTCGAAGTGTCTGAAGAAGCTCGTGTATCGGTAACGCAAGTTTGGTTGGACCAGAATGAGTCTGCTAAACAAGCCGGGCTATACCGCGTGAATAATGAAGAAGCTGGCGTCCTTCCAGTCTCCAGATTCCGTGATCGAATCGAACAGAAGAAGGACTACCTCCAAGAGAAGTGGGACCTGCTCGGGTCTGAAGATAGCGATGTCTGGAGAGAGAATTACGAGCGAAACACTTATGACGAAGCAAGCATGCTAAATAGTCTGCATAACGACGCTCCTCTGTTTTGTGCCATGGATATACCAGGTCTGCAACCCTCTCTCAACAACTCAAATACACTCAACTGACTCGCTCAACAGGTACCCCCGAGAACCGAGCCGACCTAGAATGCAGCGACCTCGACCTCACAGCACTCCCAGGAAACACTTTCTTCGAATCCACCTCCATCAACACGCACGACATCCCCAACGTCCTCTTCCCCGGTATCACCCAATCAACCTTCCACCTCTCCTACCGCACCGGTCCCATGTTCATCCTTCAAATGGGTGAATTCGCCAGCTACACAATGAATTATCATCACTCAGGCGGCCCACGAACCTACATCATCATCTCCCCCTCCCACCACGCACGTCTCGAAACCCTCCTCCGCCTAGCCGTCGCCTCCGACCCAAAAGTCCCTACACCGGCAATGTGCAGTCAATTTGCCTCGCACAGCAAGTTCTACATACCGAAAGAGACCCTCATCCGCAATGACATCGCCTTCACAGAAGTTACACAATACGAGGGCGAAATGCTCATTATTTTCCCCTTCGCATACTATCAGGGTTTCAACGCGGGGCCCAATATTACGGAGGAAATCACGTATGCGAGTGAGCGCTGGAAGACGTTCCATCGGCGCGATTTCTATGACCCTTGTGATAAGAAGTGCGGTGGGGAGAAAGACACTTTTGATCTTGGGTTTGTGGGGGTGGAAGATGTGGAGATGGCGGATCAGGGGGGTGTGGCCGGTGGGGAGGCTGTGGAGGAGGTCGTGCAGCCGGTGCAGCGGCCTCGGAAGGGGAGTATGAATCGTGGTCCTGTGCGTTTTTAGGGGATGAGGCCAGGATGATACTGATTGGTTAGGGTTTTTACCCTTCTTGTTGCGTGTTGATTGGGCAAGAGCCCTGGATATGGTGAGATGCGTGGATGTTCTTCTTCTTCTTTTCCTTCTTCTTCTGTATTAATAATAGGGCTGTAATCCATAGATGTAACGTTTCTTCCGGTGTAACATACTTATTCAAACGTGTTATTAAGGGTTTATAACCCGTCGTCGAGCGAGACGTACGGATTTCATACCTCTGCTTATAGAACCATCAAGGTAAAGTCCCTATCGAAGTCTCTAACAGCCCTTCTTTTTCCAAGCAATTCATGACAGCAACATCCAACAGACCCATCAGATAATCTACCTCCGAGGTCTCAAGACCCAATTCACCCTCTTCAACAGCAACCTCTCCTCCACCATCCACAGCTCCCAAACCCTCCTCATCCCCAAGCAAAACCTCAAACCACTCCCCCCCCTCCTCAACCACCCTCCTACCCCTCACAGTCTCCCCCTCAGCCCCAGCCTCGACCATCAATCTCTCCAACCCATTCACCCTCTCCTTAAGCAACCCCACATCCCCCTTATCAACATGAACCCCCCTCAACCAAACCTCCCTCAACCCCTCCC
>JAABUP010011211.1_pt1 | contig 10282 bp, 8 predicted proteins | sample 5559201 | NCBI WGS metagenome assembly JAABUP01 (sample SAMN10711887, study PRJNA513373) | rock metagenome | isolation source: Antarctica rocks | place: Antarctica | reverse complement strand
AAGACTGTGCATGGGAAATATAGTGATGTACAGGTCTATGTAGCATGTAGTTTATGATATATATGGTGGAAGCAGATGACCTGTGGCCCAAAGTATTGGGGTGTATGCTGTCACAAAGCCATTGGGAGCCTTTGAAGTTCTGCCGCCGCTGCCAGGTGGGATGAAACAGTGCATTACGCATGGATACGGACTGTAAGCCGTAATACGCCACAATGCTTTGGATTGGGTCCTCTGCAGTGCTGAAGAAGTTGGGGTGGTTGAAGAAGGGAGACCAGCTGTGGAGCGCAATGATTGCTGGATGCTGTCTGTACCCCAACAGCTTTCTGAGCAGCATTTCGTATCCTCTCCTGCATAACATGCAATCAAAGATCAGACTCATGGACACACACAGACACCCTGACAGATGCTCATACAGGATGCAATGGGCAGGTCTTGATCTCATCTCTAAAGGACATCAGACAAGTATGAGCGACCAAGGCTTGCATTTTCTTTGCACAGAATCAATGGTCATGAGCAAGAAGCACACTTTGTGATGCGCTCATGTGCAAATCATCTCGGCCATGTGCAGATCATCTCAGCCAGGTGCAGATCATCTCAACCACACACTTGCAAACACGTTTCATGCAACAAGCAAATGGAGTATGCAAAGGGCCGAGAACAACGCACATTAGGCAAAGACAGCATACCGGTCTGGTGTATCCGGTTCTGGCGATTTCCCCATGATCCCACTTGCTCTGTCATTCAACGTGAAATCCACAAACACAAGGTCTACGTCTTCGTCAGGCACAAACATATCCACACACTGTGCGTAGTAAAGGCTTGTGACACCGCCCACGCCAGCATTCTGTACTCTGACTGAAGTGTTGGGGTATGTATCTCTGACCCAGTTTGTGACTTTGCCAGTGAAAGACAAGGGGGCGCGGTCGTGGAAGGGCACACCGCCCCCCTCTGTGATGCTACCCCCAATGAAGCTGAGACTAACAGGCAATCCTGCAGAGGCCATGTAGATGCATACAACCTCAAATGAAAATGATCAGTGCTTGCACACTTGCTGTACTATGAACTCTTGCACGGTTAGGACAGACACGTCACAAGCTATGTTTGCAGGCAGTGTGAAAATTGGCAGTAAGACAGCAACCCTGCAACTCACACACACATTGATAGACGATAGTGATTGCAAAAAAGTTGGTCGACCATTGGTACATTCACAGAAGTTGTCAGAGATGCTGAGCCACAAAAGGCACAAGCAGGACCTGCCATAAATACAATCCTGACCTGTCATGAGCTTGTGGAACACCTTCAGAAGTCTGTTAGTATTGCCTGGTGGTCCGATGCCTTGCTGTAAGAGGTCTTCTGGCAGAGCAGCTTCATATGCATATATTCGCTCGGCAAGCTGTCGCCTCTGAGGCGCGCCCTGTACCAGAAGTCCCGTTGAAGTTGTTTTCCGCGCGCTGCTTGCAGCTTATACTGCAGCCACAGCAGCAGCAAGACGAGTGCAAAGATGGCAGCACGTACTCGGCTCTGCACCGCTATGGATGGGGCTCGCTGCCGGGTCACAATTGTCTCTTTGCAACCGTACCACCCTTGCCACTCCACCGGGATGTCGCAGTCGTGAGGGATTTCGTCACTGCTTATTGCTTCGTACGGTGCAGCGACACAAAAGCAGCAGAGCCAGGCCAAGCAAAGCGCAACAAGGCCAAGTCTGAATTTATATGTCCAGGACCAACAAGTTTGCATATTGATTACACCACATGAACATCCAGGCTAACGCGCGTTCATGAAAGCAGTTGTGCATGCAACCTTTGCAATCCGTGATGCATAGCTATCAGCTCGGCACCGATGGAGGCTATCGGCGAGATGCCTGCTCGCGTTCGGGATGGTTGTAGCAATGGGCACTACCTGATGCTAAACCGTCGACACCGTCAACATCGCGTCACTACGTCCTGGCACGTTGACATTTCCAGTTGCCGACTTTGCTTCTCCCTTCAGTCAGTCGGTCTTCTTCAAAAACTTCCTGTAGTCCATGCATAGTAGAAATGTCATCATGCCATCATGCCGTGAGGTGTGGTAGCTCATAACCCATAACGGTTGATGCAGCTCAACAGGGCCGAGCGAGCAAAGTACCTTGCTGAACATAGCCTCCGAGACGCAATTTAATGCATGGCGCAGCCTGATACACCTTTGCTTGACTGCATGCTGTATCTGACTCAGTGATGCTAGCCGTCTATGATTCAGGCATTTTACCAACTTGGCTCTTGAAGCTCTCCAAATTAGTGTATCCTTGGGAAAGTGTATCTGAGATCCAACCTATCAAGGCAAAGTACCTTACTTGAACCACATGCGTCTGTAGACATGTGAGGTGGCCAGGGCTCCGCGGTATCCTGTTGCAATGTCATCACAAAGTACTGCACGCTGCCTGCAAGCGGTGCTTGCACTTGCACACGGGCTACGCACATGCGCACAGTTGAAATTTGTGGCGTCTGTGCTGCTTGATGCTTACATTGCTTTCAAGCTTTGAAATCGAAATTTGGGCAAGATGGCATCATATTCCAGCAGTTTGACCTTTGCACGCAGCAGCAGCCTCCAGGAGTCTTTTTGAAGGCACATGTCAGCACAAGCATGTTGCAACATCATCTTGCGTTGATGCATGTACACACTACTACTGCCTGGTCTTCTTCTGCACAGGATTGCAACTGCACAAAGCTGCCCTTTTATTAGAATTGCCGCCAGCAAGTCTAGAAGGGGCCTTAGACTCCAGAGTGATAAAGCTGACCGAATCACAAGACAACACTGTTGTGTCTGCCTGCAGTGGCAACCACAGACCATCAGCGTCTGCCTTCAGATCCGCACAATCAAAATTTTGACTTGTGCCCATGTGCTAGCTACACATGCGCAACACGCCAGCTCTGGACTCAACAACGCTACTTGCCAGTGCAAACAAAAAATCTCCAGTCATCACAAGCTCTCTGTCAGACCCTCAACGCATATGTCCAGGCTAACCTTGTTGGGTAAACGCAGTATGGCAACAGTCCTTGGCAACTTGAAGCGCGCTGGGCCTGCAAGCAATGGCTGAAGTGACACATGGTAGCTGCTGCACACCAGCTTCCAACATACAGGGGGTCCTGCTGGACAGACCCTGCTCATATTCAGCTGTGTGTCTTGACACCTGCTGAGCCTGGGTTGATGAACAGGACTCCATTGTGCTGGCATACGCCATGCTTGTGGCTATGGCCAAACACCACAACATCTGGGGAGTGCATTGTGATCAACTCCTGGCAGGCTGTTGTGGTTTTGGGTGGCATGCCGCAAATGTGCAGCAGAAGCAATTTCCATCCTGACAGGACAAGCAATCTTGATTCTGGAAACAGGTCTGTTGGGGCCCCAGTATCAACATTGCCTCTGCATTGTGTAACCTCAGTCATTGTCAGTTAAAAAACCTCATGTGATATGCAAGAGTTATCGAAAGGTAACCACCGCTGCCACATTCTACGCTTCACATGGCACACACTCATGCATCTTGGTGGTGCTACTAGTGGCATCTCAGGTCTGAGCAGTCACCTAACAGCTAGCGTAGGCGCTATGGCGCTCAACTTGGTCAAAATTTCTGCAGCAAAATAAGGCCGTTAAGACCAGTGACACTACCATCAGTACGGTATACAGCACGTATTTTGACGTTGCTAACCGTGTGGGTCATTGTCTTTATGGCCGACATCACCAGCGTGCAAGATCTGATGCACGTCTGTGAGAACCGTGCTCAAAGCCTGAACATAATGTCATCACGTAGCTTTGAGTCAGCAGAAGAAAGGCTGCAGTGTGGTTCACCCACCTGATCATAAACGCCATGGGTGTCAGAAACTAGACCCAGTCTCATCTTACAGACAGTACTGTCATCATCAAAGTGGTTTATCAGGCCAGGGAATTCGCTGCGATACCCGTAGAGCACATCAAGCTGTGAGGTCTGCTGTTCGGGAGAGGCTGTTCTGAATGCAAGCTCGACTGTGTATACTCAATTGTGATTCTTGCAGTCATCCAGGCTCAAGCTCATATGTACTCAGTAAAACCTCTTTACATCAACCATGCCAAAATTTGCGCTGAAGTCAGTTTGCTGTCAACAATTGGGGTTCAGGCCAATTGCTGGTCAATCATTCTAGTCACAATGCAAAGGTTGTTCAAGAGTTCACTGCAACGATATGGCAGTTGCAAACAGCTTTGCCCAATGACTGGCACTGCATGACCTCAGGGAATATACACTGCACCAAGGATGCTTTACTGTGTAGAAAATGAACTGCAATGCTAGTTCAGACACTGCCCAGGATCCTGAGTTGCTAGCAGCCTTTGAGCATTCTTGGAAGTCAGCAGCAGAGCAAACTGGGCATCATCCAGGCCCCTGCAGGCACAGTTTTGTGTTGCATAATTGGTTTTGTAACGTCTGGGATGCGCACATGGGCTCTCTAGCAACAACGGCCTTACCCTTTTACTACAGATTCAGCATGTTAACCACCAGTGTAGAGCTTGCATATAGCAGCTGCAGCAGCATTATGTCCCTTGAGAATGCAGCGTGCTAATCTGACTCACAAACAGTATCAGCTACTGGGACTGTAAATGGCCAGCATGACCAGAGGTCGCAGGGGCCAGCTAGGACTGATCTGCATGCATTTGTCTATGCATACATGAAACAAAGTCATCTAAAACATGTCACAATGAACACAAGCATGAGTATGTATGATGTTGCAATTGCCATCCAGCATGGCAGACGTTTAGGCCACAACACTCAGGCCACAGCATACAGGTCACAATATTCACAACATTCAGGACACGACATTCAGATCACAGCATTCAGGTCACAACATTCAGGCCACAACGTTGAGGCCACAGCATTCAGGCCGCAGCATTCAGGACACAACATTCACGCCACAACATGCTCACCAGGGCTGTTGCAGCATCTCATACTGCCCCATAGCTGCATTGTACTGAACCAGCTGCTGCGTACGGCCAGGCTTCAGAGTGAAGTAGATCTGGGCCAGTCCTTGAGATGAAATATCCTCCACAATCTGCAGATCCCCAGCCAGGCTGGGGCTGGGTCCGGGGTTTCGCAGGGAGCTTGGGGGCTGCTTCAGCTTGGCCAGATTCAGAAATGCAGTCCCAGAGAGAGCGTACTGCTGCAGCAGCTGCTGTACTACTGCCTGCATCAAAAGTTTGTGAAATTTCAGTTAAATATTGACTATTTGTTTATCAACTATTCATTGTGTACTCTAATGTGCAGACAGTAATGACTGTGCAAACATCCTGGCTACAGGGCACATGTGATTATGATATGCAACAAATCCAAGCTGGTGAGAGTTTTGCTAAATGGACAAACAGCCAATGTCAGGGCTATGGGCAATGAGTGGCAACTTCTGCCATCAGAGCTATTTTTGGCTTATTGATAATGCACACACTGTTGCTGCTGCTTCCAACATCTGCAAACATTACCTGCAACAAAGTGCAGGCATCACAAGCAACAAGGCGCCTGCTCACATGCAGAAAGCTACAGGTGGAAGTGATCAAATAGTTGCTTTCGATCCATGTTGCACGTGAGAGCAGCAGCAGTCTCAGCAGGTTACCTCATTGCTCAGAGGCAAACGGGCCGGCGCAGACTGCTGGCTTGGCTGCTGCTGTTGCCTTGCCTGTACCAGCTGCATTTGTGCCGTTGGCTGTTGCTGCAGCTGCTGCTGCTGCTGCTCCAACTGCTGCCGCTGCTGCCGCCTCAGCTGCTGCTGCTGCAGCTGCTGCTGATACTTGGCATTCTGAGCCAAAGCATAGCCAACACTACCCATCTGATCCCCAGGAACAGAACTCAAAGCAGCAGCTTGCACAGCAGCTGATGCAGCAACTGACAGCATCTGCCTGTCACCATTTGGACTAGCCTGATAGCTGTTAGCTGGCTGCACCTGCATCTGCTGCCCTTGCTGTTGACTTTGATAGGCTTGACTCGGGCTTGGCGTTGGCTCTCTTGACTGCTGCTGCTGCTGCTGTTGCCGCTGCTTCAATTGCTGCAACCTCTGTTGATACATGGCAGCTTGCCCCTGGGCATATTGGGCAGAGCCCAGCTGTCCAGAAGCTGATGCATTGGCAGGCGGCTGCTGCTGCTGCTGCTGCTGCTGCAACTGTTGCTGCTGCTGCTGCTGCTGCAGGTCCTGCTGTTGGTACAGTGGGTTAGGCGCATAGCCAGGCTGCTGTACACCTTCCATGCCAGCTTCTTGCCCTGGCCCCTCCAGCAGCTGCTGCTGCTGTTGCTGCTGTTGCTGCTTCAGCTGCTGCTGCTTCTGCCGTTGCTGCATGAGCTTTTGCTGATACATGGCGCTTTGGCTTTGAGCGTAGCCTGCAGCTCCAAACTGACCTTGTTGTATCAACTGCTGCTGCTGCTGAGGAAAGCCACTGCCTGAAGCATTGGATTCCATACCCTGACTATACAAGACAGCCTCATCACCTAGTCTCTGATTAGCTTGACTAAAACTTTGCAGCTGCAGCTGCTGTTGCTGCTGCTGCTGCTGTTGCTGTAGGATTTGTTGCTGTAGCATCTGTTGCTGTTGCAGCTTGGGTTGGTACAAGGCCTTCTGGTCCTGAGCACGTGTGGGTGAGCCATACTGAGACTGAGCACCTTGATCTGAGCCATACTGCATGCCCAGCTCTGTACCAGGCGCCTCTTGCTGTTGCTGCTGCTGCTTCAACTGCTGCAGTCTCTGTTGGTACATGGCGTTCTGGGACATAGCATAGCCAGCAGTGCCAAATTGACCTCCCATGACACTTCGCTGGACTCCAAAACCATCCTGTGACTGTTGCAACTGCATTTGCCTCTGCTGCTGATAGCCTGCACCCTGGATCTGAGCAAAACCTTGTGATCCAAATTGCCCAATTCCAGCCCTAGAGGGTGCGCCAAATTGCAGGGCAATGTCTGATTCCTCGGTGGCTAGGCTCCCTTCAGGTGCAGGCAGAGCAAGCAAACCCTTAGGGTTCCAGCTGCCCTGTTGCCCTTGGCTCTTCCAGCTAGGGTTCATGCTAGGGTCTGCCTCAGTCCCATACTTGGCACGCAAGGACTCTGCCATGATCTGCTGCTGCGCATCGGGCTGACTGTAGCCGTAGCCTCCATCACCCGGCATGTATGGCGTAAGCTCCAGCGTACTGCTTTGCAGAGGTCCTGCCTGCTCTTCTTCTTCTGCCTCCTCAAGAGCCGCACCTCGGTTGAACATGTTGAAAGCCAGAAGGTTAGTCATCATCAGCTTGTTTTTCAGCATCTGAGACATGCGCTGTGTACTCTTCTTGCCACCAGGATTCATCCCGGGGCTTGACTTGATCCCTGTGGAGGGGGTGGGGTTTGTGCCACTGAGTGAGGAGGCCACAAGGGGGTCTGCTGAAGAAGTAGAGTAGCGGGAGGCTTTGCCGGTTGCTTGCTGCATCATCTGGGTGTACAGCTTCATGAACACGCTCTCCCGAGCTGCAATACAGACATGTGATTAGCGATGTCTCACCCCATATTTCTAGACACTCACCATATTTTTGATACCCACCATTCTGGATCTGAGTAAATCCATATTTCCTTAGATTTTGTCAATGGAACAGTGATGTAGTCTCTTTCCCGCCAAAAATGGCTGTTGTCCAGATTGGCGTAATCAGGCCAAGGCTGCAAAGCAAGTGGCGTGCCAAACGTACTTTCCAGGGGGGCATGCGCATTAACACATAAGCTTTTGCAGAAACACTAAGACTTGCTTCCGCCGTTGCCGTCCATCAATTACAAAAGTAGCCTTTGGTGATTCTACAGTCAAGGAGCTTGATACTCCCTTGGTGACAAAGCGCATGAAAGGAGGCATGTCGCAAACAGCTTGTCTGGATGATGTGTATGACCCATGTGATGTGCACATCCTTGTCAGCAGGTGCTAGTCACAATCACATTTATGTGTGCAGACAGACTTCACCTCGAGAGTGATCTGAGTGCTCAGGGCAGCAAAAAGGTCAGGGCCAGAAAAAGGAGAGCCATACAGCATTGTACCGATGCATCGTCACATGTACTAGCAAGCATAGCAGCTGGTGTACTTGTATGAAATATCTGATTATATATTCAAAGGGAAGCAAGCAGTGGCTAGCTCACCTGCGCTGTTGTTGCTGCTGCTGCCACTCTGCATCTTTGCCTTCATGCTGGTAAAGAAAGCCTTGGCAGCTGCTGCAGCACCTTCACCTCCTCCTTCCCCAGCAGCTTCTGCAGCAGCTGCCGTCGCTGCTGCCGTCGAGGCCACCCATGTGTCATCCTCCGATGGGCCGCCATCTGGGGCAGATGCGGCCTTGCTCTTCCTCTTCTTCTTGTGCTTGCCCTTCTTCTTGAAGGACTTGGACCTGCCCTTGTTGATGTGCTTGAGGGCAAAGGAGATGAGGTCCAGCCACCAGCCTCGCCGAAGGCCCACCCAAAACACAGCAGCTGCAGCCAGAACACACTGGCAGTCAAGCACAGAAGAAAATGACAGAGAAGCCTACATCTGTTTGCGTCAATTTAATGAGAAGCCAGGACGAGAAAGCACACAGTCAGTCTGGTGGAGCTGCACAGAGCATATCAGTGTCTGCAAGGAAACCTCCTGTTATGTCTGACTTTTGCTATGAGCCCTCCAAACGTGACCTCATGACCCCAAGGACCCTTGAAGTTTGTACAAATAGAAAAATAATCATGACAAGAATATGACAAGGTGCATGTGCTTTAGGCATCTGTGCAAGTAGCTCTTCCTACTTATTGTCTGTTGATTCCTCTGATGCATCTTAAAGGCAGCAAATGAGACTTTGATTAGGAACACCACCACCACCACACCACCTTTTACACCCCCACAACTATTTTGTCCTTTTTCATTTATATATTCCAATATATATATTCTGGATATATATTCTTGTATATATTCTGGATATATATACTGTCATATATATTCTCATAGATGTTATAAGTTGGGAGACGCTGCAAAAGGGGCCTCACCTACGACCAAGGCGATGCCAATGTAGCCGAAGAAGAGCGCAATCCTGGACCAGCACTTCTTCTCGACAGCACATTTGAGGTTGTAGATGGCGCACTCCTCCGAGCAGCTGGTGGAGGAAGAAGAGGTAGAGTTGCCGGTGCCTGTCACCTTGCTGGAGATATCTGACTGGGTGGGAATTGAGTCATAGACTGTTGCGTTTGTGGTGAAGCCGACCTGCAATGTGCTGATCTTCTTGCCCTGCAAAGGAAAGAACAGAACAGACTGTACACCTTTTGGCTTCAAGTTGATTAAAAGCCAAATATTATACCGGGCTTTTCTTGCCCTGTGGCACAGTACCACCTTGCATTATGTACAAGAAACGCTTGATAATTTGTGTCTCAAAGTCATGTTCTCGAGGGTGCACTGATTTGCCATCAGGCATCTGTGCACATCTCTCTGATGTGAAGCATCAACCTGTGCCAGTTACAGACATCATGACTTGCACATGCTTGCGTTGGTGCTGTGCCATGCAATATCGAACTTGTGGCAAATACAGTGAGCAGCATACTGATCTCCAAACCACAAGGATGAGAAGATGTGACTTTGAGTCATATATATATACTATCATGCTGGTCGCAAAACTTCACTCAGTATGCATAGAGTGTTTTCGGTGTAGTGGGGATATGTCGAGGGTTTTGGGATCATTCAGGGTGTCTAGAGATTTAGCACACAACAACACACAACAAGTGTTGTGATATCACTACCTTGCTGTACATCAAGCAGCAAAGGTGAACAAGAACTCAGACAATGTCTTCGGCTATGACTGCCAGATTTGCTCTATGCAGTCAGTTGACTGCACATTTGGCTGCTGTCAATGACAACCTAAACACTCAACACAGGTTCATACAGCCCCACTTATGTCACGTGCTGAGCAGAAGCAGAGCATCAGCTAATGTTGACTCTGAAGGAACATGCATGTGCGACCCAAACTGCCGCCACTGTTGAAACCAACCATGAGTTGAAACATCAGGATGTACATACTTTCAACCTCAGCCATGCAGAAAGCAAAGTTCAGTGTGATACAGCTCAGCATGTGAGTCCCTGGGACTGACCAGGGAGTTGATGAGGCCCACAGTGCAGCTACTGTCAGTGGCCAGGTTGGTGGTGGTGGTGATGACAAAGGTGAATCTGGATACTGACTGACTGGCGATGTCACCCTCCTGAGCCACAGGATTAGTGATGCCAGCTGAGCAGTTGGACACCTGCACCAGGAGGATAGTGTTTTGTGATTAAACTGCACATTTGAGGAGGGT
>JAABUP010011208.1_pt1 | contig 10282 bp, 14 predicted proteins | sample 5559201 | NCBI WGS metagenome assembly JAABUP01 (sample SAMN10711887, study PRJNA513373) | rock metagenome | isolation source: Antarctica rocks | place: Antarctica | reverse complement strand
GCAAGCTTTATATCGCGAGGGCTACTCCTTGTGCCTAAGCGTGACGTACTGACCCCGCATCAATCGCCAACTGAGGACTCGGGGAACAACGACTAGCTAGTGATATACATGCGGGCACCTGTATTGCGTCGAAATCGATGTTAGAAAGCGAGAGTGTACTGAGAAAAACAACTATGGCGTACGTCACAGCAACTTTCCACCTGGGACTTGGCTCTACTGTCTCTAACTCTCTAGGAATTGACACTCTAAGGCGTTTCACAGTTTTTCGTTCCTTCAGCCTTTTTGTGCTGCGACAAAAGACCATCAGCCACCTTCCTCCCAACCTCACCGACCGTGATCATCGTTGCCGTGAAGTCGGCCAGAGGCACATCCTTTCCAAGAGTCGCTTCCTGCCGAGCCATCACCGCTAGCATGGAATCCATGCCAATGTCTATAAGTTTTGTCTGAGCTATAATCTGCTCAGCGGGTATTTGCACCAGCGCGGTCAGCTTCTCGGTGACCACACCCTCCACGGCATTATAGAAAGCCTTATTGTCGGCCGCCGATCGCGCTCCCATTACCATATCGGGGAGTCTACTATGCTTGCTGTCAGCTGTAGCGTTGCTGCTCAGGCTCATTCTTGAGACCGCAGAAGCCAAGCTACTGGCGCGCGGATCTTTCATTGTACCGCGCTTCAGAGGGTCCTGCTCTCCGAGGCCCGTGAGTAAAGTATACAAGGAAGCTCGATCTTGGTCTGCGCACTGCCGGACCGAGTTCGGTAGCCCGAAATGGCCAAGTCAACAAGCTGGAGTAGCGGGGTTTAGAAAGCGTTTCTAGCATTCGCGGTCTCTCCGACGTACCCTTGGCTGCAAGGCGCTTAGGTAGGATTACTGTGACATCATCTTACATACATAGGAATCACAGCCGTGACCTGGCAGCGTATCATTGCAGCGTATCCTAAGCGAAGGTGAACTACATTTTGCCAGGGCGGCTCGGTTGCCAACTTGCCATCACAGAGCTATCCCTAGGATCGTTTGACTTTTATTGTAGATGTGCCTAAATTACTGAGATGATCCGAGAGAAACTCTTAATATTTTCTCTTCCACCTCTCTAAAGGAACGTACATGTACGTTGGTCACTGGCTTACTCGCCAACTCGAACTCATACCATAGTCTATCATGTCATCTTCCCCGCTAGTTTTGATTACTGCTGGCAACGGGTTTGTCGGCTATGCCGTTCTTGCTGGTACACTCAAGGCCGGGGTACGTGCGTCTTCGGAAAGTATTACAGTTGTTGTTCATGTCATTGCTTGTTTTTGGTCTACGTCTAAGAACTAGCCATATAAAAAATACGGGGGCTCGACTTACTGATGGACCAATAGTACAATGTCCGTGCGGCAGTCCGTCGTCAAGATGCCATCGACACGATCTCAAGGGGTCCTTCCGTTCAAAGTTACCTGTCCAGTGGAGCTTTGACGTTCGCGATTGTCCCCGACAACACGAAGCCAGGTGCCAACCGCGAATCGGCCAAAGATTGCTCATACATCATTCACGTGGCGTCTCCACTCGCCACGGCCCCGGGTGATTTGGTATCCCAAGCAATTGCAGGAAATAAGGCTATCCTTGAAGCAGCTGAGGCGACGCCTTTCGTTAAGCGCGTCGTATTCACAGCATCAACGTCGAGCCTTCGGTCCTTTGACCGCATGCTTCTTAAGCACCCTGCAAATCAGGCTATCATGTCTGAGAGAGGCGACGAAGCGCCAGTATTGACGGCCGAAACAAAGGTGCCCACACAAGCTCTCGTCTCGGATGACGCGCCCGGTTTCCAAAGATACATTAACAGTAAGATCGCGGCGACGAACCTTGTCCATGAATACGGAGCTGCCGAAAAGTCGGATGATTTCCATTTCAGCATTGTAAATATTATGCCAGGGTGGATCTTAGGCCCGGAGGAACTTGCGCGGAGCAAGCAAGAAGCGTTCAGGGGATCCAATCTTATCCTAGGCTGGCTGTTTATGGAATTGGATCTGGCTCCGTTTCTGGGCCTCCCTGCGAACGAAAACCCGCCTCTTCTCGCAGAGACGGTCCATCTTGATGATGTAGTCGAAAGTCATGTCAAGGCTCTTGATGTTGATAAAGTTCCGGGCAAGTATCGGAGCTTCCTTCTATGCAGTGACGCGCCGACTGGGCCGTTATACATGGATGCGGCCGATATCGTACGCAGGGAGCTTCCACAGGAGGTGGCAGAAGGCAAGATACCTTTTTCTGGAAAGCTTGGTAGGCTTCAAGTCCAGACTGATGGTCGAAGTCTGAAAGGCTGACGATCGAATCCTTAGGTACCATTCCAAGCAACTTCGATACCACGCCCGCAGAGCGCGATCTGCTGGGACATCCTTTCCAGCCCTATGCCAATCAGGTCATGGACACTATCAAATGGTATGTCCATCTGAAAGACTAGAAAAAGGCGGTGACGCATGGTGATAGGTGGATGCGCATACGCGTAAAAAAAAAGGCGTGGATGTAAGGTAGCTTCTGGAATGATTTCCATTCGTATGCAACTCATGATCCATTGATGTTTTCGCGGTTTGAAATTTCGTATCTAAATCACGCCTTGTGTTACCCCCGATGCCACATGCGTAAACGAAATAAATGGCGAAGCGATATAAGATACTGCTGGTATTATGCCATCCACTCTCTGGTTTACCGAGATTGTCTCCTCTCCACACTCCGTTTCGCGAAACCTGGTGGTACACCACTCCTCGGGAAAGCCTTTCCCGGTATACGCGCATCCAGAGTCTGACATGAAATTACTCAGCTGCTTTGCTACATGAAGCTACTGCCGTTTCGAGCTGGACACCTATAAAACGAGTCTTGAGAGGCATAGCAATGAACTGAGTGCAAAGAGAAGGCTTAAGATCGGCCAGCGTTCTTCTTTCCCAGAGAGGGCCGTTTTGGATAAATGCCGGCAGAGCTGAGACGGCTCCATGCCTTGGGTTTTTTATCTTTTCTTTTTGTTTGATATCATCCTGCATCCACACCTATCCGACGCAGCCTGACCCCTACATAGACGCACCCCTAAATGGGGCTTAACCTCCGACTCACCAATCAATCATACCTTTTGCGCAATCCTGTGCGCAAGATCAGTAGTATTCTGCTCTGTATGTACTCAGTAATCTACTGTAAATATGCGCAGTACGGGCGCAGCTTCAATGAGAGGGTTTGCTCGAGGGAGCTTAGTTGAGCATTGAAAGGTTCTAGATCGGCGACGAAAGTCTGAAGAATGTAATTAAGGCAACGCTGCAAGCCTGAGAGTGGAATTCACTCGCATACTCTGTTCTTCTATCCGTAAGAATCTTAATAAGGCCTATTGATGGAAAGGAGAACAGGCCAGAGCTGTAATTGGCTTCGACGTGATTTACTAGAGTTATTTTTCAATTAGTTATCAAGTCGTTTACGCGGCGATTCTATCGACTATCTAGAGTACACTCAATTTTCTACTCATCACAAGATGATCCTTGAAATAGTGAATCTTTAAATCTCGAGTGTACACCCTTCATATATATGTATCACCATCGTCAGTGTCCTCCTAGGCGGGGAATGAAACATTGCTGAAACTTGATTCCCATTGATTCCAGATCACTCTAGGGCCTCTATACAATCTCTGCCAGCTTGCTCTAGCATGAATATAGGACCGAGCATCTATTGCTGTCCTTCCGGTTTCGACGGAAATCCGTCCCAGAGCAAGAAGATATGCCACTAGACCTCCGACCTAAGATACGACATCAAAATCAAAATCAGTATGGAGATTTTGATCGGGAAGGTCTCACCATGCCTGTGGAGTGTGATGTACCGCTTCTCTTAGCGAATGTACGTCCCTGATCTGCACACTGTACTTCCAGACCTGGCGCCCAGGCTGTAACACGGTCTCCACCCTGAGTGAAATATGAATATGCTCCGGGGTTACTGACCGAGCCAGCAACAATCAGCGGAAACGTGGGACTGGCCCACCTAGCTGGTAGTGCGTCTACATTTCGTCGTCCTCCTTGTGCATAATTCCCTGCAGGCACAATAACCACGGCATCGTGTTCGAATATCTGCTGCACGGTAGGTTTGATGACAGTCCACGGGTAATCTTGATCGCGATCAGTTTCTGGCGAAGCCCACGGGTACAAAACCACAACGGGCTCGGACGGGCGTAATCTGACTTTCTGCAACACAGTATCGGATGCCCAATCAAGGTCAGTCCGCGAGCCTGTGGTCTTGATAATTTCCAGCCCAGCATCTGCTTTGAATACGCCGTTGACTCTCCCAACAGCCTTGGAAAGAACCCAAGAGCCATGTGCAGTTGCATTATCGTCTTCCTCTGTTTGTCTACCCATTCTGATGATATCAGGCGAATAGTCCCACCGATCAATTTACAAATGGTCAAAATCCTAATAGACATATTAGAATTCACTCATTCACAATGACTCATATACCATTACTGACAGCGCTACTGGGATTTATACCAGTATCGATCAAGATAATCAGTGGTTTCAATTCCAGTTCGGGATCCCAATGAAAATAAATATTCTCCCGAAGTGAGGTTCGTGGAGGCCAAGATACCACTCTTAGATCTTCCGGCGCATTGGTCTGACTGGCTGAAGGCCCTGCGATTCCGCTCCCATTGACATGGGTCTTTGTGAAGTTGCTTATGAATCCTGATCCCGAACGTTGGAGGTCTTGCTGTATCCCTCCCGCGTCATTAACAATGAGTTGGGCCTAGTCAACCAATCAGCGACCGTACAATCTCAGTCGTACCTTTGAGACACCATACATCGTCGCCTAATGCTTCTTTGGTCCGTTCCGCATCACTCGTCTTGGCCGTGAAGATCCAAAACATAACGAAACGGAACTGGGGTCGATTGGGACTGGTGGTCCGCGTCACCTTATCCAGCGCAAAGCTGCAGAGCTTCTTCTGGACTGCATCGACGTCAAGCTGTGGTTTCACAGGAATCACTGCATACTCCGTATAAGAGTTATCTTGCGCTGAGATGCTGTCATCGATTGCTGTTGGTGTATGCTGTGACTGGGCACGGAATGACTCCTGCGCAGTGCTATTGGACAATGCTGGCACATTCTGATACAACGCTGGGTCTGATGGTGTAGCCTTGGAGTTGATATGGCACGGAAATCCAGACCAAAGAGCCCATGTCAGCCACGATAAGTTTTTGAAAGAATTAAGATGCATTCGCTATTTCTCAAATTGTGTTTTGTACGCCTTAAAAAACCGTACTTACTTTTACAGAAACAAACCCGGCCCGCCGACGGTATTTATCCCCTCCATATACGTCTTGATTACTACCTCGGTGGCCTAGACTCAAGGTCCCATTCGATAACATCTTTCAGCTGAATCCCAATAAGATCTGCACACATGATTCAACGAATCATTGCATCACATGCGAGAATCCCACGCTCCCTCAGCCTATCCACTGCAAGTTCGCCATAGGGACATTCCTGGCGGCTATACATTCGCATTTAGAGATGGCATGGGAATCTTGAAGGATTGCTGGAAAGCTGCAAAAGTTTCATACGGTCCACTTCTTGTCCATACTCAATGGAATATCGCGGCTAAACATCAAAAGTGTGTGACAGCTGGAGAATCGATCCGTTGGACCGTGCATCCGGCATTATGCGAAAGCAAAGAAGAACGCCAAAGCGCTTGAAAACACGCGCATAAGAACCTCAACTCACCGTATGTTCTTCTTATGCAGCGCAATCCTCCTGGAGAGATGAAACAAAGACTTGCCTCGATATGCCTTCTTTGGCTCCTTCGACTGCTCCCAACCGCCCTCCCAGTACCGCTTCAATCACGGAGTGTTTTCTTGCCCAGTCTCGTCTCTCAAAATCTCAACCTCGGCTCTAATTTCAGCCTTCATCTTCCCGTCAATGCCACGCGTCTGAATTAGTGAGCCCGTTTTTGACTCACTGTTTTAATGCAAAGGAGAATCCGAGAGCGCTGACTCTATCTGAAGCCCAGTCAATGAGCCCTTCAACATACGGCCTGCGGGCTCTTCCCAAACCCTAGAATTTTACGATTATCACGAGGGACTCCCCGCTGACAAAGTTCTTCGGGCCCTTAATCTGGCGGCCTCGTCTGCTTTATCTCATGACGGCGACGCGTTGGTTGAAACCGGTCGGATGGAATTTTGGGATGGGCATGTGCAATTGATCGTTTTTCCGGAGGAGCGGATGACGTGGCGTATGTGGACTGATGCTTTGTGGGCGATGAGAACTTTTGTAAAAAGACATAAGATGAGCTATCAATGGAGCTATTTCATTCTCCAAGAGGGAATGGATGATCTTGTCGGGAAGGGGGCTTTGATGAATGGCTTCGAAGACGGGTCTGGGATGCAAATAGGGACGAGCAGCAATAAATAAGGAAGAAAGCCGGCTGAGAATGTGTGGGGCAGACACGAGGCGAGGATGGGCCCATATTGAAGGGGTGAAAGAACAGGTTTCAGTGTGATGGGAGACCGGTAGTGGACGGATAACCACAGGAGCACCATGGAGCTCAAGCGGACAGTCGACTTGAGAGAAAAGTCCAATGATCGGAAAAGAGTCTTTGTATGGTTGAATTGTTGGGCGCTTAGGAACAGGAAACGAAGTGTCTGTGGATGGGAAATTGCCGAGGTTAAATCTGACTTAGCTACGATGGCAAGTGATGGAGGTAATGTGAAAAACGAAGTAACGATATGATCAGTTGTTCTAGTGAAGTAGACTGGACATCTACCTGGTGGATAGATGAACGTTTGGCGATGGGGTAGTTATTAGCGAATAGGGAAATAATCTTATAATGTGATCGCATCGAGCGTGCCTTCTGGTGGAGCTGAGTTGTCTTTACGACCGGTCACTCGTCAAATAAGTATGGAAGGGAGGTCTGTTGACAGCACCTACCTCGCTCCGCCACTTCGCTACCACAATCCTCAGAGATTGCTTCAGCTAAGCACCTATTGCGCCTACGGTTCACACTCAGATAATCGCGTTGCATTGAACACAAGCTCGCAGCTCCAAAGCAGCGACATTTGTTATGTCTTTCCATTTCCCTTAAATAATATCTTGCTCCAAATCCTCGCATCGTTCAGTATCCTGTATCAAACGCACCCAGCTCGATTCTTGGTATACAACGCCAACACCTTCCAAGTATGAGGATCAGAGATGCCTTCATCGCGTCCGCGAAGTAACAAGGTGTGTGTGCCGAACGCCTATTTCATCCTCCCTCTCGTCACCAGCAAGCGAGCCACTTGAGCCCGGTGAAGGGAGAGCTGCTGCCGGATCAGGAGGGAGGCTCATATGGTACACTCTAGGCTTTCATCATCTGCGACGATTATCAGTATCTTTTGGTAGACTATCAGTGAGAAGTGGCTTACTTGTTCAAAACTTGGAAGGATGAAGAAGAGAAGAGTTCTGTGCGCGAGCATTTGAATTCTCCGAAATACGCTAGAGTAGAAGTGGGACTAGCCACATTAGGCAATTTGCTTCTTCAACCTTTTTCTGGCTCGCCTTGCAGCTGGATTGTCACTCCTCTCATCGGCAACTGATTCAATGTTCGCTCATTCAGCCGTGAACCTAATCGCGTAACGCCGCAGCTAGAAGTCCACATTGCCCTCTGATTTTTTTACTAGGTCACCACTGCAAAATTTGCGGATATCTAGCGGGCCTCACTGTCTATCTCTTTGCCACTAACAAGCATCAGAGAAGGGAAGGTTGATGCGACCCTCAGTACGTTGGTACTCCAGGCTCGGTTTAGGATCACCCACGATTGCGCAGGCATTGGCAAAAAGAAGGGTACGGGATCATGGATTGAGCTGCCAGCCAAACAATATCCAATGGGGTGTTTTGGATGTGCCGGCGCAGGGGCGTCGACGTCTCCATCAGTCTCCATCGCTGAAGCGGGAATCTCCTGGGGTCGCCACCAATCGAAAGTTGCTCGAAAGATACAAAACTTCACGTGTGTTCCTGTCCTAAAGGCAATCGCACTTGCATTTCCGCTCTGACGTCCTTCAAGTTAGCTTTCCGAAGTATACTCACAAAATCTCGCAATTGCCCAGTATCGTGGGTTATGGCTCTGAAGAGCACCCTGTAGTTCTACATGGCTACCTTGGATCTCTTCGGGACTTGTCGAAGAAGTTGTCTTTTGTGACTCTCCACGACCATTGTTATGACTCGCAGGTTCAGGTAATCTCGTCCTGGAGCAATGCACTCGAAGAGAAAAGAGCCGTCCACGAAAGTCTAAAATCGATCCCCATGCATACGCCAGTCGCTCTAAATGGTGTCCTGAAGCCAAAGCCTGAAGGCGATCGCAAAAGGAAAGGCCCGGTCAGCCAGGACTCGTCTCTAGAGGATTTCGAAATTGTGCTAGGTGATGTGCAGAGCCTTAATGACTTCCCTGCCGATATCGTTATGACAGCAGATACGGAATTTTCTCCAGAGCAACGTCACTTGCAACTACGGACCCAAAGGCACGCTGCCGAGGCCCTTACCTTACGCAGTACAATCAAAAATATCTGCGTCAGTGTGCTAAGTATCGAACACGAATTTACAGAGGTGGAAACACCACTCCTTTTCAAGACTACTTCGGAAGGCGCAAGAGAATTCATTGTTCCCACTAGAAGGAAGGGATTGGCTTACGCCTTGCCTCAAAGCCCACAGCAATTTAAACAGATTCTTATGGCGAGTGGCATCCGCAATTACTACCAGCTCGCAAAGTGCTTTCGCGACGAAGACTTACGAGCGGACAGACAGCCTGAATTCACTCAGGTATGTAATTATGCTGCCCGAAATCTTGATTTCTCTTCGACTAATGGCACAACACATAGCTGGACATGGAGCAGAGCTTCGCAACTGGAGATGATGTTACTGCGGTTGTAGAGACCCTTGTCAGGAGACTCTGGAGGCAGGTGCTGGACATCGAGCTAGTAGACCCTTTCCCTCGCCTGACTTATGAGCAAGCTATGTCCAAATACGGCTCAGACAAACCTGACCTACGCCTGCCAATCTCACCTTTTACGAGACTTCAGATGTTACTACCGGCAGATCTTATCAGCATGATCTCCCCTCTCAAAGATCCGATAGTCGAAGCGATGGTATTACAAATGAAGAGTTCGCCTCGAGAAGTCCGAAGCTTCATAAGCAGCTTTCTAGATTCTCCTGAGAGTAAGAATTACATTAATAACCCAAGTGGAGGTCCCGGCATATTCGTTTATGATTCAAGCAAGCCTCTTCAAGGCCTGTCCGCTTTCGGCTTTGAGGCTGTCGAGCATATTGAGAAGGATCTGAGCCTTGAGGACGGGAGCCTCGTTGTCTTGCAGGCACGACCAAACAATCCGTTGAGTGGAGGATCTACGCCGCTCGGGGATTTACGGACAGCGGTTTTCAAAGCTGCTGTGAGCCAAGGTTTGATGGAAGCTCCTAGCTGGACAGACTTTCGACCGCTTTGGGTCACCGACTTTCCTCTCTTCTCCCCTTCAGATTCGGAAGAGCCTGGCCAAGGCGGTAATGCTGGCTTAGCATCAACTCACCACCCATTCACTTCCCCCAAAACCCCAGGCGATGTTGACCTCCTCCTGGAAGACCCTTCTCAAGTAATCGGCGATCACTACGATCTCGTCATCAATGGTGAAGAGATCGGTGGAGGGAGCCGGCGTATCCACCATGCTGAAATGCAGGAATTTATCTTCCGCGACATCCTTAAGATGGACGGCGTGCACATCGCTGAGTTCACGCATCTGCTGGAAGCTCTCAGATCAGGTTGTCCACCTCATGCTGGAATTGCGCTTGGCTTCGATAGGCTTGTGGCGATGATCCATAGCAGTAAAAGCCGGAGAAAGACCTCACTTAAAGACATGATAGCGTTTCCTAAAAGTGGCAAAGGGGAGGACTTATTGGTCAAGAGTCCAGGCCCATTGTCTGACAGTACCCTGGAGACTTATCACCTGCAGCTTCGAGACTAAATCTAGCAAGCCCTGATGCCCCCCGTACACTATGTCTTCGGCCCCGATATCGTAATCCTTTACTGGATCATGAACCATCTACGGAAGTTTCACGGCCGAGACAAGCCACGTAAAAGCGCTAACGACTATCCGCCTATGGCAATCAGCCTCTGCAAATCGCTTTGCTTTGGGTAACATTGTCGACAACAAGGAAATCCAACGATAGCATGGATCGCAAGACAGCGCCTTTGACTGAGAGAAGGCCATGCCTTTGATACTGTATCAGATCTCTTTCAGTCAATATCATAGTCTAGTGACCGCTGTCCCCATAAA
>JAABUP010011207.1_pt1 | contig 10283 bp, 12 predicted proteins | sample 5559201 | NCBI WGS metagenome assembly JAABUP01 (sample SAMN10711887, study PRJNA513373) | rock metagenome | isolation source: Antarctica rocks | place: Antarctica | reverse complement strand
ATGCAGGCGACCAGCAGACGTCAACGCAACGCAAACCTTGTTAAGCGGACGTGCTGTCGCAGTGCTGCGGTTCTGGACGACCACCCCGAGCACTTGAGCTCTGCTGCAGTCAACAGCCAGCAGAAGACCTCAACAACAGTTTTGCAGCAGTTGTCCAAGGTCATCACCGGTTTTGGCAGCAAGAAGCCTCTTTCGAGTGATCCAGACCCTCCTGCTAGCATAGTGCGTGAGACAGCCCAAGCTTCTCGCTGCAAGCCAACCGTGAACCGCAATGTCCTGGTAGAGGTCAACGCAAGCGCATACGATTTAAAAGGTCCTGAGGCCCTGCGTGAACACTCTGATGCTCCAAGCATCAGCCTGCTTCGGAGTTGCCAAGGTTTGAGACAGTGAAGCATTTGCGCATGTTCCTGGCAAATTTGATCTCACATGACACAGAAAGCACTGTGTGTCTCACACAGCTGCCTTGCCTTGCAGGTGAGAGGAAATTGCCAGCTGCAACCCAGATTCCACAAGAGCAGGAGAGGAATCAGGGCAAGGTAGTAGTACACACTGACTTACACCTTGCAGACGTTTCAGCATATGTCATGCAATTTTTGGCATTTGATGTTCCATGCAGCTTCATCTCAGCCAGTCATGTGCCAGCCCTGAGGCTTGCAGGCACTGTTTCCTCTGGTTTTCTGCATCACTAGAAGCTCGTGTTTGACCACATAAATGACCACATGGACAGCATGGATGCAGCCACACAGGCTCACTCTAATCTTCTTCACTCCTGTACTTGAGCATAACGGCCAGTCCAGCTTTGCATCGTAACATTGGCGCGGCCATGCAGTAGACCTGACACATGCATGATGTTGTATCATTCTGGTTCTGGATTGGTGGGCTGTCTCTATCACTAACAATCATGATAAATCGTGGCAAGCATGTGGCTCAGATTTTGCTGCGGCTGACTGTGCAGGCAGAGCGGCAGGCAGAAGAAGAGGTGAAGAAACCCAATGCAGAGGGGGCCAAGCTGCGTAAAGCCATGCAGAAACACATTGGCGAGCGCTATGCTCAACAGCAGGTGTGCAGTACAATCACAACCACCTTGAACAGCAGACATGTCATCTGCAATTGCGCACAGAGAGCAAGAGTGTGAAAGAATTACCAGTGCTGCTGCTGCTTTGTGCTTTCATGAACTCCTGTCAGCAGTTATTGTCTTGTCTGTCTCATTGCTGCAAACGCACTGTGTGAATCTACAGCGGAAGTTGCAAACACAGCCTCTCAGAGTTTCTGAGGTTTGGCTACGTTCGCTGAACTGCACAGCACTCCGCTATTGCCACAAATTTCATACGATGGTGCGTGTATTACTCTGCTCACATGCTTCAATGATTGCAGATGCACAGCAGAGGCATCTCTCAACAACAGGCACAGCCATCTGCTGATGCCAAAGTCACCCAAGAAGTCGCTGAAGCCAAGGTCCTGAGAGCAGATGAGGATGCCTCTTGTCTAGCTGCCAGCTTCATGGTAAAGGCTGCAGTGGTCAAGGCCATGCATGAAGAGCAAGCAAGCATAGTGCAGGTGAGCAGTTGTTGCATTTCTCAAAATTTTTCCGATGTCCAGACATGCAACAAGTCAAGATCTTTTTAGTCTTATGGATCAGGGAGCTTGACAGCACCACATCCAGACATGGTGTGGTTTGTACCTCTGCTCAACAAGTTCCATGGCCTGCACAACACCACTGTGGCTGATAGATCCATGTCACAGAAGCATTGGTGCAGACAAGCGCAGACAAGTGCTGAAACGTGTTCTGCAATTTTCACACAAAATTCACACATGAGATGCGTGAACTTGGCGGCAAGCTTAGTCATGGCTGCTGTACAGCTACGTGTGCTGCTTGAATGCAGTCATGTGCATGCAACATCTGCATTTGCTGTTGCCGGCTGCCTACTATTGGGCATGCCACTACGCTTTGCTGCTAGACCCACTGGATTTTGCAGCAGATTTGTGTGCTTCTTGCAAGTGGCAGCGTGTCTGCATGCAGGCTGATGCTATGGCCCTGGTCAGGGCAGCAGAGCAGCGACTGCAAGCGCAGGATATCAAGTACGCAAACATCCTAAAAGACACCGTAAAGTACATGGACGCCGCAGAGAAGTGGCACTCCCGAGCTCTGAGTGAGGCATCAAAGCAGCATGCACGGCAGCTGCAAGCCCAGGATGACAGGGCGCTGAGTCACCTCCAGCAGGAGCAGCGCGCAACACAGTTGCAGCTGAAACTGCAGCAGGAGAAGTTTGATGGCGCCCTAGCTCAGTTGAAAGCTCAGCATGACTCAGAGGTGATTCGTCTCATGAAGGACTCCTCAGACGCATGCACAGAGGCTCAGGCCGCCATGCAAGCTGACACTCAGGCTCAACTGGCTCAGCAGCAGCTCACTCAAGAGCAGGCAAAGAAGGCCTTACGCACACAGCTAGCTCAGCAGTTTGAGCAGCAGCAGAGCAGCCTGACTGCACAACATGAGGCTGAGAAGCAGAGCCTGGTGGCAAAGCATGCTTCCTGCTGGGCTGAGTACCAAGCTCAGCGTGACTCAGAGTTGCAGTCTCTCCAAGCAAGGCATGAGTCTGCAACCCTGAAGCTCCAAGCGGAGCACTCATTTGACATGCAAAACCTCAGGTCACGGCACAGCTTTGCGTTTGAGAGCAGCGAGACTCAGCACAACTCCCAGCTGCAGGCCACCCTGGCAGAGCATGCTGTTGCCACTGTCAAGACTCAGAGCCAGCATGAGTCTGAGGTGGAGGCCCTTAGGTCCCAACTTGAGGCTCAGGCTCAACGCGCTCTGGCTGACTCCCAAAAGCAGCATGACGCCGCGATGTCTGCCTACCAGGCACACCTTCACTCAGACCGAGCTGCCCACGTCGCTGAGCTTGTGGCACAGCACAGCGCTGAGTCTGAGCGCTCACTCAGCCGGCAGCAGGCAGCTCACAGCGACATTGTGGCGCAGCTCCAAGCATGGCATGTTGCAGAAGCAAGCCAGTTGCGCAAGCGCCATGCAGATGCCCAGGCTCAGCATGACTCTGACATGCGAGCTCTCACGGCAAAGCATGCTATCACCATTGACAAGGTCCATGCTGAGGCTGATTCGGACATGTCTGCCCACAGAGCACAGCTCAGCACCCTGCAAGAGTCCCATGCTCAGCATGAGTCTCAAGTGAAGATTGCCCAGGCTGAGCATGAGGCCAACCTGCAGGCTCTGGAGACAAAGCACTCAGATGCCATAGCCCAGGCTCAGACAGAGTTGGACACCCTCACAGCTCAGACTGCTGCTACTGCTGACGAGGCCTTGGCTCAGCACGAGGCTGATGTGTGTGCACTTACTGCTCAGCGTGAGGCTACAGCTCGTGCTATCAAAGACAATTCTGAGGCTGAGGCTGAGCTCAAACTTGTCAGGAAGCTTCTTGAGGAATCTGAGGCTGGCCTGGCCAAGTTTCACAAGACTCACGCTGCCACTCTGCTGAGCCGCTTGTCTGAGCTGCGAGCACAGCACAGAAGTGAGCTGGCAGACCTACAAGCGTCACAGTCCTACGGTCAGGACACAGAAGGCGCTCTGGCTCACCTCAGGGTTAAGCATGAGGAGGTGATGCGCACTGAACTGGAACTCAGGGACAACAAGATTCATGATGCCCGTCAAAAACAGCGCACTGCCACTCACGAGGCCCAGAACCTGCGCTCACAGCTGACCCAAGCGCAGTCCGACATGGACCACCTTATCCTGAAGCAGACACAAGAAGGTAAGCTGCCATCAGCCCTGCCGGCTTCAATATGTGTCGCATTTGTGGAAATTCTTGCTTGTCTCAGCCTGCTTACGTATTCAAGTATGGGATCATTCCATCTTCACTGAGTCTTGCTTTCCCTCACAACGCTGTGCAACGTACTAGGTGTGCAGTGGTGTGATTTTGTGTGCACTGGCAGCATTCCTCAGAACTGCTGCTGGTGTGTTTGGAATATTCGTGTCTTCACTAAATGGTGCATACTGACAATGCTACATGATCTGCAGGTGCGGTTGTGCGTCAGCAGGTGGTGAAGCTTCAGCAGCAGCTGGCTGACCTACAGTCAACCTTTGATGAGGAGCTTCGCAAGGCCATACCGGTAATACTTTCCCATCATCTCATACTGGCATTGTTTGTTTCTCTGTTGTTGCCGGCTGGTCTGAATCTCAGGCAACACGTTGGGCAGGTTCAGGGTACTGTTTGGCCATGACTCAGTTTTGACTAACCCTTTTTTGCAACCGTCAGCAAGCCTGAGCTTTATTTGCTTCTGATTATAACTTGCAAGATATGTTCAGGTTGCAGGTCCTGTTTTCAGCAAGCATCGCAATGCTGATGTATGCATAGGGATTCTGGCTGACTACAGACCTGAAGAGTGACCTTGGTCTGCAAGGTGCCGAACGCAAAACAAGACCTGACACTCAGAAATGTGTGTTGCATGCAGCTTGAGGGGCAGCTGGTGAAGGCCAGCAGCAAAAGGGAACTTCTGGATGGGCAGGTGGCAGGTCTGCAGTGCAGCCTGAAGAGTGCTCAACAGCACAAGCAAGAAGCCCAAGCCCATGTCACGAGGTGATTTACATCCAGCATTCATGTCTTGGTCTTGCTTGCGCCGCACACTGCATGCATGAAACTTGACCAAAACGTAGTTTGCATGCATGGCTGCTTGCTGCTCAAGCACCTCACTGTAACATTCCTTTGTTGCATCATGCATGAACACTTTGCGGTGCAAGTCTCACTTCGAAACCCAAAATTGCAGTTGTGATGAAGTGGATTACATAAAATTCTCAAAAGTCATCAATCACATGTCAAAACTTGTTTTTTGCTACAAATTTGCATTTCTGCCTCTGCCAGGGCTCTTCCTCTTTGGCCTCTGCTGTAGGTCTTCTAATGTTGCCTTGCGTGTGCAGGCTCACCGTGGAGCTGGAGGCAAACAGGTCAGCCGGACCCAAGGTTGCTGGCGGCCCTACAGACGAGAGCAGCCCTGTGCATGAGAGGAGGCCTGCAGCTGAGAGCCAGCCACACCTGCAGCGCCTTCAAGCTGGCTTGCAAACCCAACAAGTTCAAGCACAGCCCCAGGTACAAAGCCTACTTTACGAGTCGCTTGTACCAACAACTGCAGTTGTGCACGGGTGTACAAGACGGCAAATGCTCTTTTCATCCCCTATGCCTCCTGAGCTTTGCCAGTACAAGTAGGATTGTGTGAAATTTTAACACGTTTCCATTGTCCACCAAATTGGTAGGGGATTTTCTGTGCATTGCCTGATTGTGTGCTTCAAGATCTGAAAGGTGGTGTGCTTTGCAGGCTCAGCAGCAGCAGAGCTCTGGGCTTGAGAAGCAGAGCATGGAGGCAGGGGCTGAACAGGAAGCTGGGCAGGCTACTGGCCCTGAAGCCAATGACTCCAGGTCAGCGTCACCTTGCATACCACAGCAAAGCAGGCGTGTGTCTGCTAGCTTGTGACTACACAATCATTGCATTATGCCCTGTTTTTCAACGTACTGCAATGCAGCAGCAGATTAGATAATTTCGCTATGCAATGATCTTGCTGTTCGCTCGCTTCTAATATTGCTGGCTTGCCACCTCATGCGCAAAGACTTTGCGGTGCAAGGTGTACTTTGTGCGTCAACTCTCCAATTGTGATGAAATGTGAAAACCAGCATTGATCAATCTTTATGTGCTTAGGACCCACTGCTATACAGTAAATACAGCATACTACATTTCTGCAATGGGGCGCTGTGCATGCCTCTGCCCCACCATGTGTAAAAAATCCTGGCATGACAGGTATTGCGCATAGTAATGCCTTGAACTGTCTTACCTCTGCCATAGGTCTTCTGACCTTGCCTCTGCCAGGGCTCTTCCAAACTGGCCTCTGTCTGGCATCTGTAGGTCTGCTGATGTTGCCTTGTGTCTGCAGGCTCATGGTGGAGCAGGAGGCAAACAGGCCAGCTGGCCACCCAGTTGCTGGCAGCCCTGAGAGGAGGCCTGCAGATGAGAGCCAGCCACACCTGCAGTGGTCCCAAGCTGGCTTGCAAATCCCACACATGCAAGCTCAGCCCCAGGTATACAGTGTGATTTACGTGTTGTTTGCATTATAACCTTCTTCTGCGCAGCTCTGGAGGTGTCACATGGGTTACTGTGCCTCCTGATCTTCGTCAGTATAATTCAGAGTGTCTGCAATTTTATTATGTTGTCCGGCATTGTCCAGCGCATAGGTGATTTGCAGTGTGAACGCATGTCAACTGATACTTGAGACAGGTGCATTTTGGTGATATTGTGCATTTTCCCACCTTAGGCTGAGGAGAAGCAGAGGAATGACACCATTGGCAGCGGTGTCCCCTCCGGCAAACATCCCTCAGCAGTTCCAGCAGATGCCTCTGTAGATGAGACAAGGCCTGCAGATGAGAGCCATCCACACCTGCAGCACCCCCAAGCTGGCTTGCAAGTCTTACACATGCAAGCTCAGCCCCAGGTACTCAGCCAAGTTTGTGTGCTGCTGTCACCAATTGCTCTTGTGCTCCTTTAACAAAGTAAGACTTGGTTTACCATGTCTCCTGATCTTTGCCAGCACCAGTAGGTTTCACATCAGGTTTCCATTGTCCATGCACACCGCATAGGTGAGATCTTTTGTTTCCATTGGCTAACTGTGTGCTTCAAGGTGTGATGTGTGCTTTGCAGGCTCAGCAGCAGCAGAGCTCTGGGCTTGACAAGCAAAGGGTGGAGGCAGAGGCTGGCCGCCAGGCTAGGCATGCAACTGGCCATGCAGCCAACGACCTCAGGTCAGCGTCACCTTGCGCAACACAGCAAAGCAGGCCTGTGTGTGCTGGCTTCTATCTGCAAGTGGCAAATTGCCATGCCCTGTTGCCTGATGTATTGTGCTGCACCAGCAGATTTGAAAAAGGCTCTTGTCGTCTCTGCCCTACACTGTACCTAGACTGCAGGTCTGCTCACAGCATCATTATCCCATACAGGATGCAAGTGTAATGCACTGTTTTCTCCATCTGTCTCTTGATATGGAAGTCTTCACTAGCACATGCACATGTTGCCCCTGCCCCTCCAACCAATATGATGACTTGCAAACAGACTACAAAGCTTCATGGTTCTCAATGCCATGCGTGCAGGATATGTGAGGAATGTGCAGAAGCACGTGGTGGCCCAGCAACATCACATGTTGCCGCACAGGACATGACACCTGGCCTAGCTAATACAGCAGGCCGGCAGTCAGAGCCTTCTGCCCCTCAGCCTCAGGCTGACCTCCTGACCCTTTTGCCCACCTACCCACAAAAGCCAGCTTCTCATCCAGCAGCAGGCAACAGTGCAGGGACAGTGTTTCAGCAGACTGGGCATGCCAGTGAGGGCCTGGACGCAGAGACAGCACCCATCCCAGCAGCTGCAGCAGTAGTGGCAGGGCTCGATCAGCACACACGGGCCCCAGGCAACTTCTTTTCAGGCAACTGCTACATGCACATGTTGCGGAGGGGGCCCAATCGAGCACAGCCGGTCATGTCCGGCATCAGCATGCAGGCAGCAGCACCAGCTGGAGGTGCAACGTCCTCATGTGCTGCTGTTCCATCTGTTGCAAGCGCTGGCCTCCCCTCCTCCGGCACTGCAGCCAAAACAGCTGATGCAAGGGCAATGGCAAGCAGCCCTGGGGCTGCAAGCACCTCCTCCAACCATCATGATGTGGTATCATGCCACCGACTGGAAGAAGAAGCTGCAATGGAGGCAGACAATGAGCCCAGCTCATTCCTCAGAGGCTTGAAGGTGCCTCATGAGTACAAGGTATGCACTTCAGTTACAGGGAATTGCCATGGCCTGCTTCAAGTTCATGACTGCACATTTGCCGACTGTTGCATGCTTCGTGGGTGCATGTTTGCAAGAGTTGCATTTGTCAGCAGTGTGAACGCATGTCACCTGATGCTTAAGATGAGTGCATCCTTGTATTGTGCAGTCTTGCACTTTCAGACAAGTCATGTGTGTTTCAGACATATATCTGTGCAATGAGCGCTTCCACATGATAACCTCCATGTCGATGCTGTGACAGAAGTGTCATTGATACTGCTACAGGCTGAGGAGGAGCAGAGGATAGTGCTACAGGCTGAGGAGAAGCAGAGGAATGACACCAGTGGCAGCGGTGTCCCCTCCAGCAGCCGTCCTGGTTCAGCAATCTCAGCTGTTGCCTTCGCAGATGAGAGGAGGCATGCAGATGAGAGCCAGCCACACCTGCAGCGCCCTCAAGCTGGCTTGCAAGTCCCACAAGTGCAAGCACAGCCCCAGGTACAAAGCCAAGTCTGTCTGCTGGTGTCACCAAAAACTGCTTCTGTGCTTTATTTCCCAGGTAGCACATAAATTACTATGCCTCCTGAACTTTGCTGGCACAAGTTGTTGTTTCACACCGTTATTGTATTGTCCATGCACATTGCATAGGCGAGGTCTTTTGTTTGCATCGTGTTTCCACACATGACGTGTGCTTTGCAGGGTCAGCAGCAGCAGAGCTCTGGGCTTGAGAAGCAGAGCATGGAGACAGGGGCTGACCGGGAGGCTAGGCAGGCTACTGGTTCTGAAGCCAATGACCTCAGGTCAGCGTCACCTTGCATATCACAATAAAGCAGGCCTGTGTGTGCTGGCTTGTGACTACATGGTCATTGTGTTATGCCCTGTTGCTTGGTGTCATGACTGACACAGCAAAGTCTGCTGGCACTGTCTCTCATGCCGCTGCTGTATGTTGTATCTTCTGTCTGTTGCCATCATCACCTCATGCATGATGCAGGTGCATTGCACCAGCTTTCCCAGGTATCTCTTGGTTCCAGAATGTTCACTTGCAGTTGCTACTGTTGCCCCTGCCCAAGACCTTGACATAAATGATGACTGATAAAGTGAATACACGGCTCCATCATCCTCAATGTTCTTGATTGCAATGCACGCAGGATTGCATCCGAGGAGTGCGCAGAAGCACGCTGTTGTGGCTCAGCAACATCACAGCCCACTTCACAGGACATGCCAACTGTCCTGGCCAAAACAAAAGGCCAGCAATTGGATCTGTCTGCCCCTCTGCTTCAGGTGAGATTTGCCAGAGGACAATACTTGTTTGGCTCTGTGTGCATGGTGCCGTGTGTGGAATGTGCACACTTTTGCCTTCAGTGGTGTTTAGGACAGGTGATTGGGATGTTACCTGAGAAGTGGGTTGCTGCTGCCTGTGCACTATGCAGTCGTATTGCGTGCCTGAACAGCCACATGTCACCTGATGCCTGAGCTGGGTGCGACTTCCATTCACATGCCTCTGTGGATTGTTGGACCTTTCAGACAGAGGTGACTCACACCCGTGTCTGTGCAATCCGTGCATCCACATGGTGACCTGCATGCAGCGTTGTGAATGGACTGTCATGATTACTGCAGACTGAGGAGAAGCAGAGGAATGGAAGCAGTGGCAGTGGCTTCCCCTCTAGCAGCTGTCCCGGCTCAGCAGTCCCACCCGCTCAGTCAGACAGAAGCAGTGGACCCTCCAGCCCTAACACCCCCCCTGACACCCCCCCTGATGTGCCCAAAGCTCGCCCCAGTGTCTTTTCTCGGCTCAGCCGCATGCCTGCTCCCACAAGCCAGGCGTCTACAGATCAGGTGGGTACTCAGCGACTGTTGGCCCCAATTGTCACAACGTGAACCCCCCAGACGTGTTTGTCCACCTTTGCCATGCCAGCAGAGTACTGAACAGCGCTAGACAGAGCAAAGAGCATGACATGACAGTCCATGTCTGAATCAGACATATCGCTGCTTCCATATGATGACCTTCATGCAGCGTTATAAAGTAAGTGTCACTGTCACTGCTACAGGCTGAGGAGAAGCAGAGGAATGAAAGCAGTGGCAGTGGTTTCTCCTCTAGCAGCTGTCCCGGCTCAGCAGTCCCACCAGCTCAGTCTGACAGAAGCAGTGGGCCCTGCAGCCCTAACACCCCCCCTGACACCCCTCTTGATGTGCCCAATGCTCGCCCCAGTGTCTTTTCACGGCTCAGCCGCATGCCTGCCCCCACAAGCCAGGCTTCTACACACCAGGTGGGTACTCAGCAACTGTTGGGCCCCAATCGCCACAGTGTGAATTTCCCAGACGTGTTTGTCTACCTTTGCCATGTGAACAGAGTACTGGACAGTACAAAGAGCATGACATGACAGATCATTTGTGAATCAGACATATTGCTGCTTCCATATGATGACCTCCATGCAGTGTTGGGAAATAAGTGTCACTGTCACTGCTACAGACCGAGAAGCAGAGGAATGAAA
>JAABUP010011205.1_pt1 | contig 10284 bp, 12 predicted proteins | sample 5559201 | NCBI WGS metagenome assembly JAABUP01 (sample SAMN10711887, study PRJNA513373) | rock metagenome | isolation source: Antarctica rocks | place: Antarctica | reverse complement strand
GCGCGAAGCTACAGATACTGACGGCTTCTAGGAGCACCCCTGGGTGACCGAGTCCGGCACCGACCCGCTCCTCCCCGCTTCGGAAAACTGCGCCGAGCTTGTCGACCCGCCCACTGAGGGCGAAGTGGCTAACGCCATTACCGGCAACATGGCGCACCTCATGATCGTAATGAAAGCCGTGAAGCGCTTCAAGGAGATCCTGCATCGAAAGCGGCCATCGAGTGTGCAGGGCTTGTTTGGGAGGAGCAGTCGGGTGGTGGCGCCACCGGGAACTATAGGTGACTCGCAGGTCAGGAGTGGTCGGAGTCAGGAGCGGGAGAAAGCGACGCCGCAAAGCAGCAGCGGTCAACAAGATGGCGTGGCGAATGTGGATGCTGGAAACGAGGGTGAACGGCAGCAGCATGGAGCGCAAGTAACGGGGCTGAAGCAGCGTGATGTGGCGGCAGAAGATCATGAGCCGGGAATGAGCAGGGACGGGAAACGTACGACGCACCATGAGGATGATGATCGAAAGCCACCGGCGGAAGACCACGCCAAAGGTCACGCTCACGACCCATTGCTTGATACGCTGTTTTTGGACGTCGGGCCAGGTAATGCGTACGTATATGAAGGCGAAAAGGGCGGTGAAGAGCTGGACGACGGCGGGGAAGGCACGGAGGAGAACCCGCCTGCACAGCATGTCATCAGCGAGTCCCCGCCCGAAGTCGCGACGAATATCTACGAAACGGCTTACCAGGAGGAGATCAAGCGGATCCTAAGCCAGAGGCAGAAAAGCGAGGGCGAGCAGCGGAAAAGCGACGGGGATGATGGAGAAGGAGAAGGTGCTGCCGCTGGCATGGGGATCCATTTGAATCGGAGGGTGGACCATAGAGGGGATTTGAGAGGGATGTTGGGGTTGGGAGGGAGCAAAGGCGGCTCAACGGCGAAAGAGAAACTCTCTGGATTACTTGGGGGCGGCAGCAGTGGCGGCGGCTTCGCGGGACTCGTGCAGAAAGCCAAGCAGCAGAGCAGTAACGAAAGTGGCGAAGCACGTGACGCCAAGCCGGAGTCCTCCGAGTCCTCCGAGGAGGCGCCACTCCAGGCGCCACTCCAGGCGCCACGGCTCGATGGTTCGGGCGCAGAGGCACAGGGGACGGAGGGAGATGGGGAAGACAGTCAGATGGGCAAGGGCGTCCCGGCAACGAGCGTCAAGGCGCATGCGCAAGCTCAAGCGCAGGTTGATGTGCAGGCGCATATTGAGGCGGCGAGTGGGGATGTCGCTGGGATGCCTGGTGGATTTCCTGCGAGTATTGGGGTGGGTTCTGCTGCGGCTGCGGATGGGAAGGGCGCAACGTGAGGGTGGCAGTTTGTATGGTTTCGCGTGAGCGCCAGCGAGCGGGCGTCGGAAAGTCGGGCAGGCCCCACAGCCGTGAAGGTTGGGCCCCAAATCTGGGGGAGATGATATTTGCATCGCTGGGCAGTGCATACGAGATGGAGTGTACATGCGGTCACGATTGGAACATGTACATGTGAGGACGAGCGTGGACGTGTTCCGGAATCGGAGGTTATAAGTTGTTGAGCACTACTCCGGTGCTGGTCGCTGGACCTTGATACTCCCTGGGCTTGATGGATACATGTTGGGCAAGTCGTGGGTTAGCGCGGCGTTATCAAGACTTGAATGCATGTTTTCTGCGAGCGCATGCATGCACATCAAGCGCAGATGTAAATTGTATCCTTCTGGATTCCATGAAAATCAACGGGTCTATTGGAAACTTGCTCGCCACCGCTGAGTGCTCAAGTCTGGACAGCCCGCAGGATCAGGGATGCCAGCGAAGTGAATGCACGTAGCGCGACACTTGCATTTGCATCTGTGTACTTTGCCACGTACGATAGCCGAGTAAACCGAATGGCCGTCTTGCAACAACTCTCCCAGCCTGTGAAAAGAAGCCCTATCAATGTGCTACCCCTCCTTCTGCCCAGCAATCAAACTCATCCGCCTCCCACCCTCCTCCTTCTCCCCCCCGGTAGCAGGAAGTCCCGTCTCCGGATCCACATCCACAGACATGCTGCCCCCCTTAGCAGCCCGCACCAACCCCGGATTCTCCGCTTTCAATACCGCAAAGTTTCTCTCCGCCTCCCAATTCCAGATACTATCCGCGGCGAAAACGAGGTTCATCTCTTCGAGCGTTCGCTGGTTGGTTTCCGGGTACAGGGCCCAGACGACGAGGATGGAGAGGGCGTTGACGCCGCCGAAGATGTAGAGTGTCTTTTCGTTGAGAGCGGCGAAGATTGTGGGGAGGAGGAGGACCTACATCACCGCAGTGATTTAGCATGGTGTCGGACTTGAGGTTGGGGGGAGCGTGGTGGTGACTACTTACACACCAGCCGTTGCCGATGGACCAGCCTACTACACCCCATGCGTTGCCTTTTGCTCGGACTTGTAGTGGGAAGATCTGAGACCGTTAGCAGCCAGCAAGCAATAGCTTTAATGACTTGATCAATACCTCTGCAGGATACAGCCAAGGCACGGTAAGCCACGTAGCACCGAAAATGGCGGTATAGAGATACACGAAGAAAACAGCCGCCCCGCCGACGTGAGTCTTATATGCGCCGGTAGCGTTTTGCGTCGCGTACGAGAGGCCGCCGGCGGCGAAACAGCAGATGCCTTGGCCTACTGCACCCCAGTAGAGGGTCCAGCGACGGCCGATGCGATCGAGAGTGAAGACGCAGATGAGAGTTGCCAGCTTTGTACTGTTAGTCACTTGATGTTCTCGCTGGAGACAATTCTACACGCACCATGTAAGTGATGTCGTTGAGCCCACTGACCCACTGACGATCTTTGGCCGCAATCCCGGCGATGGTGAAGATCTCTGGGCCGTAGATGGTGATACCCGCAATGCCTACGATGATGAAAGCGTGGTTAGCCATGATCAACGGAGGATGCTGTAGGTGACCCACCTATCCACTCTTGCAAGATCTGCAGCCAGATGACCAGCTGTACCCGGCGAGCGGTATGCAATTTGCCTTGTTTGATACCGAAGAACATCGCGAAGTATGACGTCGATTGGGAGTTGTCTTGCTCCAATCTTACGATGGCTTTGATGTCCTGGTACTCAGCATCTGCGACACCGTCTTCTTCGCCTCGAAGCCGCCCAAGGATGAAGCGTGCTTCTGCATCGCGACCGACCTTCACCAGCCATCGCGGAGATTCGGGCATGAACCAGACAACAATGAAAAGGCCTTAGACCACGATTCATCAGCATGATCGTTCAGTCCGTTCATGAGCTAGCCTGGGTTGACGATACCAATGAGAGGGACGATCTGGAAAGCAATTGGGAATCTGGCAACGTCAGCTGGTACGTGAGTTGCACATTAAACGGGACATGGCTTACCTCCAGATGAAGCTTGAAGTTCCGTCGCCATAGAAAGAAGTACCACTAGCAAATGCGATCAGCTTCCGATGCTTCCATTCAGCTCGTTTCATAGCTGGCGGCGCTCACTACTCAATCCAGTACGCTACGACCACACCGAAGATGTTCAGTGTGAACTCGATAGAGACTTGTCGTGGTCAGCCACAAGATCACAGAGTTTGGCAGGTTCGCCAGATGGATTTACCAAAAGCACCCCGTGAGGTGTGCGAGGCGGTCTCGGTGGCCCAAACCGGCGTAATGGCGTTGAGGATACCCGTCCCGATACCGTTGAAGACGCGAGCTAGATTTGTCGATTAGCGTGAAAGAGTGAAATGCAACTAACATAAAGACATTGTACCGCAGAACATCCAGTTGGCATTCTGCGCAGAGCACTGCAGAGTAGCCCCGACGATGGCCCACAAAGTAGCAATGCCTATCGTAGTTATGCGGCCGTACCGATCTCCGAGCCAGCCACCGAAGAGCGCGCCCACGAGGGTCCCGGGAAGGTAGTATACAGCGACCTGACGGCGACTGTCAGTACCGCAAGTGGCCGTACTCGAGCGGTGATCATCCACGGCTCCTTACAATGCCTCCCTGTAGGAGCGGTTTGTCCACCTGCACCAGCTTACTCGCTTGGTCATAGTGGCCGAAACCCATGAGGTTGGCGTAGTTGCGAGTCGTATTGACACCACCCATCACGCCTGGCAATGTGTCAGATGTAGACCTGTTCGTAGAGTGTGATCGGACAATACCCTGGTCATAGCCTGGAGCCGGTCAGTCAGGATCCCCATGTGTCAAATTGGAATCTGTTCGTACCGAAGAAGAAGATGGAGAGGCCGGCGACGAGATTGACGGCGATGAGAAGGGCACGCTTTTCAAGGCGGTTGGCGACGCCATGTTGCTGGAAGTACTTGGGCCCCTTGAGCGCCATGCTGCGCAATGGATTGGTATCGCTGAGACAGCCTAGATCGCGGCTTGCGGACCTGGGTGGATTGAGAGGACGACATGAGCGCTGCTCCGGGGGGTGATATATAGTTGGAGTACTGGGGCCGAAAGCCTTGTGCGCCTATGATGGCAGCAATCAGCGACGCCGTCGGGGAGGATGACTTGTTCCCCGAAACGTCATGCCTGGTTGTAAGATCTGCATGCATACGGTAGCGTGCGTGGAGGGAGCGGGGTGCGGAGGTGGCGTCCGGGGTCGAACCGGGGTACTGCTGGCCCCCAAATGCGATGCTCGTTGCTGGAGACAACATCGGTCTGACTCCGAGCTCCCCGGTCCTTGCGAGACGATGAGGTCGCCAGTGAACCGACCCTGGGAACCCTTGGAAACGGTACGGCTGGATCAATCGCTCGTATGGCATACAGTCCACGTATCTTGAGGCGGCCAGAACACGAGTCTCCGACCACTGCCGAGAACAGGGCACCAAAACGGCGAAGGCTAGACAACGAAGTCGTTGACGCGGTCGACGCTCCGAAGGGCACGTCGCGGCGCAAAAACGCCTGCCAGTCTTGCAGGCTGCGGAAGGTGAAGTGTGATGCTGTACGCCCGATTTGTGGGCTTTGTGCAGCTTCCGACTGCCCATGTCGCTACACTGATGCTCTGCCAGAGAAGGCCACGTAAGCATGCCGAGGCTTGTGAACGTCTTGTACTTCATACTGAATTGTTACAGTCTGGAATCTGCTACTGAGCTACTGAATAGCAAGCTTTCAAGGTTGCAAGACGGCGTCGACAAGCTACAAGAGCTTGCTCAGCTACAGCATGTCAATTGCCAGGCTGCTACCAAGCAGCCTTACGAAGCCTACGTCGATAGCGCCAGTGCTACAGCCCAGGTAGATGCGGAGCATATCACGGAGTCATCGTCCGAATTTCTCCAGATACCCGCTCAGCGGACGACCGCAGACGCCGTACTCAGGTGGGAGATCTTCGAGGATCGATACCCGCCGTCGGCTCTAGTCGGCATGCAGTGTTCCGGCGGAAGAGCTCAAGACCAGGACTCTTCCAACGACGGCGAGACGTTCACCGTCCGCAGCAGTGTGCTAGCACCGAACGAAGAACAAATACCGAGCCTCATCGAGAGTTTCCTGCGGAATGTGCATACGAAGAACCCGGTCCTTGATGCGGAGCAGCTTGTACGGCAGGCACGCATTGTCGCCAGCGACGGGCTGGGTTGGGACGCGTGGTCATGCCTAGTTCTTCTGGCAGCCTCGTTAGGCCGGATAGCCAAGCCCTTTGACGCCGCGCTGGCCATACCTGCCAGCCCTGGTGCTGATTTGACGAGCGATTCTGTCTGGTCGACAGACCCTGCGAACACGGCAGAAGAGCTGGAACAGGCCGAGTCGTACTTCATCTTGGGGTGCCGACGCTTGGGTGGTCTGAAGCATTCCCTCCTCGGCTCGCAGTGCTTCTTTGTTGCTGGAGGTGAGCCGTTTGCACTACTGTGGTGTCAGGATATTCTTCGCTGACGTCCCAAGTCTACCTCATGTACACGCTGCGCCCGTTGTTGTCTTGGCAGTACTTCATTCACGCATCGACCCTTTTCAGACTCTATATGCACTCAGCGTATGAGCTTCGTCGGCTGGCTCCTCAGACTCCTTCGAACCGTGTCAGTATCCAAGAAAAGACAACCAAGCGCCTGGAAGAGTGTATGTACTGGTCCTGCTTCAAAAGCGAGATAGAATTCCGCGTGGAGCTGCCGCTACCGCAGTCAGAGCTCGCGAGCTATCACCACCCCCAAATGTTTCCCACTCCACGATCACCCACTCACGCCGACGAGCAGGATACGCCTCTAGGACGAAGCGCAGGCGTGCTTTGCGAGGTGTCCACACCATCACTGTTGAGGGAGCCCAGTACGAGCTCTGCGCATAGTCGAGACTATGTGAACCCGCGAGAGCGTGTTGCGCGCCTGTGCAACGAGGAAGAGAGCTGGTATTACTACCTCACGGAAATCGCTCTGCGTAGGATCGGTAATCGCATCATCAATACGTTCTTTCGAAAGGATCCCGCCGCCTGGCTCAATGTGAAGCCGCTGTTGCGAATCGCCCTGGAATTTGATACGCAAGTCTCCGCCTGGTCCGCAAATCTCCCGGCAGCGATGAAGCAGTGGGAGACGGACTCGGCAATAAGAAGGCCTGAACCAGCCGCGCCTCTGGAGCAAGGTGGAAACCACGTACTGCAGGAGTTGAGCTGGGCGCTGGAGAATAGGCTACTGGAAGTCCGCTCGTGGCTATATCAGCCTTTCATTTACTGGCTGATACACAACCGTACCGCATATGCGGCTTCGTCGTCTGCAGGTCCCAAGATTGGTGTTCACGGTAGCGAGAGTCGAGATGGATTCCTGCTGGGAGCTGGCGAGATCGGTCTAGATGCCGAGGATACCGCGACGCTGTATAGCTTCATTGTATCTGGGATACAATGTAGTCTCAAGATCCTGGATATGCGCTCCCTGCGACACCGCCATCATGGGCTCTGGTACGATATGCGCAGTACAATGACCGCAGCACTGATATTGCTGGCCGTCATCAAGAGTGGCAACGAAGCATGGATCCCGGGCGGTGCTGGCGTAGTGTTCGGTTTGTGCACGCACGCCATGCCAAATGAGCACCCTGTTGCGGGTAAGCTCGGCCACGTGATGGCGGCCTACGATTTCTGGGCTAAGGAGAGCCCAGACTTAGAGAGGCACCGAGACGTCCTGAAGGAGGTGGCTGACAGCGTTCGAGAGACAGGTAAGTTTGACTCTGTCGAATAAATGCTCACTTGCACATCCGATGGTAGCGCAAACCGTCCAGAAACGGGCAATCATAGGGCGATACCTATGTCCCACCAGTGCTCGCCATTCCGCCACCAAGCCAGACCGTTCCAGAAGGCAAAGAACTGATCGTCCGGCGCACCATATCCCAATCCGCGGAACGGACTGAACGGCACGGGCTCGAACAGCCAAATTCCGCCCTTAGCAAAGTCATCGACTAGCAGCGGTGCAGTATGATACAGCCAGATGTGTACGAGAGTAAAGTTTGTGGCCTGACGAAGAAGCTTGGGACACTTATCGACCAAACCTGCGCGCTTCAGATGCTGCGTAGTGACGGTCTGAACCAGAATACCGACTGCTTGCAGCAAGAAGAACCGCATCGGACCCAGCAGCGGCCGCGTATCTCCGAGTTGTGTGTAGCTTCCCGACGCGTGCAGACAGCCGGACAAGAAGAATGCGATGAACAGAGACAGAGCCTTGCCCGAAAAGGAGTGTTTATCAATTCCAGTGGCCTTGAGTAGACGCACCGAAGGTGCCTCGAAAGCCAATCGGAAAGTCTGATGCCACCACCCGCCCCACCAGCCTGCTAGACCTTTCGTCAAGACCATGTTGTACGAGCCAAACATGTCCGCAGGATTCATCCACGCTTCGCCGCGAACGCCGAGCCATTTGGGACCCAGGACGCCACAGAAGCACGCTGGACCGAGCTTGAAAATCGTCCAGAGAGCTGTGTAGATCCCAGCGAGACTGAGCACGAGGCGATACGTCCTGGTGAGGATGTGGGAGTTCGTGATCAGTGCAGGGAGGTACGGTGGTGCCTCACTATCGACGTACCCCCAGAAATATGGGTCTCGGTGCATCAGCGTCTTGATACCGTCGAGCAAGATGTAGCCAATGACGAGACTAATCGCAGCATTCGTAAGAAGGGCGGAGCGGTCGGCATAACGGCGGATACCAGTGCGGCTGACCATAAGCTCCTCGCTCCCGCGATAGTCACCGACATTCACGTCGTTGTCTGTCGCCTGCATTTGCGCTTCTACCCACCTTGGCGGAGGAGGTATACCCGACGTCTGCCAAGTCCAGCCCACACCACGGAAGCTACAGAAAACATCTGCTACCCAGCTCACTCGCGCCGAGAACGGCGATGCAGGATATGACTGCCAGTACAAGCGATCATGACGGTTGCGCGGGGCATCCTGCAGGTCGGTGCTCGGCTCCGAGTCGGCGGGCGACTTACGTTGCCTGATGTTGAAACTCCCAAGCTGGCCCTGCACAACTCCGTTCGTCCTGTTACCGTTCTCGGAGGGAGCCACAGCTTCATTCACTGCATCGTCAGAAGTCCTCTCAATCCGCTTGAAGTCCACTTGGCAATCATTCGCCACCATAATAGCGGCCACCCAAAGCGTCCCCCACGAAGAAATCAGGCCCACGCCGAAGGCGGCCGCTGGGCTCCTTGCTCGGTTGGTAGCAATACACCAGGCCTGGAATGCGAGCAGGAGTCCGAGAACTGGGAAGCGAGCCCATGCGAGGGCGGGGGACTTGCGGTGATCGATGAGAAGGTAGAGTAATACGAGAGCCGCGCCGGCAGTGGCCCATGGGTAGACAAAGGGTACGGCTTGGCCTGAGTTGATGAGGGAGAAGTAGACTTCATCGTAATATAGTGTCACCTCTCGCGGTGATCGCAGTCCTGGAGGAAGCATTCCGCGTTGCAATGCTCAAGTTTATGGTGGCGACGCTGTCTCATGATCCCAGGCGCGGTGGAAGCAATCGTACTTGTTGATGGTCGTGTTGGTGGAATATTGTTGCCAGGCACTCCAGATGTGCAACATCCTAGACCCAGAGAAAGTCCGCTACGCAACGAGGATGAGGAGTATCAAAATGCATCGAACGCATCGCGATATGGGCGCGTCACTGGCCGCTCTGCGAATTCATGAGGTGAAGTTGAAGATTTTGGCCTGAGGCATCGACCGGTACCAGTATGCGTCTCTTAAGCAGAACCAGGACACAGTCACACAGGTGCAAGTGCACTGTACCAATTGTATGTGAATGATTCAGCAGGCTCTACGGTGATATGGCTTACAAGACCGGGCACAAGTACACTGGCCTACCTCAGTGGCTTGGAGGCGTGCATCGGAAGTGCACAACAAGGATTGCCTGAAAACACCTTGCGTAAGAGCAATGGTCAATTGTATGTCTATATCTCTGCACGGCTGCCACATCTTTTGCGATGGGCCTTATGCCTGCCGTCTATCCAACCATCATTTCACTCCCCTTTCCCCTCCTCGGCGCTTGTGCTACTCACGGTGGTGGTCTTAGTGTACACCGCAACGCTGCTCGATGAGCTCCGCGTGGACGTCTGCTTTGACGTTGCAAATGTAGTCTGCTGGGGCGTAGATGTCGCAGTGACCGTTGTGGTCTTCACAGCTGGTGCAGGCGGGCCAGACTTATCCTTCCCGTCCTCAGGTGGCGGGTTCGGACTGTCAGATTTCGCAGGAGCTGGGTTGTCAACAGTTGTGGTGGTCGTGGTGGCAGCAGCCGGCGGTGGAGGATCACTCTTGGGTGGCGGAGGAGCCTTTGAGGGCTTAGCATCTTCATCCGAAACGGTTGATGTGATAGTGGTAACAGCCGGCTGAGTTGCTTTTGAGGAAGGTGCGGTGGTTGTAGTGGCAGCAGCCGGCGGTGGGGGTGGATCACTCTTGGGTGGTGGAGGCGCCTTCGAAGGCTTAGCATCATCATCCGAAACGGTCGATGTGATAGTGGTAACAGCCGGCTGAGTTGTTTGTGAGGAAGTCATGGAGCTTGAACGTGAGCTGGTCGAAGCCGGGCTTGTTGCTACAACGGTGGTGGTGTAGACAATCGGCGACGTGGTAGAGCTACTTCCCTTGCTGGAGCTACCCAAGATGGTTGAAGTGATGGTAGTGACAGCAGGCGTGGCCGACTGCGAGGAAGTCATGGTAGCGGTCTTCGTCACAACAGCAATACTGCTCGAGCTCGAGATGCTGGAGCTGGACACGACGGTGACTGGCTGCACCGTCATGCTCTTCGTCACGGTCGCTACGGGCACCGAGGAGCTGCTCGAGGTGCTGGAGCTGGACACGACAGTGACTGGCTGCACTGTCACGCTCTTCGTCACAGTCGCTACGGATGCC
>JAABUP010011204.1_pt1 | contig 10284 bp, 10 predicted proteins | sample 5559201 | NCBI WGS metagenome assembly JAABUP01 (sample SAMN10711887, study PRJNA513373) | rock metagenome | isolation source: Antarctica rocks | place: Antarctica | reverse complement strand
GCCTCGACGTCCCACCTCGAGAACGGCACGTGCGTGATTGCATCGCCGGGCAGCTCTGCAGCACGGGGCGGCGCGGCTGGGGACGGCGCGAAAGCGCCGCCCGGCGCCCTGCTCGCCAGTGCCACCTGTGGACCACCCGTCTCTGAGCGTGTGCTGAAGCCTGGCAGGATCTGGCAAAACTCTCAGCACCCACAACTTTCAATGTGTGGTGGCAGGACTGGGAACAAAGTATGCAACTCCAAATAGTTGAGAGGCCGAACAGTGCGCGCTTCTGCTTTGCCCTCTGACCATGACATGCACACTGTGCACTGCACACTGCTGATGTGGGGGGGTCAGCGCAAAGGCAACTCTTAACCCCACTACATGCAGTAGAGCGCACGGCGAGGAGCTGGCCCAGCTCTCGCGCGCCGCCCGCATGCGCCACTAGCGCCGCCTGTGGCGCCGGCAGGGCCTGCGGCGCCGCCGCGCCGGCCGCGCGCGCAAGCTGGGCGTGCAGGAAGGCGGCTATGGCGGCCACAGTTGGGTAGTCGAACACCAGAGTGCCGGGCACCGGCAGCCCCAGCTCGGCCGCCAGCACGGCGGCCAGCTCGACGGCCGCCAGCGAGTCGAGGCTGCCCGCCGTGAATGCGCCGCGGGGGCCTGCATGCACGCGCTCCATGGCATCAGGCGCGGGATGTCAGCGAGGCGGGCTGACAGCACATGACAACACCATGTATGTTGTCCATTACATCGTGCGGATGGCTGCACTCAGCATGAGGAACATAGCACAAACGATGCCCGCCATGGTGACGCATCGACGTGGGCGATGTGCGACCTGGTGCACCCAGCCATGTGCCAGAGTCCCCGCGTTCCCAGCCTTGTGGCGCACCCCCGACGGCCTCGGCGCCCAGTACGGCCGCCGCGACCCTGCGCACGACGGCCTCCACATCGGCCAGCGCGGGGCCGGCCTCCGCCGCCGCCGGCGCCTCACCCCGGCCGGCGCCCGCCAACAGCGCGCGCGCGTCGAGGCGCCCCTCTTCGGGGCCCCGCGGCTGCTCGGGGGGCGGCGCGGCGGCGGGCGCAGCCGCGTCCACGTAGGCCAGGCGGTCCAGCAGCGCCCAGCGCATGCGCGCCTCGTAGAGGGCGCGGAAGCGCGCGATGTCCAGCCGCGCGTACAGCAGCGCCGGCGCGGCGCCTGCGGCTGCCGCCGCCTCGCGCGCCTGCGCGCGCACGCGGCCAGGCTCCCGCTCTGCTGCACATGGGCGCTGCGGCGGCGGGCCGCCTGCCTGGCCCACAGCTGCCCGGCTGGTGGTGCGTGTGAGCGGCGCGCTGCGTGCCTAGGGAACACCCTGGCGCGCCTCCATAGCGGACGGCTAGGTGTTGGGCGCGGCACATGCAGCAGTGCATGCATGCAGAGCAGCCAGGCTTTGTTCGGCACTTCAGGGTGCACAGCAGAGCGGCTAACCGCGCACGCACAGGGTTAGGGTTAGGCACACCTCCCGCGGCCAGAGGCTGCCCAGGCCAAGCGCGGCGAGCGCGTCCGCGTGCAGCGCGGCCATGCCCACGTCGCGGAAGGGCCCCAGCTGCAGCGCGGCGCCCGGCAGGCCGGCTGCCTGGCGGCGCGCCGCCAGCGCGTCCAGCGCGCAGTTGGCCGCCGCATAGTGCCCCGCGCCCGACTGGCTCCACACCGCGGCGGTGGACGAGAAGAAGACTGCGTCACGCACGGGCACGCCCGCCGCATGGAAGGCCGCTGCGCCGGTCGCCTGTGCGCGCAGCGCACGGCTGCTTAGATGCTTGAAGACTTGGATCAACAGGCGAAGCGGACTGCGCCGCGCGCTGCCATCCGTAAGTGTGTATCTCGTCAGGCTGAGCTGGCAACCAACCCTGACATAGTTGGAACAAGCGTGCGCCGAGTGAGCGCATCCGCAGCATGCCTCGTGATCCCAGCAAGTGTGGTGATGCAGCGCATGCACACCGCGCGCCATCCCTGGCGCAGCGCCGCGCGTCCCCGTTTCCACACATCCACACTTTCCACACTATGAGCGGCGGGCCGTGCGTCCCAGCACTGCGCCACCTGGCGCCGGCTCTGCCCCTTTGCATTCCCGCGCGGCTCACCTTGGGGCCGAGCACGGCGCCCAGCTGCGCGGCCGTCATGTCCACAAGCGGCGCGTGGCCCGACACGCCCGCCGCATGCGCATAGTGCGCCACCGCCGGCAGCGCCTCGCGCGCCCAGGCCGCCACGCGCGCCGTGTGCGCCGCATCGCCTGCATCGGCGGCCACCACGAACGCCGCCGCGCCCGGCCGCGCGAGCGCCGCCAGCTCCTCGGCGCTCAGGCGCGGCGCGCGGCTGGTCAGAACCAGGCAGCGCGCGCCTGCGTCCGCCAGGTGGCGCGCGTACTGCAGGCCCAGGCCCTGCGCGCGGCACGCGGCGGCGCGCGTCAAACAGGTCAAGCAGCGTGGTGCTCCTTGCAGGTGCATCCAGCAGGCGCGCGCGGCCGCGCCTTGGTGCCGCCGGCGACCATGGCGGCGACGGGCCCCGCCAGCGCGGCAGGCGCACGCGGCGTGGGCGGCGCGGCGACCGCAAGCCGCAGCCCGAACGCGCGGCCGCCACGCAGGGCCACGCAGAATTCGCCGCCGGCCGCCAGCACCGCCAGCTGCGCCGCGGACGGCGCCGGGCTGCCCGGCTGCAGGTCCAGGGAGGGCACGCCGCGCGGCGCTCCATGAAGACCGTGCGCGCCAGGCCTGCGCGGCGCCCATGTCATGCGCATGCAGGCCTGGGCGGCATGCCATCGCTCTTTCCGAGGTGAGCACCGCTGGGGCTGTCATGGCTGTGCTGCAGCAGCCAGAGAACCCATGCTCTGCATGTGCGCATGTGAAACCTGCAGCTGTTGTTCGTGCACACTGACATACATCAAAGACGACATGTTGGCGGCTGCCTTGGTGCGAGTGTATGCGACAGCATGTCATGCGACCGTGCATGGCCTGCCAGGTGCACTGCTCGCTTGCAGGCCGAGGCGCAGCGCACCCAGGGCGGCGTGCGCGGCCGGCGGCGCACAGCCCGCGTATGGCCCCACGCTGTGCAGGCCGTGCGTGACCAGCGACAGCCTGGCGCGCGGCGCGGCGCGCAGGACCGCGCGGAAGGCCCACAGCAGCGCATCGCCCTCCGCGGCGCCTGCGCACGGTCCAGTCTGTGCGGTGGGGCATCGTGTGCCTGACAAGTGTGGTATCAATGCAGTGCTGACTCTGGAGCTCAGCAAGCACGCCAGTGCCCAGCGCCTGCGCCCATTTAGCTGCGCGCATGAGTTGTGACATCGCTTGCAGGTTGGGCACTTGCAACCACCGGGGTTTACGGCTTTATCACACAAATCCATTGTCATGCCAGGCAGGCATGGGGGGTGCGCTGCCGAGGGCGCGCCCGCGCCCGCGTCGCCGGGCGCGTGCGCGCAGAAGATGTGGTCGGCGTCCGCCCGGGTGATGGCAGCCTCCAGCTGGCCATGCCCGTGCACGTGCACGACACCGCCCGCGCCCCACCCGCCCCAGGGCCCCGACGCGCTCTGCTCCCCGACCTCGGCCCGCCCGTGCCCGGCCTCCGCCGCGGCTGCCGGCCCGTCCTCGCCCGGCCCCGGCCGGAACACCAGATTCCGCACGGAGAGCCACGCTGGCGCGTCGCCGCACAGCCGCTCGGCCGGCCACGGCGCGGCGCTGAGGACGAGCCAGCGCGCGGGGCTGGGCGCCGCCACAGGGCCCGGCGGGGTTCCTGGCGCCTGGAAGGCAGGCGCCAGCGCCTGCCACAGCAGCTGGTAGGCGGGCGCGCCATCCACAAGCCGCGCCGCCTGCCCCACGGGCGCCTGCATGCGCACGCCCGTGAGGCGCGCGGCGGCGCACAGCACATCCGCATACGCGGCTGCAGCGCCCGCCGGGCGCGCGGTCGCGGCCGCATGCGCGCGGGCGGGCAGCGCCTCCGGTAGGCCGGGCCTGATTTGGAACGCGGCGCAGGCCGCCAGGGTCCCGACCAGGCTTTGACCGGGGCCGCGGGCCCGGCCGGCGGCGCACAGCGCGGCCGCCGCCGTCAGCGCCGCCGGGTGGAACAGGAACTGGCCGGGCGCCAGCCGGGTCGGCAGACGTACGCTGCCGGTGCAGCTGCCGGCAGGGCGGCCCGCGCCCGGGCCGCCGAGCTGCCTGGCCACGAGCGCACGCAGCGCGCCGAGGCCCCGCAGCGGCCACCTGGCGGGATCGGGGCTCTCGGAGTGCGGACCGCCCTCCGGCTGGCGGTCTGCGAAGCTGCCGTGCAGGGCGGCAGTCAGGTGGGAGGTCACCCCGGACGCCAGCGCCACTGCGCCGCCGGCGCGGGCGATGGTGCACGATAGGGCGTCGCCGTCGGTGCCCGCACCCACTCCCGACCCGCCGCCCGCCGGCAGCGGCCTGGCGGGGCCGACGCAGGCGTGCAGCAGCAGGGGCGTCCAGGCGGTGGCGCCGCCGAGCAGCGCCTGCGCGGCGGCCGCGGCGGCCTCCAGTAGGGCGGCCGCCGGCAGGACCGGCTGCCGGCTGACGCAGTGATCGCGCAGGAACCCCAGCGCCGGCGCAGTGAGGTCCATGCGGAATACAATGGCTGCGGCCGCTGCCGCCGCGGCCGCCGCCAGGCCCGCATGCACGATCGGGCACGGCCAGAAGCGCGCGCGGCGCCAGGCCAGGCCGCAGTGGCGGGCGCCCAGGCGCGCCGCAGCGGCCGCGGGCGCAGCCGCGAGCAGCGCGTGCGCGTTGACGCCGCTCATGCCGAACGCGCTGGCGCCGGACAGCGCCTCCGGAGAGGCCCCGGGCACGAGCCCTGCAGGGTCTGAGGCCACCCAGGGCGCCGCCTGGCGCGGCAGCGCGGCCGTGCGTGCGTGCCGCACGCCCCACTCGCCCAGCGCGGCAGAGACGTACGGGTTCAGGCTGCGAAGGTGCATGATGGCCGGGCGCGCGCGCAGCGCGAGCGGCTGCAGCGCGGCGAGCAGCCCGGTCAGGCCCGCCGCGCCCTCCGTGTGCCCGAAGCACGCCTTGACGCTGCCGAGCGACACGCCCGCGGGCGCGCCGGCCGGCGCCGGGTGCACGGTCAGCGCCTGGCCCAGCGCGCCCACCTCGATTGGGTCGCCCAGCGGCGTGCCTGCGAGCCGCAGGTAGACCGTTTCAGCATTATGAGACACAAATGTGTCCATCCACCGCACAAGCACAAACAAACGGGGGCATGTCAGACAGCCTGCGCGGCATGCATCACCGCGACATCCTGGGCAGCAAACTCCGCGCGCCCCAGAGCCGTACCGGTCCCGTGCACGGCGACAAAGCTGACGCCGGCGGGCGCCGCGCCGGCGGCGGCTAGCGCGGCGCCGACCAGGCGGCGCTGCGCGGGCCCGCTCGGCGCGGTCAGGCCGCTGGAGCGCCCGCCCTGGTTGACCGCTGAGCCGCGCAGCAGGCCCAGCGGCTGCTCGCTGTGCGCCCCCGATGCTGTCGGGGTAGAGGGTGCCGGGGTGGCGGGCGCCAGGGCAATCACCACGAAGCCCTCCCCCCGGCCATAGCCGTCGGCGGCCGCGTCAAAGGTGCGGCAGCGGCCGGCCGGCGACAGCGCCTGTCACGCGCGCCCTGAGGTTGGGCTCAGGCTCATGCAGGCGAGCAAGCCCAGCTGCTCATCTAGTCGACCACGTGGCTGGCCAACGGAGGTGCTGTGATCGCAACGCATGCGCTTGGTCCCCGAGCACTGGCAGGAGGTTCGGCAGCGCGTGTGTCCCGCGTGACGACAGATAAGAAGATCTGCGGCCGCTCATGTACAGCGGCAAGCCTGGTGCAGTCGTGTAGAGAGAAGCGTGCATGGCGTAAGGGGCAGCCACAGAGGTAATAAAAAGGAGCATGGGCGGCCGCCCGCCGGCGGCGGCCGCGGCGCCCGCACCTGCAGCTGGCAAATGGCGATGGTCGTGAGCGGCGACAGCAGCGCGTTGACGCCGGCCGCGAGCGCCGCTGGCGCCTCGCCGGCCTGCAGGCCGCGGTGCGCCAGGTGCGCGGCCACCAGCGAGGAGGAGCATGCGGTGTCCGTGGCCAGGCACGGCCCGGCCAGGCCCAGCATGTAGGACACCCTGCGCGCCGTGCCGCGTTGATGCGCCTTTCCCCTTCCCCAGTGTGTTGTGCAGCCCTGCTTAATGGCCCTAACAAATGAGCCCATGCACAGACGCACTTGCATGCAACATGTGTCTGCGCGCACGCCCACTAGCTTGAGGTCCTTGAAGAGTGCAGCCAGGCTTTGGTGGCCTGCAAACGTGCACGACGGGCGGGGCCGCGAGCCGGCGCCGCCGCACCGTCCGGCCATGAAGCTGAGGGAGCTGCCCGTGGCGGCCGCGGCGGTCAGCGCGCCGCCGGCCGCGCCGAGCACGCCCGCATACTCCTGGTACATGCAGCCGACGTACACGCCTGCGCACAGTATGGGTAGGGTAGGGTTAGGGATAGGATTAGGTGCACAGGTACTCCTGGTACATGCAGCCGACGTACACGCCTGCGCATGCGTGCTCACACTGTCGGGCCGTGCTCGATCCTTTGACAGCGGAATTTCCAGTGCTTGGGAAGAGCCATGGCTGCTCTGTTTCCTGCTGATCAGCAGACACCGCGCTGCCGGTGCACGACAGCCTGGCATGATGCGCGATGTCACCGAGGAGCGGGCCAAGTGCTGGAGCTGCAGTTTCAACTGTACATGCAGTTGATGTCGCTAAGCCTTTCCAAACACAGCGCGCGCCTGCCGGGGCGCCCATCCAGGCGGCGGCGCCGCCGGGCGCCGCGGCGACGGCGGCCGCGGCCTCCTCCAGCAGCAGCCGCTGCTGCGGGTCGGTCGCGAGCGCCTCGGCAGAGGCCATGCCAAAACAGGCCGCATCGAAGCGGTCGATGCCGGCCACGTACGCCGCGCAGCGCGCGTACAGGCGCCCCGCCGCCGGCTCCGGGCTGTACACCGCGGAGGCCGCCCAGCGCGCGTGCGGCGCCTGCGTGGGCAGGTCTGCAGCGGCGGCGGCGGCGCGGAAAAAGTCATGCACGCCGCCGGCAGCCGGCGCCGGGAAGCGGCAGGCCACGCTGACCAGCGCGCTGGCCGCTGGGCTCGTTGAGACCCTTAGCCCTGAGGCGCCCGGCGACAGGGTTGCAGCTGCAACGGAGACGTCCGCATAGGTACGCGAACGTACGGCTGCCAACATGTAGGCGGCCAGCGCTGCGGGTGTGGGGTGGTCAAAGGTGGCCATGGCGGGCAGCTCGACACCAAACCTGGCGCCCAACGCGTCGCGCAGCTCCACCGCGCCGAGCGAGTCCAGGCCCGCCTCCATCAGCGGCTGCATGCACACACAGACAAATTGCGTTGGCTGGGGACTGAGGTACGCCACGGCAGCTTTGCGTCCGAGACAGGTAGAGAGCGCCCGTCATTGAGCATATGAAGAAGCACGCTTGCGGTACAAAGTCACAAGCGGCGATTGCGCCTGAGCAGCCGCCTGCTGACGAAAGACATGCAGTCTGGACACCCTAGGCATGCGTGAGCATGCGGTGCAGGCGCGCCTGATCTGGCCCAACGGGCCCCAGCATCTCCGAGATGACGGCCTGCACCGCGGCCGCCACCGCGCCGGGCTCGGCGTCGGGCTGAGCGTCTGGAGCGGCGACGGCCAGCGTTGCGGCGAGGTAGGCGCCCAGCGCAGCGATGGTCGGGTGGTCGAAGGTGAGCGTGGCCGACAGCTCGACGCCGAACCTGGCGCCCAGCGCATTGCGCAGCTCCACCGCGCCCAGCGAATCCAGGCCGGCCTCCGCCAGCGGCTGGTGCATGCCCACCTGCGGCGCAGCCCGCCCTCACGCCCGCCACTGTGGCTAGGGTAGGGTTAGGGTGGCAGTGGGTGGGACGCAGAGGTGCGCGGGCTCGGATGCGGAGCCGCGGAGCGCCTGATGCACATGCCCTCGTGCCAGGAGCCGGCTAGTGCACGCTCCACCTCAGTGTTCTGTCAAATGTGGCGGCTGCCGTGCAGGCCGCGTGAGGTGGGAGGCACCTGGTCGCTGAGCAGCGCGCGCACTGTTTCGCCCGTGCCCTGCAGCACCGCCGCCAGGGACGCAGCCTGCGCCGGCGCGGCGGCCTCCGGCGAGCCTCCTGCTGCGGGCCCGGGAGCGGGACCCGCGGGCCGCCGCTCGGCCGGGCCGGCGTCCACTGCAGGCTGTGCCGCCGCCGCGGGCGCGACCTCACCAAACATGCCCGGAGGCGCTCCGGGCGCCCCGCGCAGCAGCCGCGCCCACTGGAAAGGGCTGGCGACGAGCACGGCCGGCGGCGCCGCGGCCGCCGCGGCGGGCGCCCAGGCAGCCAGGGTACGGCCCAGGGCGGCGAGGCCGGCTGCGGGCGCGATGACGCCCATGCCGGAGCGCGCGATGCGCGCCAGCGCGGCCGGGCTGGCCGCCGCCATGCCGACCGCCGCCCAGGCGCCCCACTGCAGGCTGCTGCCTGCGGTGTGCTGCTGCTTGTGAGCTGCGCCATGGTCAGTGCTGTGAAGGCATGCATCCGGCCTGCACAGGCATGCCGAGCGTCTTGCATGCAGGCAGGCACAGAGAGCACCAGACGGGGGGTTGCGACAGGCGGACCTGGGCAGCCGGCGGCCTGCATGCGGTCTGCCAGCGCGTCGAGCGCGGCGTTCGCGGCCGCGTAGCCGCCCTGGCCCGCCGAGCCGACAAAGGCGGCCGCCGAGGAGAAGAACGTCGCGCCGCCGCTGAGCGGCGTGCAGGTCGAGTTCGCGCCGAGCGCGGCCACGCCGGCCGCCTTGGGCGCAAACACCGCGCGCAGCGCCGCGGCCGTCTGGTTTGCAATCAGCGCATCCCGCAGCACGCCGCCTGCGCGCGCACACCCGCCTGATCTGGCGGCGCCCGTGCTCAAGGTACCCTAGCGAGGGCGCGCGGCTGGGGGTTGCAGGCATGCTGTCCAAGCAGAAGCGGTCCTGCGTAGCATAAGAGTGGCGTGTGCGGGCGCAAAGGCGTGAGCAGCTCGGGCGCCAGCCAGGGCGCGCCTGCGTGCACAACTGCCATGAGCGGGCCGGCGCGCGGCCTGCCGCACAGGGCGCGCGCGTCCTCGGCGGCGGCCACGTCGCAGCGCGCGAGCTGCGCCGCCGCGCCGCTGGCCGCCAGCAGCCGGAGCGCGCCCGCGTCGGCGCGGCCGGACCGGCCCGCGAGGCGCAGCGGCGCGGCCGGCCCCATGCGGCACGCCAGCCACGCGGCCACGAGCGAGCCCAGCCCTGCGCCCGCGCTTATGCGTCTGCACTCTGCATCATGCATGTGGGTGTAGCATGGACGCAACACGCCAGCCACGCGTTCAGCGAGGCTGCACCAAGTTTGGGCCCCTCTTGACAATGCTCCACACACTGCGTCATCCGCATACCCAGGCGTGGACCTACCAGCCCAGTGACATCCGCTGTGCCCAGTGCCGCCTTCCCCCATGGCATCCAGGCACCGCACCACAACCTGGTTAACTAATCGTGTCGCCAGTCACGCGCGCAATGTTTGCTGCGCACCAGGTCTTTACCACCTTCGCGTGGTGGTGAAGACGCAGGGCGCACCTCCCAGGCCGCCGGCCACGGCCGTCAGACCGCAGCCTGCGGGAACAGCTGCGAAGTGCGCGCTTGCACGCGCCTCATGGGGCAGCAGCCGCGGCGCCAGCGCCACGCCGGCGCCGTACAGCGTGCCGAACGCGTCGCCTTCGCCGCCGACGCAGGCATGCTCCCCCGCCGCCGCCGCCGCATGACGGTCCGCGGTCACAACGTGCGCGCGCAGGTGCTCGCTCGCGGCGACCCTGGCCAGCGCCCATGCGGCCGCGGCCCGAGCGGCGGGGTCGGGTCGCCGCTGCCCTGGCCCTGTGCCGCCCACCGGCACCGGGCTGCCGCCCTGCGCTGGGTGGCCCCGCGTGTGCAGCGCGACGGACGCGCCCGCCGCGCCGACGTGCGTCTGCAGGAACGCCAGGTCGCCCAGGCAGACCCCGGCCAGGCAGGCGCCGGGCGCGGCGGGCGCCTGGGCGCGCGACCCGCCGCCAGCCGCCCCCGCGGCCGCCCACCGCACTCCCACGCGGCGAGGGCGGCCGCATGCACGTGCGGCCGGTGCCCGCCGGCGCGCGCTCGCGACGCCGGCCTGCCACGCGATGCGGTACAGCAGCCACTGCGCGGCCGGCGCGGCCTGAGGAGCGCCCGCGCGCCCGGCGCGCACGAGCGCGGCCGTCAGGTCCGCGATGCACAGCGCGCTGCCGGCCGTCGGCGAGGTCAGCCGGTAGCTGGACAGCGCGCTGCCTCCAGG
>JAABUP010011203.1_pt1 | contig 10284 bp, 11 predicted proteins | sample 5559201 | NCBI WGS metagenome assembly JAABUP01 (sample SAMN10711887, study PRJNA513373) | rock metagenome | isolation source: Antarctica rocks | place: Antarctica | reverse complement strand
TCTCCCCGCATCCGGTCTCCGGCGCGGCCTCTCGAATGTGGGAGGGCGCACGCCGGCTGGGAATCGAGATGCGGGTCGGTCCGGTCGGGATCGTCAACGGCACGTTCGGCAACCGCCCGCACTGCATCTACCGCGGTTACTGCCTGCAGGGCTGCAAGGTCAACGCCAAAGCCAGCCCGTATGTCACCCACCTGCCCGACGCACTGGCCCACGCGGTGGAGATCCGGGCCGACTCCATGGTCTCTCGCATCGAACTCGACGAAGCCACCGGGCGCGCGGTCGGCGTGGTGTACCACGACGAGATCGGCGGCGCCGAGATCCTGCAGCGGGCCCGATTTGTCGCGATCGCCGGTTACTCCATCGAAACCCCGCGGCTGCTGCTCAACTCCACCTCGGCCCGCTTTCCGAACGGATTGGCCAACAACGAGGACCAGGTCGGCCGGTACGTGATGGTGCAGGGGGCGAGCCAGACCGCCGGGCGGTTCCCCGACGAGCTGCGCATGTACAAGGCGCCACCCCCAGAGGTCTCCTCCGAACAGTTCTACGAGACCGACAACGCTCGCGACTTCAAACGTGGCTTCTCCATCCAGACCGTGGCCCCCCTCCCGATCGGCTGGGCCGAGCACGTATTGGCCGACGGGCACTGGGGGCGCGCCCTGCGCGAGTACATGCGCGACTACAACCATTGGTCCACCATCGGCGTGCTGAACGAACTGCTGCCCCAACCGGACAACCGGATCACCATTGCCAGCGACGAGGTCGACCCCTACGGCATCCCGATCGCCCGCATGGACTACTCGCTGTGCGACAACGACCGCGCCAACATCGAATACTCCACGAAGATCATCACCAATATCCTGCACGCCGCCGGCAGCCAGGACGTGCTCACCATCCACCGGTACGCCCACCTCGTCGGCGGCGCCCGGATGGGCACCAGCCCGGGCAACAGCGTCATCGACTCCAACCAGCGCTCCTGGGCGGTGCCCAACCTGTTCGTGGCCGACGGGTCAGTCTGCCCGACCCAGGGTTCGGCCAACCCGGCGTTGACGATCATGGCACTGGCCTCCCGGCTGGCCGAACGGATGGCCAGCGGCGCGGCGATGGATGACAACCCGGCCGCCAGAGCCGGTAGTCAGGCGAAATCCGCGGCACGATAGGCCTTGCGCCGCACGATCTTTGCCTCAAAGAAGGAGATATCATGAATGATGAACCCATCCAGACCGGGCACCGGCCCGCGTCAGGTCAGCAGTTCCAGATCAGTCACGGTGACCAGAGCGCCACCTGGTCGAGGTCGGCGGTGGGCTACGTCAGTACACCGTCGACGGGTTCGAGCTGCTCGACGGTTATCGGGCGGAAGACCGCTGCACCGGAGCTCGGGGATTGCCGCTGATCCCGTGGCCCAACCGGATCCGTGACGGGGCCTACACATTCGGCGGCCGACACCACCAGGTCCCGCTCACCGAGCCGGACAAGCACAACGCCATCCACGGGTTCCTGCGCTGGCGCAACTGGACCTGCCGGCACCACAGCGACGACCGGGTGACCGTGGGCATCGTGCTGAACCCGATGATGGGTTACCCCTTCACCCTGGACGTCGAGGTCGATTACCGGCTCGGTGTCGCCGGGCTCGCGGTACGCACCAGCGCCACCAATATCGGCGACCACACCTGCCCGTACGGAGCCGGTCAGCACCCCTACCTCACCGTCGGCACCGAGGTGATCGATCCGTGCCGGCTGCAGCTGCACGCGGATCGGTACCTGCCCACCGACGACCGGGGCCTGCCCGCCGGCAGCGCCGACGTCCAGGGGTCTGATGTCGACTTCCGGGTGGCGCGCCCGATCGGCAACCAGGACGTGGACCTCACCTTCACCGGCCTGGCCCGCGACGCGGACGGGTTGGCCTGGGTCCGGCTGACCGGTCCGGACGGGCGGCAGACGGCGATCTGGGCCGACGAGCACTATCCCTTCATCGAGCTCTACACGTCCCACACCCAGCCGGCCCCGCATTTCCGGACCGGTCTTGGAGTGGAGCCGATGACGTGCGCGCCCAACGCTTTTCGCACCGGGGATGGTTTGATCAGGCTCGAACCCGGCGAATCCACCAGTGCGACCTGGGGTATCACCGGGTCTCCTCGGTAGCGATCATCACTCCTGTCGGCCGGATCATCCGGGGCGGTGGGCACGTCGAATCCGTGCGGCCACGGGAGGGGTCATGACGAGTGGATCGGCTATCCGGTCGGGGCTCGGTCGCGGCATACCGCCGGACGCTTTCGCGGTGGTGATGGCCACCGGCATCGTCTCGATCGCCGCCCGTGATCACGGCTACTCGCTCATTGATGTTCCGCTCGCGGTCATTCGCGTTCGTGGTGCTGTTCGCCGGGCTCGGGCTGCGGCTGCTCACCCAGCCGCGAGCCTCGTTCAGGCTTGCGGGCCGTCTGGACATCGCGCTGCGGCTGTTCACCTTCGTCGCCGCGTGCGCCGTGCTCGGGCCACGCTTCGTCGCTCATCCCGGGGCGCTCTGGCTGCTCGCCATCGCCATCGCCGTCACCGGAGCCTGGCTGATCCTCTTCCCGCTGTTCGTCGTTGATGTCCGGTCCCGTCCCCTGACCGAAATTCGGAAGCACGCCCACGGTGCCTGGTTGTTGGTGAGCGTGGCCACCGCCAGATTGGCCATCACCGCCGCGGATCTGACCGACCGCACCACGTGGCCGGGTTGGCTCGTCCTGGCGGCCGTCGCCTGGATACTGGCCGTCCTGCTGTACGTCCTGATCACCGCACTGATCGTGCGGCGGGCCGCGGCCCGGCTGGCCCCCCGAGGAGGTGACGCCGGACAGTTGGATTCTGATGGGCGCGCCGGCCGTCGCCGCGCTGGCCGGAGCTCATTTGCGGGCCGCGCTGATATCGCAACGATCGGCAACCGGGTGGGCCGACGCGACCCGGCCGGCCATCTTCGTGCTCTGGGTGCTGGCGAGCCTGTGGATCCCGGTCCTGCTCTACGCCCAGATGTGGCGGATGGACCACCGTCCGGTCTCGGTGCAGTTCACCGCACCTGGTGGTCCGCGGTCTTCCCGCTGGGCATGTACTCCGCCGCGACGAACGCCGCCGCACTCCCGTTGCACCTGGCCGCCCTGAGCACCGTGTTGCTGGTAGTTCTTCTGGAATGCGTTCAGCGTGTGTGTGCTCGTCGCAGCGGGGTGGGTGCATTCGGTGGCCCGGGTCACCGGACGCGCCGCCCGGACCTCACGTCACCGGCCCTGAGCGCCGGGTGACTAGCGCACCCGGAACGGGTCGGCGGCGGCCCGTTTGAGCTCCAGCCCCAGCCCGGGCCGGCTCTGATCCGGTCGCAGCGCCCCTCCGGTCGGGTCCAACACGCCGTCGAAGATCATGCGCTCGATCCGGACATGGTCATGGAAGTACTCCAGATGCCGCAGATTGGGCACGCAGGCCGCCACGTGGGCGTGCAGATTCGGCGCGCAGTGCCCGGACACCTGCAGCCCGGCGGCCGCCGCGACCGCCGCGACTCGCACCCACTCCGTGATGCCGCCGCAGCGGGTGACATCGACCTGCAGGCAGTCGACCGCCTGTGCGGCCACCATGCGCGCGAAGTACACCAGGTCGTAGCCGTACTCGCCGGCGGTGACGTCGGGCCGCACCTGATCGCGAACCTCCCGCAGACCGGCCAGGTCATCGGAGGACACCGGTTCCTCGAACCACGTCACGTCGTGTCCGGCCATCGCCTCCGCGACGCGGATGGCCTGCTTGCGGGTGTAGCCGCCGTTCGCGTCGACGAACAGTTCCACCTCCGGTCCGATGATCTTGCGGGCGAAGCCGATCCGGGCGAGATCGCGCGACACGTTGCCGCCCCACGATTCCCCGATCTTGATCTTCACCCGCGGCAGGCCCCAGTCCTGCACCCACTGCAGCAGTTGCGCCCGGGCCGCCGACTCGTCGTAGGTGGTGAACCCGCCGCTGCCGTAGATCGGCACGGCCTCGTGGACGACACCGAGCAGACGGCACACCGGCAGGCCCAGGAGCTTGCCTTTGAGATCCCACAGCGCGGTGTCGACGGCGCTGATGGCGCAGGAGACCAGACCCGGCCGTCCCAGGTTGCGGATGGCCCGCACCATCGCCTCCCAGGAGCCGGTGACATCCAGCACCGGTCGGTGAAGGATCGCGTCGGCCAGCACCTGCTCGATCAGTGGGCGGCAGGCGGCCGCGGCGTAGGTGTAGCCCAGTCCGACCTGGCCCCCGCCGCGGACCTCGACGATGACCATCGTGGTCTCCGACCAGGCCAGGGTGCCGTCGGCCTCGGGCTGGTCGGTGGGAAACCGGTAGACACTGGCGGTCACGCTCTCGATGAGTGCGTCGAAGCCGCTCACCGCCGGCCCGCCAGGGGACGTGCCGGCGTCGGCGGGATAAGACCGCCGCCCCGAGCGCTCACGCCGACAATCGATGCACCCATCGGCTGTGCGGACACAAGCTCAGATGCCGAGTGGATTCTTGTCATAGGGCAACGATAGATGCTGGGCCGCGATCTGGCTACCGCTCCGTCGATGTGACGGGCGTACCCACCAGTGCTTCGATCCGGGCTGCGCGGGCTGGCTCAGGCCTCGAGCACCTCAGATCCGAGCGCCTGCGCGGCGGCATCACTGAACGTCCGCAGCCCGTCGACCAGACTTGCCCGCGCCGCCGGCGTCATCCGTTCCAGCACCAGAGCGAAATCGTCCCGGCGCACGGCAGCGAAACCCTCGAGTCGGCGCCGACCTTCACCACTGACGCTCAGAGTCACCTCACGCCGGCTGCCGGCACTGATCTCACGGGTCATCAGGCCCGCGGCCTCCAACCGATCGCACAACCGGCTCGCCGAGGAGGGGATGGCCCCCAGTTCGCGGGCCAACGCGGTCAGGTTCATCGGACCACTGCGGTCCAGGGCGGTGAGTACCCGCAGCTGCGAGGGCGGGATCCGGGGCACCGCCCAGTCCTCGGCCCGGTCCCACAACAAGACCAATGCCTGGGCCTGCGCGAGAACCGGATCGGCCAGAGCCGCGTCCCGCCGCAGCTGGGCTCTTGACATCATGCGGACTCCCAGCTTCGTAGATGTTCCGCGCCGAAGAGGTTCATGGAACACTCCATCCTCCCACAAAATATCCGACTCCAGAGGGTTTGGCCGCGCCGAAAAACTGGCACCTAAGGGCATGACGCGAGCCAGCCCGTGAACGATGCCGAACTGCAGATCACCGTATTGCGAGCCCTGGATTACGCTCGCCCGGACTCGGTAGTCAGCGTCCTGCGTCCTTTGCTGGGCCGACACCTGGGTGCAAGGCAGGTGCGGTTGTTGCTGGCGAACTACCAGCTGACCGCGCTGCGACCGATCCAGGACCCCGACGATCGTGCGGTGCTCCGCGACACCCCGGGCGGCGAGGCGTTCGTCACCCAACGGGCCGTCACCCTCGTCGCCGACCAGGACGCAACGGTATATCTGCCGGTGAGCATCCGCGGTGATCGGCTCGGAGTGCTGCAGCTGACCTTGCCCGCCGAGCCCGCGCCTGAGGCGGTGGACCAGTTGGGTCAACTGGCGACCGTGATCGCCTATGGGCTGCAGGCCGCGGCCCGCCAGAGCGACGCCGTGGAGCGCGCGGCCCGCTCGGAGCGACTCACTCTGGCGGCCGAGCTGCAATGGCAACTGCTACCCGGACGAGGCTGCCGGGCCCCGGAGTACGAGCTGGCCGGTCACCTCGAACCTGCCTACCACGTACACGCGGACAACTTCGATTGGTCCCAGGACGGCGATCAGTTGCTGTTGAGCGTCACCGACGGTGCCTGTGATTCTCGCGGTCAAGTCGCATCGCTGCTCACTACCTTGGCGGTCACCGCCCTGCGCAATGCTCGGCGATCCGGGGTCGGTCTGGCCGATCAGGTCCGCCTGGCTGACCAGGCCGTCTATGCCCACCACCAGGGCCGGCAGTACATGAGCACACTGTTGATCAGAATCGACCTGGGCAGCGGGCAAGCCAGTGCCGTGCGGGCCGGGTCACCCCGGTTGCTGATCCTGCGCGGCGGCAAGGTGCTGCTACCACCACTGACCGATCAACTGCCGATGGGCATGTTCGAGGGCACCGACTACATCGAAGAGCACTTCAGATTGGCCCACCAGGACCGGCTGCTGCTGGTCTCCGACGGAATCCATGCCGCCACCTCCCCGACCCAGGACCGGTTCGGCGACGACCGGCTCCCGAACCTGCTGACCTCGACCACGGACCTGCCGGTCGGCGGCGTGGTCCGCCACGTCGTCGACGAGTTGTTCGAGCACCGCGACCTGGCCGAACTGGACGACGACGCCGCCGTCATCTGCCTGGACTGGCTCGGCCCCGGCTGCGCCGATCCCATCGGCGCGCTCCCGCAATTCCACCCCACCCCGACCAGCGGCGCGTCCAACGCGTCCGGCCGGCTCAGCCTGGTACCCGATGGACAGGGTCGCGAACGCGACGTGTCCGCGGCCGTAGACCACCGTGGGCACAGCCGCCGATAGCACCATCGTGTGCACCGCAGCCCGACACCTCCCTCTCCCCGACCGAAATTCACCACCAGCGCGGATCGCCGGTCCGACGTCACCGCCGCCCGGGCGGCGGCCCGGAGCACTGGACTTCCACGTGTCCGACACCTATTTCGTGTATTTCGTGGTCGCCCACTTCCACTACGTGCTGTTCGGCACCATCGTGTTCGCGACCTTCTCGGGCATCTACTTCTGGTTCCCAAAGATGACCGGTCGGTTCCTGGACGAGGGAATGGGCAAGTTCCACTTCTGGACCACGTTCATCGGGTTCCCATGACGTTCCTGGTGCAGCACTGGCTGGGCAACATGGGCATGCCGCGGCGCTACCCCGATTACCTGCCCTCCGACGGATTCACCACGCTGAACACCACCTCCACCATCGGATCCTTCGTCCTCGGCGCATCCCTGCTCCCGTTCATCTGGAACATCTTCCGGTCCCTGCGGTACGGAGAGGTCCTCACCGCCGACGACCCCTGGGGCTACGTCAACTCACTGGAATGGGCGACCAGTTTCCCCGCCACCGCGGCACAACTTCACCTCCCCGCCCCGGATCCGCTCCGAACGGCCCGCCTTCGAACTGCACCACTCCCACATGATCAAACGGATGCGCGACGAAGCCCACCCGACCGGCACTGGCGCGCTCTGTCCCTACTGGAGGCCAACGCCCAGGTAGGCCCACCCGACGATGCCGGGGCCGACCAAACGCGTGTGAGCAGGCAGCGAGTTGTGGTCCTGGCCGGCGGCTGCGCCACGTCTGGGTCTGGTGCGCATCGGTGGGCCACCTCAGCGATCGGCACAGCGGGCACACACCTGGCCACCATCACTTCGCCCAAGAAAAAGTATCGATCTGGGGCGGTGGCGCGTATGCTGAAACTTGTCATTAAGCAACAGTGATCGTGTTGGTGGGGCGGGTCGAAAACGCGCCAGTGTGAGGCGTTTCGGCCGGTATCGTCTGAAACCACGGCCATCTCGCGCCGGGCGCTGGTTCACTCGGCTGCGCTCCGATCGATCTGGAGGCGGCCGTGATGGGACAGGTAGGAGCAGCTGTCGAATGTGTAGCGGCGATACCGAGACAGCGTCAGCACACCGCGTCGCTGCCTGCTGACCAGGAGACCTGGCCGCAGGTGTGGGCGGCACTGGACTGGGCCAAGGCACACTACGATCCCCGAATCCTGGACGCCGCCGAGAGGGCCGTGCTGGAGCGCTATCGGCCAGTCGCGCGGGCGGTCGCCAACAATGCGGCGCCGGCTCACGGGCTGGACCAGCCGCTGGCCGAAGCGCTGGCCGAAGCGCTGGCCGAATTGGCGTTGGTCAAAGCGATCCGCCAGTGCCGGGCCTGGGACATGCACGGGTTCGAGCTGTATGCGCATGCCGCCGTCGAGTCCGAACTGCGTAACAACGCCAGGCCCGCCCCGGTGCCGCCGCCACGGCTACGCCGTTGACGACGAAGGCGATGCGCTTGGCCGGCCACCAGTTGTCCCGCTCGGCGGATGCCGGTCGCCAGCCCGGGTCTGGGTCATCGACGCGAAAGGTGCGCTGCTGTTCGGCCTCCAATGACTCCTTCCCGTCCCGCCGTCCTATACCCGCAGCCGGGCGTTTTCTCGATCGACTGATCAGGGAATCAGCCGTCCGCTTGGCCCCTCGGCGCGCCGCTCGTGAATGAGGAGGCTTCCCGGCCGATAGAGCTGGTACGGGCCGGTTGGGGGGCCGCATTGCTGCTGTGGCCGCGCCCTGTCCTGGAGCATCTGCGTCACGTCCGAGTGGACACCAAGAGTGTTGCTGTCACGCGGATCCTCGGTGCTCGCCATCTCACCCAAGCGGTGCTGTCCGGTGTCCAGCCCAGCCCCGAAGTGCTGGCCATAGGAGTCTGGGTCGACGCGGTCCACGCGATGACCGCCCTCGGTCTTGCCGTCACCGACCGGTGCCGGGCCCGGGCCGGGCTGATCGACACGGTAGTGGCCGGGGTCTGGGCGGTCCTGGGCCATCGCGACCTCCGGCACGGGATGGCCCTCCCGGCGAATCATGATTGCCGTCGAGACCGACTGGCCCGCGACGTCCTGGCGATCGCACCGGGCGGCCGCCCGCTGCTGCGACGCGCCGATGCGCTCCGACGAGATTCTCCCGCCAAAACCGTTGACATCGCGGGTGCCGGCCGGGGCGCCGATCCGGGGCCACCCCCAGCTATCGGCGCCCGATCGACATCCGTCGGTCGATGAAGGGTTTGTGCGCCGTCACTGGCGAGGATGAAGACGACGCCGCGGATGGGAATCGGTTGACGGCCTGGCGACGTGTGGCATCCTTGCCAATCGACCGTGACCGATACCCATTCCTCTTCTACGGCGAGGGTTTCTTGGCTGCTATCAGCCATCACCGGCCGTCCTGTAGTGGACAGCAAATGATGCGTTCGTTGACGAATCGACGGTAGGATTCCAGAGGAATGGTCGGTTTCGGCGACGGCCCGGTGTTTGATGTTTCATGTTGTGAGGTTTCGTCAGCAGGTCAACCGGTTGCCCATCAGGACGCCGACGACGGCGCCGATGATCCGGTTGCTGTCCAGGGCGATCTTGAGTTGCTCGATCTGATGACGCGGGTCCAATGCCGTTTCGGCGTCGCGGGCCGGTGTCAGACTGCTTTCGGTTGTGGGCTGCGGCCCTTTTCACCGCCCAGCCTCCGACCGATACATTTATCCTGCCGCAGCCCAACATCGACCTTTGGGCATCACCGTGCGGTACTGGAAATTGCGCGCCAACATCTCCGCGTGCAATCGTTCAACGACGGCCAATCAACAAGCCAGGGCGTCGCGTAAGCCAGTGAGGATGTATTGCGGTGGTGCCGGTGGGGTCTGACCCTCCGTAAGCCTGACGTGATCTTGGCTGTCTTTGGTTCGATTCGTCGTCCTTACCGGCGCTGCCGTAATGCACACCAGCGGTCGGGCAACGTGACCTCATAGGAGCCTGTGCGAGAGGCGCCCATCACTGGCCCGTCGGGTCTTGCAGGTGCACCCCAGAGGAGTTACTTGAACACCCCGTCAATACAGCGGTGCTCAGTGCAACCACCGCAAGGATGGTGACACGGACGACTCGGCTCATGCTGAGCACTCCTCCCACGAACACGTGTACCCACATCAGGGCGTCGGAACTTCGGTCCCCCGGAACGCAGAGGATGCCTGCCCGCACCGACAGTGGTCAACCGGATCGACCGTATTGGCCAAAGAAAAACACCCCAACTGGAAAGGCGCGACCACCAAAACGGCGTGAAAAGCACTGCACGACAACATGTTTGGCCGACTTGCGATGAAACCGTGATGCAGGTGCCGACGGGCCCGTTCAGCGTCTGGACCGGCGGCGGCGGCGGGCAGCACGGGAACCTCTGACCGCACCCACAGCAGGACAGATCAGGACTCCCCTGATCCACACAACGGGTCCACCTACTCGGCGGTATCCCACGCGGCGACGAGGTCACCCCACAGGCGGGCCGAAAAAACTTTCAAAGTTTTTTCCGGCAGGTGTCCCTTTTCGGGTTCCTCGATGTCCCTGTCCCAGATGAAGGCCCCGCAATCCCCGACTCTGAAGGCGGTGACCCACCGATGCCTGTGCCCCGCACTGCCGAAGAAGCGTTCGCCTCCTATGTCCTGCTACGCGCCGTCTCGTCTCGCGGCTGGGTCACCCCCACCGCCGGCCGACCCCCGCCGGATCAGGGCACCGTTCACCGGGCGCTGGCCCTGCTCGTCG
>JAABUP010011199.1_pt1 | contig 10288 bp, 6 predicted proteins | sample 5559201 | NCBI WGS metagenome assembly JAABUP01 (sample SAMN10711887, study PRJNA513373) | rock metagenome | isolation source: Antarctica rocks | place: Antarctica | reverse complement strand
CTAGTTGATCAAAAACCGTCCCGGACCAGCACATCGGACAGCCGAGACACTCTGCAGTAATTCAGCTCGGGTGGACCGTCTGGCTCGTTCGAGGCACCCGACGGCAGAGTTCTGGAGGTTTGCCCTGCATGCGTGTAGGTCTAGTCCTGCATGTATAGCACGTCTCACACAACAGACACGACTTCCTCATTAAGTGGGTGGTAACGAGAGGTTGGTGAAGCATTGCTGTGACCCGCTCACACTCCTCGCCGCGAGCGCACGATGAGATTTCAACTCGTGTACCGATTAGGAAGGCACCGCACGGCGCGAGCACGTGCAATCATCATTGGAACAATTCACATCCTCTGGTCTTTCGGGAATGACCACTGCCGTGAAGCGACTCCATGTCCCGTCTGCCCCACAACACCCTGACCTAGCTGGCCATCACACATCAATGCGTACACCTCCTACCAGCGCTAGGATGGCAAGCAAGCGACGCTCACGATTTGAGCTTTCCTACCGCGCACTCAACTGCTGAGTACCGAGTGCCAGACCGTCTTGTTGAAATCTTTGCGTCCTTCCACGCCAGAGCGACGGCCCGGAACTCTTCGACAGGGTTGTGGCAGACCCGAGCCCTCCCAATACCTTAGCCTCCCGTCGCTGTCGCAGAACATCATTATTGTGGAATTTGCGGACCTGTCTCCGGGCTACGAGGCCTCCCATGACAATGATACACATCACCCACTGGGAAGGCTGCGTAGAGCGCCGGAGACTGGATTCATGACAGACTTGGTGAATAGTTCACTACAGATGTCCACCCCCACGCTCATCAATCTGTGTCCGGATGACTCTCTCCACGAGTGTTGTGAGAGTCTCGCTATCCTCACACTCAACGAGAGAATTATCTCTCTCCTTATAAAGCGTCCCACCTTCCGTGCAAATCCGTCGCAACGTATACACCGTCGCGAACGGCTTCTCACTCTCCCAAGCTTCCTTCTCCAACTTCTTCAGCTCCTCCAACGAAGTACACGAAACGCTCCACTTCGCTCCCGTCTGCTTCTCAAACTCGGCCAGGACTTCGTGTGCCGTAGCGGTGAACGAGTTGACCTTTATCGCTCGGTCACGCACAGCCTCGGGATGTAACAGCGTCGCCACCACAAACCGCCCCAGATCCGGCATCGTGGTATAGCTGACGGAGTCGTTACCACTACCAAGCAGTACAGCTTTCTTGCCATGCACATCGAAAGAGCCGGCGGCCTCGATAGCCGGCGGCATGCGAGTCAAGGCCATCTCGGCGTAAGGCCCAGTCACCACGTACGTACACTGGACGCGCTTGACGTGCTCTCTGATGTATGCGCGGACCTTCGATTTCAGCTGGTGTGGCTTCTCGTTTGCCGAAGCAGGGGAGAACTCGATGTCCGTTCCACTAGAGCACAATGGAGTGAGCTTTATGGCATTGCTTGCTGTACTTGCCAAACGAACTCACTACTCAGAGGGAAGGAAGACTTTGATCTGCGGCGACTGCTCGGCCAGGCGAAGGAGGCCGACCTGCGAGAGGATGGCATTGCGGCCTGCGGCGTTGACGATGGTGTCGTAGTCTGGCGGTGCTGCTCAGTAGTCTGTATGAGGGGCAGTGCAAGGGAAGCATTATCTACCTTTGTATGCAGCCAGTACGTCTTCATCAGAGCCTACATCCCCTACGTGTACATGGACGCCCTCGCCTTTCAGTCTTTGTATCAGCTCTGCCTTGTTATCTACCGTTGTTGGGGACGTGAAGATGCCGAGACGAGCAAAAGATGACTTTGCCGCGACGAGTGCGTTGATGATGTATATGCCGGCGACGCCAGTCGCTCCGAAGACGAGAACGCTTGCCATGATTGCAGGGACAGGTCACAGGTGAAAGCTCGACTGCTTGCTGCTAAGGTATACCGCAAGCTCCGAAGTGAGTAGCGGGGACAGCTTTGGTATAAGCTGTCCGTACCGTACGTGCAGTAAAATCGTACATGGAGACAAAGGAATAGGCCAACGAGCAAGCTTTGCATAAGGTAGGTATATCACGATGATTTTGATTCCAGCGTCGCCAAGAAGTCAGTCCTTCGCCACCTTCAACACCGGTCGGAAGGATTATGCGACCAACAACTCCACGCCGCCCACGCGTCTCTACCCGCCCAGCGCTTCCCATGCTAGTATACTCTGACTACCTGAACTCGTCGGTTCCATTTGACAATTGTCCGACACTTCAAGTCACGCAATATCTAGCAAAGCAGGCGCCGCAACCCGCCGGCAGAGACACCGCCGTCTTCAACGAGATGGCACAAGCGAGGCAAGTCGGCCATGCGGATCGTTGTTCTGCGTTGCGATCAAGTTGCCGTTCCGGATGATGCTGTCGGTGTTCGCCTCGCTGACCTCGACGTCGACGCTGCTGATATCGCTGGCCGTCGTGCCGCTGTACGAAACAAGCGGCAGCCAGACAATCGTGATGGCATCGGGTTGGTGACAGCCGAAGAACCGTGCCTGGCTGCTCAAGTATAAGGCAACGAAAGTGGACGTCGGCGGGATGGTAGGCATCTTTGTGAGGCTCTGTGATTGCGCTTCGAGGAACGTGTTGTGTAGAGATAAACCCGTGCATGAGGAGTTTGTGGTATTTTCGCTGCAGGTATCGGCGACTGCGTGCATCAGCGTCTGCCCCGGGGCATGGTTCACGACCGCTAGCTTACGTATGAGGACGGAGACGCTGCGTTCTGGCTGCAGAAATGGCCAGACTGGGTCCTACACACAATGATCGTCAGTAATAGGTACAATCAAACCCAACGATCAAGATCATGCAGCGTATCGTACATTCTGCATTGACAGATCGCCGTCGCCGAGCGTCAAAAGCTTTGCGCTCGATACCGCACTCGCATGGCTGTACGCCAGGAAAGGATTGGGTATTTCGTTGAACAGACTGCTTGTCGTGGTGCCCGCAACCTCAAGAATGGCAGTCTTGCAGCCGCTGTATCAGCATTTCTCCGTAACGCTTGTTGTCCTTCCGAGGCTCATACCTGTAGCGCGTCCGCAAGCTGCGCAACAGCCCCAGTACTGTTGGAGACAGTCTTGCACAAGAAGCCGAAAATGTTGCTTGTAGAAGCAGTGACAAAACCGAGATTGTCGAAACCACTCGTACATTTGCCGTGTACCGCGGTGCCGTTGGATATATTCGACCCTAGGTGCGCCATCTGCACGAAGCTATTGACACCCTTATCCCACGAACCAAATTCGTGGGGGGTATATTCGTATTGTGTGGCATCTGGTGGCTCCGAGCAATTGCCACTGCTGCTGGCGTTTGTGCCGATGGAGGTGATGATGGGGTACGGAACCTGGTGTTTTGTGAAGTTGCTGGAGCTGGTGACACCGGACATGGTGAATGCAACGCCTCCGTCGGCACCTGGGAACAGATTGTAACCCAGCAGATGCCCGTAGATGTCGCCAGCAGTCACAGGATAGCCAGCCGCCGCTTTGGCTGCGACGTCAGTAAGCTGCATGCTCATTAGTCTCCGAATCCAGGGAAGAAGCGGCTGACAAACATACAATCTGAGCGTAGGCCAGAGGAGCGTAGAAGCCACCGGGCAGCAGTAGGCCATCCTCAAGATTCGGCTCGTATACGTTCTTCTTCAGGTAAGAGATCGTAGGCCAGTCCCATGCCGCAAGCGAAGTGGCAAGCCAGCCGCCGCCACTGAGCGCGGCATGATAGGTGAATGCCTGGTATAACCCATTGACCGAGGAGTTACTGTCTCGAGCGTCCATAGCTTGAAGAATGCCTGCTTCGTTCAGGAGCGCCCGGTACCCACCACCACTGCCGGCTAGCCCGAGGGTTGGCAGCCTGGACGTGTCCGTATCAAAGGTCTCATTGACTTTCTTCAGCCAGCTCGCGAGCGCTGCATCGGCAATGGTCTTTCGCGCTGCGATGTACTGCGATTCGCCCGTGGCAAGCGAAGAGGCCGGCCGGACGATCGAGGACGTCGGGCACGTCGCCCGTTGAGGTGCGTATGCGTCAGCAGCGTGCCGCCCAAGGCGAGCAGCACAACATGGTGTGACCGCATAGGAACTTGCGATGATGGCAACCGAGAATTGATCCAAGCGCATTGCCGGCACTTGCGAATCAATAGGTTCGAAGGCGTCAGGGCAGAGAATTCGAGGGTCCTGTTGAGAGACTTGTCGGATCTTTGTAGGTGCTGGTATTGAAAGAGAGGCTCGTGGATAGAAGAACTGCCAGCAGTTATGTAGGCTCAGCGCTAGACGGCGGAGGTGATTGATAGGACACGTTCGCCACCACCATCGTGGAAAGGCAACACCGGGGTACTTACGGTTGGTAAGAGACGTATTAGGATGGGGAGAAGGTGCGCTTCGAGCCTCTAACCAGCACTTTCTCCGCCATGGCAAGTAGATGAAAAAATGCAATCACGCACATAGCACGGGAAGTCACAAGGCTGTCGAGCCGTAATGTTGGATGCTTGCCTTTGTTCGGGGATCGCGAGAGAGACCATCTAACTCGTGTCCGTCAAGCTTTCGATCGCTCTCATTGCGAGACAAATAGACAATCTTTCGTCCCGACGGGGCGGCGGCGGGTACATGTGCTCCTGGTCTTCGTCATCCACGAAGACTTCCAGAGGCTCCTAGGAGGCTCAGGCGGTAGGCGTGAGGATCTCATGAGCAGTGCGACACTTGGCGTCCATGTGCACAACAGTGGCGCCTGACGGAGTCGCCGAGCCCGGTGACGAGGACGCATCATCCCTTTCGTGCTGCTGCCGCTATGGGTTGTATACAAGTCGATGATGGAGAGCGGAGGAAGCAGCGACAAGGACGTCTAAAAAAAGTTGACGCCTAAGGCATACATTCTTGTCTGAAAGTGTCACATGCAATTGAGCGCGTGCTCGTTTGTCTACATCAACCACGTTCGAGGCCTCGTACACACAGCAGGTCGTCAGGCGGCGGCATGCCTGGCAAGCGCTCAGCTCGCGACCATAACAAGGCTAAGTTTCTCTTTCGATTCCCAATCCCATGAGAGTCGAGCCGCTTCATCGGGCCCGACACTACAAACCGCGGCACCCCTCTCTACGTCGCCGCGAAGATGATGTCCTCACGGGTCCTGTCACGCTTCCTTCCAGTCGCGGAGGGCGACGTGTCAGTATACGATGGTATTCGACTTGACGCTGCCCGCCAGGCGGACGTAGAAGCACGACACTTGCCAGAGCATGAACCCTTCCACGACGATGATGACCCGGAAGCTCTACTGTATGACGAGCAACTTGACTCTGATGCGGCTCAGAGCGCAACGGTCAGTCCAGAGATCAGAGGGGCTCACAGATGGCTCGGTACCAAAGGGAAAGGCCGAGCGGAGGAGGAAGAGGAAGACGTACCGGAATCCTTGTTGCTGGACGACAAGCGTGAACCTCCAGCGAGCCGACCATCTTCGCAACGGCTACCGAGCAATTCACAAGTTCGTACTGAAGCGCAATGGAAGGCGGCGCAGCAGCAACACGGGCTACACACCTCACGTTCGCCGAGACACACCCGACCCGGCTCAGCGAGGCCTCGCTCAAGTGCTGCCACAGCTACGGTAGCACAAAGAGATCCACAAGCGGCAGCGATGTGGCAGTATACAAATGCCCAGAATCTGGACGCCTTCCTGCTCGAAGTCTATCAGTATTACACTGGTCACGGAACCTGGTCGATCCTGCTGTCGCAAGCAATCAGCTTGTTGAACGAGCTTTTCGTCTTCGGCTTCGCCATGTTCCTCACTACGTGCATTGACTACAAGAAGGTCCCGCTCAGCAAGTCAATATCCGAGGTTCTAATCCCACAGTGCATGGCGAAAGCGCCCTGGCTGAAGAACGCCGCGCTTTTCCTCTTCGTAATATACTGGTTTACTAGCCTGGCGAAGTCCATCGGTAGCATCCGCAAGCTCTTGCGCATGCAGACGTTCTACAGCCATGTTCTGGGTATCAGTGACCAAGACATTCAGACCGTCACCTGGGTACGCGTGGTCGATGGCCTGGTGAAGCTACACAATGCCAATGTTGCCACTGCCGACATGGCACCCGCGGTCAAGAAGTACGTGATGTACGGCAAACCTCAACAGCGCATGAACGCAGAGACGATCGCAAACCGACTAATGCGGCAAGCGAATTACTATGTCGCGATGTACAACAAGGAGATACTGGATTTCACATTACCCTTGCCATTCATTGGACAGCGCCAGTTCTACTCCAAAAGTCTGGAGTGGGCCATCGACTTCTGCCTGACCAATTTCATCTTTGACGAGCAAGGCAGCATCCGGCCATTCTGCTTGGATGTACGAAACCGTAAAGTCCTGGTTCAAGCATTGCAGACCCGGCTTCAGTTCGCAGCTTTGACGAGCATTCTTGTCGCACCACTCAACATCTTGCGGTTCTGCGTGATCTACTTCTTCCGCTACTACACGGAATTCACGAGAAATCCATCCAAGGCTAGCGCACGGTCCTTCACGCCCTTCGCCGAATGGAAGATCCGCGAGTTCAACGAACTGGACCACCTGTTCGAGCGACGGCTTAGGCAAGCTTCCCAGCCCGCGAATCAGTATCTCAGGCAGTTTCCTAAGGACAAGGTCGATCAAATCTGCCGCTTCGTTGCCTTCATCAGCGGCGCCATAGCGGCAGTGCTGACTGTCGCAACTCTGTTCGACCCGGAGCTGTTCCTAGGCTTCGAAGTGACGCCCGGCCGAACAGCCGTATTCTGGTTGACGATCATGGTGGGCGTGTTTGGAGTGGCCCAAGGTACCCTTCCGGACGACGACGAAGTGCATGACCCAGTGCTGCACCTTAGAGCGGTGCTGTACTTTACGCACTACATTCCGAACCAATGGAGGGACCGTTTGCACACCACCGAGGTGCGCTCCGAGTTCTCGACGTTGTATCAGATGAAAGTCCTGATCTTCGTCGAAGAGATCCTGAGTCTCATCGTTGCGCCGTGGATCCTACTGCGGAACGCTGGCAAGCGCAGTGAGCGCATCATCGACTTCTTCCGAGAGCAAACGGTGCACGTCGATGGCATCGGGTACCAGTGCAACTTCGCCGTCTTCGGCTTCAAGAAGGACCCCAACGCTGCTGATCCGACGACTGTACTGCAAGAGCCTGATGGTCTGCGGGACGACTACTACGGCCTGAAAGACGACAAGATGGCGGCGTCAATGCAGAACTTCACGCAGTACTACAACCACTACAATCAGCGGCAGCCCGGTCGCAAAGCAGGGTGGCATCCACCACCAGCTTGGCCGCCCATGTTGTCGCCGTCGGCTATCGCTGAGGAGACCGATGTCACTGCCGCCAAACCCGGCCCAGCAGCCAGGCATACTGCGTTGACGAAGCAGCCACACCTGTATGAGCGACCTCACTCCCACGCAGGACTGGGCCAACCATCGCCACGCCAACCCGCGGTTGACCGCAAACCGCAAAAGCGGCCAGAAGCTCCAGGCAAACGAGCCGCGCTCGGAAGTCCAGGCACGCTGGGAGTCAGCGAAAGCGTAATGATGCGCAACGACAGCGATCTCCACGACCTCGCGCACCCGGAGAAAGACACTACCGAGAGCGACACCAACGCGGACGAAGACGGCGAGACGGCGGGCAAAGCTGGGGTGCTGGGTATGTTGTATCAGTATTCCAAGGCGCAGACTGAGAAGGGGACAGGGGTAAAGATTTGATGCTGTTTTTCGTGGTTTGATGGAGCGAGCAAAGCGTTGGCGTTCGGTCAGGGGCTTTTGGGTTCGGAGTCGGACCCTGCTGTAGCCTGTAGGTGGCAAGACCTGCTTTGGGTTATTTCCGAGAGGACGGAGTTTGTGCCGGAAGCTTGTTGAGTCGTGGTGGATCGAGGTCGCGTGCCTGATGAGCTGTGGTGAGTTTGTGATTGGTGACTGGTGAGGCTGTCACCTTTGACTTCGAAGGCACCTACTAGGTATTGAATTGATGACCAGCTGGCGTTCATCAACAGATGCACAAATGCCTCACGGTCCACGTCAGCTCCGTGTGTGACATGCCAACAACATGAACCTTTCTCCACGACCCGGATGCCGGAGACGTGAGGAGCGGATGTCATCGATGCAATAATGCGTCTAGAGTTCGACCTGCGGCTTGAGAGATCTCACCCAAATACCCTTCCCATCCGTAGTCGTCACTCCTCAGGCCCCGGGTCTGCCGCGCTTGTATGATGAGGTTCGGATATATTTTGCGTACGGTGGGGAGACGTCGAGTGCACTGTGCCACTGACCCCTTGGCGTGACCTGAAACACCAACCCTTCAGGCCCACCTCACGGGCCAACCATCTGGCCTTATCGGAGCGGGTGCCGTCAAAGGCTGAAAGCGCCAAAATAGTACAGATTACGATCGCAGAAATCACCATTCGTACAGATATGGTGTCGCAGACATGCAATTGCAGTGGTACGAGTGCAAGGGACTCTGAGCTTGTAAAGAGCCTAAATGTCTGCATCGTTGTTGGGTTACTATGCCCTATCAATTCGATTCAAGTCGTAGCCAGAAAGCTCCCGTCTGGAGCCCAGCACGGCAGAGGAATGGGCTGGTCTTGGACTCTTGGTGATAAAGTATATGCTGGGGTCCTGCGAATCCTGCCTCGAGGCTCGGGCTACCCTGCCAGGCTGCTACCCGTCCACTTTGCCCCGGCTGATTATCATCATCATTTACTATGGGCGGCAGATTGAGAGACTGCTTCCTTGGCACCTACAGCCTTCGCGCGCAGGTTCTCACGCATTATTTGAGCGCTCTTCTCGTGCGGTACCTGGAAGGCTACTGCGGACAATATTCATCGGCGCGGGTCTCCCTTCCCGTGGTGCATTTTCCCTTCTCCGCAGACTTTCACTCTAGCCTCTCCGCTCTCTCAGCCTCTCGCACACTACTGACGATCCGCCAGTCTCCGTTGAGCATAACGCATCGGCGTTCCTGGCGTGCATGGCGTATGCCACTACCGGCCGTGCGTCTGGGGCACAGTACGAGCGCCACCGCATCGTCGCCGGAAGCGTTCGCAGTTGCGTTGCACCCCTTAGATCCCCCCTCGGAGACTTCTACGAGTGAGAGGGGTATCGCAGAGGGGCATCGCAGAGCGCAATAATAATAAGCTCTGCAGAGTCCAGATATTATTGATAAGCCAGACGCTCCTTCAGGCTGACGACGGAGAGTGCTCACACGTATAGTTCTGCAGGCAGGGGTGTGCGTCTCGAGTGCGTCCACGACATCACCACTTTCTCGACAACCATCACTCATTTGCGGGGTGCAATCTGCGCGCGTTGGTGGACCAGACAGTCGGAATTGCTGATTGCACTCTTAAATCGACGCTCCGGCCTTTATCAGATCCAACGTGACAGGAAACGGTGCATGCAATACTTGCGCTCTCAATCTTACGACTGCAGATGTCGGAAGGTGCAGACGCCTTGAAATCGAATATTCAGTGCACTCCACGCCACACAGCACCACGCAACTCACCAGATCTGCACCACACCAAAACGATCTAGACTTGATCCAGATCTTTGGCAAAGACTGGACCATAGGTATTCTTTTCCCCGCGGCTCAACGTTGCCGTTACACGCAGAACGCCCTTGGTAGCCCAAAGTAACCCGGTCCCTGGGCAACTGCTTGGGCTTCTTGAACCTGGAGTTTACCCTCTTCCTCAACATTCACTCACCACTGCCATCATCAACATGGACTCCCACGACGAAGAAAAGGCGCTTCGATTAAACTGTGCTGTCCACCGGCGCATGTCAGTACGATCATCCCCAACATCAAGCCCACGGTCCGCCTCGCCGACCGAAACACCAACATGGTCACCAACTACAATGTCGTCGCCTCCAGAAACCGTCGTGCTCGGACTCTGGCCATACGCGACAGATGAACAAATCCAATTTTACAGACGCGGCTACGCAGCCCTCTACCCAGACGCCGCGCTGCTCCTCCTCGAATACTCCACCTCATACGACCGACAAATCGGCAACGCCCTCGACGCCCTGACCACACTGGACGAGAAACCAACCTACAACCCAGTCCCCAAAGTCCTCCTCCACCTCTTCGGCGGCTGCGGCGCAGCCCAAGGCTGCCGTCTCCTCCGCGCCTACAAACTCCGCACGAACCAACGCCTCGCCGTGCGCGCCGTAATAATGGACTCCGTCCCGCGCCTCGTGGTACCCTCCATCCGAACCGCAACCCGCTCGCCACAGCTCCTCCTAGCCTTCCTCTACATCCTCCTCACCGTCGTCTACATCCGCGTGGTCTCCACGATAAATTACTGGCAGTAC
>JAABUP010011198.1_pt1 | contig 10289 bp, 14 predicted proteins | sample 5559201 | NCBI WGS metagenome assembly JAABUP01 (sample SAMN10711887, study PRJNA513373) | rock metagenome | isolation source: Antarctica rocks | place: Antarctica | reverse complement strand
TTACAAGTATTTGGTGGACTGATCACCCATCCTATGCTAAGTAAGCGCTGCTTTGGCGTTGTGCCAATCTTCTGCTATCTGCAGTGTCCCTTTGACTTTAGTTTACTGACCTGGAGGTTCAGTACTTGAGTGGGGAGGAATTGTAACATCCTGACATAGTCACACTGAGTCTGACACCGTAAGACAAACAGATATCAGCACTGCTGGCATGCAATGAGTAACGTCTGTCTGACGTGTATGCCAGCGGGCCAGTTTGTGAATCCAGATTCCTGGATGCTGGTTAAGTCCCTGCTGTGACCTGTGAACGAACTTGTGTTTATCTGACACGGCTATCTCACTGGAATACGGCTGAACGCTACACTTGCAATCTCATCTGTTGCAAAGCATTACATGAACAGCTGTTGCTTGAGCAGCAGTGCTGGAGCAACGATTCACTACTGCCACCTGCAGGAAAGAACAGGAGTGTACGATGCAGTTGTCAGTGCGGTGGGCAACTACCATGAGCCAAATCTACCTGATGTGCGGGGGATTGACACCTATCCCGGGGAGCAGCTACACTGTCATAATTACAGAAGCAATGGCAGATTTGCCGGCAAGACTGTTTTAGTGGCTGGAGCCTCTTTCTCAGGTGGGCAGGGGTGAAAAAGCGTCCTGTATCACGCTGCATTTGCGGAATGTATATGTCTGACTGCAATGCATGAGACAGCTTAGCTTGTTCAGCAGCCAATGCTAGGTTTCTTGCTGGAGTAATTGTGCCTCTCAAAGCTGTCATGTGATGGCATTGATATTGCATGGCAGTTGCTGCAGTAGTGCTTGTGCACATGACGTGCATGGCACTTTCAATTTGTTGAGCGTCAGCCACAATGCCCTCATAAGGATTGGGTTCCTGATACGAGGCTCACATGCATGCTTTACATGCATGCTCATTGTGACCAATTCACAGGATTGACAGTGACTCCTCATCTACCGGATGAAGGTGGAGGATCATCATTCACATTTTTCATGTTTTTAATTCACATCATGATGGATGAGAATCATGCCTGTAGGCAAGTGTGCACAGCATTCTGCAGGCAATGAGATTGCGTGCAAGATTGCTGAAGTCGCAAAAGAGGTGTATGTCACGGCACGAACCTACACCAACCCTGACAGGCCAGAGCCACGCCGCAACATATACCATCTGTCATGGCTGAAGAGCCTGAATCCTGATGGCAGCGCATCTTTTGTGGGAGGGGAGACCTTGCAGGCAGATAGCATTAATTTTTGCTACAGGCTACAAGTACACCTACCCCTTCCTGCACCAAACTGGGTTGCTCACCACAGGTCACCTGCTGTCCATTCTAGCATCCTCCTTGCTTGTACTAAATGCATGCTTCAAAGACCTGCCTGCCTGCCTGCCTGCCTGCCTGCCTGCCTGCCTGCCTGCCTGCCTGCCTCACCCCGAGGTCACCATTTATAGACCCTGAGTCCTGTCTTGTGGTGGTGAATGGTGCCTGCTGCTTTTGTTTGCCCAAGAAATGTGTTAAATAAGAAGTTGCTTCATGCTTGTCATCATGGCTGTGGGGTCCCGCTTCTGCTTTTGATACTGGTGGCCACATAGCTGTCACAGATTTTGCTGCAATGGTTGCATCAAGATGTACAGTTCAAGCGCGCTCCTCAGCATTGTGAATGCATGCCTGAGCCCCATATCTGGCATGATCGGCGTGTTGGTCTGCCGTTTAGCTGGCAATCGGGTCGGCCTGTTGACCACAGAAGCGAGTGGTGCTGAAGCTGTGGAATTCTGCAAGTTGTTCTTGAAGCTTCTTTGACATGTCCTCCTTCTGCATGCAGCCAGGACAAATGACAACAGGACTGCTCTGCTCAGTTTGGACTGATGCATCCCTTGCAAGCACAAGCATTGCTGCAAAGGTGGACCTGTCAGATTGGTTTGACACAAGCGATGAAGCTACTGCGCTCTTGGTTGTGTGGCTGATGATGTAGAACATGCATACATTTTGGTTGGCAATGTGACGATCCATCATGCGCCCCTCACCTGCACATGACTGTGAAGACAACTGACCAGACACACTGACTGCATGATACCCTTGAATCCAAGGCAAACTGCAGCATTTCAGTTGGTGACAGTAGTGGGCTAGTGTATCAATACTGATCAGACTTTTGCCTGTGCACAGGGAAAAGCATACTGGGGTAAAGGCAGACCTTGAGTGCGTAAGACTTCAAGCGCTTCCCTGCTTGTCAGCCTGACGTTGGCTGCATCACCATGGTTGAATCTAGTCAACTTCGCACAGCGCCGCTCCATCATGTCATCTGGCAGCTCTAGCAGCACCCAGCTGCTGTCAGAGGAGAGTCTCAGAGGGTGTCGCGGTGAATATGACATGCAAACCGACAATGCCTGGCCTAGGCATGATCATGAGCAATGTAGCAAAAAGGTCACATGCATTACACGCTGCAAACATGGAATGCAAAGTTAATAGTAAAGTGGTGACTCTGTGCAGAGTATGGGATGGGATCATATACCTGGGAGTGCAGCTAGCATCTGAAGGGCTGCCAGAAAGGCTGTCTGTAAGTCACAATCTGCCTCGACAGCAGAGTCATCTTCTGAAGCGCTCCACACTGCATCAGCAACACAGGCTGCAGGGTCTGTTGAGTCTGCTAAAAATGTTGGCTCATTAACAACATCTTCTGCAGGCTGAGGTAGAAGCTTACGGAGCTGGTAAAGAAATCTGACAGGGACTTCCAGAGCTGCTACTTCTGTCTGCATGGGTGCAAATGAGCCCAGAAATTCGAGACCAGGCAAGCACGCACGTCGCTTCATGGTCAGATTGAAAGGATACACACATGAGAGTCTGCGATGGTACAGTGATGATGCGCCATGGAGTTTTCTGAAAGGCTTGCAAAGTCGCCTGCTGTCACATACCAGTTTTGAGCTAGTCTTTCAGCCTGCACAGCAGCAATCAAACTTGCTGCACAGTAGGCAGGCAGCGCAATGTTGTGCATGCCATACCATATGTTTGACGAGACCTACCAAATGAGCCTCAGCAGGTCCCAACTGGCAACCTAAAGAGCTGCAGCATGCCTGTATTGTCTCTTGTACTGGAGTCCGTCTGTGGACAGGTCTGGAATCTGTGGCCGCAGCTGCAATTTGAACGACGAGGTACATGAGGGGCCCAAGCAAGTCGAAGTATGTAACACACAGTTGCTGATCGGGCTTGTACGGTATCTGTGATGGCTGCGACCACGCTGCGGCAGTTGTTGCGTTGGCGCCAGAACAACGCTAGCCGCGAAATATGGGTGGTACTTGCAAGGCTGGTGGCACCTTTTCTGCGAAGTGCGTCCTCTGCGCGGGCCAAGCACCTATGCATAGGCAAACGTCGCATACTGTAGGCGACGACGTTCGCTCTGTTCAAATTTGAGCCTAGATACAGCTCAAAGTCTCTGCGACGCGGATGTGTGCAATAATTACCGGGCATGGCCCCGGCAAGCAATGCACGTTCAACGACGCTCTTAACGGTACAACGTTGCGTTGTGCAGTCAACTTCCACAACAGCTTCAACACAATATCTTCAAGCCGGTAAAAGTGAATTATCCATTTCGGGAAGTCTGAGCGCATTTCTGAGCTTGTGCCTTGTCGCTGTACACAGACAAGGTCAAATCAAGCCTGTCAAACCGACGCACGCACGCATTGATCTGCGACAACATTGTGAGCATCATAAACAATTTGGTGGGTGCAGCCACAGGTTCAACATGGAGTGTGGTACAGGCACTGGTACGGCTCACTCCAGGCCCAGGAGCAGCCAATGGATGCAAACAGGACGGCGTGCTGCTCGCAAAGCGCCAGCTCGGTTTCTACCTTTCGTCAACGCAGCATCTTCTGCCAATAAGCAAAAGTCAACACTTGCAAGCGATGTGAGCAGGCGACAGACCTTGCAGCACTTAATGTTAGCTGCGGCAGCTCTATCTTTGGACGCAACATCTCACCTTGTACACCCTCATAGAGCTGAGGCAGCTCTGGTGCAGTTCCCTACAGCGGACCTGCGGAACTCATACTACTTGGTAAGCCTGATCAGAACAGTGGTTGTCAAGCAAGTTGTCTCTTTTGCATCAACACACTGATGCATTGTCCTGATGTTACAAAAAGGGTTGGTTTGCAGCTGCATGCAGCAAGTTTGGTTTTGCCTGCAGGTGCGAGCTGGGGAAGGCCAATGCGAGGCTGACAACTATGTTTTGACAAACACAGTCTTCAAGACATCCACCAGCAATGGATTGAGCAAAACAGGCAAAAGGCAAGTTGCTCGTCAGGTAGCGAGGCTCACTGCTGTTGTCCAGGTTGCCTGTTTGCATTGTGTGCAACACCATCAAACAAGACCTGCTGACTGCACTGCAGATCGTCCCAGCGCTGCGGGAGCTAGATGCTTGTCCAGATGGGGGATGTTGGCTTTGGCCATCCATCACACAACGCAGCTACCAGACAGCAGAGATCTTGGCATTGCTCTTGGGGACAGGCTACAGCCGTATTGTGCCAGAGTACAGCTTCCTAGATCCCAGGTATGAAATGCTGGAGCTGAACCAGCCATCTTACATTTTGCTAACCCGTGCTGCTCACAATGTATGACAAACACTTTGACTTTTTGCCTTGGCATGTTGTGCCCCATGAGTTGTAGTTCTGACAATTCACTGCATTTGATCAATTTGATCAATTTTGCTGACAACAATAAATGGAGTGCAAGGCATTTCACATCGGACAGCGCATGGCATAAGAGGTTTGCATCAGAGTCACAGTCCATGTGACAAAACCATGTGCTATCAAATGCTGAAGTATGATCACCTGTGTTTCAAGCCCAAATGCCTTGCATGAGTCACATCTCTCTCTACAGTCCACACCGTACAGCACTAAAGTCAGACTATGACAGACAACAAGTTGTAACCGGGTGCAGGGGTGTGGGCAGTCTGGAAGGCTTGTCTTATGAGTCTGCCAATCAGCAGCTCCAAGAGGGTGACTCACTCTCTCCCAATTGGCGACCACGCCTGGGGACCGATGGCACCCCCAACGAGAGCTCACAGGACGTCCTGATCAGGGTCAGACAGGTAGGCTTGCGCATGATCACTACAACTACTGCAACAAGCCATTGCAGGCATGCTACTGCCTTCTAGTTGCTGCCCAGGACATCAGATCATCGAATTTGCCATACATTAGCTGAAATGGTACAGAGACGTGTCTGTAGATTTGCACTCAGCATGTTGAAGCCTTTGCATCTTGGTGTACAGCACAGCATGGATAGGCGTGTGGAAGCATAGGTGGACAATGTTGGCGTGTGCTGTAGATGTGGGTCTACCTAGATGTGTTTTGCAAGGCCACCATGGGCCATCATGACAAAGTCATGTCCAAGCATGTGACTGCAGTCAGGGTGACATATCCTGATGTGCTGCATCTGTGCCATGCTTGGTGAGTGGCGCAGGAAAGTACAACAAGCATGGTGCAAAACCTATGCAAGGACCATGCAGCAATATGATGCCACAGCCAGAACCAGCATGCAGGCACAGCTATGAGGGAAGGACCATGACTGTTCCTTACATGTTGCTGAAGGACACCACCTTCTGGTCTGCAGGTCATGTCGATATGTGAGACTCAGTGGACCAACAACAATGTCATCATCATATCTCCTGACTCTGACAACTTGTCTATATTACAAGCCGGTGTCTTAGGCATTGACCTCAGACGCCATCATGACTTTGCCTTTGCTCCTGGTGAAGTACGGCCCCTTCAGATGGCAGCTGAGCCAACTGCAGTTGTATCCAGATCGTACACCTGCCGAAACCCCCCAAAATGCTTCTGAGGTGTCAAAGTCCTGGATACAACCCAGATCATAGTCCATGTGTATACGTCATGACTGTGCAGACCTATACGTTCGGGGATCTTGTGCCAAGACAGAATGATCTCATGTATGTATCAACATCTTCCTGTCTACACACATCAGGAGCCTTTGGGAAGCTTCAGCTTCAAGTCAGTGGGGAGCTTCACAGATTTCAATACTTGTTACCTGACAGTTATGACTAATTAGTGCATTGACAGCAATTCACCTTTTATAGAGGTAATGTGCGATTTCATGGCAACAATGTGACAGGGTACCAAACTGTATGTGGTAGTGATTATGGGAGAGCATGTGACAAATGTATGTAACCAATCGTTACACAGTCCAACACATCAAGGCAGCACAGGACAGCATACTATGATAGTACAGCGCATTTTCAGTACAACATCGATACAATGCAATATAATTCCGCTAGAGTATTTGTTTGTCATCAGCATGTTGCAGCGACTTGTCATCAACATCAGCGCTGCTGAGTAGCAGCCTGCTACTCCCAAAACAGGTGTGGGCCTGTGATGTGTTGCTACTGCAAGTGCGAGTGACAGCACTAAAACAGCGCGCAGCTACTCCTGTGGCTTTCCTAATACAGTGAAAGTGCTGTAGCTAGCCTGCGTACCACATTGCTTTGATCAACAAAGATTGCAGTCGCTGTGCTTCATGGTAAGAGCCAATTGTGATGCAATACAGACCTTACAGCGTTCAACATGCAAGGTTGCAATCGCCACAGTCACAACTTCCTGTGTGCTGTGGGAGACAGCTCACACCCTCTGTACCTTCAGCTTCAGCATGTAAGGGTAGACAAAATAAATCTGAGGCACAGCCGAATGCATACATGTCAACCGGTGCCAATGCCAAAATTTGCATCTGACCATTCAACCAAGGGCGCACAAAACAGCAGACACCAGTTTGACACTACAAGCCTGGCAGTCAAATCAGACTGAAATCAACACAGTTCATTTCACTTGTCAGATACTATGTCTTGCCGTCTCAGGTGAATGACCCCACTACATATCACCAGAACAGCAGCTTTGCAATTCATGTTTACATTCTCCAACACATCTGTCGAATCCAGCTGAACAGCACTCAACATGAGGTCCTCCTCACGTCCTACAGCGGTGTGCAACAGATGAGGTGGGTGCACGTTGTCTCCGGGCAGCTGCTGAGGCAGCTGCCACTATGACTCAAGCCAGCTAAGCCACAGTGCTAGTACAAGCCTGACCAAGGTTCATGTCCATCACAGGTCTGTCAGCCTGGACCAGGCCTGATCTGTTCCCAGGCATGGGCGAACTGACACTCCTCACTACGCCAGCAGTTTCCTCTCATGTAATGGCGGCACATCTGGGTGCGATAGTGTGGGTTATTTGGCACAGGCTGGTGCCTGTAATGCAGACAACATGCATTGTCAGGTGCTAATGCTCATATGGCTTACACGCAGTAGGTTTGTGCTGCATCAACTTCATGAGGATCAGACCAGATGCTTTCCAGACAGTTTTGCATGGCAGTTGTTGGGGGAACTGCAGCCTACATTTGGTACCGCATGCATTGACAGGCATGCATTCCACTTAATGACAAACATCAGCGTCAGACATGACCCACATCTGCAGCCCTCTTTCGATGCTGGTTGCAACTACAGGCATGGCTTGCTATATGAGGACAAGCAGTGTCAAACATGATGCACATGTGAAGCCAAACACACTCAGAAGAAGAACAGGATCTCACCCTTGAGCTACAGCATGCTGTCTCTGCCGTTGCTCTTCTGCCAGCAGCATAGGCTCATCCCAGAGGTCACATTTACATTGCACGACCCTGGCCCTAACTAAGGTAACAACTCGCAAAGACCTGACTTGCAACAAGAATGTTCACATCATCACAAGTTAATCACTTGTGTAATTTTTCCTATATTCAATGTTACTTTGGGCCAAATCTCCTCAGTAGCAGTTTGTAATATGTAAACCTTGAAACGTCCCTTTCAAAGGCTGAAAGAGAGGCAGCACGTTACTCTGAAGTCTTATCACTACACTCACAAGTACTCACCACTTTCCTGTTGCTTGAGATGTCATCAGACATCTGAGTGTTTTGCCACGACTCTGGAATTAGGGTTGAAACCAGACATGGTGCAAGGCGCTTTGCAATGACATGGATTTGGCCATCAGCTCCTCCGCAAACTGACTACCAAGTTCACCATGGGGTGGCAACCCAGGTTCTGTCAATAGTTGCCCCACTAAAGCCAAGTCTGACTGTGCTGTGTATCTGCCTCCGGTCAAGATGCTGTTCCTCCAACCACTGCGGTGGGGCCCATGCTGTCTGATGTCCCACTTGGATCCCAACCTCACTGCCATCTGCAGGTCGATCAAGCAAAACGCATCATTGCTGCATTTAATCACGTTTGACCACCGAATGTCGGTGTGGGCAAAGTTTGCAGCATGGAGATCTTTCAAGGCAAGAAGTATGCATCTGATGGCTGCTTGCAGCTGCGCCAGTGATGTTATCTTGACCGAGACATAACCAGACCCAAGCTGCTCACCAAAAGGTGCTCACCAGGTGACTGTATACTTGGTGCGAATGTATGGACCTTCTACACATCGTATGAGGTATTTACTGGCCTTGGTTGCTTTGTACATCTCCTGAAGCTCTACCAGCTGGTCAACAAGATGCGGTTGCTTCTCAACGTCCACGCGCTTTATGACATAGTCTTCCATGACAGTGATTGTTGTGCCAGAAGTGAACTCCAGCTGACTACCCAGTGGCACAGCATCAATTGGCAGTTGAGTTTGCTGTATGGCAAGAATGCGATACAGCAAGACAGCAATGCGTAACAACTGAAGTCTGCCTCTGATTTCATAGATGTTGTGATCACAACTTAGAACAAAGCAGCTGTCTGGGGCATCACGGCGCAGCATGCAGATCCTGACGTGACCACCCGCCATCCCATAGCATAGCAAAAATTCCACCTGTGATACGGAATAAGTCTCATTCTGCATCATGGCATACACTTGTTCCGATGACAAATAAACCTATCAGACAAGGCTCTCACATGGTCTACGTCATCTCACTTTCTCTGCATGGCAACAAATATTTGGCAAATGCACAGTGACAGAATTACCTGTCCATGGTAGCTTTGGCTCCAGCGGCGCATCTTCTGCTTCAGCTCAGCTACCGCCTGGTCAAGCTTGCCCTCCTCAGTTTTGTCTTCGCCTTTGAAGAGAAGAGCATTCCTTACAAGCATGCACAGATCTGGAAGCTTTGCATTTAATGTCAATGACACTTCGCCTTCATTCCGCTTGCGCTTGAGTTTGAGATGTCCAGTATACCGATCCAACAGTTCCATGATCTCACAAACAAGCTGGTCAAAATGCCCTGCATGCCAGCATTGTCTTTTCACTGCATGGATAAGGTAATGAAGTGCTGATACACCACAGCAAACTACAAAATCAACAGCAAAGCACACAAGTTGCATAAAGGACTTGCATACATCGCAGCACATGCAGTGCACAAGCAAGCAGACTAAACACGCAAATCAAAAACAGACCTGCTTGCACCATCTCTGTCCCAGCGGGATACTCCTTGTGAAGAACAGCATGAACACTAGAGCTGAAAGCTATAGCGCTTGAGTGTGATACAGGTGCCAAGCAGTACTTCATGTCTTCGTCCTGCATCCTCTGAGACTCGTAGAAGACATCTGGAACAGGAAAGGGGAGGGTGCCTGAAACGTGCAGCGCAGACTGGAACAGAGTCGGAATGTCAGCAGCTCCCGGCACAGTAGAGAAAGCAGGCTCCAGTAGTTGGCGTATATATTGGCCAGTCCGGTCTGCAGCACAAGGCGTACTCAAGACACATGTGACAGAAGTGTGTGTGAAAGCGGGAACCATTTGATGACAACACTATACCAAGCCGACAGCAGACACACCATTTGAAAGAGCAAGCATTGAAGAGCTGACAGCCATAGCAAGTTTTCTGTGCACAGTAGCATTTGAGCATAATAGCATTTGAGCCTGGATGAGCTGGGAGTCAGGTGCTGATTGGGCATCCAGCCTTGTGGGCAAAGCTTGTCGCGCATGTGCGTTGCACGCTCACCACTTGCCTTGAGCTTTAAGCAGCCTGAACACCTGACAACAATGCTACTGAATGCAGTCACTGCAAACTCTGATTCTGAATTGTGTGCATACCTGTAGCAACTGTCTGCTGCTGCCAACCTGACCTCAGAGATGGCTGCTGGAGCACTGCATTCACACACAGTAACCAGTTTTCAACTCTTGGCATACCTAGCTTTTGGACATGGTACTACTTGCAGAGGTGTTGGAGAACGAGCAGTGCTGACCTGGTGCTTGGGCTCGCAGGAGAATGGTCTGCTGCTCACGCAGACTGCTCACTTCTTTGCGCAGGAAGTCTACTTTAGCTTCATCCCCTGCCTGCTCTGCTGCAGCC
>JAABUP010011194.1_pt1 | contig 10295 bp, 10 predicted proteins | sample 5559201 | NCBI WGS metagenome assembly JAABUP01 (sample SAMN10711887, study PRJNA513373) | rock metagenome | isolation source: Antarctica rocks | place: Antarctica | reverse complement strand
CACGATGACCGGGGCGTCCGGGACCGAGGGTGAGGTCCAGCACGGTCGCGCGATCGCCGACGCGGCGCGCGAGGCCGGCGTCCCGCACCTGGTCTACAGCTCCGTCGGCGGTGCTGAGCGCGGCACCGGCATTCCGCACTTCGAGAGCAAGTGGCGCGTCGAGCAGTACCTCCACCAGGTCGGCGTTCCGACCACGGTGGTGCGCCCGACGTTCTTCATGGACAACTTCGTGGGCGGCTTCGTCCCGCAGGTCAGCGCCGGCCAGGTGGTGCTGCGCGCGCCGCTGGCCCCGGGCGTGCCGCTGCAGATGATCACCGTGGCCGACATCGGCAAGGCCGCCGCCACCGCCCTGCTCGACCCCTCAGCGATCACCGGCGCGGTGGAGATCGCCGGCGACGATGCCACCCCGGAGGCGATCGCCGACGCCTTCGGCGCCGACCGCGGCCTGCCGGCCCGCTTCGAGCAGCTGCCCATCGACGTGCTCGGTGACCCCGACGCCGAGGCGATGTTTCGCTGGTTCACCCAACTGCCTGCCTACCAGGCCGACATCGCGGCCACCCGCGCGCTGGTGGGGCAGGTCACCGACATGGCGGCCTTCGCCGCGAAGCACCCGGTGCCGTCGGCGTGAGCGCGGCCCGCGCCCTGCCGCGCGGCTTCGCGCAGCGCGACGTCGAGTGCAACGGCACGCGCCTGCACGTGGCCGTCGGCGGGGCCGGGGATCCCGTGGTGCTGCTGCACGGATGGCCGGAGACCTCGGCCATGTGGCACCGGCTGATTGGAGCTCCGGCCGAGCGGGGCTGGCAAGTCATCGCCCCGGACCTGCGCGGGCTCGGCACCTCGCAGGCGGCCACCGGCGGCTACGGCAAGGACCACCAGCCGAGGACGTGCGCCAGCTCCTCGAACAGCTCGACGTCCCCGCCCCGGTGCGCCTGGTCGGACACGACATCGGCGGCATGGTCGCTTTCAGCTTCGCCCGGCTGCACCCCGAGCGCGTCGCAGCCCTGGCGCTGCTCGACCTCGCCGTCCCCGGGCTCGGCCTGGAACGCGCGATGGACGTCGCCGCGGGCGGTCTGTGGCACTTCGGGCTCTTCCAGCAGCCCGACGTCCCCGCCATGCTCGTCTCCGGGCACGAGCAGGAGTTCTTCGCCTGGTGGCTCGCCGACCAGGCCGGGAGCCCCGACGCCGTGCCGGACGAGTCGATCGAGGCATACATCGGCGCCTACACCGGACGAGAGCGCCTGGCCGCCGGCTTCGGGCACTACCGCACGCTGCTCGAAGACGGCCGAATCAACCGGGCCTGGGGCCGAGGCCGGCGGGACGCTGGCGATGCCGGTGCTCGCCGCCGGAGGCGAGCACTCAGCCGGATCCCAGCTCGCCGAGGCACTGAGCGCGGTCGCCCCCCCACGTCCAGGGGCACGTCATCGCCGGAGCCGGACACTTCGTCGTCGAGGAGAGGCCGGAGGAGCCCTCGCACTGCTCCAACGGTTCCTCGGAGACCAGAAGTAGACGACACCGGTTGCGAAGACAGTAGGCGCGGGTGCCCAGCGCGGTGCCCCGGCTACATCGCACAGGAAGGACAACGCACATGAGCGAGTTCAACGACCGCGTCATCGAAGAGTTCCGGGCCAACCCCGGCCGGGTCGACTCCGCCGGCTTCGGCTCCAACTTGGTGCTCCTGCACACTCGCGGAGCCCGCACCGGCGCCGAGCGGGTCAACCCGGCACTGTCGTTGCGCGACGGTGCCGACTGGCTCGTCGTGGCCTCAGCCAAGGGCGCGCCACGCGACCCGGCGTGGGCGATCAACCTCCGCGCGCACCCAGACGCCGAGATCGAAGCCCCGATCGACGGCGAGGTCCACACCATCGCGGTCCGCGCAGCAGAGACCACCGGCACCGAGTACGACGCTGCGTTCGCCAGGTTCATCGACCGGTCGCCGTCATTCCGGACCTACCAGCGCCGCGCCGCACGCCAACTGCCCGTCATCCGGCTCGCCCCTCGCGCCGCCAGCACACTCTCAGCCGACGACCCAGCTGCCAGCAAGCATCGCCTCCGACGCCCAGCAACGGAGCCGACCAAGCACCTGACCCGAGTGGCAGAAGCGCCCACGGCAACGCCCTTCCCGGGGTCGCCGTAGTACTCGCCGAAAATCGGGCGGGTGAGAACGGGTTCTGAGAGACAACCTGGCCGGATCGACGGTCGGCACTGCCTTCTCATAAACGACCGTTTGCGAGAAGGCAGCTTCGCTTGATGCGCGAGTCGCGGGACGGTGATGGGTTGCGCTCCGGCCCGGAGCAGTGCCCCCCTGTAGGTCGCGCCGGCGGATGTCTGATCGCTGCGGGATCGCAGGTCAGTGCAGGCCGGCGAACAGGTCGTCGGCGGCGGGGCTGGGACGGTTGTCGCCGCGCAGGAAGCGGTAGTGCTCGTGGCCCATGGTGGAGCCCGGTTGGGTGGCGAGGGTGAAGAACCAGCCTTGGGGGTGCATCTGGGTGCGGTGGGCCCGCATGGCGGCGATCTTCGCGGGCAGGTGCGTGGTGGCGTCGATGTGGATGTCGACCTGGTCGTCGGGCACCCCGAACGGCAGCGGGCTCCCGTGCTCCGCGACCGCGAAGGGGTTGGCCCCGTGTGGTGGGGTCGTGGACAGTTGCCGGGCCGCGGCGTGCAGGGCGCTGTGCGGGACGACCGCGGCGAGGACGCGCTGCACCGTCCATGGTGTCCCGTCGTCGGGGTGGGCACGCGGGGCGGCCGCGGCGTCGACGGCGGCCAGGGTGATCTCGTGGGCGCGGATGTGATCGGGATGGCCGTAGCCGCCGTCCTGGCCGTAGGTGACCATGACCTGGGGCCGCTGGGTGCGGATCAGCGCGACCAGGGCGCGGGTGCAGTCGTCGGGATCGGCGCCGGCGAACGTTCCGGGCCGGGTCGCGGTGCCGGCCATTCCGGAGTCCTGCCAGCGGCCTGGGCCGCCCAGGAACTCGGCCGGGCCGATCCCGAGGTGGCGACACGCCCGGGTGAGCTCGCGGGACCGGAGCCGGCCGAACTGCTCGGCCGCCGCGCCGGTGCGCGGTGCGGTCCGGCCGCCGTACCGGGTGAGAGTCGCGGGGTCGGCGTCGGGATCGACCAGTTCGCCTTGCTCGCCGCGGGTGCAGGTGACGAGGCTGACCCGGGCCCCGGCGGCGGCGTAGAGGGCGATCGTGGCGCCGGTGGTGGTCGTCTCGTCGTCGGGATGGGCGTGCACGAACATCACGCTGCGCGGTGACCGGGCATTCGTCGCAGGCGTACTCATCGGGGCTCCGACGTTGCGGCGCGCCGCGGGTCGGGACGGTCGACCGACCGCCAGAACGCCGTGAGCTCGGCGGCGACGCGCGGCGGGTCCTGCAGGGCCCACCAGTGGCCGAGCCCGGGCAGGTGCGCGATCTCAGCGCCGAGCAGGTGCGCGACCTCCAGCGACAGCGGTTCGGGGCCGAACGGGTCGGCGGGTGTGTCGAGCACGAGGCCGGGCACGGCGGTGCGGGCGGGTCGCCAGCGGGCATGCGGGTTGGGTGTCGCGGCGCGGTAGAGGTCCAGCGCGCAGCGGGCCATCGTCTCGTCGGCCATCGCGGCGAGGGTGAGCGCGTCGTCGTGGCCGAGCCCCCACGGCTCGAACCCAGCCGCGACCTGCTCCACGGGGCTGGCGAGGTAGCCGGCCCAGAACGCCTCGCCGGCGTCGGGGGTCTGCCAGGTGCGGGCCAGGTCGTGCCATACGTAGTCGGGATGCAGCAGGTAGGCGGCGTCGGCGGCCCAGGAGCGCAGCAGGTCGGGGCGCCGGGTCGCGATCCGGTAGGTGAGGGCGGCGCCCCAGTCGTGGCCGACCAGGTCCACGGGTGGCCCGATCCGTTCGATCTCGCCGATCAGCCAGCCGACGTAGGCGTCGGGCGTCGCGGCGAAGCCCTCGGCTCGCGAACAGCCGAAGCCCGGCAGCGCCACCGCGACCGTGTCGGGCGGCAGGTGGGTGCGGAGCGGGTCCCAGAGGGCGGCGGTCTCGGGGACACCGTGCACCAGAACAATCATGTTGCTGTCTCCTGTGTCGCCGTGTCGGTGTGCTGGTGCCCGGTCATGCCGGCCATCACCGATCCCATGATCCGCACCCGGGTGCGTCTCGGCAGCGGGGCGAGGGAGTCCTTGAGGACCCGGCTGAGCAGCCCCGGTAGCGCGGTCGGGCGGCGCCCGAGCGCGGCGAGGGTGCCGTGGGCGACCGCGCGCGGCGACAGCGCGCGTCCCATCCGCATGTCGGCGCGCTCGGCGAACCCGCTGTCGGTCGGACCGGGAGCGGCGGCGAGCACGTCCACCCCGCGGGGGCGCAGCTCGACGTGCAAAGCCTCGGCCAGGGTCTGCACGTAGGCCTTCGTCGCCGCGTAGTGGGCCGCGTTCGGCATGCCCTGGAACCCGACGACGGAGCTCATCAGCACGATCCCGCCACGGCCACGCTCAGCCATCCGCCGGCCGAACAGCAGGCTCGTCGTGAGCACGGCCTCGCAGTTGAGCCGCAGCATCTCCCGCTCCTGGTCGAGGTTGGCGTGCAGGAAGGGGCCCGAGGTGCCGAAACCGGCCGCGGCGACGTAGAGCCCGATGTCGGTGCCGGCCGTCGCCGCCGTAAGCTCTTGGACGCCCTGGTCGAGGGCGAGGTCGAGCGGCAGCACCCGGATGTCGATCCGGTGCCTGCCGGTCAGGTCCGCGGCGAGTTCGCGCAGCAGCGTCTCGCGCCGGGCGACCAGCACCAGGTCGAACCCGGCGGCGGCCAGCTGCACGGCGATCTCCCGCCCGATCCCCGACGACGCCCCGGTGACCAGCGCGCGCGGACCGTAGCGCTGCAGGAAACGCTCCCGGGGGCGGGTCACGGCTGCACCGAGGTGCCAGCAGGGACAGGGGGGACTGCAGGCATGTCGGGGGTGGTGGGGTCGATCCGATGCGCCGCGGACTCGCCGCGGCGGGCGATCGGGACGTGCCGGGTGGCGCGGGCCATGCCCATGACGGGCATGTCGACGTAGACGGTCTCGCAGTCGCGGGCGCCGACACGGAAGGTTTCGTGGAAGACCCCGGCGGCGGTGCTGCGCCGGGCCGCGCGGTTGAACGCCCGCCAGGCCGGCAGGTGCGGGGCGTCACCGGAGCGGGCCCACGCGTCGAGGGCGGCGAAGTCGCGCCAGTACTGCACGACCAGGAACGTGCGACCGGAACGGAAGACCTCGAAGCTCAGCAGGCCCAGCTCCGGGTGCGCAGAGAGCTCGCGCAGCATCTTGGGCATCGCCGCCAGCACCGGCACCCAGGTGCGCACGGCGCGGAGCCGGTTGATTCGCATGCCGATGTGGAACAACACAAGCCCGGCGTGCTGGTCGGGATCCGGGTCGGCGGTGAAGCGTCCGCGGGCGATGGTGGTCATGGGGTGGCTGTCCTCGCGCTGGTCGGGGTGCTCGGCCCGGTCGGGCCGCTAGAGGTCGGGCTGCCAGGGGTGGTCACGGTGGTGGGTTCGGTGTCGCGGGCGCGGACCCGGCCCAGCGCGACGCCGCAGGCTGCGGCGACGGCTCCGGTCGCGGCCATCACCCACCACGCGTGGTGGAACGCGCTCAGCGCTGTGCCCGGGGTCGGGTCGCCGACCACGGCGAGCAGCACCGCGATCCCCACCACCGCCCCGATCTGGCGGAAGCACGCGGTGACCGCGCTGCCGGTGGCGAACCGCCGCCGCGGCAGCTCCGCCACCGCGGCGGAGCCGAACGAGGAGATCGACAGGCCGATCCCGGCTCCGGTCAGCAGGATCCCGGGCAGGAAATGGGTCGGGTAGTCGGGCGTCGCGGTGCTGAACAGCGCGAGGAACGCCGCACCCGCGGCGAACAGCAGCCCGCCGGGCACCGCGACCGCACGCTGCCCGAACCGGTCCGCCGCGCGCCCACCGAACGGGGCGACCAGCGCCGCGGTCACCGCACCCGGTGTCAGCGCGACCCCGGCGAGCACGATGTCCAGGCCCCACACGCCGGTCAGGAACAACACGTTGCACAGCAGCAGCGCGTAGAACCCGATCGCGAACACCACCGAGCCCACGTTCGCCACCGCGAACGACCGCACCCGGAACAGCCCGAGCTCGATGATCGGCGACGGATGCCGCGCGCACCGCCACACGAACAGGCCCAGCAGCACCGCCGCCGCGGCGAACGACGCGGCGATCCGCGGATCGCCCCAACCCCAGCTAGGGCCCTGCACGATCGCGAGCGCCAGCGCGCCGACCCCGAGGGCCAGCACCCCGGCGCCCCACCAGTCCGGGTTCGGTGACCCCTGCGGGTCGCGGCTCTCCGCCAGCAGCCGCCGGGCCGGGACCAGCGCGGCGATGCCGATGGGCACGTTGACGAAGAACACCAGCCGCCAGTCCACCCACCCGACCAGGACCCCGCCCAGCGCCGGCCCGGTCGCCGCGGCGACCGCTCCGGTGGCCCCCCAGATCGCCGTTGCGGTCGCTCGCTGCGCGAGCGGGAACTCCGGCAGCAGCAGGGCCAGCGACGTCGGCACCACCGCCGCGGCGCCCAGCGCCTGCAGCACCCGGGCCGCGATCAGCACCCCCGGGTTCGGTGCGAGCCCGCACAGCGCCGAGGCCAGCAGGAACACCACGATCCCGGCCAGGAACAACCGGCGCCGCCCGATCCGATCAGCCAGCCGGCCCGCCGGGATCAGGGCCGCCGCGAACACCACGCCGTAGCCGTTGATCACCCAGGACAGCACCGGCAGCGACGTCGTCGCGAAGTCCGCGCGCAGGTTCGGGAACGCGATGTTGACGATCGTGACGTCCAGGAAGCTCATGAACACCGCCACCGCGGTCACGGCCAGGACCTGCCACCGGTGCCACACGGCGGCGTCCGTCGAAGACATGGGTTGTTTCACGCGACCGACTATAGAGCACTCCGTCGTGTCACGCGACCCGGCAAGGTAGGCTGGCCAGCATCATGTTGGGACGCGACTACTCCGACCAGGTCTGCTCGATCTCCCGCGCCCTCGAGGTGGTGGGCGAGCGCTGGACGTTGCTGATCCTGCGCGACGTGCTGCTAGGCAGGCACCGCTTCGACGAGTTCGTCGAGAGTCTCGGCGTGACCCGCACCGTGCTCACCGGACGCCTGCGCCTCCTGCTCGACGAGGGCGTCCTGGAACGCACCGCCTACCAGCAGCGCCCGGAACGCTTCGCCTACCACCTGACCGACAAGGGCCGCGGCCTCACACCGGTGATCGCCCACCTGCTCTGGTGGGGCGACCGCTACTACCCCGAACCGGCCGGGGCGCCACGGCTGCTGCAGCACCGCGACTGTGGCGGCCCCGTCGAGCCCAGATTCTTCTGCGGCGACTGCCAGACCGAATTGACGGCCGGAGACATCGTCACCCAGCCCGGCCCAGGCTTGTCAGCCCATTCGCGCACCCGAGATCACGACACAACATCTCCCAGCAGCGCCGCCGTTTTCCTGACCCCACCGGCCTGACCAGGCCCCGGCGGGCTGCCGACCACCCACGCCCGCGGCGGATTCTCGACGAGTCAGAAGAGGGTGTCGCGGACCCGCAGCGGGCGATAGCCGGTGGGGCCGAGCTGGGCCAACTCGGCGTCGATGTCGACCTCGATCGCGCCGAAGAAGTTGATGTTCTCGCTGTGCGCTGGGGAGATGTGGGCCAGGACTTCGTCGTCGACGCGCCGGCCCGCCGCGCGCATCGAGTCCACGGCCCGCCCGAAGTACTCGGTAGACCAGGCCACGACAGCGTTGGTGACCAGGGTCAGGCACCACGCCTGCTCGGTCTGGGCCTGCAGGTGCCGGACCCGCACGGTGCCCTGGTGGGCGTAGAGCAGGTCCCGCTTGAGCGCGTGCAGCGACTCGCCCTTGTTCAGCTGCCGGGAGATCCTGCGCCTATAGGTCGGGTCCGACAGGTAGCGGGCGGCGTAGACGGTGCGGCGTAGCGCTCCGTACTCCTTGAGCGCTGCGGCCAGGGCGTTCTGCCGGCCCGACGCCGACAGCTTGCCGACGATCAGTGATGCGGTGGCGTGCCCGAACTTCAGCGACCCAGCCAGGCGCAGCATGTCGTCCCAGTGCTCGGCGATCAGCTCGGTGTTGGCGCGCCGCGTCAGTAGCGGCCCGGTGTGCGGGTAGTCGGCGGCGGTTCGCGCTTTCGGGGCCGCCCGGTACAGGGTGATCTTGCCCAGGTCTCGGATCCGGGGCGAGAGCTGCAGCCCGAGTAGGTCGAACAACCCGAAGTTGACCAGCGTGACCCCGTGGGTATCGGTCGCGTGCTCGATGATCGGGACGTCGGTCGCGTTGCCGAGGATCTCGTCGAGCACGTAGTGGGCCTCACGCCGGGTCGCGACGATGATCTTCGTGCCGTAGGTGGTGTGCTGGTCGGTGACGTGGGTGTAGGTCGAGAGCACCTGCCCGCCGTGGATGGTCATGTCCCGGCCGGTCAGAGACTTCCCGCGGACCGGGAAGCGCTGCCCGTCGCTGGAGGACAGGGTGCCGGTGCCGAAGACCTCGGCCAGGGGCATCCGCTGGTGGTGTCCGATGATCGCCAGGTTCGCCGCGCGCAGGGTCTCCGGGTGGGTGCTCGCGACGTGGCTGATCCTCGCGGTCGCCGGGGGCTTTGCGGCTCCCCGGGCGGTGTCGGCCCTGTCGTATTCCTTCGGGCTGCCCGGCCAGCCCGGGTACGAGACCAACCAGCAGGTCGTGGCCGCGACCGGATCCGGGGGTGTGAACCCCCCGGTGCTGCTCCTGGTCGGTGACGGGGCGCAGCCGGTGCCCGACGCCGCGGCCGGGCCGGTGACCGACGCGGTGGGTCGGACGGCCCCGGGGGCGCGGGTGGTCTCCTTCGCGCAGCAGCCGGCGCTGCGCTCGGCCGACGGGCGCACCGCGGTGGTGCTGGTCTACCCCCCGGTGACCCCGGGCCCCGACCCCTACGTCACCGCGCTACCCGCCCTGGAGCAGGCCGCCGCCCAGCTGTCGAGCACCGGGGTGCCGGTGACCGTGACCGGAGTCGACGCCCTCGCCGCCGGCGGGGGCGGTGGCGGGGTGGGGGTGCTCGCGGAGACCCTCTTCGGTGGGGTGGGGGCCCTGCTCGTGCTGGTCGTGGTGTTCGGGTCGTTTCTGGCGCTGACCCCACTGCTGGTGGCGGCCGGGTCGATCCTGACCACCTTCCTGATCGTGTGGGGCTTGACCGGGCTGACCGAGGTGTCGTTCATCGTGCAGTACCTGCTGTCGCTGATCGGGCTCGGTGTGGCCATCGACTACGCCCTGCTGGTGGTCACCCGGTGGCGTGAGGAGCTCGGGCAGGGTGCGGACAACCCCACCGCGGTCACCCGGGCGATGAGCACCGCGGGACGCTCGGTGCTGTTCTCCGGGGTCACCGTCGCGGTCAGCCTGGCCGCCCTGATCGCCCTGCCCGTGCCCTTCCTGCGCAGCGTCGGGTTCACCGGCCTGCTCATCCCGCTGCTCAGCGTGGCCGCCGCCCTGACCCTGCTGCCCGCCCTGCTGCTCGTCGCCGGACCCCGCCTGTCGTGGCCGCACCGGCGCAGCACCGACCCCGAGAGCCGGCTGTGGCGCCGGGTCGGTACCACCGTCGTCGCCCACCGCTGGGCGGCCACCGCCGCCTCGGTGCTGCTGCTGCTCGCCCTCGCCGCCCCCGTGCTCGGGTTGCGCCTCGGCGCCCCCACGAACACCTCCCTGGCCTCCACCGGCGGGCCCGCCGCCGCGGCGATCACTCGGCTCGACACCTCCGGGGTCGGTGCCGGGCTCAGCAACCCGGTCGAGATCCTCACCACCGCCCCCGAGCAGGCCCGCCAAGCGGTCACCGGCATCGACGGGGTCGCCGCGGTCATCGCACCACCCACCTGGCGCGCTGGTGGAGGCCGTTCGGTGGTCGAGGCGTGGACGGTCGCGGACACCTCCAGCCCGACCGGCTCCGACGCCGCCGCGGCGATACGCTCCGCCGCTGAGAACACCGGCGCCCAGGTCGGGGGTACCGCCGCCCAGAACCAGGACTTCATCACCGCCGTCTACGGCAACGCCTGGTGGATCGGCCTGATCATCGTCGTGGTCACCGTCGCCCTGCTGGCCCGGGCGCTGCGCTCGGTGGTGCTGCCGATCAAGGCGCTGCTGCTCAACCTGGTCTCGATCAGCGCTGCCTACGGCCTCACCGTGCTGATCTGGCAGCACGGCCTGGGCACCCAAGTGCTGTTCGGCCAGTCCGCGTCGGGCGCGATCACCGTGTGGGTGCCCATCGCGGTGTTCGCGTTCCTGTTCGGCCTCTCCATGGAC
>JAABUP010011193.1_pt1 | contig 10295 bp, 9 predicted proteins | sample 5559201 | NCBI WGS metagenome assembly JAABUP01 (sample SAMN10711887, study PRJNA513373) | rock metagenome | isolation source: Antarctica rocks | place: Antarctica | reverse complement strand
ATAGGATTGGATCCATTAAAACCGCTCAGGTTTTGTGGGATTCTTTACTGCTTTAGGACTGAGCGCCATACACCGACCTGGGTATTCAGAGCGATGTCACCAAAAGTTGGAAACATCCCACCAATCCTAGCCCTCGAAAGAGATGAAGACGATTCTGATGCCGTGAAATCCGGTGCTTTCCCAAGATCTTTTCTACTTTCTCTCTGTGGCTGATGTTTCATATTCTTTCTTATCTTTCTATGGATGTCTTTGCTATGGGCTCAGAAACAAGGATAGGAGTTTCCTGCGCCTGCAAGCAGAAATGCCATGATCGGGATACTTCTTATTTTTATCATCGACGGTGTTGTATGTGTCACTGAAATTTGCCTTAGCTTCCTAGGACTGTATACTAAACGAACGAAGGCTCCTGAGTGTGGACGAGCTCAAGTAAAACAATGAGCGACGGTGTATCTACTCTCGTCCACGTCAGGCCATCTGGCGAGGTCAGTTTTATATCAAATCAAAGTCCTTGATTCAGAACACTTGATTTATGGATGTGACAGTCGAGACAGTCTCATAGTAAAGGGCCCGAACGTGAGGGGGAAAAAAGGGGTAATGAAAACGGGAAAAAGATGTTCGTGACTGAATTTTCATCAGCCCTACTCATCCCCATGTCAAACCCGAAGGCCTGAACCCAGTAGCGAACCCAGAACCCTGGGAGGTTCCCAGAGAGGAAGGGTTTTCTTAGATCAAACACTCAAATGAGGTCAATTACGATTCCTGGGTCTGACCATTTTCAGGGATGCACTTGAGGAAGCGGTCAATCGTTCATGAATTGAATGATGCAGCAAGTCTACCATTCAGCTATTAGAGCTTTTACCAATTGAAATTATCTTCTTATTATAAAATATATTGTGTATTGCAAGAATATTGAAACTTACAAAAAGGTAATATTCCTGCCAGCCGTGTCTAACGCAAATCACCATCGGCCTTTAGGATCTCTAGGAACGTAGGAAGATGGAATCGCCCGGTGTCACTTTGACCGAAATCAAGCTCTATCATACAATATCACAGACTAGTATGTACAAGAGAAGATGAATGTGTCATGAAAAGGATTTTGCCAAGCACTAAAGATTCACCGATGTTTAGCCGACATGCCGCCCCTGTGAACCTTTGTTCTGATTGGGGCAACCCTTTTTCTACTATTCGTCAACAGGTCCTTCACAATTATCAATTAACGATGTCCACAAATTCAATGTGAGTTTTTAAAGCATACTTTGGTATGATGCGCGTTGCTGACTCGGGACAGAAAGCTGCTCGCGGGCAATAGGTACTTCGCTGAAAATCGCTTCTGATGTTTTCTGCATTGACTCAGTTTAGCCATCCCGAATTAGCCGAGCTTGTTGCCAGGAGGTAGGCTCTTCCTCAATACATATCATATACGCAATTTAATGAGGCCCTAGATTGGGTATCGAATTGGTACTAGCCTAGTTACCAATGTCAAAGAATCGCTGCTAATGGCCTGCTGTGAAGGCAAGGATTGTGGTCGACCAGTAGGCTCCTCTGTGAAGAAAATCAGAAAGGGCACCAATTAATACTGACGTATGAAATTTCAGGTCCAGCAACCATGAGTGTGATTGCCTTAACCATTCACAAACATCTGAGGCTAAACAAAGAAATTCAGGATATCTCTGACAATCGGAGAAAGCGTTAGAGATGAAGACGTCTTTGTAAACGAATTGTCGGAAACTCCTAGAGTGAGGGCTAACCAAATTCAGGTGCTGCAATCGCCTGCCCCCGGCGACGTCAACGATGGTCTCATGGTATGATATCCTTCTGACTGTGATATCGACTTATTTCTTACAAACCCTAGGAACTCCTGATAATGATCCGGGCCTGTAAAGACTCCTCTGCTCGGCGAATAACAGCGGTGATGTATGTGCTCTTTGAATCTAGCGGTAATGCTGCTGATTCGCTTATTCAAGGCCTCAATACCCCTATGCTCGACAAGACAAGAAAGACAGATCACGAGCGCCAATAACGGGTATGTGTGGGAATAACGCAGCAATGACCAGTTGTATGTGAGGGCCTGCTCATATTGCTTGTAGCCAAGCTCGTTGCTCGAATGCTAGAGACAGCTGTCAGTCTTCCATGATTCGATGCCCTACGAACTTCTCGCTGAACAATGTCTCTCAGGGCGTCAACCATGTCATCACTATGGACCTTCACAACGCGTCAATACAAGGTAACAAATCCTGAGAATAATGGGACGTATCCAATTGACACTCTTCTTCTCAGGGTTCTTCTCAGTCCCGGTCGATAATCTGGTATGGCCTGATCCAGTTTAGTGGTATCATGAGTTTCAAAACGTCTAATTTTCATCTAGTATGCCGAACCTAGTACTTTGAGATGGATAAAGCAGAATTGTGCAGTCGAAAATGCCGTTATAGTTAGCCCAGACGATGGAGGAGTCAAACGGTAGCTCCTTCCCGTCCTCGCTCGACCTTGCAAGGAAACCACTAACAAAGTCCAGAGTAACGTCAATAGCCGACACCCTCGAACTCCCCTTCGCCATAATCCAGTACCTCACCCCCTTCCCCCTCTCCCTCCACCCACCACTAACCCCCACCCAGCAAAGAGCGCACCCAACCCGGCGTAATATCCCGCATGACCCTAACCGGCGAAGTCGCGCACAAAACCGCCATCCTAATCGACGACATGGCCGACACCTGCGGCACGCTCTGCAAAGCCGCCGAAAAGATCCGCGAAGCCTCGGCCAGCGAGGTCATCTCCATCGTCACACACGGGATCCTCAGCGGTGATGCGATCCGGAAGTTGAATGCGTGTACGGCGCTGTCGAGGGTCGTGGTGACGAATACGGTGCCGTTGCAGGGGAAGGAGGCGGAGTGTGAGAAGATTGTTGTGGTGGATATTAGTCCGACGCTGGCTGGTGAGTGGCCTTGACATTTTCACGGCTTTTGTGAAAGCTTGCTAATGGTTTATGGTAGAGGCCTGTAGACGAACGCATAATGGGGAAAGTGTCTCTTTCTTGTTCAGCCACGCTCCTTAGGATTATGGGAGGACTGGGACCTGTCGTGGAGATTTTGTAGGAACTGTATGTGGGCAAGGTTGTCTGTATAAAACTCATCGAATTGGGTACATGTGGATTTCGGGATGATGGTACTGCAATAGGAAGGAGAGTGGATATCATGGAATCGCCCAACTAAATCTGAATGATGTTCATAGAATCAATCAAGTCCTGTCTCAATTTTCAAAGGTGTCTGGATGCTCCTCTCAGTCTGTAGGATGGGAACATGGAGCTCGTCTTTTATCACTTGTCCGATCAGCCAGGTTTTGTTCACTTTACGCAACATAACCGGCGGCTCAACCGCAGGCCACGAAGTGTTGTACAGTTTGGATTGCTTGATTGATTGCGAGCGGGACATTGATCTACCAGGTCTGTTCTACATGCGGTTCGCAGCGAAATCAGCCATATCGACGCACGCGCATGCTATGCTCTCTTGATACCTCCAGAGAGCCTTGACAATAACCCTCGATCCAATCGCCTCCATGGTCAACCTTTTATTCACCTCCTCCTATGCAGTCCGTCTTTTACTTCCTCATTGATGACGCGCGGCGTTCTGCTTGTGCATTAGCTTTCGTCCGTCCTTGTAAAGGACAGAATTATTCTGCTTACTCCTCAGCTCGGATTTCTTGGCTTTCTCTTCGTTGACACGCTTGGCAAGGATTGACGCATACTCGTTCTGTAGCACCTCTGCATTAGCCCTAGCCCTCACCCTCCCAAAAGCCAGCATAGATGTAGACATACCGCAGCATCTTTCGAAGCCTCTGCTTGACGGCGCTTCAAGGCCATCCTATGACGCTTGTGCTGCAATCGTTGTGGTGTAACCAGACGCTGGATTCTTGGAGCCTTGGTGTATGGTTTCTTGCCCTCGCCTTTTGGCGTCACCTCACGACGGATGACAAATTTGCGGACCTGCAAGACACATCCTCACATTAGCAGAGGGATCATAACAATCCATAGCATGGACCTCCGCAGGTCGCTGCCATTCGATCTAGAACTCACATCATCATCCTTGGTCAGACCAAAGAACTTTCGAATCTTGGTTGCTCGCTTTGGTCCCAGGCGCTTCGGGTGAACCTGATCCGTCAAACCAGGCAACGCATCATCTCCCTGCTTGACAATCGAAAGCGCCAATACAGCCAGATCCATAGCCACGATACACCCTCGAACAGACTTTCTCTTTCTCTCTCCAGTCCTCCGAGGTCGGTAGCAGCTATGTCCCGCCGAAAGTAGCAGTCGGACTCGTGTAGGATGCATGATACCCTGCTTCATCGGGAAGCCTTGCTTGTCGTTACCACCAGTGATCTTGAAGACGTAGCCTTTGAATTCGGGGCCGACGCTGTCGCCGGGGACTTCGGCACCCATGCGCTTGTCCATGAAGACACGGAGCTTGCGCTCATCTTCGATTTCGATGAGCTTCTGCGTGCCATTGGCAGGGTATGAGACGTTGAGCTTCATCTTGACGGTGAGGGAGTAACGTCAAGATGGTGTTGCTTGCTGCACCATGAAATTCGCGTACTTGAATTCGGTGTGTGGAAGCTAGCGAGCGGGCGCTAGATGTGACACTAGTCTCTTATTAGCATCACCAGACTGTAGGGCTGAGTGATAAGAGGAATTCTCAGCGACCCTGCTCCTTAAAACAGCATCAAGAAGGCTCTCATCACAGTTTCAGTGGCCGAAGTTCTCCGATTGGTAGGAGCGAGGGCTCTCAGCTGAACATTGATAACTACAAAACCTCCTGGTTGGATGAGAACATCATCCTTTCGGAGGTTTGTAGGGATGAATGAGAGACTGTACTCGGAGTACTGGCAGTACACTACACATAATGACTCGACTCAATGCAACAGCATCAGGGTTGAGTATACTCCGATCAATCATGATGACTTCAACGAATGACCTCAGACCCTTCCTTGTCAATGCCCTCCAGACCCTCAAGAATATCGCTACCTCCCAGCAGGCCCATGTGAGTGCCCGTGGACTTACTCGTTCCACTCCACACCTCATGGAACTTGACAGATTCGTCCGAGCATGCGACGACAATGCATCCTTCTTCTTTCGTTCTTGAGTACCACGTTTCACCCATGCTCGTATTTGTAGTAGTCTCACCAGGACCACCAGGGTATGCAATCGCATATAGTGCGCGCATTTCGCTGCTCCAAGGAATTGCGACGACCTGTTTACATTCAGGCCATGAAAAGACTGCAACGCGGTACGGATGATCGGGTTGAGCGTATCCAAAAGTCGCCGCGATTTCTCGACGGGTCGTCGACCATATTAGGGAAGTGACCTGCGCATGGACATTGATGGTGGCAAGACAAGCGCCTGAGAAGGTATGGTAGAAATGTATAGCTCTATCGTTCGAACCACCTCCCGTCGCAATCAGGCCCCGCTGCCAGGGACAGAATGCTATCGCTTTAATCGCTGCGCTGTGGATCCACTTGTGTTTCTGCCGTCCCTCGCCGATGAGCAAAGAACCATTTTGGCCAGGGATGACTCTGCTGCGCGTGGTGTGTATTCCGTTCGCCAGGATACCCATTATCTCTGAGTGAGTACGGACTCTCGCAATAAAATTCGGCAATCCAAATCCACCAAGCAACGTTTGAAACGGGCTTCTATTGCTCACAGTCGTCTCTGGGCGGATTTCGCTCACAGTGAACATCTCACTAACGTCAAACAGACAGCATGCATTGTCATTAGCCCCGGTTGCGAAATAGTCTCCATTCGGTGACCATGCAAGCCCGCAGATCTGCTGAGTGTGTACTGTGATCTTAGCCAGCAAGATCATGGCCCCAGTCCATCCGTGTATGTCAACTTGCTGCTTGCTCGTCCATTCTACGGCATAATAGTAAACATTACCAACTTCGTCTCCGACAAGGAGCTCTTCGGTTGCCATCATGCAGCCAAACCTCTCGGATGGTCTCCGAGTAGTGACTGGTTTGAATGCCACACATGCAATCGCACTGGGTTGTTGCGACTGGAATCTGATATTCTCGGGGTCATATAGGCTCCAGAGACTAGTTTGTCCAGAGCTTCGTCCGATTGCGAGTATACTGTGCCCTCCCTCAGTAGAAGAAAACGCCACCGAGGTGACATATGTCGAGGGTCGTGTGTTTGGATCGTCCGGTGGATATCGAACTCCGAGAGATTCAGACCAGAGGTATACCCTATTCGCAAGGCCAACGGCAAGAGTGCGAGCACTATGGCAATAAGCCAGGACTGTGCAGTAGTAGTCATCCCGAAGATTTGGAGCATCTAGTACTGTGAAGCCATGTTAGGAAGAACGCACGATTGATGGGTGGACGCAACGTATCTAAAAGGAGTAGTTGGGACTGCTCTAGGCTCTGTCTTACGAATTTTCTTGACCGCTTTTCACCCAGACATTAGCCTCCATTGGATACAATCCTGACGAAAAAGGGTTTGCAGAAATTCGGACGGCTCTCAAAAGGCTATGGCATGATCCTTGAGCAGAGTAAGTGTACTTACGGGATTGTGAGCCCTCGGTAATCCAACTCCCATGCTTCCATTGAGTTCGCGATTCTACATAAGGACATTTCCGTTTGTATCCGACCTCGCCAGTTGTGACGCTCCTTGGTGACTTGGGAGAACGGGAAATATCTAGTATTCTGGCAGTTTGATCTATATCCATAGCAGCAGCTAACCTAGCTTCCATTCGTTCGAGATCTTGGTCTGAGGTATCGTCATTAAAGAATTGAGAAGTATACATTGGCGCGTTGGAGCCTCCGCTAACGAAGCCACCACGACCATTAGAGACGCTACGAATAGGCCCAGGATGATGGGCGAGAGTACCCCCGCCGATATTCCAAACGGCGCCGGCACTTGCGCTCCTATTCTGAATTGTGGAAGGGTCAGGGACCGCTGTGACATTAGTGGTGCCTATGGGGCGGCGAGGCCTCGGATGGACCGGCGTTGGTGACACTTCAGGTACGTTTGATCTCACGTCTCTTATACGTGGAATCAGTAAAGGCCCAAACGGATCTGGAGAAGCCGAGTTGTGACGAAGAACTTTCTCATGAACGGAAAGCTGATTTGGTGGTTTACTCAGGCGAAAGGTCTTGGAGGGCTCTTGAGGTGTCAGTCTATTAGCGATGAATCGATCGGGAGATCCAGTGGGCGTCGAGGGTGGGGTTTCAATGCCTTTCCACCTATGGCGTGGGGTGTGAGGGACCTCATCGTTGGAACTTGGTGGAAACTTGAGCGCTGGAAGAGGTACTGGATTGAGAGGGAAGGGGAAGCGATCAATGACCTCAGCAACTTCGTCCTCAAAATCCGATGACGAGTGAGACCTGGTCTTCTCAGAGGCAGGTGGCGATGGATAAGCGCTGTGAGAATTGCCTTGTCCAGAAATTGATGTGGAGTTTTCATCGAATTTGGAAGTAAGCAAAGATGAAAATGATTCTCTACCAAAGCTGGACTCTGATCTTGACGCTGATCTTCGAGCATTGTGACTGATATCACTCAGTGGGAAGGATGATGCAGCACGACGGGCCTGACGCAGCCTCATGCGCTTGCGAGCGAGTGACGCAGCATACCCAAGAGGAGGGTCGCCTTGCAGCTCTGTTGCTGATGCAGCGTGAGCCAATCGAGAGGATCGAGCCTTGCGGACGTGGAGATTCTCTGTTGGATAAAGTAGGGTCTCGTCTACGGAGACAGATACCAGATGGGGCATTGCATTGACTGGAGTTGAGCCAAAAGAAAAGCAGTAATGAACGTCTAGAGTGGAATAATGCAAGTCCTACCAAAGACTTCAAGCACTCAGCTATTTCAATGATGCATGTTAGTAATGACTGTCTCTACTTGATAATTCGTTGTCGACATTTTGCTGCGAATGCTACTTTATCAAATCGTAGATAGCGACTTAAGGGAGGAAGGCGCCAAGGCCGTAGGGCTGGCCCAAGGCATCAGCATCGCTACTTCCTACGTTATCTCATCATCATCAGGTCAAGAACGTCGTTCTTGGCAGGCTCCATGGCCAGTGTAGGTGTTGTAAGCCTTGTGCGTTTTGCTGCAGACTAACATCTTTTGAAAAGCATGGCGTAGCCAGAGGAGGCGGTGAAAAGCCAATCACTGATCAAGATCGGAAAAGGGAACTACAGAAGATCAATGACTACAAGAACCTAGTAGACTCCGTCAATACTAAAGTCAGCGCTTTCCAGAGACTTTGGACTTTTCGCATTAATTTGATAGTAGATTCGTGAGCACCAGTACACCGTCGAGAGTCTCGAGTTGACGTCGAAGCTCCTGAAATGGAATCCCGAGTACTATACAATATGGAACCATCGTCGTCGGATATTATTACATCTTTTCATGCAGGAAACTAGCGACAAAAGTGCTGGTAATGTGGGTCACACAATTGTCAAGGGCCTCATTACCGACGACCTTACTTTTCTTCTCCCTTTACTTCGCAAATTTCCAAAGTGCTACTGGATCTGGAATTATCGGCTTTGGCTCCTAGAACAGTCCAGTCGTCTTCTTCCGTCCACTGAAGCGCACGAGCTTTGGGGACAGGAGCTCATGCTGGTTGGCAAGATGTTGAGTCTAGATAGTAGAAACTTCATGGGCTGGGGCTATCGGAGGACTGTGATCGCAGCGCTGGAAAGTCCAAACCTCAGTCCAAAGGAACCTGCCCCTAGTATTACCGAGCAGGAATTTGAGTATACGACCAAGATGATCAAATCGAATCTCTCAAATTTCTCTGCTTGGCACAATAGGAGCAAATTGATCCCACGACTTCTTGCTGAGAGGCAAGCGAGCCACGAAGCCAGGCGCCAATTTTTGGACGAAGGTAAGGCTTCTTAAGAGGCCCATACAAGCGACAGTACTGACATTGGAATGAGTGCAAAAGAACTAGAATTAATCCAGCGAGCCTTATGGGCCGGCTCCGATGATCAATCGTTATGGTTCTACCACCAATATCTCATGTCATCTTTCAATGTCAACAACACAGCCGCTTCAATCGCCCCCGATCTCACCCCAGAAGAGAAATTAGAATATCTCGACCGGGAACTCTCCGAGATCTTGGAGATGCTGGAATATGCCGAGGACTGCAAGTGGATTTATCAATCTCTGATAGATTTGAGCATCCTCTGTAAAGATCTGACGAAGCAATCGCCTTCGCATGCAAATCATGTGAATGATTGGGTGGAGAATTTGATCGAGCTTGATCCCTTGAGAGCGGGAAGGTGGATAGAGTTGAAGAAGAATCTGCAAGCTAAGAGCATTAATATTAGGTCCTGATACTGTGTGCACGGTCAGTCCCTATTCATGTCAAATCCCACCTGTACAATGCAGCAGCTCATCTCCCTCAGACGAAGCAATCTCCGATATAGACATGACATTGAGTTTCCGTTGAGAGAAGGCCCCCTGCGAGATCGGGCTCATCAGACCACTGTAGCTGGACTCAGAATGCGGCATCGCTCTGTCAAATCACGAAGGCCATCTAGATGATTGGGTCTCTGGTGGAATGACACTCAATTCCATTTTTCTAATTATCAGATAAGCCAATATCAGAACAATACTAGAAAGACACTGAGCAGGCGCATCAGCCTATCCGTTGTCAGTATTCTCTATGAGAACGAGTGATTTCACAAATTGTATAGTGGAGAGACTGAATTAGAGCGGATTACCTCAAACGGCCACTTCAGACGATATGACAAGGCAGAATGTAAAACGAACACGTCTAGTACACTGACTGGTCCCAGATGACACAGGAGACTGCTCTGGTAGCATCATTGAAATCGTGTCAATATATCATGCTGAGATAAAAAAAGAATAGTACGAGGTATCATATGTGTGTCCCGATCATATCCACTCACTCACAACATCGTATCAGCATATACCACCAATCATCAAACTCATCACTTCCCCCCACCCCCCAACCCACCCTTCAAACTCCCCGCCCACCCCTGCGCCTTATTCAACCCAGCTTTCCCCCCACCAGCAAGACTCGACGCCCAACCCCCCTCCTTCTCCCTCTTGTTCTCCGTATCAGGCGCATCCACACTCTCCGCCTTCTCAGCCGCCTTGGCCTCATCTTTCCCAACACCCTTATCGCCTCGAAGTCTCGTAGGCAGATAGCCCCATGCCGATTGCAACATCCCCTTATCCGTCTTCTCCTTGACCTCCTTCTCCATCTCCGCAGCCTCCGCTTCCGCAGCGTCTTTTTCTTCCGTTTGCTGCTGCTCGCTCTTCGGCTTTCCATCATCCTTGCCGT
>JAABUP010011192.1_pt1 | contig 10296 bp, 11 predicted proteins | sample 5559201 | NCBI WGS metagenome assembly JAABUP01 (sample SAMN10711887, study PRJNA513373) | rock metagenome | isolation source: Antarctica rocks | place: Antarctica | reverse complement strand
CGGGAATCGCTTCCCGCCCGGCCCGGCCTGTAACTGCTGCCGATCAGCTCAGTCCTTGCGGTCGTAGGGCTCCCGGCTGCCGCTCTTGGCCAGCCCGCGGCTGACCATGTACCCGATGGTGAGCAAGGTGATGTACAGCCACGCCCTGTCGGCGCGGAACCAGTCGCTGACCGCGCCGTCGTGGCCGATCGTCTTCGACGCGATGAGCGTGGCAATGACGGCGAGGACGTAGACGATGAGCTCGGTGGTCTTGAACGAGGACTTGGTCTCGGTGGTGACCCGCTCCGGGCGCCGGTCGACGGTGGCGGGATCGCCGGCGCTGGTAGCGCCGGGCTGGTACGTGGACATGGGGGACCTTCCGGGAAAATGCCGCCCGCCAGGTGGCAGCGGCGCTCGGCTCACCGCGCGGGGAACCCGGCGTGGCGGTCGACCAGTTCCGCCCTCGTCGGCTGCCCCCCTCGGTGCTGGTCCGGGCCCGGAACGTTCGGGGTGTAGTCGTGGCTCACCAGACCTCCTCGTGGACCAAACCTGGCCGTCAAGCACGGCGATCTACTAGGGCGGTCCAACGGGGTGGAACTGCGGGGTCGTACGCCCCGGCCTACCGGTACAGCGCCCGGGATGAGTTTCACAGCCCCACCCGGCTCGAACCGGCCCCATCCAGCTGTGGTGGCACGGTGTCGCCCGGGCGGACGTGACCGAGCAGCTCCCCCAGCCCCGGGCGGTCCTCCCGGACCCCGGACAGCCGGTCGGTGAAGACCCGCCCGCACCCCGCGCGGCCAGCGCGTCCTGCTGAGCCACCAGCGACTGGTGATCGGTGCTCACCCGCGCGTACCCCACCACCACCAGGCCGGCAGCGTCGCAGAACTCGGCGCATCCACCCTCACCGACACGGTGCCTATCGGACCGACTTCCGCGACACCGCGACCTGGGTCGACGGCCCACGACTCCGTCTCACCACCGGCGGTCTCATTTCCAAGACAGTGAGACGGCGGCCTCCACACCGCTCGCCGCCCCGGCCGGTCTCCAGGCCGGCCCGTGCCCGCGATGGGAGCCGTCCCCGAACTCGTCGCCCTCAACCCCGTGCTCGAGGTCCGTGACGTGCCCGACGGAGCGCTGATCCCGTCGTCCGGGCCGGCGGCGGCGGGGTAGGTCAGGCGCCCGGCGAGGACACCGGCGCCAGCAGCCAGCAGCGTCGCGGAACGCTGCCCGGCGAGGCCCTTGATCTCCTCCAGTGGTGCACCGGGCTCGCGGTCGTCTCGCCACGAGGCCGCCGCACTCGTGCGGTCGGCCCCCTGGCGGACGAGGTCCGTGGCCGGGCCTGACTGCTCCGAGCCCTCCGCCATGGAGTGCAGCTCGTCGCCGAGTGACCGCAGGCCGCCGGCAATCCTCTTCTGCGCGCCGGCCTGGTCCTGCAACTCGCTAACGCCTCGACGAGCAATAGGGCCGGCCAGCTTGGGGCCCTTGCCGCGGTCAGCCGGCTGGCGGCACCGAACTGTGCTGGTCTCTCCGCAAACCGAACGTCACCAGCTTGCGTACGAGGATGATCACGGCCGCCGTAGAGATCGAGCGGTAGGTCTGGTAGTCGGACAGGCGCAGCAACCCGGCGGCGAGCAGAAACTCAAGGAGCACGGACACCGCCTGCCGGATGTCCTGCTGGCGGACCAGGACGAGAAGGCCGCACAGCAGTCCGACGACCGTCAGCAGCAGGGCGCCCCCCTGCAGGAGCGTGCTCACCGTCGTTGGCCCCGTCTCACGGGCCCGTGTCGACCGCGGCGGAGCGAGCGGTTTGTCCGGCGCGTTCCCGCTGCACTTCCGCCCGCTCGTGGTCGATCTCCTTGCCCAGGAAGTAGTTCAGCGCGGTACGAATCGCGGCGATCGCGGCGAGCTTGCCGATTTCCTTGAAGCTGGGGGCGATGGCGGTGCTGAGTACGTCGCTGGCGAGCTGGAACTCCAGGCCCAAAGTCAGGTAGCGCCCGAGGCCGAGGCGCACCCGCACGAATTCCTCGGCTGGCTGACCTCGGAAGACGGCCCGTACGAAGTGGATCGCAGCCAGCACCGCGCCGACGAAGATGACGACGGCGCCCACGGCCTCGACGAACCGAACCAATAGGTCTACGTAGCTCCGAAGCAGGTCCTCGGAAAGGATCGAGTCAGGGACTCCCGTCGCGTTCTCCGCCACTCTCGCGATCGTCATCGGCGTCGCGGTCATGAGTCGAGTGTCTGCCCAACCCGGGCCCCGCTTACCGAGCAGGCAGTCGCTCCATCCGACCATCGCGGGCGCGTCCGGTGTGCCGTTAGTCGATAAGTCGATGGTCCTGTGAGACGCCTTTCTGGCGTCGAGGAGCATGTGGAACGGCCTTGGCGACACCCTCGGCCACCGCGGCCGCACCGGAGACCCGCTGTACGCGATTCGCCGGGTCCTGCTGCGCGGGCGGAGGATCTCACCCGAGCCCACGCGCACCCGTCCTCGGCCTCACGGCGGCCGCCGAGGGCGGCGGCCCACCAGTCCGCCTGCGCAACCGGGTCGGCGCTGTCGACGACAACCTCGAACACGGCGGTCCGCGCCGGGGGCTCATCGCCGCGGCGCGGAGCGAAGACGCAGAACTCGTTCCCCTCCAAGATCCACCACGGCTTCGCGGGCACCGGCCCGCGCACGACCGCGGCTCCACCGCCAGTAGCGGTCCCGGGTCGACTGAAGGCAGGCGGAGGTCGATGTGGACCCGGGTCTTGACCGTGCGCGGCCCTGGGATCGGCTCCACGCACAACCGCCACCCCCCGGCCCCGTCCGGCAGCGGCGGGTCCAGGCGGACGGGGCCGTCCCCACAGTCGAGACGACCGGCATGCCGAGGACCTCGCCCCAAAAGGCGGCAAAGGCAACCGCGTCGTCGGCATCGGCGCACAGGTCCTTCCACGAGCACAACGCAGCGTCCAGGCGACGCCGGACGGTAACGGTCGGGTGGTCACGACCGACCACCCTGCCGCACCAAACAAACGCCGCCACACCGATCGCGTTGCTACACCGGCGACGAGCACCACGCCGCGCTCCGAGCGAGTCGTGTGTGAGGTTGGCTCGGTGCCCGTCCAGGTAATCACGCTCAACGGCGGTTCGAGCTCTGATACCACATCTGTCGGCCGAGCCTCGCAGACTCACCTGCCCGAACCGCACCTGCTCGTCGGCGTCGACACGCTCATCGACGCGATGCTCACACCGCGGCTCGGACGGCACGACGCACCGATCTCCGTGGATGCCGATGGGACCGTTAGGCCGGGCCCCACCTTCCGCGCCCTGGAAAAAGCGGCTCTTCGTCATGACGCGTGGTGAGCGGCGTCGCGACGAAGAGCCGAGAAACTGAGACGGGATGAACGCCCACCCCGCCCACTGGCGAGCCGCCGTCTACAACGACCTGGTGCTCCAGCAGCGGCCCGGAACGCTGATCTCCATCCGGGACTGCCTCGACGTCCTCACCGCCCACGGCTTCGCCACGCACGACGGCGACTCCGTGCGGGTCTCGGCGGTCACCAAGCTGCTCGAGGAATTGACCGGTCGTGGCGCGCTTCGCCCAGCCGAGTCAGCCGGGAGCCTCCGCTACCGGACGGTCGGACCCATCGGCACTGCCACCGGCGACCAGACGGGAGCTGGCGATGGTGAACACCGCTGACCGCGGACCCCGATCGTCGCCCGCGTTACCTCAGGACTCGGCGGGAACGTCGACGCCGTCGAGGAGGTCGGCGGCGAGGGCGCTGACGGCCGCGGCGACGGTGTCGGGGTCGCCGACACCGTCCTCGGCTGCGCCGGCCATGACACTTCCCGGGGCGTCCGGGCCCGCCGCGAACAGGTCGCGGAGATAGGTCAGCGCGGTCGTGGTGACCGTCGCGGACAGCGGCTCGGCGATCAGCCGGGTCATGGCCCGGCTGAGGGTGTCGGTGGGCGTGGCCACGAACAGCCGGTAGACGTCGTGGGCGTCCTTGTTGTTCAGGCGCCCGGGACGGTTCGCCGCCTGCCGTTCCCCGACCTTGTGCAGCTTGGCGACCAGCAGCGCCGCCGGGCCGGCCACGTTGATGCGGTAGCGGCGGGGGTCGTCCTGGGCCAGGGCCGGAACGTCCAGGGGACTGCGGTCGACCATCGCGGCCTCGAGGCCGACGGTGCGCCGGGCGGACTGGCCGTCGTGGGGTGGGAGGTTGACCCCGCGCCGGGTCGCACTGGTGAACCCGGAGTCCGCGGCCGGGACCATCAGGTCCACGGGGACGCCTGCTGGACTGAACCAGCCGCCCGGCTGGGGGTGGACCGGGTGTCGGGAGAAGCCGGCGGCGGTCATGGCCTGCTCGAGGTGGGGGTCGTCGGCCAGGTGCCGGCGGTCGAGGGCGAGGTCGCTGTCCTTGGTGGCCTCGGCCAGGGCGACCTCGGCCCCGCCGGTGTGCAGGTAGATCGCCTGAGCACCGACCAGGACGACGGCGTCGAGCTGCTCACGCAGTGCCTCGCAGGCGTCCATCAGCGCGCTGCGGGCCGCGATCAGCAGGTCGGAGTCGCCAGGCGGATTCATTGGTCTCCATCCAGTCGAGCAGTTCCTGCCCCTCGGAGGGGTTGCGTCCCGGCCCGGTCAGCAGGTCGGTGGCGACCTGGCTGGGCGCGGCGTAGCGGACCCCGTCGATCTCCCGGGTCCGGTCGAAGACCACGTCGGACCCGGGCGCGGCGAGCAGGACGTTGGCGCCCCGGTCGACGCTGCGCAGCCCCATCGCCTGGGCCGCCTCGGCGGGGTCCTCGACGAACACCGTGGCGAGCCGGGCCGGGGCGTACGGGGCCCACTGCTGAGCGGCCAGAGACCCGGTCACCGCGTAGTCCATCCGGTCCCCCAGCCCCGGGAGCCCGGCCAGCAGCGCGGGCACGCCCCGGGGCTGCAGGTACTGGGCGACGGTGTTGTCCCGCTGGAAGGAGTAGTCCCGGCTCCACCGCTCCAGCAGCGCCCGCCACCTCACCTCTGTGACCAGCCCGCGTTCCCCGCGGGTGATCAGCGCCTCCCCGTCGAGGAAGTCCAGCACCCGGTAGGTCACCCCGGTCGAGGACCGGGCAGCCCGGATCAACGCCGTGATGGGCAGCGGCGTGGACAGGTCGGCCAGGGCCCGGACCACCCGCGCCGCCGGCGCCCCGTTCAACGTCCCCCGGGGCCGGCCCGGCCGGCGCCACGGATCCTGGTCGGCGCCGCGGTCAGCCAGGTAGAGGTAGGCACCCGGCGAGGCCACCGGCAACCGCAGGTTCCCCGTCGCATCGGCGTACGCGACGTTGTTCCGCTCCAACCAGTCCCTCACCGGCTCCGACAGGTAACGGGCCACCACCATCGGCACCGTCGGACCGTCCACTCCGGCCCTGGCCTGCTCCAGCTGGTCGATCACCCCGGGCAGGTCGCGGACCACCAGCCCCGCCCTACCCCCGACCACAACGCTGACCCGCTCCCCGCCGGGAGCGGTCAACACCACCAGCGCGTCAATCCCCCCGTTCGGAACGACGCAGCGGTCGAACTCAGCGTCGGCGCCCCACCCCGGCGGCATCCGCTCCTGGAGCAGCGAGACCGCGGTGCGCAGGACGTCCACCTTCGGTATCACCGACTGCCCAGCCATCCCACACCTCCCCCACTTCACGCCGCGCGGCCGACCCGCGGAAGTTCTGGAAACTATATTGCTCCGTCGCCAGCAGAAGATGGCAATACCCAGAACTCGTCGTGGCCCACCGTTCCCGGCCAGCCTCGGAGTGGGCGGTGACCCTCCCGGCACTCGTCGACTGCAGGCCGAACCGATCGTCACCGACCCGCCCGGAGGTCCCGCCACACCGTGTGGGGGGCTGACCCCCTCGGCCACCGCGACCTGCTGCCAGGTGGCGCCGGCGCCGGCGCTGACCGCGGCCCGGACCCGGCCGGCGCGGGCCCGTCGAATCTCGCGGGCGGTGTCAGTCGGGTCCGGGACAGCGATCGTGGCCCACCAGCCGGCCAGGGACGGGGCGTGCCAACGCCTGGCCGTGTCAGCGTTAGTCGGCCCCACCTGAGCCGGTTGTGTCAGAGCTACGTGGCCCCACCTCGGCATGATCGGCGAGGAGTGTCAGTGCTAGTTGGCCCCACCGGTCGGCGTGTCGGGGTGGTCTTGACGGTGATCTGAGCCCTGCCTGCCACCGTCGGACCCGACAGCCTCGGGCGGGGGTGGTGGCGGGTGGGCCGGGTGGAGTTGTTCGCCGCGATCCGCCGCGATGCTCGCTTGGAGGAGCTGTCGATCCGGGCGCTGGCGGAGCGGCACGGGGTGCACCGCCGCACGGTCAGGCAGGCGCTGGCAGCCGCGACGCCGCCGATGCGCAAGCCGCGAGTGTTCGCGGCGCCGAAGCTGGACCCGGCCAAGCCGTTGATCGACGCGATGCTCCGCGAGGACCTCAGCGCGCACCGCAAGCAGCAGCACACCGCCCGCCGGGTACTGGCCCGGCTTGTGGACGAGCACGCCGTCGACGACGTGTCGTACGCCAGCGTCCGCGACTACGTCGCCGGCCGGCGGCCGCAGATCCAGGCCGAGGACGGTCGACTGACCGAGCAGGCGTTCGTCCCGCAGACGCACGCGCCGGGTGAGCAGGCCGAGGTCGACTTCGGTGACGTGTGGCTGACGCTGGCAGGCGAGAAGACCCGCTGCTTCATGTTCACCTACCGCCTGTCCTTCAGCGGCGCCGCCGTGCACCGGGTCTACGCCTCGCAGGGGCAGGAGGCGTTCATCGAGGGGCACCTGGAGGCGTTCCGGGTCCTCGGGGTCCCGACGGTGCACATCCGCTACGACAACCTCAAGAGCGCCGTAACCCGGGTGCTGTTCGGCCGGACCCGGACCGAATCCGACCGGTGGACGCTGTTCCGCTCCCACGCCGGGTTCGACGCCTTCTACTGCATGCCCGGCATCGAGGGCGCGCACGAGAAGGGCGGCGTCGAGGGCGAGGTCGGCCGGTTCCGGCGCAACCACCTCGTCCCGCAGCCCGACGTCGCGACCCTCGGCGAGCTCAACGCCCGCCTCGAGCGGGCCGACCAGACCGACCTGGCCCGCAGGATCGAGAACCGGACCCGCACCGTCGGCTCCGACCTGGCCCTGGAGCGGCCGCTGCTGCGGGCGCTGCCGGCCGACGGCTTCGACCCGGGTTTGTCCCTGACACCGCGGGTCGACCGGTACGCCCGGGTGACGGTCCGGCAGTGCCAGTACTCGGTGCCCGCTCGCCTGGGCCGGCGGGTCCGGGTGTCGCTGCGCGCATCGGAGGTGCTGGTCTTCGACGGCCGCACCGAGGTCGCCCGGCACGCCCGGTCGGTCCGCAAAGGCAGCACCGTGCTTCTGCTCGACCACTACCTGGAGGTTCTGGCGCGCAAGCCCGGCGCGCTGCCTCGCGCGACGGCGCTCGCGCAGGCCCGCGCTGCCGGCACCTTCACCCGCGCGCACGACGCGTTCTGGGCGCTGGCCCGCAAGCACGCCGGGGACGCCGGCGGCAGCCGGTTGCTGGTGGAGGCGTTGCTGCTGCACCGGCACCTCGCGCACGTCGACGTCGTCGCCGGCCTGGCCGCCGCGGTGTCGGTCGGCTCGGCCAGCCCCGACGTCGTCGCGGTCGAGGCCCGCAAGGCCGCGCGCGCCCGCGGCGCGACGGCCACGCTGACCGCCGCCGACCGACAGGCGCCACCGGCCATGCCCCGGGACCGCGTGGTGAGCCTGACGGAACGGCGGCTCGTCGAGGCCCGCGACCGGGCCGCTGCTGGCGGCGCCGACCTTCCCGCGGACGGGCGGCCCCTGCCGTCCGTCGCCCAATACGACGAGCTGCTCGCGCACCCGCCGACCGCCGGAACCCAAGGAGCCTGATGACCACCACCGCCACGAGCAGCGCCAGCGCGGTCCGGACCGGCCGAGCCGGCGTGACCGAGCAGGCCGCGGACGCCGCCGTCGACCAGGCCTGCCGCATGCTCCGGCTCCCAACGATGCGGGCACGCTTCAGCGAGGTCGCCGACAGCGCGCAGCGCGAGCAGCTCACCTACCGCGGCTTCCTCGCCGAGCTGCTCATGGCCGAGTGCGACGACCGGGACCGGCGCCGCTCCGCGCGGCGGATCACCGCCGCCGGGTTCCCCCGCGAGAAGTGGCTGCAGGACTTCGACTACGCCGCGAACCCGCACATCCAACCTGCCGTCATCGCCCAGCTCGCCGCCTGCGCGTGGGTCAGCAAGGGCGAGCCGCTCTGCCTGATCGGCGACAGCGGCACCGGCAAGAGCCACCTGCTCATCGGCCTCGGCGCGGCCGCCGCGATGGCCGGCCACCGGGTGAAGTACGTGCTGGCTGCCAAGCTCGTCAACGAGCTCGTCGAGGCCGCCGACGAACGCCAGCTGTCCAAGACCATCGCCCGCTACGGCAGGGTCGACCTGCTCTGCCTTGACGAGCTCGGCTACACGGAACTCGACCGGCGCGGCGCGGAGCTGCTGTTCCAGGTCCTCACCGAACGCGAGGAGACCAACTCGGTGGCGATCGCGTCAAACGAGAGCTTCAGCGGCTGGACCAAGACCTTCACCGACCCGCGGCTCTGCGCCGCCATCGTCGACCGCCTCACCTTCGGTGGGAACATCATCGAGACCGGCACGACGTCCTATCGGCTCGCCCACACCCGCGCACAGCGCGCAGAACAGCTCACACGCGAGTAACCCCACCTACGGCGGGCCCGCCTTCAGACCCCAGACTGGCGACTTCCTCACCCTGCGGCAAGCGCCTGTCGAAGCCGATCCACGAGGAACATGACTGCGCCTGCATGCTCGTCGGCCGGGACTTCTCCGTGCAGCCCGACATTGATGTGCATCCGCTTGTCGCGGGACGCGAGCTCGCTGAACAGCTCAAGCACGCCGGCCGGCGCAAAGAGCTGGTCCTGCAGCTGAGCCAGGAACAGCAGCGGGCAGCGAACCGTCGAGGCTGCTGACGCCAGCCCGACCCAGGTGTCAGGCGCAGTACCAGCCGACCCCCACAGGCCAAGCACGGCGGCCTGGACCCGGTCCTCGCCCGCCAGGAAAGGGAGGCCATAGAGGGTGCCCATGGACAGACCCCAGTACCCGACAGGCCCCACCGTCCAGTCGCTCATCCCGAGCAGCAGGTCCAGGGCCGCGTGCCAGTCCGCCGCCATCGTCGCCAACGACCAGGGGTGCTCGATATCGGCCCTGTGATCGGCGAATACAGCGGCCGGGTCGACCCCGCCGTCCGAGCGGCGCTCTCCGTGAACCGGCCCGTCGATCGCGGCGGCTGCAAAGCCATGGTCGCGGACCAGGAGCCCCGCCAGGTCCCGCGGACCGGCGGACCCCTTGTGCTGGGAGCCTCCATGACCGATCAGAACGAGGGGCACGGCGCCGGTCGCCGCAGCTGGCAGCCACAGCACGCCGGGCACCTCGCGGCCGCCGGCCTGGGCCCGGAAGCTCCGCTCGATCACCTTCGGCTCGTCCAACCCACTTTCCCTTCCCGCGTCGCGGCCCTCGCAGTGCTGCTACCTGCTCCCGCGGCTCTGCCACCAGACGCTAGTCCGGCAGTCACTGGTGGGGCCGAGTACCTCTGACACTCCGGGGCCAGCTGACCTTGACAGAGCCAGCCGTCTGTGCACCGCATCACCTCGGCTGTGTGGCGCGCAGGTAGCGGTACGCGATTGACGCGCTGACCCCGACCTCGCCGGCCGCACGTGGCACGGTCGCGCCGGCCGCGACCAGCGAGCGGACCCGGGCCTGCCGGCTGTCACCGAGAACCTGCCGCGGGGTGCGCAGCTCCACCCGCCGCTGCGCCCACCACCCGGACAGCGACGGCCCGTGCCACCGCCGGGTCCAGCCGGCCATCACCGTCACCCCGTCCCGATCCGCGTCGACCCGGTAGGCCAGCAACCGCTCCACGGGCACCCCGAGCTGCCCGGCCGCGCCCGCGGTGTCCACCCAGGCCGCCCCGGACAGCAGGTCACCAACGACAGCAGGGTCCGACCCGTGGTCACGGCAGATCGCCCGCACCCGCTCCGCGTTCACGCCCAACACCGCCGACAGGGCCGCCACCCGGACACCCCAGGCACGGGCCCGCACCAGCGAGGCGGCCAGCCGCGTCCAGTCCCGGCTCCGCCGGGCCTCAGCAAGCTGCGCGACCAGCTCGTCCCGGTCCCGGACGCTGAGCTCCCCCGGCCTCGGTCCGCCCGACCCGACCGGCCCGCCCGACCCGATCGGCCCGGTCACCGCCGGTCGAGACCCCCGGTACCGCGGCCCGGCCACCCGGCCCCCGGCCGCGGCCGGGTGCCGTGCAGGG
>JAABUP010011191.1_pt1 | contig 10296 bp, 11 predicted proteins | sample 5559201 | NCBI WGS metagenome assembly JAABUP01 (sample SAMN10711887, study PRJNA513373) | rock metagenome | isolation source: Antarctica rocks | place: Antarctica | reverse complement strand
AGGTCTGCATAGACATACTATATAAATACAAATCACTGACTATTTTGTTATGATAGTAAGTTGGATTGTATTGATCATTCAATACAGCTGTGTCGTATCAAAGCCCGCGGTAGTTGCAGCCAGCTAGCGTGGCTCCTGCGCTGTCAGCTTCATCATGCCTGCTGTTGTCCTCTGCACGGCTCGTACGGCACTGCATACCTGTTGATGAGTTTACCTTTTGCATGCAACAAGCTGCAAGCGACTCTGTCATCAAGACCAAGAGCCAGTCAGCCAAATTATGGACCTTTTCATGGCGACCCTCGCTGTTGCTGTGGATGCCGTAAGCATGTGTGCAGCTGTCCAGGATGCATTGTGTTGTGCATTGAATTGGTGTGTGACAGACAGTCATGCGTCAGGGTTTCTGCCCTGCCTGTGATGCTTTGATGCTCCAGTCATTTGTTTGGCTGGCCAAAAGGTGCTTACGTGCCAATGAATGCCAACAGACCGAGTGCTTTGCTTGTAGCTGCCATGCTCATCTGGTAGTGATGATATGGATTCATGGTCTGCAGATCGCAGCAGAAGACACAGGCCCAGACGCATCTAGACAGCAACTTCTACTGTCTCTTGTGCTGACATCTGCTGTGTTGAAAGTGACCTGGATGATGTGCAGGATGTAACAGAAGCGCCCAAGAACACGGGCCCAGACGCCCTCATCAAGCAGAAGATCAAGCAGAAACGCTTCAGAGAAGGTTATGAGGAGGGCCTGTCCACCATGCACAAGCCCACCTCTGCCGCCGCCTTCATCCTATCAGCCACCCCAGTCGAGATGTTGGGTCAGTTCAGCCAAATTGTTCTGTCAGGGTCGCCTGCTGAGAGCTTCCCTGGGGCTGAGCTGGCACCTGACTTTGCCCACTTTGTGGAGAAGCACCCTGCTACTGTCGAGGAGGTGAAGGCACTGTGTGGAGACTTGCAGGTCCTGGGCCGCAGTGAGTTCAAGCAGCTACTCAAATGGTGAGCCCTCCCGACTCAGCCTGCCTGACTGGTGTGTCAGTGAAAGTGCTGCAAGCAGCGACTCAAATGGTGAGCCAGTCCGACCCGGCCTGCCTGACTGGTGAGTGAATGCAAGTGCTATCAGCAACCTGAGTCCTGTGAGCGCCAAGTACTGTGCAATGTTCTGTTGAGATGTGTTGTAGTATAATGTGAGAGCAGCAATCTGGTGCTGGATACTCAGCCTAAATGCACATCACCATACGGTGCAGTGCATGTCTTAGGCATGAATGCTACATACCAGCCAACTGAAGTTGAGCTAAGTCTCAGCTGCAGCAAGTGTGATACAGGTCATGTCAACTGTAATGCAGGTCATGTCAAGTGTGATGCAGGTCATGTCAAGTGTGATGCGCACAGCATATGGCAGAAGCATATGTGTCACAAAGCAAATCCCTGAAGCACATGCCACAGCATATGCCACAGCACATATCAAAGGAAAGTCTAAAGCATGTGTCAAAGCAAACGCCAAATAGTCCGGTGCTGCTTGACATGTGCATTGAGGCATTCATCCAAGCACACATAATAAGGGAATGTTGTTTTGCATGTAGGCGGGTGGATGTGAAGAAGGCGTGGGCAGTGCACCTGGCTGAGCAGCAGCAGAAGCAGCAGGAAGGCTCTGATGCTGAAGAGGCACAGAAGGCAGACGAGGCTGTTGACCCTGCTGAGGTACAGCCATCACAATCAATCAATCAATCAAATGCTGTCCATTGTCTGGGAGTCAGCTAAACATGTAAAACACCCAAGCATTTAGTGCACAAAATTGTTGCGGCAAGCTGTGGGATCAAGGCAATATTTGGCTGAGCTGAGCAAGTTGAGTGGGCGTCAGACAGGCCGCATGTACTGCATCAAGCAAGAAGAGGTGCAAAGAGCATAACACCTGTGTTATGGAGAAGCGGCTTTGCAACATGATTGCAGCTGTTATAACACGCTACAGAATGGGAGGTGGCAGTGGTGTTCAGTGGCTGAAGTGATCATGCATGACATGCTATCTGCTGAGAGGCAAGATCTGTTGCAGTCAGGGGGTCACATGGGATTGCATGTACCAGTTCCCAGGGGCAGGCCCCTGTCTGAGAAATGGCAAATGAAATTGAAACAACACGAAAGAATCAGCAAACGAAAACGAGCCGGAATGACAGGGGTCCTGAGAAAAGTGGTATGCAGAAAGCTGAAACTTGTGGGTGCATGGCGTGCAGGCGGCAGAGGATGCCATCATGGCAGAGATGGCCGAAGTGAAGGCGGGCATGGAGCGCCGTCACAAGAGGGAGAAGAGGAAGAAGCTGGAGCAGAAAAAGAAGGCCCGTGTCAGGGCGGCCCAGGCTGTGCTAGGTGGGTCCCCCACACATGCACACCTTGCTCCTTTTTGCCACCTGAAACTTTGTTCAGGCGTGTGTGTATGTCTTGCAGCAACTTCTTTGCCAGCAGCACTGCATAGGAACTTGAATGTACGGGCAGCTGGCACTCACAAACCTATGCTGAAGCTTTTGTTGCCAGCTCAGCTGACACTATTGGCGGGCACCACCGCTGAAAGCAAAACAGTCAGTGAAAGTTCATCAATTATGATCATCATCATCATCATTATTATTGTTATTATTATTATTGTTATTTTATTGTTATTGTCGATATTACTCACCAGCATGCATGTGTGATGTAGGTGAGGGCATCAACACAGATGCAGGCAATGACCAGGAAGCCCTCTTCAGCCTAGCAGCCCTGAGGGGCAAGGGCAGCCTGGCTGACCTGGCAGAGGTGTCAGCACCAGCCGAACACGAGATGGAGGAGTATGAAGTCGACAGCGATGAGAATGCTGCGCAGCCTCAGGACCTGGACAGTGATGATGCTGACGACACTGATGAAGAAGACAGGTAATGCCAGACCTTACTGCGCAGACCTGTTGGGTTGTTGGCTGTGCAAAAAGTCAAGTTCAAGTATGGCTGCATTGCGTATTGTTGCCTGCTTCCTTAACGCGGCCACACACTCACGATTAACTGCATGTCCTGCAACACATCAGATTGCAGGTGTCATACTTGGACAATCAGAATGTGTCACATGTTGCCTTGTCACTAGGCAAGCAGCAGGTGCTGTGCGCTGTGTCTGCAGATGATGCAACAACGCTCACATCTGACATAGTGTGTCTGTATGCTGCTGCTGACTGGCTGGCCCCTTGGCGTTCCTTCAGGACTACACATGTCTATGATTGACTGAATCACAATAAACATCATACAAAATGTTTCGTGATTCTGAGGACAGAAATGACATGAAATGGAATGACCAGCCAATTGAGCGATGGACCAAATTTTGGACAGACTGTTTCATGGTTGTTTCCAACAACTGAACATTGATTTATTTGTTCATTGAGTGCATGATGGTGAGTAGCCTGCCCAGCTGCAAGGCAACACTACGCCTTGAGTGGTACAGGAGGGAGGAGATGGAAATGGAGGAGGATTTGGACGCAGCCTATCAGGGCTATCTGCAGAGGCAGGGCGTGTGGGCAGAAGCAGCGCGCCAGAAGAGGCGACGCCTGGGCATGGAGGGAGAGCTGGGCAGTGATGAAGAGGAAGGGGCTGACCCCAACCAGCCTGAGTATGAACCCGGCAGCGATGTGGAGGAAGTAGACGAGGTCGGTGTACTGCAGCGTGACAGCCGACTTGCATTGTAAGCTGTTTGTGCAAATTGGTGCGTGTGTGATGAGGGCTTTATTGCAAGTCATGTGCAAACATGGTCTCCAGCGCAACTGTGCTCAGAGGGATATGCGCTGTCCTGTGCAACCCAGAGCCTGTGCTCATAGTGTTGTGTGTTTATGACATGAGCTGGCGTCATGCATGAGTGTCGTGACTAAGTTGCACCTTCCTTCATGACAGCTGGTGTCTGGTAGCTCCAAAGGAACCAGCTAGTCATCAGCATGGCAGTCGGTACACATGATTGTGGATGCATGAGGTGCATGGCATGGCATGGCATGGCATTGCAAGGGAAACCAAGTAAACAATCTTGATACAGAAGACTAGTTGGGAAATGTTTCGATTCAAGGTTGTCTGCATGCTGTCAGCACTGGCAATGCGCACAGGCTTCACCAACATGCACAGCCTATGTCACCGTCTCTGCTACAGCCTACACCACAGATTTTCATATGGATGGCCCCCCTCCCCCTGCAGCAAAGGCTTCACCCACTTGTACTGATCTCGTGCAGAAGCCCGGTGAGGGTTTGCTGGTAGAGCTGGATGAGCGGCGCGTGGGTCGGCCCACCAGCGGCGCAGCCGTGGCCGCCCAGTGGTTTGCCCAGGACCTCTTTGACCAAGCCGACCTTGAAGACGATGATGATGAAGAGACCCTGCCTGCAGCCTCTGCTAAGCAGCTCAAGGCCAAGAAAGCTGCTGACATCAAAACGGCTCAACAGTCGCAGTCTGGCAGCATGACACAGCTGCAGAGGCAAGTGCTGACCAGGACACCGGCAGCAGCTGCAGCAGCTGCAGCAGCAGCAGCTGCTGATGATGACGACAGCGCAGCAGCCAGTTCAGAAGAAGGAGGGAGTGATGGTGCAACAGACAGTGCAAGCTCTTCCAGTGATGATGGTGAGAGTGGCATGCCAGCAGCTGGGCCCAGCACTGATGCTGATGCCCAGCAGATCAGCAAGTCAGGCTTTGAGGAGGTGCCAATCAGCCGGCGGCACGCTGACTCAGGCGCTGGATCATCTGACGGCTCATCCGATGACGGCTTTGATGACCTGGATGATGACGGCAAAGCTGAGGTGCTGGCTCTGGCGAGGAAGATGCTGAAGGGAAGAGAGCGGCAGGACATCATGGATGCAGCCTACCATAGATATGCCTTTCATGAGACTGGCTTGCCAAGGTGGTTTGAAGAGGATGAAGCAAAACACATGAAGTGAGTTTCACAGCTTGTTCTTGTGTGTATGTGCTTTACTATGCTGTACACAACAAATTTGTGGTCTTGCTGCTGCCTTGTTGCCGTGCCTGCCAAGCCTGCAACAGTGCTGCTGAACTTGTGCCCTTGAATGTCCTGCTGCCAAATGCAGCCTAGCCCAAAGCGTACCAAGCAACAGACCAAACAAGTGGACACATTGTTCTCCTGAATACAGTCATCAGTCTGTTCGACAATCCTTTGAGTTTGTACAAATAGGCAAGGTGCATGGTGGTTGTGCTGCTTGGCACCAGGTACTCACAAGCCACTTGTGGGTGCAGGCCGCCACCTGCTATTACTCAGGAGGAAGTGCAGGAAGAGAAGGCACGCCTGAAAGCCATTGATGCGCGGCCCATCAAGAAGGTGGCTGAAGCCAAGGCGCGTAAGCAAAAGCGTATGGCGGTCAGTACCACTCCTTCTCCCTTTTGTCCTGCTCATGTTGTCCAACCATGGCTTGTGAGCCCAGCCTCTCACTCAGGGTCCAGCTTGCTATATTTTCAGGTCGTCTGGGGACTGGATGCAGTTCATGTTGGTTTGGAGATGCCTGGCATGTTGCCGAAGCAGTGGCATGAGGTCAACCCAAGAATGAGCTGCTTCTTGCAAAATATGCTTTGAATTCAGTTAGCATCTGTAGTTTGTTTGCGATGAACAAATTTGAGCATGGCATGTTTGCATGCCTCCCTGGCTTATCTGCTGTAACTCTGCAGGCCTGTACCCAACACTCATCAATGGCATGGTGGCAGCTGATAGCACAGGGCTAGGCTGTTACGTGCAGGCCATGTGGGGCTCTGGCAGGCCCATCATCAAGCCGCCATTCACACCTGCCTTTGCAGCTAACTCACACACCCAGCATTGCCTTTTACCACAACCTGATGCTGCTCACCACATCACTGCCATCAGCTGGATTGCCGGCATCCTGGGTGCATCCCTCAGCAGTGTCTCAGCAGTGTCAGCTTATGCACAGCCAGCTGTACCTCTACATGGCAACCACAGGGGTCCCACCTCGCTGCCTGCTTGGGTGATGAGCCAGTGCTATGCCAAGGCTGGCGGCAGAGTGTCCTGCAGTCTGACCATTACTGCTGCCTCTGCTGTGACTACATTGCCTGGTGTCCATGTGGGCACAGGCGTGATGACAAAGGTTGTGGCAGCACGGCCAGGGCAGCTGCAGAGCAGATGCAGCTGAGTCTGCAGAACAGCCTTGCCATTGATGCAGCTGATAGTGCAGGGCCAGGAGTGTGCATGGACTTGATTGCTGACACCACCCCTCCTGGTCATGGTGAGACAGCTAGAGACAGGGAGAGACAGCTAGAGACAGCATACCGGCCCTGCACCAGACTGTGCCAACTGTGGCTGCCCTGGCCAACATCCATAGTCCTCAGGTCAGTGTTCACTCTTGGTACATTATGCATGACGCAAGTCAGCATGAGGTGCTACTGCAATTCAGGACAAGGCGCACTTATAGTTGCAACTCCGAGCCTGTGCCACTCTGAACACCTTGCTTTTTGCTTGTGCAGGATGCTGACTGCTCACCACCCCTTCAGATCAAGACCTGGGCTAATGTAATTTAGCAGCCGCAAGTTGGTCTGGAGGACAATCCTGTTACAAGCGACACCCCTGCAACAGCCCTGGTGCCTGAGCCGCACATCAGCTGCAGCCCAGATTCAGGTTGTGTTGACACAGCTGGAGGAAGCTTGCAGGATTTGAGGCAGCCTGATATTGATGCAGCTGTAGCCAGAGCAGCAGCTTGTCCACATGTGATTTCCTGCGGCCTCTCATCATGGCTTCATGCAAGGCCTTGCATTCAGGGTTCAAAGATGCAGTTGTGATCTTCAGACGACTCATTTAAACTTGATTTCTGATGCCCTTTTTGGTTGTGTTTGGCTGTTGATCACTGCATGACACATGAGCACAGCTGCGCTAACGTTGTTGCCAGAAAGTGTCGGTCAATGCAGCAACAGTCTTGCTAAAGCGCAATATTTCAAGAGGGTTGCATGTCAGGGATGCTTGTTGTAGGGCAATGCACAGAGTCAAGCTGGACTGCCCTAGGCTGATATCAGGCATCACCTACATGCACATCATGCCATTTGGTGGTTTCCAACAGCAGCATAATGGGACCTAGCGTCGCTAAGCAAAGTGTTTGGCATGGCTTCTGCAAGCACCTTTGACAGCAGCTGTCATTGTCCACCCTGTGCTCTGGTTCTGCAGGTTGACAGTTTTGTGAGCAGGTAGGTGGTGTCAGAAGCACAGACACACTGGAGGACGTCTGCAGCTCCTCTGTGACATACAGTCCACCCACATGTCAAGCTTGAGCTCAACTGGCTATAGCACAGGAGGAAGTGCCCAGCTGTGCAAAACCCTGAATGGTATAGAACAGTTGATTGCTGACCCGAGGTTGACAGCAGAGGGTGCTCTGCAGCAAGTCAAAGCCCACCTTGCAGTATATCATAGCCAAGTGCTACATGAGTAGTGACTGGACGCTGGGAAGCTTTGTAACATGAGCAGCAAGAGACTGCTTTGATGTGATCTTGGTCTGGTCTTTACTCTGTATGACTGCCATGTAGTTGTGTATGCCTTGCTGGCACTTTTTGCCATGACACAAGTCAACTGTTCTCAGATCAACGCTGAGCGGCTAGTGCTTTTGCCAAGAGCCCTGCAGCTGTGCTAGACCAAGGCAGGAAATGCACAGTAAGCGTTGTGAGGTCTGTATTGTTCTTGAAAGGTCTTGAACGCCACCCACTGGCACTTTAAGAGTATGTTGCAGGAACAAAGATGATGCAGTGCAAACGGCTGAGATTGCGTTCAAACCAGGCGGAACAATATCACTTTTGTTAGTGTTGTTCAGCTCATGATGACTGAGGTTCATTGCATTTATTGTACACACCAAGGAGGCTGAGTTCAGTTCGCAACCATGGCTGACTCAACTCAATGCTGCCTACAGCGAATTTGAAATTGCAGCATCTCAGCAAAACAACAATCCGGCTTCAGCCACAATCAATATTGTAAGCTTCATCAAATGCACAAAGCTGACCAAGTGGAGTTACATTTATTCGACATGAACACATCAGTCTGCTGACTTTTAGCATATAACAGACACGGGATGCTGGAGCTTTTAATCTAGGCACAAGGCATACAAAGCAAGACTGGTTACTCATGCCGCAGTCAGGCTATATGTATAGTTGCTATAGCTTATAAGGCTAGACGCATCAAGGGACTTTCGTCAGCCAGTATCAGCTCCCGCTGCAGCTTGGTCTTCGCGTGTGAAGTGACAGTCCTGATCAACGGCGGCCAATGTCGATCTGACTTGCTGGTCTTGCCACGTTCGCCTTCCAGTGGTGCTTGCTGAATGTGCTTCTTCCATACAAGTTGATCTCGAAGAACTTGTTATGTATGTCACACTTGAAATTTTTGTAGGAGTTCGTCTTGTGCATGTCAGCTCGGATTACAAAATCCTCGTCCACCTGCTCATAGCCATTGGAAGTGCGGTGGAAATAGGTGACCTACTCGACTGGGCCGAAGTTGATTTGCTTGACGGCCTGAATCACATAGTCGTCCCCACCTGACAGACCAAACGTGCCCATACCGTCGGCCCACTTTAGAAACGTGCTGAACTTGTTTTCCTCGTCAGTACAAGTTGGTCGGTACGGTCTGCGGGACGCGCAGCAAAACACGGGCATGCTGATTGGTGGACCGCCTTTTGCTCAGAGAGACGCAGACCAAGACGGACCGTGTCAGCTTTTGTGAGTCTGAATGGCTGCAAAACATGCGTCCGCTCACTTGCACCTGCTGATCAGGGCGAGCAGAATGATGCGGATCAGATCTAATGTGGATCAGATCTAATGCGGATCATGATCAGATCAGCAGAAATGGGTCACCGTGTCCGACACGGCGAACGGCTGCTGATCATAATAAATCAACACGGCGTATCCACACAAGCTGGCAAGACTATCATAGTTGTGTGCAATGCTGCTGGCGTCACTTGTTCATCATTGTAGCATTGCACTCAGGGTGTTGCGCATTATATGCCACCACAGTCAAGCTGATGTGCAGTCGCATGCACTGGGCGTACAGTCAGGTACCAATTAGTTGATTTGGAGTGCTTGGCTGGTGGAGGCCTTGTAAATCAGCCTGCTTGTAACAAATTTCTGTACGCACAGCATTTCAGCGCCTCATGTGACTCTGATGTTACGTCAGATCAGCAGAGTTGATGGAAGAACTGAGGATGCACGTGCTTGCAGGGAGTGCTGACACTCTAAGCCTTCCTGTAGTTGCAATGGTAGCGTCACATAGCCATCCACTGTTCACACTCATACTGTAGGTCTTGATTGTATAACTGATTCTATACACTATCAAATTCGGTAGGTCGAGTACAATAAATACAGGCATGTACCTACTATAGTGCAAGTGAATTGCATTTTCTATGTAACATTTTATACACAATGCTCTTTTCGTCCAAAAACTGCTCTCACATTGCATCACTACTACTTGTACTGAGCATCACTTGCCCTTCTACATACCATTTACTCAGCACTGTCTGTAAGCCACCACAAATCAAACCCATCGCCATTCTTTGAAAAACATCTCAACCAAGCCTGACCCACAGCCACTCCCACTGCTTCATTCACCAATACAAATATCGAGCGTTATTCCTTATCAAAATCTGCAGCTGACTATGTCCGGCTGGGACTGCCCAGTCTGTTCAGCTTGCCATGCCAGCAATTGAAGAGGTCTTCAGGCTCAGGAGCTGTGTTGTCCCCATTGAACTCAAACAGCCTTGTAGGGCTGATGGAGCCTGCCCTTCTGCTAGCACTGGACTTGGCCCCACTGCCAAAGAAGGAGGTGACCCAATCAGCACTCCATGGAGTCCTGGGGCCTGCACAGCAACAAATTACTCTTGAAACGCTGCTTTTGCAATTCTCCTCTCTGCAGAGTTTGCATGCCGTCTGCCGCGTTTATGCTTGACATGAGCTGTGACTTAGCCGCCTGTATGCAGTTGGTAATGCAGTGCAATGCAACTCTGTGCACATTGCATGTCATGGTCCAAAGCAAACGATTTTGTCACAGGCATAGATGCAGCTGTCGACAGCACATAGTGATGTTGAGCACATCCACAGCAAGCAGGATACACAGGCCAGTCAAATAGTACACTGATGTGTTGCACCACAAAAGTGTGCAAGACTATGTAGCAAGCAGTCATGGTTTCTCCATGACACAAGCAAATCTAATTGTATGAGGAGCCCCTTGTCTGACACCAGAGCTTTCCCTCTGGAAAGCACAGGTGGTGAGCGGGAAGCAGACTAGTGGGGGGTGATGAAGGGGATGCTTGAAGTTGGGGGGGGGAGGTGTGGGGGGGGGGGCAAT
>JAABUP010011189.1_pt1 | contig 10297 bp, 6 predicted proteins | sample 5559201 | NCBI WGS metagenome assembly JAABUP01 (sample SAMN10711887, study PRJNA513373) | rock metagenome | isolation source: Antarctica rocks | place: Antarctica | reverse complement strand
TCACCGACCTCTCGCTGCCCGATGCCCAGGGCCTGGACGCGTTGAGCGCCGTCCTGAGCGTTCGACCCGATATCGCGGTGGTGGTGATGACCGGGCGACATGATCGGGATCTCGCCCTCCGTGCCCTGTCCGAAGGCGCCGAGGACTATCTGGTGAAAGGGGTGCAGGATGCCAGGGCAGTGGCCACCGCCGTGCTGTTCGCCGCGGAGCGGCGCGGAGCCGAGAATCGTGCGCACCGATACGAGCGACTGGCGCTGAGCCTGCTCGACGCAATGGATTCGGCCACCTGCGCGGTCAACCGCGACGGCACCATCATCGCCGTGAACAGGGCCTGGCGCGAGTTCTGTGTTCACAACGGCGGTGACCCGAATCTGTCCGGACTCGGAAGGAACTACCTCGAAGTGTGCCGTGCGGCAGGTGGTTCCGACGCGCGGGTCGCCCAGGAAGTGGCGACGGACCTCCGCCGGCTGCTGGCCGGAGACATCGCCCGGTTCGAGGCCGATTATCCCTGTCACAGCCCGACCGAGGATCGCTGGTTCAGTGTGCGGGCCAACGCGCTGCCCGAGTCCGGCGCCGTTCTGAGCCATGTCGATCTCAGCACGATGAAAAAGGCCCAACAGGCGTTGGCGCACCTCACCCTGCACGACGCCCTGACCGATCTGCCGAACCGCCAATTGTTGAACGACCGGGTGGCCCAGGCCCTGGCGATGACCGAACGCAGCGACCAGAACGTAGCTGTCGCCTTTTTGGACATCGACCAGTTCAAGCGGATCAACGACAGCCTCGGGCACTCCGCCGGAGACGAACTGCTCCGCGGAGTCGCCGACCGTCTGCGCCAGCACGTCCGGTCCGGGGACACCGTCGCTCGTTTCGCCGGTGACGAATTCGTCGTGGTGTGGCCGAGTATCGGCGTCGCCGCTGAGGCTCAACTGCTCGCGCAACGGGTCGTGGAGTCAATGGCGGCGCCATTTGTTCTCAAGGGTCGAACCGTGACCGTGACGGTCAGCATCGGCATCGCGGTCGGACGCGCACCACAACAGGTGGACGACCTGCTGCTGGACGCCGACGCGGCGATGTACTACGCGAAAAGCCATGGCCGCGGACTGACCCGGATGTTCACCGACGAACTCCGTGCGGACGCCGCCGCCCGGGTGCGCATCGAGGCGGAATTGTTGGAGGGCCTGGACCGAAACGAATTTGCGCTGCACTACCAGCCGGTGGTTGATCTGGCCGCCGGCACCGTCATCGGAGTGGAAGCACTGATCCGCTGGAACCACCCCAAGGGGACAAGGATGCCCGACTCCTTCATTCCGGCGGCGGAAGCGACCGGAATCATCATTCCGCTCGGTGCCTGGGTGCTCCAGGAAGCCTGCCGCCAGGGTGCGGAGTGGGCGGCGCAAGGCCTGGATCTGCAGATGGCCGTGAATCTCTCGGCGCGCCAGGTAGGTCACCCGGACATCATCGACACGATCGAACGGACAATCCTGGAATCGGGACTGCCGGCCGAACGGCTGTGGGTGGAAGTGACCGAGTCAGCAGTCCTGGAGGACGCCGAGCTGGCCAGGACCGTCTTCAACCGGATCAGAGCCCTGGGAGTGTCGGTAGCGATCGATGACTTCGGGACCGGATACAGCTCACTGCTCTACCTCAAGCGCTATCCGGCCGCGGCGTTGAAGGCCGACCGGCAATTCGTGGCCGGGCTCGGCCTGCACGAAGATGACGGTGCGATCGTCGCCAGCGTGATCGGACTGGCCCACGCGGTCGGCGCCATCTGCGTCGCCGAAGGCGTCGAAACCCTTTCGCAGTACGCCGCTCTGGCTGCGCTGCATTGCGACCATGCCCAGGGTTATCTGTTCAGCAGGCCGGTTCCGCCCGAGGCCATTCGGCGCGCCCTGCAGGAGTGCGACGACGTCCTGGCCGCGCACCCGTCACGGATGTCCGAGTCGGGCGACCGCAACTGATTGACCCGGCGTAGCGGTATGGCTACGCTCCCTCGTGCCAGTGAGCGTCACCACACTCGCCGTGGCGTTCCGGAACCGCACAGAGAGGTGCGTCGTCGATGCACAAGGACCATTCCCACCACTACCGGGCCAGCGGAAAAGTGCGCCGAAAGGTGGCGGCACTCAGTTCCGCTGCCCTCGTGCTTTCCCTCGTCTCGATCGCGACGGCGGAGCCTGCCGCGGCTGTTTCGGGGCCGTTGCCGCTGATCGAGAATTTCGAGGGTTCGGTGCCGATCGGCACCACCGGCCCGGGTCTGTTCGGCTTCGGTGCCGATGCCCTCAGTACGCCGAACCTGACCATCGCCGCCGCTCCCGATCTTCCGGGCACCGCCTCGGGCAACCATGCGTTGGATGTTCCGTACACCGTGGGCGGCTACGGCGGATTCAGCGACGACCTCGCAGCTGCGCAGGACTGGAGCGTGTACGGCGGCTTCAGCTTCTGGGTCAAGGGCACCGGTTCGGGGCAGAAAGTCGAGTACGAGGTCAAGGACGGCGGCAGCAACGCCGGCAGTTCCGAACTGTGGCAGGGATTCTTCACCGACACCGTTGCCGGCTGGCAGCAGGTCCAAGAACCATTCGCCGGCATGGTCAAGCGGACCGACTACCAGCCGTCCGGTGCTCCGTCGGATGGTGTACTCAACCTGACGTCCATGTGGGGCTTCGCCGTCAATCTGCCCGGAGGCGCCTCCGGCCATCTCGTGTTCGATGATTTCGCCCTGTACGGGCATTCGGCCGCGTCGTTCTCCGCAGTGAACAGCACCTATCTGGTGAACGCCGGGCAGAGTGCCTCGGTCGGGGTGAAACTGCGCCTGGCGCCTGGCGTCTCACTGAGCGCGCCGGTGACGGTGGGATACCGGCTCGGCGGCGGCACGGCCGTCGTCGGAACCGATTTCACCGCCGCGACCGGGTCGGTCACATTTCCGGCCGGCAGTACGGCTGCCACAATCGAGACCATCGCGGTCCCGACGATCGCAGGCACCCCGGCGGGGGAGTCGAGGACCATTCCGGTCACCCTGACCTCTGCCGATGCCACCCTGGTCGGGCCGTCGCCGGTAGTGGTGATCAACGCGCACGGGCTGCCGTATCTGAACAGGAAGCTGCCGGTAGCGGCCCGGGTGGCCGACCTGGTGAAGCGCATGTCGTTGGCCGACAAGGTTGGTCAGATGACCCAGGCCGAGCGGGCTGCCGTGGGTGACGGCACAGACATCGCCAAGTACAAGCTGGGTTCGCTGCTCTCCGGCGGCGGCTCGGTGCCCACTCCCAACACCGCGGCGGCGTGGGCCGACATGGTCGACGGCTACCAGGCGCAGGCACTGAGCACCTCGCTGCAGATCCCGATGATCTACGGCATCGACTCGGTGCACGGCGACAACAACCTGGCCGGAGCGACGATCTTCCCGCACAACATCGGCATCGGCGCGACCCGCGACCCGGCGCTGGCCCAGCAGGAGGGCGTGATCACCGCCACCGAGACCAGGGCCACCGGTATTCCCTGGGCGTTCGCGCCGTGTGTCTGCGTCACCCGGGACGAACGCTGGGGCCGAAGCTACGAGTCGTTCGGCGAGGACCCGTCGCTGGTCAGCCAGATGGAAACGGTGATCGACGGGCTCCAGGGGAACGGGCAACTCGCCAAGAAGACCAGCGTGCTGGCCACGGCCAAACACTTCCTGGGCGATGGCGGTACCAAGTACGGCTCCTCCACCAGCAGCAACTACAAGATCGATCAGGGCGTCACCTACGCCACCCAGGCACAGCTGGATGCGCTGTACCTGGCGCCGTTCAAGACCGCGGTCGACAAGGGTGTCGGATCGGTCATGCCGTCGTATTCGAGTCTGCAGATCCTGGGCAAGGACACCGCCCCGATCAAGATGCACGCCCGCGGCGACCTGATCACCGATGTGCTGAAGAATCAGCTGGGCTTCAAGGGCTTCGTCATCAGCGACTACGCCGCGATCGACCAGATCAGCCCGGATTACAAGAACGATGTCAAGATCGGCATCAACGCCGGCCTGGACATGATCATGGTGCCGAACGACTATTCCAAATTCATCACCGATCTGACGGCTCTCAACGCCAGCGGCGACGTCTCGACGGCCAGGATCGATGACGCGGTCGCTCGTATCCTGACCCAGAAATTCGCCTTGGGGCTGTTCGACCACCCGTTCGCCGATCGATCCAACGCATCGACAATTGGTTCGCCGGCCCACCGGGCGGTGGCCCGCAAAGCCGCGGCCGAGTCGCAGGTCCTTCTCAAGAACAGCGGGAACCTGCTGCCACTGTCGAAGAACGCAAAGATCTATGTCGCCGGATCCGTTGCCGACAACGTCGGTAATCAAACCGGCGGCTGGACCCTCACCTGGCAGGGGCAGAGCGGCGATATCCCCGGTGGCACCTCGATTCTCGCCGGGATCAAACAGGTGGCTCCGCACGCAACCGTCACCTACTCGGCGACAGCGGCCACCTCCACTGCCGGGTCGAATGTCGGGATTGTCGCGGTCGGCGATACTCCCTACGCCGAGGGCATGGGCGACGTCGGAGTGAACGGGCATACCCTGCAGCTCAGCGTGGCCGACCGGGATGCCGTCGACAAGGTGTGCGGCGCAATGAAATGCGCGGTGCTCGATGTCTCAGGGCGACCGCTGGACCTCACCGGCATCGTGCCGAATGCGGCCGCAGTGGTGGCCTCCTGGCTACCTGGAACCGAGGGCGCCGGAGTTGCCGATGTTCTCTTCGGAAATCGATCGTTCTCCGGCCGGTTGCCGGTGACGTGGGTGAAGGCCGAAAGTCAGCTGCCGATGAACGTGGGAGACAAGAACTATGACCCGCTGTTCCCGTACGGCTGGGGCCTGCGCACCGACCCGGACCGCAATCGACTCCAGGCGCTCCGCAACCAACTCGAATACAAGAGCGGGGCGTCCCGTGTGGTGCACGCGCTCGATGTGGTGATCTCGCAACGATATTGGGCCGCCAACGGCTCGGCGAGAAACCCCGATCAACTGCTGGGCCGGCTGAAGTCCATCGCCGGGGCCATGTCCGACGGTAAGAAGTTCAGCTTCGCCCAACAGGACGCGCTGGTCTCGGTGGCTCGGGACCTCGCACAGAGTGCGATCGTCGCCGGCGGTGCGGCCGCGATGAGTGCGACTGCGTCGTTGACCTCCGATGCCGAGCACAACATCGTCAGCGGTCGGCCGACGCAAGCCATCACCGAGCTCATCAAGGCCAGGATGATTGCCAAGATGCTCTCGCATTGATCCATCGCACTGGGCCCGGCCGGAGCACCTCGCCGGCCGGGCCCAGTGCGGCGTGGACGAACTCGAGGCGGCGCAGTTCACGGTGTCCGAGGGCGTCCCCCCGGGGCGTCGATTCGTTGGGCGACATGCAGCACTGCTCCCCAGTGTCGGCGCAGTCGCGGGTCCGGGCGGTCGGCGAGTCGGCGTCTGATCTCGGAATACAGCCGGTCCCGGTGAGCTGCGGCCATGGCGATGTGACTGGAAAATGTGTCGAGCAGCCTGAGGTATTGCTCGGCCGTGTAGGTGACCTCCCAATCGAAGTGACGCACCATGACGTTCTCGAACAGCCCGGTGGTCACGATTTCTGCGACGGACTCGGGCAACTCACCGGGGCGCCGCTGTCGTTCGCCGACATCTATACCCTCTCCGAGGGCGTCGTAGACGTCTTGAATGTCGGTGAAGAACGGATCTCCGCCGATCGGAAACACATGCTGCGCGCTCCAGAAGGCCAGGTGGCCCCCGGAGCGGAGTTGATTCCAGGCGAGGTGGTACCGCGTCGCCGGGTCGAGCCAGTGCCACGCTGTGGCGGCGAGGACCAGATCAAACCGGCCGGGTCCCGAAGACCGCCAGCTCTCGAACGCGCTGTGCACGATCCGGACGTCGGGAAACGCGGCGAGGTTTCGCCGGGCGGCGGCAGCCAGTTCCGCTCCAATCTCGACCCCGGTGATGTGAAGGCCGCGGCGGGCCAGCGGCAGGGTGGCCTTGCCGGTTGCGCACCCGATCTCCAGTACTGCGCTATCGGCGTCGATGCCTGCCGTCTCGAGAAGGGTGTCGAACAATTCCGCCGGATACTCCGGTCGGGCCTGCTGATACTTGTCGGCCACCGAATCGAAGATCTCTGCGGGGTGCGGCTCGTTCGATCGCGTCACCTCCCGATCATCCCCGCTGACCTGATCAGGGTGCGATCACCGTGGGTAGGAGGTTCGTGGACGAAAGTCTGTGCGGGGACGGCGACCCGTTGAGGCCGTAGATCCCCGTGGTCGGTCAGCTGATGATGCATAGTCCTACCCAAGGGCGAAGGAGGGTGGCCGCTGTGGCTGTGGTGGAGATCCGTGGGGCGCACAAGACGTACCGGCGTTGGCGTAAACCTCCAGAGCATGCTGTTCGGGGTCTGGATCTGACGGTCGAGGCGGGTGGTGTGTTCGGCTTTCTGGGTCCCAACGGTTCCGGGAAGACCACCACCATCCGGTTGCTGCTCGGTTTGGTCAGGCCCGATTCGGGCAGGTTTTCGCTGCTGGGCAAGTCGGTTCCGGACGAGTTGCCGTTGGTGATCGGCCGGGTCGGGGCGTTGGTGGAAACACCGTTGTTCTTCCCCAATTTCTCCGGCCGACGGAATTTGGCATTGCTGGCCCACGCTCGGACATCCCGGAATCGCGGGTGCAGGAGATGTTGGAGCTGGTGGATCTGGCCGGCCGGGCCGGTGATCGGGTGAAGGGCTATTCACTGGGAATGAAGCAGCGGCTGGGGATCGCGGCCGCGTTGTTGAAGAATCCGGAGTTGCTGATCCTGGACGAGCCGGGCAACGGTTTGGACGCTGCGGGGATCAGGGAGGTCCGAGAGCTGATCAAACGTCTGGGGACCAGTGGGGTGACGGTGCTGCTGTCGTCCCACCAGCTCGGCGAGGTACAGCAGGTCTGCGACCGGGTGGCGATCATGTCCCACGGGCAGGTCATCGCCTCCGGATCTGTCGCGCAGTTGTTGGCCGCCGGAACCACCGGTGATGTTCGGGTTCGGTTGGCTGATCCGATGGCGGGGCGGGAAGCGTTGCGGCGCTCCGGGTTCGCCGTCACGTCCTTGGACGGTGCGTTGCGCGTGGGCGGCGTCGCCGATCCGGCGGTGGTGACGAAGGTGCTGAGCGACGCGGGGCTGTACCTGACCGAACTGAGCCCGATCGCCGCGGATCTGGAAAGTGTGTTCCTCGACCTGACCTCCGACAGTCCGACGCCCGACCCGACGATGGAGCAGGTTTCTTCATGATGTCCACAGCTGTTGCTGCCCGCGACCGGACCGCGGCACCGAAGTTCGGGCGGCTGCTCACCGCCGAACTGCGCCGATTAGCGGCCCGACGGTTCACCCGGATCTTGTTGGCGGTGTGCGTGATCGGCTACCTGGTGGCGGTGGCGTTCATCTTCACGGCCCACGCACAGCCCACCGCTGCCGATCAGGCGCAGGCGACCGCGCAACGAGATCAGCAGGTCACCCAGATCGCAGCCCAGACCGACCAGTGCCTCAAGGCACCGGGCGGGTCCGAAGCACAGTGCGGCACCGTCCCGACCGCGGCGGATTTCCCGGTCGATCAGTTCCTGGCCAACAACCCGTTCCGTCCGGCCCAGGTGTCGGACTACACCCTGGCCGTGGGCGCGGCGGTCGCTCTGGCCGGGTTCGCGTTGGGCGCCACTTTCATCGGCGCCGAATGGTCGAGCCGCAACGTCGTCGCCTGGTTGTTCTACGAACCGCGCCGGTTGCGGCTGATGGCCGCGAAACTGCTTGCAGTGACGGGTGCGGTGCTGGCGCTATCCGTACTGGCGCAGCTGATCTGGGCGTTCACGGCACGGTGGCTGATCAGCGTCCGGGGGCTGCCGGTGTCCAGTCTCGGCGCCGATGCGCCTCATTTCTGGTCGGATGTGTTGGGTCAGCAGGTCAGGGCCGCGTTGTTGGTATTGCCGACGGTCTGGCTCGGTTTCGGGTTGGCGAACCTGATTCGCAACACTGCAGCAGCCCTGGGGGTGGCGTTCGTCTACTTCGCGGTACTGGAAAGCGTGGTCCGCGCGATCAGTCCTCTGCTGCAGCCCTACCTTTTCGTGACCAGCGTCGGCGCCTGGGTCAGCAAGGGCGGCGTCACCGTCTACGGCAGGAACGTCTATGACCAGCGGTTGGGATTCGTGACTCCGCAGCCGATTCTCGTTTCAAACGCGCAGGGCGGCGTCGCACTGTTGGTGTACGCGGCCGTCGTCCTGATCGTCTCGCTCGCCTTGTTCCGCCGGCGAGACATCACCTGACACGCTCCGATCACCGTCCTCACGCACCGTCCTGGCGCACCGTCCCGATCACCGTCCTCGCGCACTGCGCAGCCGGTTTGATCACCGCGCAGGCGTTCGTTCGAGAACGACGGGGTGCGCCGTGACGACAGTGACTGCGCAGTGAGAGTTGCTGCGTCGCTGGGGTGAATGGCTCGGCAGCAGCCGTCGGCGCTCGGTGACGAGAGTCAACCGGGCTGAACCTCGAAACGCACGGGCATGATCAATGGGTAACTGTTCAACGGATTCTCCAGGTGCGCGCTGTAGTTGACGCCGGTGCCGCGCCGGCTCGGCCGCAGCAAACGCCAGAGGATTCGCACTGCGTGCAGGAATTGGCGCGCGAACACTCCGCTCACACCATCGGTGCGGCCGACTGCTTGGGCGAACTGCCACAGCTCGATCCAACTGATGAAGATGAAGTACACGAACACCATTGGATCGATCCCGACGCTCCCCCGGGAGATCAGATCGGCCAGTGCTGCACCGATACACAGCGGTATGAGGATGCGGAGCACTCCTGAGACCAATAAATATCCGGGGCCACGGACACGTGGAACACGGACCCAGACACCGACGATCAGGACCGGAAAGAAGAGGTCCTGGAAATGCGAGCCCAGGTAAGCGCCGAGCCCGGCAATGTCGGACCACATGCCGCCCGCCGTCGATTCCTGTCGGGCCACGACGAACACGACCGAGAGCAGTGCCGTAGCCAGGATGTAGAGCGGGATCCGACCGGGCCGGGCCGATCGGACCGGACTGGGGCTGCGACGGGCCAGCCCCGGGCTGATCGGTCGGCCGATGGGCGGCATGATCGACAGGTCCGGATAGTGCGACACCATGGCGTCGACATCGTCGTGGAAGGTGACGTCCGGCAAATTCCGCACCAGCGTCTCGCGGAGTTCCGTCGGCAATGCACCGGGTGCCACCCACAGTGCCAGGACCCTGCCCGCCTGTGAGCGCCATCCTCTGGACCCGCTCAGGGTTTGGCCCTCCAATGCGACGACCGCGACCAATTGGTCGGCTTGTTCATACTGCGCGCGCAATATCGGCAGGCTGCGGAAGGTGTAGATGCCACACCGGCAGCCTTCGACCGGAGCCTGGTGGGTCGCTTTGCGACGGCAGGCAGCGATGCACACGCCCCCGCGCCAGGAGTCGTCGAGCGCGATGACCGGCATCAGATTGCCGTCGTCACTGACGCGGAACGTTCGCAATCCATGAACATCGACGAAAAGGTCACTCACCGGACGGGTGCGGGTTCCTTCTGCGGCGACGGTTCCTGACGGCGCGGGGCCGGCTCCGGCGTGGCCGGCAGTACCGGTCGAGCCGGAAGGATTTCGACCCGCTTCGGGTCCGCTCCGATGTCACCCACGGTTTTTCCTCTCCGCACGTCCGTTCGAGCTGTTGCAGGTCCTACCACTGAAGATTCTATGACTTTCTCGTCCGCACCTTCCTGGACATCGCTGAGACAGTGCTTCGACGGCGGTGTCGGTGTTGCGGAGAGCTGATTACTGATCGGAGGCGGGCTTGCGAGACAGCAGGTGACCGGGCCGGTCGGTCGGCCCGGCCGGACGGTCGGACGGTCGGTGGTCGGGCGGCCCCGACCAGCGGCTGCTGGATCGGACCAACTATTGGGATTCGGCACTGGATGTCCTTTTCGCCTTTCCGCCTTTCCGGCAGTCGAGCCGAGCGTGGCGCCGCTGATCGCTTCCTTTCGCGCAGCAGGTCCGCTCGATCGCCCTACGGCCGCAGCGCCTCATCGGCCGCGTTGCGGGCCTTGTCGATGGTTTCACCGAGATGCTCGAGGCGTGGACTGGTCGCCTCCAACTCCTGCGGGTCGCCTGCTTGCTCGCGATCCGCTGCTTGGTTCGGGTCTGCTGCCTGGTTCGGGTCGGCCGTTTGGTTCGGGTCCGCTGCCTGATTGGGGTCGGCCGTTTGGTTCGGGTCCGCTGCCTGGTTCGGGTCCGCTGCGCGCGCCGAGTCGTTTCCGTGC
>JAABUP010011188.1_pt1 | contig 10298 bp, 13 predicted proteins | sample 5559201 | NCBI WGS metagenome assembly JAABUP01 (sample SAMN10711887, study PRJNA513373) | rock metagenome | isolation source: Antarctica rocks | place: Antarctica | reverse complement strand
AATGGGGTGACGGGGCGCCTCTCCCTCACTGGCCTGCGGCGCAAGTACCTGACCAAGGCGACGCTGGTCCGGCTGGTGCCGATCAGCGTCGTGCTGGCCGGCGGCGTGGCGCTCTCGACCTGGACCCATCGCCTGCTCAGCGAACATCGCGACCTGGTCGTGCACACGCACGAGGTGATCGAGGCGGCCAAGGACGTTCTGATCGGCCTGGACGACGCGGAGACCGGGCAGCGCGGCTACCTGCTGAGCGGAAACCGAAGGTATCTCGAACCCTACGCGCACGCCCGGGAACGCCTGGGTACCATGGCGGCCGCATTGCAGGCGCAGGTCACGGACAACGCCGTCCAGACCGGGCACATGGGCCGGCTGTCCGGCCTGATGCAGAAGAAGCTGGACGAGCTGCAGGCGGCGATCACAGCCCGCGACGCGCAAGGCTTCGACGTGGCACTCGCGATGGTGCTGTCCAGCACCGACCAGGCTGCCATGGATGCGATCCGGCGCGAGGTCGGCGAGATCACCGAGGGCGAGAAGACGCTGCTGGCCGCGCGTGATGCCGAGGTGCAAACCGATGAGAGCCGAGTGCAGCGTGTCGCGGTCCTCATCGGCTTCATGTCCCTGCTGACCAGGGCCGCTGTCGAGTTTTATTTGAACCAAAAAGCAAGTCAGTAGCGTATCATTCGGAACAATGCACCTGTCGCCAAATCAGACAGTCTCTTGTCATCTTTTCTGACACTCAACCGGTCAAGCCGGGCCGATAGCAAGCATTTTCCTGCATAACCGCGTGGCATACCGCTTGCGATACTTCGGGCAAGCCTCGTGTGACGAGGTGAACTCTGGAGTTCAATCCCATGAAAACCAAGCTGAAAGCGTTCCTGATCGCGACGACGGCGCTGGGTGCGCTCGCCGGCGGCGTCCTGGCGCAGACGCCGCCTGCCGCGGGCGGCGCTCCCCCGCCCGCGGCAGCGGCACCGCTCATGCAGGCGCAGCCCGCGTTTGACCTCAGCCAGCTCCCCGCCACGCGCGGGACGGTGAAGTTCTTCACGATGACGCCACGGGGCGACGTGGACGGCTTCGTCCTCGCGGACGGCACGCAGGTGCATGTGCCGCCGCACCTTTCCACGCAGCTCGTGGCCGCCGTCAGGCTCGGCGACACGGTCACGGTGCGCGGCCTGCGCGCCGCCGCCGTTCCGATGGTGGACGCGATGTCCGTCACCGGGGAAGCGAGCGGGCAGACGGTGGTGGACACGGGTCCGCCGGGCGGACCCGGCCGTGGCCCGGGTGGCAGGCCCGATCATGGCCCCGGCGCCCGGCCGCCAGGCGGGCCTGGCTTCGCCGGCATGAGGCCGCCTCCGCCCGGCGGGCCGGCTGCCGGTCCGCCTTCCGAGGTTTCAGGTAAGGTGTTGACCGTGCTGCACGGGCCGCGGGGCGAGGCGAACGGCGCCATGCTGGAAGATGGCACGGTGCTGCGGATGCCGCCGCCCGAGGCCATGCGCCTGACCGCCGCGTTGGCGCCAGGCCAGACCGTTGTCGCCCAGGGGCCGGGCATTGCGAACAACCTCGGCCGCATGGTGGACGTGCGGGCGATCGGCGCTTCGCACGAGCAACTGACGCCCATCCAGGCGCCGCCTCCGCCTCGCGGCCCTGGCGGCGATGGCCGTGGACCCGGGCGTGGTCCGGGCGGCCCTGATGCTCCGCCTCCGCCCGCCATGCCGCCGGCAGCGCCTCTCTAACCGCAGATTGTCTGAAGGAGGGCATTGCCCTCCTTCAGGCATCCGGCCTCGACCAACAGGAGAGTTCACATGCATTGGCTTGACCCTGACCACCTGCCGAAAACCGAGGGAGTGGTGGACCGCTTCTTGATCAACCCGCACGGCGACGTCGACGGCTTCCTGCTCGCCGGCGGCATGGAGGTGCACGTGCCGCCCCATTTGTCGGGCGAGCTCCGCGCCGCGGTGCAGCCCGGCGTCTCGGTCTCGGTGTTCGGCGTACGTCCGCGTCACGCCGATATGATCGCGGCCGTCGCGATCGAGACCGCGCCCGGCCAACGGATCGTGGACAACGGCCCGCCCGAGGACGAGCACGAAGAACACGGCAAGCCCAAGCACGACGGCAAGCCCAAGCAGCCGCCCATGGAGGCGGAGGGCGTCGTCCAGCGCCCCTTGCACGGTCCGAAGGGCGAGGTGCGGGGTGCGCTGCTGGAAGACGGGCGCATCGTCCGCCTCCCGCCGCACGATGCGAAGCAGCGCGACAGCCTGCTGCGTTCCGGCGCTCGTTTGGGCGCGCGTGGCCCTGGGTTGACGCTGGAGGGCGCAACGGTGATCGACGCGCAAGAGGTCGGCCCGTCGCTGGCCGCCCTGCAGCCCGTGAAGCCGAAGAAGCCCAAACACGATGGCAAGCACCCAAAGACGGGCAAGCACGACAAAGGGCATTCCATACCATCGCTGCCGGTCTGACAGGGTCCGGGAGACGGCCGCGCAGATGCGGCCATTCTCCTGGCTTTGAAACAAAACCTAAGCCGTAGCGCTGGTGCGCCGCTTCCAACGTGGCCACTGCCGCGCCGCAGGGCCGGTGCTGCCCTTGCCAACCATGTCCGCCAGGAAACGTCTGATGCATCCGTCCCCACCAATGCCCGAAGAGATCAAGGCGGGCTTCTACCCCGATTTCGAGCGTGGCTGGCGCCGGGCCGAGCTGATCGGGCGCGCCGTCATGCTACTGGCGGTCGGCGCGACCCTGGCCGGCCTGCTCGGGGGCGGACCGGTCAGCTTGTGGACACGAAGGGTCCAGAGCGGGCCGCTGCTGGTCGAGTACTCGCCCGTCGTGCGCTTCGGCACGCCGACGGGCTTCACGGTGCGGGCGGCGGTCGCGGCTGGGCAGGACAGGGTTGCCGTCACTCTCCCGGCCGACATCGTGAAACGCTACGGGCTGCAGTCCGTCTTCCCGCAGCCGCTGGAATGGGCGACCGGCGATGGCGGCAGCATCCGCATGCTGCTGCCCGTGCAGCCCGGCGCGCATGAGGCGGTGGTCCAGGTCGGCGGCATGCCGGCCGGTGCTGGGCGGATGCGCCTGTCGGCCCGGCTGGGCGACGGGCCGGCGCTCGCCTGGTCGCAGTTCGTGTTGCCGTAGGATGGCCACTGTTCTCAAGGCGGCTGCCGCCTACCTCGTGGTGCTGTTTGCCATGCGCCTGATCGGCCGGCGGACGGCCAGCCAGCAGGCACCGTTCGACATGGTCGTGCTGTTCCTGTTCGGCGGCATGACGACCACGGCCATCCTGGGCGAGGACCGGTCGTTCACCGCGGCCATGACCGGCATCTTCACCGTGGGCCTGATGCACGTCGCCGTCTCCTGGCTGAAACTGCGCTCGGTGCTGTTCGAGCGCATCGTCGACGGCACGCCCATCGTCGTCTTCGAGGAAGGCCGCTGGTCCGAGGACCAGATGCGCAAGCTGCGGATGCAGGAGGCCGACATCCGCACCGCCATGCGCCAAGAGGGCCTGATCGAGATGGACGCGGTGCGCTACGCGATCATCGAGCGCGACGGCACGATCTCAATCATTCCCAAGGAGAAGAACTGATGTCTGCTTCCGACGATGCGGCCGGGGGCCGCGTGCTGAGCTGGCTGCATGTCGGCGACCTTCATCTGACCATGGCGGGAGAGGAGAACCATCGCGACCTCGGCCGCATCGTCGCCTTCGCCAACGCGCTGCCGCCGGGCAGCCTGGATTTCGCGGTCTTGCCCGGCGACAACGCCGACGACGGCACGCCGGAGCAGTTCCGCCTCGTGCGCGACGCCGTGGCGCCCTTGCGGCTGCCGCTGCACATCCTGCCCGGCGACCACGACTTCAAGCCGCGCAGCCTCGACGCCTACCACGACGTCCTGGGCGCCAAGCCCTTGCCGCACGCCGTCGCCGTGAAGGGGCACCGCTGCCTGTTCCTGGACGTGGTGTCCGCCGGCACAGGCGGCCCCGACTTCCGGCTCGGCGAGGACCAGCTCGCCTGGGTCGAAGGCGAGCTGGAGGCGGCCGGGGCGGCCGGCGAGGGCGCCGTCCTGTTCATGCACACCTACCCGGCCGACCTCCGCGGGGGCGCGGAGCGGCTCGGCGCCTTGCTGGCGCCCGCCCGCAGGTGCTGTGCGTGGACATGGGCCACACGCATTACAACGAGCTGGCCAACGACGGCGGCACGGTCTTCATGGCGACTCGCTCGACCGGGCAGGTCGAGGAGGGGCCGCCGGGCTTCTCGATCGCGGCGGTGGACGGGGGAACCGTGAGCTGGCGCTTCAAGCCGCTCGACAGCGCCTGGCCCTTCGTCCTGATTACACGCCCGGCGGACCAGCGCCTGGCCACCCAGGCGAGCCAAGCCGCCGATGGACCAGGCGCGATCCGCACAAAGGTGTTCGGCAACATGCCGATCGAGGCCGTGGAGGTGCAGATGGGCGACGCCGCGTGGGTTCCGATGGTGCCCGTGCCCGGCGCCCCGGCGCTCTGGGAAGCGTCCGGCGCGGCAGCCGGCGAGCCGGTGCGCGTCCGCGCCCGGGATGCGCGGGGACGGCAAGACGCCGATGCGGTGACACCTGCGCCGTCCGGCTGGATGCCTCCGGAGCGCGCCGGGGACGGCAGCGACCGGGACCGCGTGGGCGCGTGGCCGGAGAAGGGCATCCTCGACACGCAGCTCGGCCCGAACCGGAACGGGCGGAAATGGTGAGCGCCGCCATGTCCGCGGAGGGCGCCCAGGCGGATCAGGCGCAGCCCTCGGCGCGCTCACTCCGCGGCCTGGACGGCGTCAACCTGCTGATGGCGGACGTGCGGGACGGGGTGGGTCCATACCTGTCGGTGTTCCTCAAGGGCGGCGAGCACTGGGACGCCGGCGCGATCGGCATTGCCATGGCGGCGTCCTCCATCGCCGCCGCGGTCTGCCAGATTCCCGCCGGGCTGCTGGTGGACGGGACGCGGGCGAAGCGGCTGCTGATCGCCGTCTCGGGGCTGATGGTCGCGGCCGGGTGCCTGCTCATCGTGCTGTTCCCGCAGTTCCTCGCGGTGGTGGCGGCGCAGGCGATGCTGGGGGCGGCGTCGGCGGTGATCCCGCCGGCCATCGCGGCACTGTCGCTCGGCCTGGTCGGGCGGCGGCTGTTCGACGGGCGGATCAGCCGCAACGAGAGCTTCAACCACGGCGGCAACTTTATCGCCGCTGTGCTGGCCGGGACGCTCGGGCAGTACGTGGGCTACCACTGGATCTTCTACCTCGTCTGCGGATTCGCGGTCGCCAGCGCAGTGGTCGTGACCCTGATTAACCCGGCCGAGATCGACCACGACCGCGCCCGCGGCGGCGAGGACGCGGCGGGCGGCCAGCCAGTTGCCTTCCGCGATCTGCTGCGGCGGCGCAACCTGCTGATCTTTCTTGCCTCGGTGGTGCTGTTCCACTTCGGCAACGCGGCGATGCTGCCGATGGCCGGGCAGGTGCTCGCCATCGCCCATCCTGGCAGCGACACCATCGCGCTCTCGGCCTGCATCATCGCGGCGCAGCTCGTCATGGTGGGCGTCGCCTGGGCGGTCGGGCGTGCCTCCGCACGGGGCACGGGGCGCAAGACGATCTTCCTCGTGGCGCTGGCGGTGCTGCCGGTGCGGGGCGTGCTGTTCTCGTTCACCAGCAGCCCTTACGGCGTCGTCGCGATCCAGCTTTTGGACGGCGTCGCGGCGGGCATCTTCGGCGTGGTCTCGGTGCTGATCGCCTCGGACCTGATGCGCGGGACCGGCCGGTTCAACTTGGCCCAGGGGCTGACCGCGCTCGCGGTCGGCATTGGTGCCGCGCTCAGCAACGCGACGGCGGGCTTCGTTGTGCAGTGGTTCGGCTATGCCACGGGCTTCCTGTACCTCGCCGTCATCGCCGGCTGCGCGCTGGCGTTCTTCGCGACCCTGATGCCGGAGACGCGATCGAGCGATGCCGGGTCAGACGCTCCGGCCGAACAGCCCGACGCGAATACGCAACAGGCACCGGCATGATGGGCGCACTCGCCGCCTCGCCCTGGACGACCTGGGGCATCGCCGCCGCGGCGACCGCCGGGGTGATCTTCCGTCCGTTCTCCTGGCCCGAGTTCATCTGGGCGGCGGCCGGGGCGGTGCTGCTCGTCGCCCTCGGCCTGCTTTCGGTGCCCGACGCGATCCAGGGCGTCGCCAAGGGCGTGGACGTCTACCTGTTCCTGGTCGGCATGATGCTGCTGGCCGAGTTGGCCCGGCAGGAGGGGCTGTTCGACTGGTTGGCGGCGAAAACGGCGCGGATGGCCAAGGGGTCGGAGGCGCGGCTGTTCACCCTGGTGTTTGCGGTCGGCACGGTCGTGACAACCTTCCTATCGAACGACGCGACCGCAGTAGTGCTGACGCCCGCCGTCGCGGCCGTGGTCAAGACGGCGAAGGCGGAGGAGCCGCTGCCCTACCTGTTCATCTGTGCCTTCATCGCCAACGCGGCTTCGTTCGTGCTGCCCATCTCCAACCCGGCCAACCTCGTCATCTACGGCAGCCACATGCCGCCGCTGCTCGAATGGCTGCCGCGCTACGCCCTGCCGTCGGCGCTCTCGATCACCGCCACCTACGCCGTCCTGCGCTGGACGCAGCGGACGCGCCTGCGCGGCAGCGTGTCGTCCGAGATCGAGGTGCCGGAGCTGTCCGCAGGCGGCAAGATGGCGGCGCTCGGCATCATCGGGACTGCGCTCGTGCTGCTGGCGTCCTCGGCCTTTGACATCCAGTTGGGTTTGCCGACCTTCCTCGCGGGGATCGCCACGGCGGTCCTGGTGTTGCTGCGTTCGCGATGCGGGCCGATGACCGTGGCGAAGAACATCTCCTGGGGCGTGCTGCCTCTGGTCGCCGGGCTGTTCGTGCTGGTCGAGGCGTTGGAGAAAACTGGCGTCACCAACGACTTGGCCGGGCTGCTGCAGGGGCTTGTGCAGCGCTCGGCGACGCTCGCGGCCTGGGCGTCGGCCGTGGTGCTCGCTGTCGGCTGCAACCTCGTGAACAACCTGCCGGCTGGGTTGGTGGCGGGGCGCGTGGTCGAGATCGCCCATGTGCCGGACGCGGTGCGCAGTGCGGTGCTGATCGGCGTGGACCTGGGGCCGAACCTGTCGGTTACCGGGTCGCTTGCGACCATCTTGTGGCTCACGGCGCTGCGGCGCGAGGGGCAAAGCGTGGGTGCCTGGACCTTTCTCAAGCTTGGCGCGCTCGTAATGCCGCCGGCGCTGCTGCTTGCGGTCGCCGGCGCGGTCGCCTTCAGCTGACCCCCCCCACACAAGGACCGACCTCATGCAGAACATCAGCGCCGCCTGGCTCTATCCGATCATCCTGATTGCCGGCGCCCTGCAGGCCTGGGGGCCGCCGATGAACGGCGCGCTGCGGGGGGCGCTCACGAACCCATGGCTCGCCAGCATCGTCTCCTTCCTGCCGATCGTGTTCTTCCTGGCCGTGCTGTTCTTCTGCCTGCCCCGCCCGCTGCCGACCGCGGACGGCGTCTCCGGCATGCCGTGGTGGGCGCCGCTCGGCGGCCTGGCCGGCGCGCTCGCGGTCGTCGCCGGGCTGCTGTTCGTGGACAAGGTCGGCGCCGCGGTGTTCGGGGGCCTGACCATCACCGCCAACATTCTGATGTCGCTCCTGGTCGACCAGTTCGGCATGTTTGGGATGGAGGTCCACCACCTCGGCATCGGGCGTATCGTCGGCGGCGCGCTGATGGTCGCCGGCATCGCCCTGATCTCGTTTTTCTGAGCGCCCGTGGCTGAAGCGAGGGGGGCCGCCGTGACCGAAGTCAGCGCCTCCGTCGTGAGCGGCGCGACCATGGGCCGGGCCGGGTTCCGCCCGGCGTCGCTCGACGCCATGAGTTTCCTGCTCGCCGATGTCCGCGGCGAGCTCGGGCCGTACCTCAACGTGTTCCTGGTCACCCAGCAGCACTGGAGTCAGACCGAGGTCGGCTGGGTCGCGACGCTCGGCGGCCTGTTCGGTCTTGCAGCGCAGACGCCGATCGGCGTGGCCCTCGCTCGAGAGCGGCGAGACCTTTCCGGAACTCGTTCCAGTGTCTAAACGTCTGCGGCTGACGTTGTGGACCGTGCGTCTCAAGTAAAGTGCAGCGCTCCGGGCCGGGTCTCAAAGTTAAGTGCAGGGTCTCAGATAAGCTACAGTATGTAAGTGCTTGATAGGAGTTAGAAGCCAGTCTCGCGATTAAGTGCAGCGTGACATCCATGGTTGTCTTCGCAGTCGGGACGAACCCGCCGCATGTTGGCGTATGGCGCGACGAACTCCCCAACGTTCTGAATGCGCGGTCCTTGACGGCCGCAACGGGCAGGGCGGGGTGTTCGAAGCCTCGTCCCGGCAGGGACGACCCGATCCCCTCGCGGGGAACCTGGTGTGCTGTTGGCGATTGCTACGCTGCTGCGACGACCCTCGGCATTGCGGAGAACTCTACCTTATCGGCCCACATACGATGCAGAATTACCGCCAGCTTGCGGGCGATCGCCACCCTGGCCTTCTTGTGTCCGATCCGCTTGGCCAGGCGTGTGCCCCACTCCTTCAACGCCGAGGTCCTTTGGACACGCGACAGCAGTGTTGTGGCGGCTTCGAACAGGTAACACCGCAGCAGGGCGTCACCGGCTTTCGAGATGTGCCCCGAGACGTCCATCGTCCCGGATTGGTAGCGCCTTGGTGTCAGCCCGAGGTAGGCGCCGACGCTGGCCGAGTGTTTGAACCGGGCCGGATCATCAATCGTGGCGATGAACGCCGTCGCGGTAATGGCGCCCACGCCGGGCACGGTCATCAGCCGTTGGCAAGCCGGATCCTGACGCGCTTGGCTGAGCAGCAGCTTGTCCAGCCGCGCGATCTGCACCGCAAGGGCGGCACGCGCGGCCAGCAGCGCCTCAGCCGTGATGGTCAGCGTGGCGTCGCCGGCGGCGAGCTCGCGCGCACGGGCGTCGAACTTCTCCCCGCCGACCGCCCCGATCACGTGACCGAATACCTTCAACAGGCCGCGGAGCTGGTTGGCGATCTCCTTGCGCATGCCGACCAGCTTGGCCCGGGCCGCCAGCAGCCCACGGGTGCGATGGCTCTGCTCGCTCTTGACCGCCACCTCGCGATACCAGCCCGTGCGCACGATCTGCGCCAGGCCGACGGCGTCGTTGGCATCGGTCTTGTTCAGCTGCATCGCCAGCGCCGCCTTGGCGTGACGGGCGTCGATGCAGACCACGGGCAAGCCAAGAGCGGTCAGGCTGCGATAGTGCCAGGCCGACATCGGACCTGTCTCAAGAGCGATCCTCGTGACATGCGGCGCTCGGCGCCGAACGGTAGCGGCCATCGCCTCCGGGGTGGATGCGCACTTCCCTTGCCACACCACCTTGCCGGACCCATCCACCACGCACACCGACGTCTCCGCCTGCGACACGTCAAACCCGACGAACTGCTCCTGGTTCATAACCGCCTCCGCTTACCCGGTAGCCCTGCGCTACCGCGTCAGGCAGGCTAAAGCAGTCCCGCCGACGATCACGCCACGTTCTATGGCGTGACCCCGTGCGGGCGAGCGCGAGGCCTGACCAGGCGTTTCGGTTGAGCACGCGGTGGAAGGCGGTGAAGCCGGGGTGCTCGGCGAGGCCTAGGGCGCGCAGGCAGTTGGTGACGGTGCGCGGCCCGACCGCCAGCAGCGCGCCCACGGTCAGGGCCGCAACGTTCGGGCGTGTCCGCCGCGAGAAGACGGCCAGGTATGGCGCGAGCCAGGTGAGGAAGCTAGGCGACAGGTGGAGATCGGGGCGGATCATGGCGGACCTGCTGGGCTATGCCGGGGCTGCAGGCCTCAACACGTCACAGGCGGGAGGGATCACAATGGCGGCGAGCGATCCCGTGCTGGAGCGGATCGCAACCTACGCGTGGCCGCGCGGCGGCGTGCAGGCGCGCCGGGTCCGGGGCGGCTACACCCTAACATCGGCCCGCACGGGCGCGCCTGTGGCCCGGTTGAAGCAGCTTCCGTCCAGTAACCGGTTTGAGGTGTTGTGGTGGCGCCGAGACGCATGGGGGCCTGCGGGGCCGTTCGGCGCTGTCCTGTCGCTCGACGACGCGCTCGCATTCATCGCCGACGAGCCAGCGTTCTGGATCCGAGCCTAACCTCACGGACCAGTAATATGGGCGTAACTGCCCAGGTCTCTCAGCGGGGTCAAACCATCCGTAGGTCGTCGATCAAGCGGTGGGGCTGAGTGGTCAGTGTCTTGAGCATATCCCAACCTTGCTTCCTGGCGGTCGAGAGCAGCGAGCGGATGACGGCAAAATCTTTGGCGCCGCCGTCGGA
>JAABUP010011183.1_pt1 | contig 10300 bp, 10 predicted proteins | sample 5559201 | NCBI WGS metagenome assembly JAABUP01 (sample SAMN10711887, study PRJNA513373) | rock metagenome | isolation source: Antarctica rocks | place: Antarctica | reverse complement strand
CTGCAAGAATGGTGCAGGATTGACTGTCAATTGTGGCCGAACGTCAGCGCTGGACGCCGACCGACGACGCTCAGAGACACCAGCTGGCCTTAGAGTTGAAGGAGAGGGTGAATCCCACGGAGCTATAGATCCTGCTTTACTGTGTGTATTGTGCAATTCTCCGGACTCCGGGGAGAAGGACTTTCCGTGCTTTGCGGGGAATGGTGACGGTGATCGAACGACGATTCCTGGTGCCAAGTTCTCCTTCGGTTGGTCAACTGGCGGGGATACCAATGGCGTTGTGTGTCTCGACTTGAGTGGAGATAGTCGATGCCTATCACTTGGGTCAATGCTATGTGGTCCTGTGCCAGGATCTGCTCCCAACGTTGATGAATGTGAAGACAAAGGTGAAGAAGGCCTGGAGGCTGGTGAATTCCTTTTGAGGCTAATTACAGGATTGGCTCTGTGTCCGTTGGGAGGTGTCCTAGGTGGGGAGGCATAGGGAGACCCGGTAGGTGAAGCATCGGGTGAAGCTAGGGGAGAGACGCCGGGAGAAGGACGAGGAGAAGGCCTTGGGGAAGCTCTTCGCGCAAGCGCAGGATCTTTGTTGAGGGCTGCGTTTAGAGCTGTAGCATTCAATATCTGATGTATGCCCTCACCACTGACGAGGGACCTGAGGTTCACTGCTGGTGCATCGGGATCTGCGGTCGTTAAGGATCGTCGAGGATCTGGACGTCTAGAGCTCGGCCGTCTCGGGTCCTGCTTCGCTTCGCTAAAGTCCCCAGTGGGATGTTTCGAGGGCGTCTGTGGAGATAGCTGACTTGTTGTACCACTGATCCTAGCAGCTTCGCTATCGGGTTCACTAGAATGGCCATGGTGGCTCTTCGACTTTGATCGCACTCTACCGAAATGTGGAAGCTCTTCTGGACATTCTATTGTAGATCTACGCCCTTCCAGGGAAGGCCGTACAGATTGTCTAGGATTGTCGTGAACGTGACTAGGTCTACCACTGTCATGGACCTCCACAATTTGCGGGGTTTGATGAGATTGGGTACGCTGGCTCCCCATCGTCGGGCGTTGCGATCGCCTGGGATCGTCGGGGCTCGAGACGAGCTCTTGGTTGTTAGCAGCCTTTGTAGTTCTAGGATCGTTGGCTGATGCATGCCTGCCCAATGGTGGGGGAGTTGGGCGCATAGGGCTGTCTCTAGTATGGTTCGGTTGCGGCTCTGCGGCTCGATGATCATAGTGAGAGTGAGAGCGGCCACTCTGTGAAAGCACTGTTCTTGGGCTCATCATGTCTGGCGTAAGAAGATATTCACCAGAGAAGCGGTCTCCCTTTGGCTTTCGGTCTTGGGGACCAGAGGCATACGGTGACCGTTCACGTTCTAGCTGAGGTGGGCGTTCGGCGTTTGGTTTGCTTTGCGCAAGGTCTGTGTCCAACTTTGGCATTGCCTTCCTGCCACGGTTATCAAACTCATTCAGATCCGCCCTGCTTGGTTGTTGGGAAGACCTTGAAGCATTCAGCTTCCCATCCACTGGAACATCCGTGCTGTGGCCAGGCTTCCACGAGTATTGGCTACCACGGTGCTCATTAGATGAACTTGGAGGTGTCTCGGGCCCGGAGCTCTCATAACCACTCGAACTCATGCTTCTTGTGTCACTGCCGTACGGGACGTCTATGATCATAGGGTCCTGACCAATCTTTCCTCTCATTGGGATCTCGTCCTCCACCTTGATGTCCTCTACCTTAGGACAAGGTGGCCACTTGGATCTTCTTCGACCGCAATTGGATGTATAGGATTGACGGACACGAGAAGGGGACCTTGGACGACGAAGCCGGTGCTTCTCGTCTTGGACAAGCAATTGGTGTTTCGATGGCTCGTGCTCATCCCAGTAAGATCTGGAAAATATTCAATACGGGTATTTGATGACCCCTGAATAGCTTCATACCTGTCATCGCGTGACCTGACATACGACCTAGACCGTTGGTAAGAAGGCCGTGGAGAGGTCATCTTCCGGTATTGGACGCCTATGGCCGTTTTGCCTTGAGGTTGGAGGAATGGACAGGAAAGTACAAAAGATCAGACGCCAGGGTGTAAGTGAACGGCCCAATTTGCAATTGAGGTCATCAGATGTTTACCAGATAGCAGCGCTGGGGGCAAAAGCAGAAAAGCCGTAGATTCGTAAGTCGTAAATGGGAGAAGAGGAACTCAATTAGAGGGAGTCCCGTGCGTGAAAAGGCCTCCTTGCTCCAAGAAAAGCTTAGTGAGATTCGCCTTCACGCCGTCTCCAGTATCCACACGGCGAGGAAGAAGTGGAGCAGACTGGCGGTGGAGGAGTTGTTGAGACTCGCTGGTTGACGATCCTTCGAGCAATGCGAAAGCTGAATGGTTAAACGGCTATTCGGATTATGCCGTGCATAAGCGTACATATTTTTCGGGGATAACTTGTGCAAGGGAAGTTGATTGGGGGCGTTCCTGGAGCTAGCGAGTTCGCGAGGTGTGCCCGCACGGTTGAAAGGAACATCGTTTGCTTATCTATGTAATTGTTGCCACATTGGCCAACGCATTGGCAGGGCAGCACGCCAGAGAAACATATAACACCGAGCCTTCGCTTTATCTAAGAAAAGCGACAATACCGCCATCATGTCGTGATTACTGACCCAACCAAGGCGCTCAGGTAACTCCTCCCAGTCCTCACGTTCAGCCTACCACAGACCAACGATCTTCGTATTGCCTCCACCACACCTGTATGATGGCAACCTACGCTGTATCCATTGCGTCCCCATAGCCCTGCGTTTGGGCTTCATCGACTCTTCTCGTGACCCACCCTCGCTGCCTTCTTCGAGCTCGGCGTCCCCAATTTGTGGCCTCATCGTCTCCGCTGTCCTCCTCGTCGGATTTATCAATGCAGTGAATACGCCATGTGTTGGGCACCGGTGCGTTGGGGGTATCGTGTGTGGTAGATTTGTCATCGTTAGAATGCCACATTGAGGCTCCGAATTTCAGAAGATAGGGTCGTAAGAGCAGATATCCGCAGATGATGGTGCCGAGCCGAAGGGTTCTGGTTGTAATCAGGCTGTTGGCCAAATCCGTGATGAGGCCCGGGAAATATTGAGAGACAACCTGGGAGCTTTCACTGGAAATGGGCGTCATTATGTCAGCCACTGCAGGCAGCACAATTTTATCAGCATGCAGCCTTCTTGTTACCTCGAGCATGGAGGCCTTGTGGGACGTACTAGTGGGCATAAGAAATCTGGATTGACGCTCCAGAATGGGTTATACAAGCGTAGTAAGCTTCTGTAATCGGGGAACGATGATATGTGCATAGCAAACCGGAGGTCCTTTGTAGAATTGTTCTGAAAAATATTGATTGATCAAATGCTCCTTCCATTTGTTCGGTTCCGTTATGTATGCTGAGGCCCAAGAAAGGCTTGGCATATATTTACTTTTGACGCGGATGGCTACCTTACTTTCTCCTCCATCCACAACCCCCAACCACAAACGACACGCGACATGGCCGAAAACGAAGATCAAGCGCTAGACGAGGTAATAATTCCTAAATACACATGTCTGACAATTGCTGAAGATTGTGCAGCGTCTCAAATCAGCCCTCTGGTTCTCGATAGGCAAGATCGTGGACGAAGAGACGCTCAAGCTGGGCGTCAACGCCACACCACAATTTATCGGAGCCTTGACGGAGATGGTCTGGGCGCAAATCGGTAGGCTACAGCTCACGCTCCAAATAGAGCCAATCTAAAACGCGTATTTACTGGTAGAGAATGTCAGCAACGATCTGGAAAGCTTCGGAAAGTATGTGGCCCATGTACTGATTCACATTGAAGAGCAAGGCTAACATATGGCTCAGGCATGCCAAACGCTTAACTGTCTCAACGGATGACGTCTTGCTGCTGACACGCCGGAATGAGGGTCTTGAATCCGTGCTCAAGGCATACTTGGACAAGCAGAAACCCGGGAAATCCAAACGCACGACGCGTTGATAAAAGGATGGGAAACCCGGATGTTCTCTGCAGAGGCTTAGGTATTGACAGAGGAACGCGAGTCTTTGTCTGCGTCTTGCGAGCGCAGCTGACAGGCTCTCAGGCATTAGACTTGAAAACATCGGGACACCGGACCACGCCTCTACAAGAAACGGACCGCTCATTATACTATGGATCCAGGCTTATTGTCTACAACCCGCGTGCTTCAACACGTAGAAGCGCTGAAGCGGTGCAATTGGCAGTCTTACTACCTGAGATGAGCGCGGAGGAGCCGCAGCGGAAACCGGTCACATACAAATACATTCAGGAACTCCTCTCAGAGCAGAACCAGGCGGAAAGAATCCACAAGCAAGCAAGAACACTCAAGGCATCGCCCCTTTTGCAATGCCTACATGGCACGTAATTCAGCCTTCTGTCAAGGTTGTCGGCGAAGTTCCCTGAGTGCTGTTCCTACATCACCGCTTTTCTTCGTTGACCACGACCAGGATCTTGACCTGCTTATCTTTATCATGCACGAGCGTCTTGAAACCATTCTCCTCAACCTCGTCCATCTGGATCTTCTTCGTGATCATTGTCTCTGGCTTCAACCGTCCTTGACCAAATCCTGTCAGCTAAATTTCTTTTCCGGCTATATCGGAGGGAAGCTTACCAGATGAGAGTGCGTCTATCACGTCTTGGAAATCTCCTTCGACATATGTCGCCACCCCCATATATCTTCGCTCTCGGAAACACAGCCAGTTCGGCGTGATAGTTGCAGTCTTCTCCCAGATCGCAATGTTGACAAGTGTGCCTCTGGCTCGGATCGCCTGCATAGCTTGGTCGAGCCCAGGTTGCACTCCTGCAGCATCGAAGGCGACATTTGCGCCCTGCCCCTCGCAGATCTCACGCACTCTGGCGACTATATCATCCTTCGACGGATCCAACACATAGTGAGCTCCGAACTGTTTTGCGAACTCCTTTCGCCTAGAAGCCATCTCCGAAACTATGATCTTCTTGGCTCCTTTGGCTATCAAACACTGAATAACGGCCAACCCGATCGGTCCTCCACCTAGGATGAGCACCGAGTCGCCTTCCTTGAAGGGGCTGATATTGATAGCATGCCATGCCACGGCGATTGGCTCTACCAGCGCTAGGACCAACAATCAGTGGCATTCTGATGTCCACAAAGCTAACTTACCAGCAATCTCCAACGACACATTATCTGGGACTTCGTACACGGCTTTTCGAGGGACCACGCAATGCTCGGAGAGTCCCCCACCCCAACCTACAGATCATCGTTGGCGCCAATTCCATGTTAATAGCAGAGGTACCTACCACTCAAACCTACAAACCCATGGCTGTCGCAGCAATTGATATACCCTGCCTTGCAGGCCCCACAGGTTCCGTCATATATGATGGGCTGGACTGTGACCCTTGCTCCAACCTTGATATCACTCACGCCATCGCCTATTTCTTCGATGGTGCCGCTGAATTCATGGCCCAAAGTCAAGGGTACCTTCTCGTTGGTAATGGGGTGGGGAGTGGTGGGCATAATGTTGGCGCCTCCAAGATATTCATGCAGATCTGGAACACACTTATGAGCCGGTCATTCCAGCGGCCTAACGGGCGTTGCGTTATACCTGTCCCACATATGCCTACATACGCTGGTTTTACCTGACAACGAGTGGTCAGCTAAGATGCTGCTGGAAAGCGGTATCATAACCACCAACCTTCACCTGGCCTTTACCACATGTAGGCACTTCCACTTCATCGATTCGAATATCCTTTTGGCCATGGAATCGAAGTGCTTTCATCATCTTGGCGATTGGTCAACATTCAATTTGCGAGTTCAGCGAAAGGTCAATGGTAGGTAGGAAGCAATATTTCTACGACAGAGAGGAAAGTCTTTTGATTCAACTATGTACAGATGTCTTCGTGCGCAAAAGGGATGCCACTGCTACGTTCGATTTGCATCACACGTTACTTCGCACATCTCTCCCGCGCTCGTCAACCCCACAGCGGGGTATTTTTATTTACCAGACTGTCTCGGAAGACTTTCCCTAAACAATTGTCTTTGCTGGAGATCTCGACCCGACATGCTCTCTGGAGCGGAGATCGAATAATTAAGACAAGAGAAGATATTCGGTTGATACTCATGGCGTGAAGCAAGAAAATGTCTGCCCCACCACAGCGGTATCTGACCTCTCAGCGATGCTCGATTCGTATTTTCGTTCTGCGGTTCGAGCCTGGAACGCGGATACATATGGCCCGCACGAGGCAGTACTTCGCATGACCTCATGCTTTTGAATATTTTACTTAGCCTCTGAAGTATGAGGTAACGGCTCCACATTTGTACCAAAAATCTGGAAAAACCTACAAAGCATCCGTTCTCGCCATTCCTTGAATCGAAACGATTTATTGCAAACAGAATCAAGGAGAATAAAACTAGAACACAGCATAGCAAAGCATATACCTCAATCTATACACTATCGTCATAATGGGTTATCCAGATACTTTCACAGGCTTCATGATCGAGGATCAGAAGAAATGGACTGAGTTCAAGAAGCAAGAAGTGAGTAGAGCCTGAGTCAATCACTGCTATGATCATTGCGTCTGACCACTCCCGCAGTTCAAGCCAAAGAAGTTCGAAGACCGTGACATCGACATTAAGATCGATGCTTGCGGAGTTTGCGGCTCTGACGTTCACACCATCACAGGTGGTTGGGGAGATTGCCCTCTGCCAATCTGCGTTGGCCACGAGATCATTGGCAAGGCAATCAAGGTTGGCAGCAAGGTGACCACCGTCAAGGTCGGAGACCGTGTTGGCGTCGGTGCTCAGATACGTGCCTGTCTGGAGTGCAAGCTCTGCAAGGCAGACCAGGAGAACTACTGCCCCAATAAAGTTGGTGAGTGCTTTCCAGAGGCCACTAGCTGACCATGTATGCTAAATACGTGCTAGACACCTACGGTGCACCTTACGAGGATGGGACCATCGCACAGGGAGGCTACTCCAGCCATGTCCGAGCCCATGAATACTTCACCTTCAAGATTCCTGACAACATTGAGACAAAAGATGCTGGACCAATGATGTGTGCTGGCCTCACAGTATGGAGTCCTCTGGTCCGTGCCAACGTCGGCCCAGGAAAGAAGGTCGCAATTCTCGGAGTGTAAGTCTTCAAAACACTACTTCACCAGACCAGACCGACTAACATGATTTACAGTGGCGGTCTCGGTCACTTTGGTATCCTCTGGGCCAAGGCACTTGGCGCCGAAGTCTACGCCCTCTCCCACTCCCCCAACAAAGAACAAGATGCCAAGAAGATGGGTGCAAAGGAATTCATCGTCACCTCCAAGAAAGACTGGGCCAAAGACTGGGCATTCGAATTCGACTTCATCCTCAACACCGCCGATATGACCCACACCTTCAACATCCAAGAGTACATGTCCACCCTCAACGTTAATGGCGAGTTCCACAATGTCGGTCTGCCCGATGAGCCCCTACCTACGATGATGGCTCAGGACTTCGCGCCAAATGGAGCCAAGATGGGAGGAAGTCACATTGGTAACCGCCCAGAGATGCTTGCTATGTTGAAGCTGGCTAGTGACAAGAACATTAAGCCATACATTGAGACTATCGATATTTCTGAGAAGGGGTGCGCAGAAGCTGTGCAGAGGGTCAAGAAGAATGATGTGAGGTACAGATTCTCGCTCGTTGGCTATGACAAGGTCTTCGGCAGCAGGGAGTAGGCGAGTAAGGTCTACTTTTCTCCTGAGCGTCTTGTTTTCGGAACTTGTTATGGCTAGCAATACCAGCGACATAGAGCTATAGATGGGCAGGCTTATAAATGCTCCTGTCCAACTTTCTTTGCCAATTTTCAGCCCGTGTTTACACTGTGCAGCGGCGTACCCGATGCTTCACTACTTGCCAGCTACCTAGTAAGGAGCCTTTCTCTACTCACTGCTCCGCTACAAGTGTCTCCGCAGCACCAATTCCTTCTTCCGCGAATTTGTCTAAAGCTAAGGAGTGAGCGACGTCCAACGTTACTCTGACCTCTCAAAAGTATGTCTCCCTCCCGATCGCTGTCTAGTAACATATACATGACGTGCATGCATATGAAGCTATGAGCGGTGTCGAGGTCGAGGATTTGAGCTGCCTTCCAACGGTTTTCGATTTGCGGATTCCGTGGTCTGCTCGGATCTGACTGCGTGTTTGCTGGGCTGTTCGCTGTCTTTAGATTCTTTGGTATTCTTCTTGAATACTGTTATGGTCACGACTTTGTCCTTCGGGGTCATCGTCGTTGCCTTTGAGGATTTCTACGTAGCTGGGTTTGGAATGCTACGAGATCCTCCATTCATATTCTGCCCTATCTGAAATCATCTGAATACATGGTGAGACCTCGAATCTGTTCCAATGTTCCGAAAGAAACGCAACGTAATCGTGCTTCGCACATGCAATGCATCTCGTGGCTTGGGAACAACGGTCTTTGGGACGCGGTTAACAGCCTGAGTGGCTGTCTCTACATCTCGTACGATAAGCTTGTCCCGGGCTCCACGATCAAAAGGCTTACAGGAATGGGCATGTTATCTTAAGCCGGCAGGTGGCCTCGATCTTATTATGATCTGATCTTGGACCACGAACATATCTAGAGATTCATCGCGAGGAAGAGAACCCTCGTGGGCGATATGATTATCGTACGAAAGCTGAGGATGATACTAGCTGTCAGTACTTCCGATATCCCTTTGCTGACTTGTTTACATAGACTTCTTGGGCTCTCTTACTTATTATCGAAATCCTTCCCAGGAAGTTACCTTGATCATGGATCGGTCAAAACTTTCCTCCGGGCCTTCTAGGCTATAGAAATACGTCGAGAGAGTTCAGGAGAGCGAGGACGATCCTATATCCGCTGAGGGAGCTGGCGACAGTGATGCTATTGTCAATGCCGAGGAGCCAGCTGAAGAAAATGTCCACCTCAGGAGAACGGCTGGTTCCATCGGCACAGCCCCTGCACCAAGAAATCGGCATACAAGGCCAACAAAAAGCGAGGAATCAGAAAACAGCTTAGTGTGACCACCGGCGAAGTTGGAGCAGCACAGACGCCACAGGAGAATAGCGAAGTCAAGACTCTGGGCTCCAACTCCATCATTATTTCCATGTGGGGTTGGAGGTCTCATGAAGAAAGGGCGACTAGAGTTTAGGAGAACGCAGACCGATGTTTGAACCTTGAGAACAGATCAGGAGAGGATCGAGCATTATACGCCTACCTAGCACTTCTCTTCGATCTTGAATACCATCTCGGCGAAGGCGCATTACGCGTGCCTCAGGCTGTACAGATGTCTTAAAGGGATTTGACATCAAGTCAACCGCCAGTTCGTTGCGCAAGGTTTAGTAGGAAAGTCGTAAGACATTCCGCAGACATGTAAATGAGAAAGTTGTTTACGTTATGGAGGATCTACAGATGTCATGGAAACGAGAAATGGAAGAGTTTTGGAGGAAGAAAATGGATCCAAACCCAGTGGAAGAGGCTTGGAAGAGGCAGTGTGAGATTCTGCGGTCTCCACCAAAGAAGCACAATAAGACCAAAACCGGAAGGTTCGAAAAGATAGAGATGATTGAGAATGAGAAGCTGAGATCCACATATAGCAGACCGAATGAGACGCCAACACCAGTGCTTACCAAACTTTTCTCCGAAAGGCTATCTAATCTCGTTAGTATTCGGCGGGCAATCGACTCGACTATGAAATTAGAAGAGGAGGCGTTGACATACAGAATGGATGTTGTTGTTCTGGAAGGTCTATGGAGTTGAGACTCTTTGACCCCCTTGCCAAGAAGCCCAAATCCAACGGGAAGCCCCAGACGGGAGATGCTTGGTGCACTGGAGAGGCTGCTCGGTATGACGTTAATGAAAAGGCCCTTTCAAAGGATTCCAATCTTCTTACCGATACGACCAAACCAATACCAGATGTGGCTTCTATACTCGCTGAGACTTTACCCAAGCTTAAGAAAGAAACCCCAGATCGGAGTTCAGTCAGTGTGCCAATGGACGTGGTTAACAAGGAGCCAGCGCTTCAGCGATTACTTCTTTCCTCTGTTCCCGTGGGAAATAAACCTACTTGGTAAAGGTGCGACTTGGTCAACCAAAGACCATATCGAGAACGGGAACGGTCACAAACGCCCCATAAATCTGCCCGCCAAGGTCGATATTGCCCCCAATGCGCGGTTATTGATACTAATATATCGCGGATTCATCCTCTCCGCGGTCCGAGAAGAAAGAGCATCAGGACAGAGGGGGGAATTGCACAATGTCCTAATGCTCTTCGACCGTCACAAAATCTCCAAGATCT
>JAABUP010011177.1_pt1 | contig 10304 bp, 7 predicted proteins | sample 5559201 | NCBI WGS metagenome assembly JAABUP01 (sample SAMN10711887, study PRJNA513373) | rock metagenome | isolation source: Antarctica rocks | place: Antarctica | reverse complement strand
TCAGAATCCCTTCTGGCCCGACTACCTTCGAGCCACAGCAAAAGGTGACAACGCCCAACCGTTATGCGGTAATACAGAGGGATGGGGACCCATAAGTCCCTTTCGTTACGACTTCACGCCATGCTTTCTCGACGTTTGGATTACTACGGTAGCTGTCTACGGCATTCTTTTTGGTTTAGGCGCAGCCTGGTGGCTATGGGAAAAAAAGGACCCATCGCCTGTCAGCAAGAATTGGCACTTTTATACGAAACTCTCCGTCATCGTGGCCTTGCTCGCTGCTACGGCACTTCAAGCATGTCTCCAGATCGTCGCGTTTCCTGGCATCTGGTTTGGTGACTTTCGTTTCTGGACTTCCGTCCTGACATTCGCTTCATTGACTATCATTGGCAGTGTCCAATACCTCGAACACTGGCGAAGCCGCCAGCCGAACGGTGTTGTGCTCTTTTACTGGTTGTTCCTCCTCATAGCCTTCGGTGTCAAACTACGGTCCCTCATATCCCAGCAAGCCTTCCGCGTCCGACTCCCGTACTTCTTCACTTTTTGTGTCAGCTTCGGACTTGCCGCATCGGAATTCGCGCTGGAGTATTTGGTACCCAAAAAGCAGTCAGCATACGATTCTCTAGGCGACGAGGATGAATGTCCAATCGAATACGCCGATGTTTTCAGTATCTTGACCTTCAGCTGGATGACACCAATGATGAAGTATGGGTACCGGGAATTTCTGACGCAAGGCGACCTCTGGAACTTGAGGAAGCGGGATACTACGGAAGTCACAGGGAAAACGCTGGAGAAGGCCTGGAGAGATGAGCTCGAGAAAAAGCGGCCCTCCTTATGGATGGCTTTATTCCGGGGGTTTGGTGGCCCCTATTTTCGGGCTACCGTGATCAAGACCTTCAGCGACGCGTTGTCATTCGTGCAACCGCAACTGCTACGATTGTTGATTGCCTTCGTCGATTCCTACCGCAATGGGAGCCCTCATCCTCAACCTGTGATCCGAGGGGCTGCTATATCACTTGCGATGTTCGCAGTATCAGTCTCCCAAACAGCACTACTTCACCAATATTTCCAGCGTGCATTTGAGACCGGAATGAGAGTCAAGTCGTCTCTTACGTCTATGATATATTCCAAGTCTATGAAGCTATCTAATGAAGGTCGAGCGTCGAAATCTACTGGCGATATTGTTAATTACATGGCTGTGGACACCCAGCGCCTGCAAGACCTCACCCAGTACGGTCAAATGCTATGGTCTGCACCATTTCAGATCGTGTTGTGCATGGCGTCATTATATCAGTTGGTTGGGCTCAGTATGTTGGCAGGTGTTGGTGCTATGATCCTCATGGTCCCTGTCAACGGACTGGTTGCTAGAATAATGAAAAACCTACAGAAAAAGCAGATGAAGAATAAGGATGCTAGGACACGATTAGTGACTGAGATACTAAACAACATGAAAAGCATCAAGCTCTTCGCTTGGTCGACGGCCTTCATGAACAAATTAAATTTTGTCCGGAATGAACAGGAGCTCAAAACCCTGCGCAAGATTGGCGCGTCCCAAGCTTTTGCAAATTTCACTTGGTCAACTACTCCTTTTCTGGTCTCATGTTCAACGTTCACAGTATTTGTCCTTACCAGGGATGAACCCCTGACCACTGAAATTGTTTTCCCAGCTCTGACGTTGTTCAACTTACTTGGGTTTCCATTAGCTATTCTTCCCATGGTGATAACGTCCATCATCGAGGCAACAGTGGCAGTAGGACGTCTCACGAGCTTTTTTACAGCAGAGGAGCTTCAGGATGACGCTGTTCAGACGAGAGAGCCGGCAACAAACATCGGCGAAGAGTCAGTCCGGGTCCGTGATGCCACTTTCACATGGGATCGAAACGAGAGCCGCAAGTGCTTGGAGGACATTAATTTTGTGGCTCACAAAGGGGAATTGAGCTGTGTGGTAGGGCGAGTAGGATCCGGAAAGTCTTCATTTCTCCAAGCATTACTTGGTGACATCTGGAAAATCCATGGAGAGGTCGTGGTTTACGGAGCCACCGCATACGTGGCTCAATCGCCTTGGGTGATGAATGCAAGCGTGAAAGAGAACATTGTCTTTGGTCATCGCTGGGATCCGCAGTTTTACCAACGGACAATACATGCTTGTGCGTTCGTAGATGATTTGAAAACACTTCCTGATGGAGATCAGACGGAGGTGGGAGAGCGTGGTATATCCCTCTCCGGTGGCCAAAAGGCCCGTTTGGCATTGGCAAGAGCCGTGTATGCTCGTGCCGACGTCTACCTTTTCGACGATTGTCTCTCGGCGGTTGACCAGCATGTTGGAAGGCACTTGATCAATAATGTCTTTGGGTCGAAAGGTCTGCTTGCTGGCAAAACTAGAATACTGGCAACGAACTCAATTCCTGTACTGCAGGAGGCCGACTTCATCGCATTGATTCGTGATGGGAAGATCCTAGAGCAAGGCACGTATCGGCAGCTCATCGCAATGAAAGGTGAGGTCGCCAACCTTATCAAGACCGTCAACAACGAAGATGAGGAGCAAGAGACGCCTTCTCCGAGCGTTGAAGACAGCAAAGATTCTTCCAGTCCAGAGAGTGAGGAATCTCGGACAGTGTTCGGCACAGGGACTGGCAACTCGTTAGAAGAAACTACGGACGAGAAGGACGAAGCACAAGAAGGCATCACACAGCTAGCACCCATTCGAGTGAGCGGTGGCACCGGGAGAAGAGCGAGCAACAACACACTAAGGCGCGCAAGCGCAGCATCGTTCAAAGGCCCCAGGGGAAAATTGACCGATGAGGAGGGCGAGCCAATGAAGTCCAAACAAAGCAAAGAATTTTCGGAACAGGGCAAAGTTAAATGGGATGTCTACCTAGAATACGCCAAGACGAGTAACCTGGTCGCTGTCGGCGTATACATGGTGATGCTGTTTTGTGCCCAGACAGCCCAAATCGGAGGCAGTCTCTGGTTAAAGCAGTGGTCTGAAGTCAACCAGAGGTACGGCGGTAATCCTCAGGTTGGTAAATACATCGGCATCTACTTCGCATTCGGAATAGGCGGTGCCGGTCTCGTAGTGATTCAAACCCTCATCCTCTGGATTTTCTGTTCTATCGAAGCTTCGCGGAAGCTTCACGAGAGGATGGCTTATGCCATATTCAGATCGCCGATGAGCTTTTTTGAGACTACACCATCCGGGCGAATCCTCAATCGGTTTTCTAGCGACATCTATCGAGTCGATGAAGTGCTTGCAAGAACATTCAACATGCTATTCGTCAACAGTGCTAGAGCGTTCTACACGCTGATACTAGTTGTCGTATCTACTCCTGTCTTTGTCGCATTAATCATTCCTCTTGGAGCGCTCTACTTTTATATTCAACGGTATTACCTACGGACTTCGAGAGAGCTAAAACGGCTCGATAGCATCAGCCGGAGTCCCATCTATGCACACTTTCAAGAATCGCTTGGCGGCATAGTCACCATCCGAGCTTACGGTCAGCAGGAACGATTTGCGTTGGAGAACGAATGGCGAGTAGATGCGAACCTTCGTGCATATTTCCCCTCCATCAACGCAAATAGATGGTTGGCGGTCCGACTCGAGTTCATAGGCTCAGTAATCATCCTAGCAGCTGCATCATTTGCCATTATCTCTGTTGCTACCGGGAGCGGTCTGTCGGCAGGTATGGTAGGACTAGCCATGTCATATGCCCTACAAATCACTACAAGTCTAAATTGGATCGTACGGCAAAGTGTAGAGGTAGAGACCAATATCGTCTCCGTAGAGCGTGTCCTGGAATACGCCAGGCTTCCGAGCGAGGCGCCGGATAGGATCTCCAAGCACAGACCGAAGATTAGCTGGCCAGCTCGTGGAGCAGTGGACTTGAACCACTACTCCGCGCGTTATCGACCGGGCCTAGACTTAGTTCTCAAAGATATCGACGTGCACATCAAATCGCACGAGAAGATTGGTGTTGTCGGAAGGACAGGAGCAGGGAAGTCCTCTCTCACCTTGGCCCTGTTCAGGATCATCGAGCCAGACACGGGGAACATCTCCATCGACGACCTAAACACATCGACGATTGGGTTGCTTGATCTGCGGGGTCGACTCGCCATCATTCCCCAAGATGCAGCACTATTCGAGGGTACCGTGCGAGACAACCTCGACCCCGGCCATGTTCATGATGATACAGAATTGTGGAGCGTCCTAGGTGAGTCTGCTACAATGTGCGCTTGACATGGCGGGACGCCCTGCTGACGGGGCCAAGATCATGCGCGGCTGAAAGAGCACGTCTCCAGCATGTCGGGCGGACTGGAGGCGGCAGTTCACGAAGGAGGTACGTCGCGGGCCAGCTTCAATGGGCTACGATCTGATAGATCTTCCAACCAGCTTTTCCTAATGAGTCGCAGGCTCGAATCTCAGTGCAGGCCAACGACAACTTGTGAGCTTGGCAAGAGCGTTGCTGACTCCGACGAATATTTTAGGTAACGTTCTCCTCGCAAGAGAAAGCACGGCAAGCAGCAGGATCGCTAACAGCTTAAATGACAGTGCTGGATGAGGCCACGGCCGCCGTGGATGTGGAGACTGACGCCATGCTCCAGACGACGCTGAGGAGCAAGATGTTCTCGGAACGGACCATCGTCACGATCGCGCACCGCATCAACACCATCCTCGACTCGGATCGGATCTTGGTCCTTGACCGGGGCGAGGTTGCCGAGTTTGACACACCGGCTGCGCTGGTGCAGAAGCGCGGTCTGTTCTACGAGCTAGTGAAAGAAGCAGGTTTGCTGGAAAGCGTGGAACAACAATAACCATCGCCGTACGCCCGAGCACTTTCCTTCGAATGCACGGCCAGCGAAGGCGTTGAGGCTGCAGGTGACATGGCCCCACCAAGCACATGCACCCTCTCGAGGTGTATGTACGAGTACACCTTCGACCCACCTCGCAGGGCATCTGGTCCGAGTACCTTACAGGTAAGGGAGGTTGGGGAAGCGTGGGCGTCAGTAGATAGATCTAGGAGACGGAGAGCTTCCCCCGTTGTGATCCTGCCCCGCTGTCAGGTAGGAGTTCATCAGGTATATTGCATTGCCTTTGCCCCGCGGGGCGGAGGGAAGGGATGGTATTGTAGGAGACGGGGGAAGCAGCGAGATGGCTGGACGCTTCGGATTAGACCTTGATAGTGGAGGAAACTAAGATGCTAGTGGCACCGCTGCCCTGCACCGAGCCCGAAGCGGACATTGAATGTACGTTCGTGGGCACTCGACCTCCTTTCCTCGACAGACTCCGATCTTTCGCGCGTATGCGCACACTTCCATTGCTAGGTACTTCACCTCTGTCCCTCAACGCATCGAGCCTAACCGCTTTCGTCAGGCGGGTCTGGATTGATCTGGTCCTCGCATAAGTATCCCTCCAGTACAGCGCTAGTGGAACATCATGACTCGGGCGACGAGGAGGTCGCTTCAGCTCGTGACGGCAACGGCCACGTCCAAGAGGCCTGCTGGACCAGCGTCCGACTACTTACTCTCCACGTCCCCCTTTCGGCGCCATCCCCTCTGCTTCTCCGCCGTGCATGGAAGAGGACCGAGTGGACCAGGATGTCATCCGAGATTGGCCCACAATTCCATCGCCCACCGGCCCTTTAACTTCACCCAGTGTCTTAGATGGCGATCGAGAAATGCCCATCTGCCCATCTGCCCATCTGCCCATCTGCCCATCTCCACAGCTCCCCCTCCACCAGCACCCCCATCTCGATGCTCACTGGCTCGTGGCCGGATGACCGAGTGAGGGTGTGGTGGAGTTGATCCACGCCTGCAGTCGCCAGCGCAACCGCTGCGGTACTCTGTGCTCGTGAACATGGTAGATGAGATGAGCTTGTCCGGCGCGGATGCAAGTATGCGGTTCCCCCTTCTTAGTTGCCGAGGGCAGCCTGTCTCAGACACGGGCAAGATGGGGTGCAGATTCAAATCGAGATGAGATCCAGATGGTGGCTGCATTGGGGCCACTACCTATATCAGATTCCGTCGTCGCCAACGTGTGCCCGAATCCGATGCAATCGGACTTTGTGTTTGCTGCCCAACATGTCTGTCTTCCATCCGCGGCCGGTGAGCTTTTTAGTATTCCCATAAGACCACTGGGGCTACACCCCAGGAGCTCCCCCTCGCCGCTGTCACCTCTTCTGCCCTACCCAATCACTCGGTCCTTGCACATGGTCAGTCAGCCAATTTCCCATAACCAGTCACCATCTCTTTCCGTCCGCAGATTCGAAGCTGAGCTTGAGACGACATTATTGTTGTTGAGAAAAGACCCCTCTCTCTCTCTCTCTTTCTCTTCTCGTCCTCCTTTCTCCGAGTTTCTTCATTTGACTACCTTCCCTCGCTGCCCGTTGCACCATCACAAGGGGATCCACGTCTCTCAGTCTCCCTCGCCTCGTATCGAGATCTGCATTCGCCTACTGACAGGTGCAGAATGGCTTTTCTCCGTCAAGGAATCTCTTTGCCGCATATCTGCGACAGCCACTGGCCCACATGAAAGTTCTCACTTCACGGCTTTCAGATCACACCGCAGCCCGGCAGCTTGCAGGCACCGGCCTCCCGACCCTGGGTCATCTACTCTTCACATCATGGTTCAAAGATTTCTCCCAAAAGAGAGAGAAGTCAAAGGCTCTACCGGAACCCTCAAGCCTGATTCCGATGGAGGTTCACGTATTCCATCCCATATTTTCCAGCCGTGTCATTGTCGAGACCAAACCGTACGTGTGATCTTCGGTCGAGTCCACAATGCATGATGTTAATATTGCGTCTCAAAGGCCATCTCACTGGCGGTACCATGTCGATACGATGTCCTTTTATTGAATCGCAGTGGCGGCGGAACCAGGGTCTTCACTGTGAACGAGACGCAAAGACCACCCCAGGAGGTGGATCTTCATGACTGGCTCGAACAGGTGCAAGGTTCGTATTCCAATCCAACCAACGTAGTATGAAAAGCAACTTAAGATGTGTGCAAGCTAAACATGCTCTTAATCCAGGCCAGACCACACGTGTACGAAGCGGTCCCCGAGGGGGTCCTCATAGCCTTTACAAAGCAAATGGATCCCGGCAAAGGAAGAGATCGATCCCTCATCGGTCTGCTTGCCCGCCTACTAAGCGGCAGAAACCCTATGAACATGCTTCTAGCGCTGCGCAGACGGATGGTGAGGACGGTAGTGTCTCTGGCGCTGAGGGAGAGTCTGATGGGAGTTTGGAGGATGAAAGGGCGACCGTCCAGGAAGCTATTTCAGTCTCTAGACTGTGGGTGGATTATTACCGTCCTGCTCTCAAAATACTCGGACAATTGGCATGCAAGGACATTGCGAAGGCGTGGATCAAGTCATGCTGTGAAAAGAAGCAAACAACGAACCCATACAACGGTGGAGACACCAAAGACCTCTCCATGCAGCTGCATGGGTACGAGGGCGCTCTGACAGCCCCGGTCTGGTGGCCTCGACAGGGAGGCTGGGAACATGGTGAGGGTTGCCGACACAAGGAGCCGGATCATATTTTGAAGCCAGGTTTGTGAAGTTTGCGGAGTTATGGATAACTGCTGATCCTTCCTTCCAGAACGCCTATATCTCATGAGACACTTGCTGTGTTCCGGTCTCCCCGACTTTCCTGTCGACAAGCTACGATCAGCTACGCTCCAGATAAAGCGCGATAATCCCAAACATTTCCCCCCCGGGTCCGTACGAATACTTAAGGATATATACGATACTAGAGCCACGGAGATCCGGTATGAGAACGGCGAGATTGGTAAACTCAATTCTCATTCCCGTATTTGTGTGACCTCACTGATTTGACCGCAGACGGCGACTCCTGGACATATGTCACAATGCCCAAGCCGCCGGTCAAGGCCCAGAAAGCCTCGAAGCGAGCCACCTCACCTCTTATAAAGAGGGAGCGATCACCGCAGGGTCCATCCAAGCGGACCACGACCCGAGTACCGGTCGCGGACATGGGGACCGGGGCACATTCTGAGGGCGAACAATGCATCGCTGCGCAGATGAAATCAGAATCTCCACGAGAAACGAAGGCAAACAGTGACGGGAGTACTCCTGCCTCCGCAACTTCAAGCGCCACACAGGGTGGTGTTAGCCTCAAGACCGTCCCAAAAGGAATTCGGTCATCTCAACCAGATCTGCCGATGGCAGCAGTTGCACCGAACATGCCTATCCGACAGCGGTCGCATCGAAGGCCTGGCAATGCGCGCCGATACTTCCAGCAAGACGCTCCTTGCCGAGCAACGCTCGATTGTATGGGTGGCCTTCCACTCGAATCTCCACCCGAATATTTCCCACAAGCAACTACAAAGCAAGCGCCAAATGTGCTCGAAAGAGACAAGATGTCCAAATCTCTAGGGAGCTCTCAATCAAGCCATGGAGACACAGCTTCGTGTGAATCACGTCTGACTTCCATCGCGAGTCGTGACTCTAGAGAGAACCGTGATTTCAAGCAAGCTAGAGCTGCTCAACAATCTCGCCCTCTGCACAACCCCTTCACCTCGACCAATCCAGTCAACAATTATCGCCAGACTGTAGCTCCTCTGCCAACGGACTTTTCCGGTTCCTCTTCAGGCTTGGCGGGACTTTCTTCTGACGATTCGTGGCAAACCAGTAGCGACTTGTGGACCGCCCAACCATACGAGTGGAATGGCCCAGCATGGCTTGATTACACTGATTCTGGAAATACCTTCCCTGCTTACTCTTCAGACGCTACCACTTCCTTTGGTAGCAACTTCGCTGAAAACCCTGCCGAGAACGGGCATCAGATGTTTCCGTGGAGTGAGCCTCTACACGCTTATCAGTCGCAGGACCGGCAAGGTGTGGAAGCAGAACTTCAACAGCAGAATCTGTCATACCTTCCACTGGGCTTGAACACCCTTTCCATGGAATCTGGGCATTCAGACGACTCTGCTATGCTCCAATCTGGTTCTTTGATGGGAACTGAGAGCAAATACTTTCCCCCGACGTAAAATCATCATGAATTTTAATGCTAGGAGGGCAAGTATCCCTACTGATGTCATGTCTTGCCCTATTTCACGGACAAGGCAGGTTCACGTTCAGCGTTGCCGCGATTGGACTTCATCCAACCCGACCCATGTTTGGCTACCACTTTCCAGTCATTTTGGGGATTTCTCCTGCTTCCCCGCCTTTCGAATCATCTTCGCCTGACGTTTGTGTCGACGACTGTGGAGATATTGCAGTGTTTAATTCTACGCGGGTATGAGCGCAAGCATCTACGGGTGGAAATCTACATTTCATGTTTGAGGAACGTCAGACCAGATCTTTCGCTTGCTTTATTTTTCAAGTCGAAAGGGTACAGGAAAAGTGAGAGTTTTGCAACGACCATGGTGCACGGGTCATTCTGTCAAATATGAAATCATATCAACAGTACTAGGTAGTGGCAGGAGTAATAATGTTTAGCTTCATGCCTTCTCACCTCCCAAATCTTCTCTTCCCTCATATCAGATAGCACCGTGGGGGTAAGTCCGTATCATGACAGAAAGGACCAACGACAAGGCGTTCATTCTGCATATGCCGTTGTAGGCCGCATTCATGCAGCCGTCAGTTCTGGGAAACCAATCCCGTCTATTGGATTCACCGAGTATAGAAGGTGCGGTATCTGCGGTATGGGAAATCTTCGTAGACTACGGTGCGATAGTATGCTGACTGCAGGCAAAGCTTAATGTAAACGGACTTCAGCTTTGCGCGACCGAACGCGGAAGAATTGTCTGTGACAATGGACCCCAGCCATCAGATGGGAACGTAGCCGTCTGAGACGCAACGGTGATTCGGAATTGCAGGTAGTTGACTCGGAAGTGTACTCGAGGTCCGGCCAACAGCATTCGCTTGCGGGTGACATGGTGGTCTCAGCAAGGCCCACTTGACAGAGTCCAGAGCAGCCGCACCTCGCCTAAGGACCCGGAGACCTCGCTCTTGATCGGATGGACTGAAGGCTCTTCGACGCCACCAGGGATGCGCTGGCAGCGGATGGACTCGATCTGGCCACACTGATGGCATGCAGCGCCCCCATGCAAGGATAACCGTCGACTAGGATATCTGGTGCGCTGGCGGAGGTTGACCATGCAGCATCCTTGTAAGCAAACCTGGAACTTACTTTAATGTTGCGAGACATGCAACGTGCCGGCCCACCTCGCGGGCCAGGGCTCGCCAATCGAGGCCAAGGATTTCCATCGCAGAAGGTGCGGCAAAGGTGACGGAATCCTGCCCCGACATCAGCCCCTTTCGAGCGTCGGGTGAGCGCCGCTTTACTCTCGC
>JAABUP010011176.1_pt1 | contig 10306 bp, 10 predicted proteins | sample 5559201 | NCBI WGS metagenome assembly JAABUP01 (sample SAMN10711887, study PRJNA513373) | rock metagenome | isolation source: Antarctica rocks | place: Antarctica | reverse complement strand
CTCCATCCCTCATGCACTCAATCCCTCATGCACTCAATTGCTCATGCACTCAATCCCTCATGCACTCAATCCCTCATGCACTCAATCCCTCATGCTCTCCATCCCTCATGCACTCCATCCCTCATGCACTCAATCCCTCATGCACTCAATTGCTCATGCACTCAATGCCTCATGCACTCAATCCCTCATGCACTCAATCCCTCATGCACTCAATCCCTCATGCACTCAATCCCTCATGCGCTCAATCCCTCATGCGCTCCATCCCTCATGCACTCAATCCCTCATGCACTCAATTGCTCATGCACTCAATTGCTCATGCACTCAATCCCTCATGCACTCAATTGCTCATGCACTCAATCCCTCATGCACTCAATCCCTCATGCGCTCCATCCCTCATGCACTGAATCCCTCATGCACTCAATTGCTCATGCACTCAATCCCTCATGCACTCAATCCCTCATGCGCTCCATCCCTCATCAATCAGTCTCTGATGCACTCTGTCAGTCACCCACTCACTTACTGAGCATTCTATGTTGCTTTGCCTTTTTGTGCTGACTAACTCTCTTGCGGAGTCCTTGACTCATTCATACACAAAGCACCAGTCAATCTTGCGGGGCAGCATGTGGAAGCTGCATTCATGACCTCATACAGGCGATAAACTAATAATAACAATAATAATAACAATAACAACAATAATAATAGTAACAATGATAATAATAATAGTCCTAATCATAATAGTAATAATTTACTATCTGCAGGCAATCAAAAATCCATTCATCTGGGTGCCGGAAACCATTGGTGGTGCCTTGTCCACAACAGGACTTGTGCTCATGCTGATCTTCCCTAGGTGATTCCCAGCATTCCCTTGTCTTTTACCACTCAAGAATTATAAGCTTGCATTGCATCCCACAAGTGACACTCTGTATCTAAACTAGATCTTGTCATCATGTATGCAACATCAGACAAAGCAGCACAGCTGGATGTAGCACTCACAGCAAGTGCCATGGCATTTGCTCAGCATTCACTCCTGTCATCTGTATGCATGCAAGGGACTGTTACACCTTGCATCATAACCCTGCCCACCAACAGGATAGATGTGGAATTGCTTGTAGACAATTGCATCACCAAATTGCTAAAAGACAAGTATACTTGTATGATTGTTGGCCCAAAGCAAGATGCCTTGGCTTTTTGCTGAGCCTGGAATTAGGCGCTTGCGCTCTGCTTGCATGGCTTGGGCATCGCTCGCTTGCCAATTGTCAGCTTGCATCATGATCATGGTCCTTGCAGACTGCTTGCAAATCTGCAAGCACACACAGTGCTCTGAGACAGTCAGCGAATTCCAGTGGGGACCCCGTATAGCTGGGGACCCCGTATAGCTGGGGACCCCGTATAGCTTTGATGCAAACAAGAATTGGCCAACACACTTGACATTGCTGAGTCCTGCACCTTTGCAGAGTTGATGCGCATACTGTAGCAGGTTTCCTGTTCTGGGCAGCCCGGTATCATACTGGGCTTCTCATTAAATTGACGCCAAAAGGCGTAGTCATTTCTTTTTCTTTTCTAGCAGGTTTCCAGTCTCCTTGATGTGTTCAGGCGTGAGGTCCTCCGTGAAAGGGAGCGCTTGAGACAAGAAAGCTTAGCCCAATCTGCTAACAACTTGGAGACACCAGCAGCTGATGATACTTCACAAGCAGCATCTACAGACATTCAGTTGGCGACTGACATGCACCGAGCCTATTTATCCAGGCCTTAAAGACTTGACCAGACCCTAAAAATTGTTACCAATAATCATGAGGTCAGTCAATGCCTATGGCTACACAGATTGCTGCAGGCATGTTGTTGTTGTGTTTGTATACATAGTACTGCTGCCCAGGTGCAGCCCAGGATGTAATGAAACATGTGAGAGACGCTTTTCATGCTAGTTCGTGCTTTGTAAATGAACAGTTCTGTGCAATGATAGCACACATTTGCAGTCACAGCAGTCCTGAGCATACAGTCAACTTGTTGAGTGTGTGACTACTTATAAGCATGCTTGCGGCTTGCAGGTGTAAGAACAGAATGCCCTGATGGGTGTTGCGACCCATGATCACAGCATGTACTTGAAGGATGGCGTCGGTGCAATGCGGCCTCGACTGCATCAGCAATGCCTATTTATCAACAGAAGGAACAGTCGTAATGCCCACAAGCCTGGGTTGCTTGACGGTGCGCAAAACGAATCAGAATGCCATGCGGGCTATTGGAGGCAAACTTTGCAGTAAAGCTCTCACCAGATTTGTGCAGAAATACCATGGCTAGACTCAGACAAGACATTCACCAAAGGGCAGGGCACGAGCACGGTAAATGTTCAGAAACCTGATGAACTTTGCAGCATTGGATCAGCAAGCTTGGAGTGTGCAATGCCAATGCAACTCACTAAGAACCAGCAGACGCGCAAGCAGGGTAGATCAGAGGACCTGTGCACATGTAGTATGAAGTGGTATGCATAACATTACGGGGCATTTGCATGTTGCAAGCCTTGAAACCTGCGTGTGCTGAATTATTTAAGGTAGGCATGGGGCATGCATAGACATGTTTTGGAGCTGCCGTGTGCATGCTATTGACTCACAAAGATTGGACTAGCTGAATGACAGTGTCATTTTGTCGTCGACTTGGCAAAACAGAGCTCATCAGGCGGCAAGGGCCTTCAAGTTACTTGAATCAAGTGTGGCCTGCGCTGGCTGACATTGGCATGAAACCTGACGGGCACACCTCAGTCATTGCATCAGCTGAATGTGTATGCGTGACATGGGACAAAGCACCAGCCACAGGAATGCTTGCATCAGGCACTGACACTTTATTTTACAGTCTTGCTGCTGCAAATGTGAATTGCAAATGAGTCTCTGGCAAGTTTCCTTCTAGCGCACGTGCACTGAATCCTTCCTACTCATGACTAGAAACCTGGACATGTCTTGACTTGAATTTATTTTATTGAACTTTGATTGTGCCATTGACTGCTTAGTAAGTGTTGGTGCATGCATTGAAGGTTGCCAAGACATCCCCAATATAGCTGACCTCGTTGTTGAGGACAGTCCCTACATTGGGCAGGTTCACAGCAGTGACAAGCTGACCTAGCAGGGTGCCTACTTGACCAAAGTCAAACACCTTTGGCAAGCTTGCCACTATGATACCCATTGAGGCAAAATCAAAGTTGCTCAGTACATTCTCCAAGGCTAAACCCAGTTTCTGCAAGTCCACATTTGCAGACATGTCTTGGATTGCACTTCCAAGCACTGTAATATTGATGGCATCGCTAAGATGTTCCAGGATCTGTAATGCTGCAGCACCATCCAAGGGGTCATTCAGCCCTGCTTGTAAGACTGCCCCAACGTCTGTGAAATTGACACTACTTGCAAGCTCTTTAAGGGGGTTTCCAAGGTATGATGCATCTGCCTTCATAATCTGAGCAACAGCCTGCAAGGACTGCTTCAGATCAGCGTATTGCAAGGCTCCAGACAGATTTCCTGCCAGTTGGCCGAGCTCATTGTAGTCAACCACAGAGTAAAAGCCGTTCAATATGGGCTTGACTTGGTCCAGAGGGACTACTGAAGATGCTGTGATGTTTTCAATGAAGTTCCCAAAATAAGTCTCTGGGCAAGCTTCCCCTGGTGTAGACTCCTCTGACGCTTGGCCTGCATAACACCCACAGGTTGGCTTTGGTCAGGTCGAAAAGCTCTGTAACTAGTATCAATATTGGACCTAGATCATCAGCAGAAACCAGAGCATTGCACACCCTATTATGAACGCTGCGTGGGCTATTGTATGTCTACTTTGCACAGAAGCATGTATCCAATTCAGCATTTGGCAGGTAATCCAAAGTGGAATTTGTGGGTGTGGTGGAACAGAACTGCTGCATGCTCGTAAGCGCCACAAGTACATGTGTACCGGATCAAAGGGTTGGCTGGCTCTTGCTTGATGCAATGCCTACACATAGGACCTTCGTCACAGGCATACCAGCCTTCAGAACAGGGCTCACCTGCTACACGCATTATGTGGCTTGCTTGAAGTACGAGCAGGGACAGAAGAAAAGACCTCGGACACCGCAGACCTAGGATCATGTACATTATACCAGGTCTTGACATTTGAGATCTGCGTCAGACAAATATGTGTACGTACTTGACATACAGACAAGCTTGAGACTCCTGGGAGACACGGATCACATGGGTCCACCGGTCTGCGCATGCATGCCAGGCACAAAAGCAGACGCAATCTAGCTCTTATGCAGAAGCAGCTGCAGCTGGAAACATCATTGCACTGCAAAAGCTTGAAGACAAAGCATATCGATGGCGCAGCGCGATGCGTTCGGGTGCACCTGATTACAGTAAGTGATCAGACTGAAGCGTGTCGTGTTGGCACGACGAATTTGATTGCAGCTCTTACCTATGACAGAATGGGCAAAGGCGTTGATAAATAACACCGGCCCGAACAAGGTCCCGCCAAATTTGCGATCGAAGTCTTTGAAGCAGCACCTCAGCAACCTTGACAACCTCGGCAACTTCTTTCACGTCTCGAGATCTTCCATTTCTCATGCATGTGGCCCCACCAAGTACAGCCACCAAGTACTGCTCAGATGTTGTTAGTCATGGGCTCTGCCATGCTGGGTGGAGACGGCTACATCTGGGAGCAAGCCTGAAGGCAAAATGCTTCAAATAAGCAAGGTCTGAGTCATCAGCTGCCATGATGAAGACACTGACGACCAGCAGGCCTACAACAGATTTTTTTTAATCGTACAGTTGCCGTTAGATCTATGGATGAGAATGAGCCCAAGCAACCAAGTACTGCTCAATTGCTGTCAGTCATGGGCTGGTACAGCTGGGAACAGCTACAATTGCTTGCACTTGCAGTTTGATTCAGAAAATTCCACAGAGCTGTAATCAGGCTTTCCCGAAAACAATTTGGGTGAATCATGTTGCTATCATATAGCTTATCTGGCTGACAGGGCTTACACTGGTAGAGTGCTGATCGAGACTGCACTGGTGGAGGTGCAACAGTACAGCGCCTTCGGGACTTGCTATCATAACCTGCAAAGCCTGAATATAATGGAGCACCAACCACCTGCTAGCTCAAAGCATAAGCTTGCTGAGTGTTGTAGGCAATGCAGCAAGCATGCTGTAACAAGCAAGACACTACTATGCTGTTTGATGTACCTTGTTGAATCCAGCATTGCTGAATGTAACTGCTTTGTTTATCTCTGACACGCCACCACTGACATGGCCCAAGTGTTACAATGCGTTGCAGCTGTAGCCTTGCCAAGCAGTTGCCAACTGTGACTACTTGGAACACTGTTCGAACACTGTAATCACACTGCCACACTCCCTACATGTACAACATGATTCTCACGACTGAGCAGGTGCACCGGCGGCTCAGCCTTGCAGCAAGAACTGAGAGCTAAATTGAATGTGTCATCTCAGCACAACTACTGTTAACTTTCACTTCACAGCTGCACATTTGTTCAAGCTGCAAGTTGGCACTGTGTGAAGTCGACGTCGTTGCAACAGGCAAGAAACAAAAGCTGCAGATGTCACGATTTTCTGACCACGAGCGGTCCCAAAACCCTGTTCAAGCCGCCTGCTTTGTCCGTCCTCTCAGCATACAGCTTCCCTGCTTGAATCAGTCCCATGACCTCATCATAGCTACGCAGCTTCAGAAAGTCAAAGCGACCAAACTTCAATTCAGTATCATCGTAATAGTCTATGATAAGTGCATTGCCGTCACACTGTAGCAGGGCACTGTTACCCTTTGTTAGGAAGTCAGACAAAGACCCATCAATGCATGCTTGGCCCCTGAAGTTGCATGTAGCCTTACCATCAAGAAAGAATGGTACATGTGCCGAGGCCAAACACGCGTCTATAAGATCTTGCTTGGAGGTGTAGTCGCACACATATGCTATCTCGAACGACGGAATCTTAGTGATAACCAGCTTCAATCTGCCCTGACAGATGTCGACAGCATTTTCTGGAAGAAGACTATCCAGCCACTCTCGGACCAGGCTCCCCCAGACCCCTGCCAACCCCAAGGGCCGGTTCCAGATGTCCTTCTCCTTTGCCAGGTCATATGCCCTCTGCACTGCTTTGTCTGGGTCAACATTGCACATTGCTAGTGTGACCATCAGAGCGCCAGCTGATGCACCCACCATGTCAACTTTGCTGAGATCATAGTGCTCCTGAAGGTATTTGACGACACCTGTAAGGGCACAGTGACATTGCATGCATGACCAGAATGCAATGACATGCTGCATTCATACTACAAGCCATGCGTACATGCTCTCGTAACAGGGTCGAACAAAACCACCGACGGTCAGAGAGATTGAGAACAGAGCTGGCAATGCCGGTCAAGCTCTGGGCATGTGCATGCATTCTTGAAGCCCTGTTGATTGGGCTTTGAGCATGCACAAGGCTTGGTGTCACAGTCGGAAAGGTAGAGACCAGGCGCATGTCAGCTGTGTTTTGCAATCAAGGTGCATGCATGCCTGCAACACCATGGCATGCATGCATTGCTCCAAAGGATGCAAAATATGCGTTGACTCGTAGCCACAGACTTTGCTCCAGCATGCACAAAAGCTTGATGTCAGCCTCTGTATTTCTTTGGGATGCAGATCCTACACAAGTATGCTGCTTTCTTGTGATAGACTTTTGGGGGTGAAATACAAGGTCCTACCTAGCTGCCAGAAGAAGAAGATGCCTCCACCTCCACCACTCAAGATTGGCTTTGACACATTAGCAACTTCAGCTGCATGTATGAGGTTGCCATCTTGCAACACCACATCACCACTGAGGTGCTGACTGTCGTCTGCCTGTGCTGTTGCTCCTGCTGCTTGTGTGCAAATGCATACGTGCAAATGCCTGCTTGATCTGTTTGCTATGTGGGTCAGGGACCTAGGAGAGGTGAGAAGGCGTTTGCTGTGGCGAGGAGGGAGTCTTGCACAAGCATAGTGAATGTCTGTCACAAAGGCAGAGCTGCGCATGTTGTCTCAGGAACAAAGACAGGCAACTTCATGGCAGCACCATCAGACTTGCACACTATACATGCTGAGACTGCTGTTGCAGCTAGAAAGCGCTATTGCAGGCCTGTGCGACAACGACACATGTAGTGCCACACCACAGTGAGGATGGGGTCTGGGTTAGGCTGCGAAAGCTTCTCAGCAGGAGCAGATGTGCTGATTTGTCAAAGCAGATCACGTTTAGGATGTATAGCTGCCGTGGGACGCGCACCAGCTTCGCAAACTCAGCATGGTCTGTCAAGGATGCTGAACTAGAAGCTGCGCCTCGTTCGTGTTCAATAGAATTAAGTTGCACTGTCAAGGGAGCCTCGCAACACAACTGCGTGCGCTTGGTGCTTTTTGATCTGTAGTGGATCTGCTAGAGCGTACACGGCGTATCTATCGTGTCAGAGCATGCCCTGCGGCAGGTCATATTGACTCGATCTGGTTAGGTCGCAGCCATGCGGATCGAGGAAGTAGCCTCCACAACCAAGTCTCAGCGAGTGGCTACACACACCCATATCAAAGGTCTTGGTCTTGCTGAGAATGGAGAGGCGCTACAAGTGGCCGCCGGATTTGTGGGCCAGGTACTGTAGTGCAGATCACAGCAAAGCTTTGATACAGCAATCAGCTGCAGACCCCAAATCCTGACACTGCACGCGACGTGCAGGAGGAAGCCAGAATGGCTTGCGGCGTTGTGGTAGACATGATCAAACAAAAGAAGATGGCTGGCCGAGCGTTGCTGCTGACAGGCGCACCTGGCACTGGCAAAACAGCTCTTGCACTGGGCATTGCCCAAGAGCTCGGCACAAAGGTGCCATTCTGTCCAATGGTTGGTTCAGAAGTCTACTCATCTGAGGTCAAGAAGACAGAAGTCCTCATGGAGCACTTCAGACGAGCTATTGGTGAGCACTGCCTCTTGGAGGGAAATCCTGAAGTCATAAGCAACCTGTCATTCCCTTGTCACGTGTTCACACCCAGACCCATATTTGAGACGTCGAAAAAAACATATGCACAACAATTCTGAGACATTTTAAGCTGAAAAAAAAATGACTGCAGGGCTGCGCATAAAAGAAAATAAGGAGGTGTATGAGGGTGAGGTGACTGAGCTGACTCCAGAGGAGACAGAAAATCAGGTTGACAACTCGCAACCTGTCTGTCCAGCAGCATTGATGCTCAGCTTGCACTGAGCACATATACTGCAACTCAGGCCACAGCTCAGGCAGCAGTAACCATCCTCTTGGCTGAAAGCTGAAGCACCCACTCGTTGCCCTTACTGCATGCTCATCGTACAGCATGTTTCATCTTTTCTGAGCTTCAAATCGACTTCCAGAGGACACAGCAACTGCTGTTGGGTGTCTGCTTTGCGGTTCTGCATGCAGTGTATACAAAACATTGCAAGCAGATACAGTGCTTTGTAGGCAGGAGGGTATGGCAAAGTCATCACACATGTCATCATTGGTTTGAAGACAGTGAAGGGCACTAAGCAGCTCAAGTTGGACCCCACAATCTATGACAGCTTGCAAAAAGAGAAAGTGCTTCCAGGAGATGTGATCTACATTGAAGCAAACAGCGGTCAGTGATGTCACTCTCCTGGCATCTGCTTGGCAGAAAATTAAAACAATGTTGATGCTCAGTTTGTCTTTCAGAACAACAATGTGTGCCTTTGGCATGTCGCGCTTGCTCAAGTTCTTTGAACATCAGGCCTTGCTGTTGTGTTGATATTGGAAGCTCAGCAATCACTCTGTTGCGCATGTCGTGAACAAGTTGCAAGCGGGCATGTCACTTCATAGAAATGCTGATGAATAGTATGTTGCATGAGTTTGTGTATAAACATACCTGTACACCCAAATCTGTGTACATGGCATACATACAAGTACACAGTATGATCGTTGTGCAGGTGCTGTGAAGCGGGTGGGACGCTGTGATGCATACGCCACAGAGTTTGATCTTGAAGCAGAAGAGTATGTGCCCCTGCCCAAGGTATCTGATTTCATCTTCCTGCCTGTGCCCATGCAGCCATTTGTGCTCCGCATGTTGGTGTGAAATATGGAAGAAGCAGAGCAGTCCTGCATTGAAGGATGTGTTGGATTTGCTGGCAAAGGTGTGCCAGCAAACCCAACACACCTTTGAATGCAGGACTGCTCTGCTTCTTACATATACACATTTTAGCTGACATGTGTTGACTGGCAGCTGGCGTCATCCAGCTTGGCTTGCTGTCTCTCTCTTGGACTTTGTAGTCATAGGGTTTGGCAAATTGAACTTGTAGATTTAGTGTTCTGCAATCAAGTTGTTCAATTGTTGCCACTTGCACTGCATTGCCAAGTGTTGCAGCATAACATTCGGTGACATGTCACACACTCTTGGACAATGCTCGGAATATGTGCTTCAAATGACTTTAAAATTGTCAAACTGACTGCAAAATGATGTAGACCCTACATCAACGCTGACACTCATGCACAGCATCACAACAGTGCAGCATATCATGATAACATGTAGCCGAACACATCATTGGTTGCCCTGACATTTGACTGAGAAGCCGATCAGCCCAAATTCAGGTTCACCTCAACTTTCTTTCTCAAACAGTCATATGGGGTCATCATTCTCTCTTTTATTCTAACTTCCCATTTGTCATCCTGACGTTTGGCTGACGTTTTCTATGCAGGGTGCTGTGCACAAGAAGAATGAGATTGTGCAAGATGTGACGCTGCATGACCTGGACTCATTGGTCATCCTCACGTTTGGCTGGTGTTTTCCTGTGCAGGGTGATGTGCACAAGGAGAAGGAGATTGTGCAAGATGTGACGCTGCATGACCTAGACTCATTGGCATTCAGCTGGCTTTTCTGTTGCAGGGTGATGTGCACAAGAAGAAGGAGATTGTGTAAGAAAAGACGCTGCCTGACCTGGACTCATTGGTCCTCCTCACATTCAGCTGGGTTTTCCTTTGCAGGGTGATGTGCACAAGAAGAAGGAGATTGTGCAAGATGTGACGCTGCATGACCTGGACTCATTGGTCATCCTGACATTTGGCTGGTGGTTCCTGTGCAGGGTGCTGTGCACAAGAAGAATGAGATTGTGCAAGATGTGACGCTGCATGACCTGGACTCATTGGTCATCCTCACGTTTGGCTGGTGTTTTCCTGTGCAGGGTGATGTGCACAAGGAGAAGGAGATTGTGCAAGATGTGACGCTGCATGACCTAGACTCATTGGCATTCAGCTGGCTTTTCCGTTGCAGGGTGATGTGCACAAGAAGAAGGAGATTGTGTAAGAAAAGACGCTGCCTGACCTG
>JAABUP010011174.1_pt1 | contig 10308 bp, 12 predicted proteins | sample 5559201 | NCBI WGS metagenome assembly JAABUP01 (sample SAMN10711887, study PRJNA513373) | rock metagenome | isolation source: Antarctica rocks | place: Antarctica | reverse complement strand
ATTAGTATTTGTGATTGTATAGATCGCACAGACATGCCACCTTCTGATCAAGAGTAGCCTTCGAGTAAAAAATAGAGACCAGGGCCTCTCCTTGGATGCTACGAATCATCGTAGTATCGTGCGAACTCACGTAAGCGATGATTGGGGTGTCAGCGTACTCTAACAAGTCAAAAGTCAGCAACGGAGATCTGCAGTCTCGTTGCGCATCACATGGGTCCATTGATGGAAAGCCTCCTGCATCGTAGTTTTCCCGGACTCGATGTTGCTTGGTGGTGCGCTCCGAGAGTATGGTTTGGGAATTCAAGGTAACAAATGGATAACCAGCCTCAAATTGTGGGCATGAAGGATGAGTGGGATGGTTTCTACGATAGGTGACGCTATGACGTTGATCCTTGAATCGTTTGACTGTTAGAGCTCTTCTCTTGGTTTACAGTAGAGACACAAGGCGAGGTGGTGCGAGCTTGGGTTTTGGGAGGACCACATTTACCTGCAATCACACGTCAGTGCCAGTATATCAAGGCACCACCATTTCCTCATCTTCGATCCAGTAGGTGGTATGACGTGAGCGAGTAGAATCCCCAGTTTAGGTACCAATTTACATTCATTTTTCCTGCGAGTTCGAAGAATGCTACTGCCCGAAGGTCTAGTCCATTTAACGTCGCGTATCAGGGAGCTGCAGAGCTCAGCGGTATCCCCAAACATTTCGTGGTCTTACCACTGGAAAGATCTCGCATGAATCATACACAATCAAGCGATAATTAAAGAAAAGCAGGGTGGTCAGCTGTAAAAGTGATAGGCCGAATATATGGGACGAGGCTCAGACCCCTCGCCCTGGGTGAACGATCTTCGCATGGTCCACCGGTGTGGCCGCCGCGTAAAAGATCCTGTAGATCACCCCACGGAGGGCCTGTGCGATCCGAGGATTTAAGATAGTGATTAGTACGGAGTACAATACATTTTGCTGCGGCGTCAGTTAGCGACAAAGATCAGAGCACGATGGTGGCACGACGGTGGAGGTTCAACGGCAATGTTCGTGGTGGTTGAGGTCGATTGGTTGAAGATTACGAGTAAGAGTAGAGCTGAAATAATAGAGCGCGTGAGACATTTTGAAGCACAAAGGTTTAGTCGTGGACTTTATTCTTGGGTTACACTGCGCTTGAGATTCTGCAAATCAAAAGGATCGTACACGACATGACAGCTTCAATCGGGCCAATCGAGTTCCATCGCACTTGACGTCTTTTCTCTCCGCGCAAGCCGGTCGATGCCGGTGTTCCAGAAACAAGGTCAGTGTTCGATGTGAAGCGCATAGGATCCAGGACAGCGAAGTACATACCAACCAGACACTACCACCGACCAGTCGTCTATTCGTAGTGTGACCATGTCTGAGTTCCTCAGCTTCATGCGGGTACGTCAGAGAAGAGGGGGGAAGGAGACGCATCCGATATGCCGTGGAACCATCAGGGTGCAGATCTAAAAACAAGCTGGGCGTCAAGTAGAGTAGTATAGGAGGTCGTTGTACGGTAAGGAGACTTGAAGGTAAAACTCCATCTCGGATACATGGTTCATATGGGTTCAGCAGAGCCTGTCGGTGGTGTCCGCCCCACTACATGCTGTCGCGGGTTTGAAGTAAGGTAGTCCCGCACAAGGTTTGGGATGTCATCGCTTATCGGAAAGCTAAGGTAGAGTAGAGGGTCCTGATATCCAACAAACATGCTGTTGTGTCTCGGTCCGACGTTTTAGACGTAGAGTACCGTATGCATGCTAATCAAACACTGCAGTCTGCGCCTTCTATTCCACGGTGGCTGGAGGATTGCATGTACGGACTCGAATCATGAGGTGTTTGACGTTACGGAAGTAGACTGTACGGAGTCCCTGGGAGTACCCATAAGTCAACCGAACCCACAGACATGAGCAGCATCCGAAGGATTATTAGCCGTGGTCCGATGGTTTGGAAGCATCCAAATAGAATAGATAAACCTGGTCTATGTGGGTCAAACAAGACATTATGATTCGTAGAGGTACCTTAAAAGTACACGAATGGGATGAAACGTGACACCATTCCTGCCCGCCCTTTGGCAGGCGCGCGAGTAGATGGAGGGAATGACGGTCAATCGGAACCGAGACAAGAAGAAACATTGTTAGCCAGAAATGGTCGAATGCAAAACCTGTCAGCCGGTACGGAGTACAGTCTTACAGAGTTCAAGTGTCGTGCCGACGACTCCGAATCAGTCAGAGCCCATGCATCGAAGCGGTGCCGGGGCAAAGGTGCCAAGCAGCCAAAGCGGCCATGCGGCCATGCAGCAAGGCCACGTACGACAATTCAAAGCACCCAATCAAATCTATCATACATTGAGGGATTCGGCGTCGTTCTGATGTTGGTAAGCCGCATGGATGATGGATGATGGATGCAGGATGATGGATGATGGATAGTGGTGGAGGTGGTGGTGGTGGAATATGCACGTCCCTTTCATGCGAGACACCGATTGCAAGGCACCCAATCAAGGACCTGCCAAGCGGGACTACCAAAAGAAGTGTCCAAGTCGCAGAGTGTGAGGCAGACTAGAACATCAACCCACGACCATGATTGGAGCCCCGAGATCATCGCCTATTGTGACTCTTAAGGCTAGGGCCCGGTGGGGGACAACTGCGTCGAGCAGAATTTAGTCCAGAAAAGACTTTATGAGATGCACGATGAACAGGCTAGGTATACAGCTCAACGACCGGGCAAACTCCGTGTCGAAAGCCTTGTGAAACCATACATGGGGCATGTAGGTGCTGTAGATGTCTGGCTCGGTAAAGATTGCTCTCAAACTTGAGAAATGCTCGCTTGAGGCGACAACGTTCTCTTAATGTACATGACGGAAGAGCATTGGTAGACGATACCAAGCCCACGTATTTCAAAACAAATGTAGATAGAGAAAAGTGTCTCGAATGGCATACCAGCCGACCGTTGTGGTTGGGTATTTCCGTTCCGTACGCCTTGGATATCCCCTGTGCAAAGAATCTCTAGCCTGTTCGCAAAAAAGCCTCCCATGAACGCCCTGAAATGCACAAGAATTGGACCAATAAAAAGACACAGTATGAAGTAAAGACCAGGTATTCCTTGACACCCAGCTGGCCAGACCCGATCTATCGTGAATTATGGCGTAGAGGAGCAAGGTATTGCCGTGGACTCCCCCAACCTTGGTTATACGCCCCGAAAAAGACTCCTGGAATTTCGTTCGCCAGTGTTGCCGAACTTAGGATTCCTCCCAATACCAAGAAAGCTCCTCCCGTCTATTGTCTCTATGCAAAATCAGACACTCAAAAAGAAGAGAAGGCTGCCCTCAAGTCGTGTATTCGTAATCATCCTCACGTCAACATGAGTAAAATGCAGGCTTCAAAAAGCAGTATGGCCATGTAGAGGTTCCCATCAAATTTTAGCAAACCTGGACCGAAGGAATATATGGATGAGGAACCATGTCCTTCGGCGTTGGATCCAATGAAAAGAAATTACCGTAGAAGTTACCCACCGGTTGAGGTGGCACGTATGTGGGTATTTGAACCTTTGAGCTCTCTTCATGAGAGTTGCAGGAGGATGTGGTTGAGCAGCTAGAACTTGAAGAGAAAACGGATCCATCGTCCGACGGTGAAGATCCATTGGAAGATATTGTAAGTTGTGAATATTGCGCCACAATAGGATGGATTGGTGGAGAGGGTGCAGGTGTATACGGAGTAATCGGGTATTGCTGGAATGGGTTGATCGTATTTGGCGTTGTGTCGTATGGCGCATCTGTGACGTATGGGACATCCTCAGGCGGCGTAGGAGGGGCCAAGTTAGAGCGATTCGTAAATCTCGGGCATCTAAGAACGAGATCCCTAAGTTCCGAGATACTTATCCTCCTCCGTGGGTCACACTCGAAAATGCGCCTGAGAATGGAGTCAAGCTCTGGCGATAACGGCAAAATGGAACTTAGGAACTTCGGGTTCTTGAGATAGGCCCTGAACGTTGAGTCCTCAATTGACGCACGTTTCCATGGGTTCCTGCCACAGGTAAGGTTCACCAGTATGATCCCAAGGCTCCACACATCATTTGGTCCAGATGCATAGCAAGAAGAGGTTGAAGGAGTCTGTTGACATTCTGAAAGCGAAGATTAGTTAGACGTAGGGTATAGCCAAAGAAAATCCTACCTGGAGACATATAGAAGGTAGACCCGCAACCAAAATCGGAGGTGATATGATCCCGAGTGGCAAGACCAAAGTCGGCAAGCTTGACAGTTAAGCCTTCGTCACTGACAAGTATGTTCTCTGGCTTGAGGTCCCGGTGGTATATCCCAATAGAATGGCAAAAGTCGACAGCATCCAGGATTTGCAGGAAAGCTCGCCTCGCCATGTAATCATCGCCCAAATAGTGGCCCCTTTCAGTGATGCTGGAGAACAAATCACCTTCGGGACAGAACTCAAGAACAACGAAAGTACAGTCGTAGGAGTCCATTATCTTGATCAATGAAACCACATTGGGATGATGGCTGGCCTCGTGATGGAGCTGTATCTCTCGCTGCTGAAATTTGCGTTGCCTCGAATCCAAACCAATTTTATTCAAAGCCTTGACCGCATAGGGCACACTCGTGTGTATGTCGACAGCTGTATAGACCACTCCATATGCTCCTACTCCTAGGATGCCCGTTAATTCCAGCCGGTCAGCCAGAATTAGGCCAAGTCGATCCTCTGGGGAACATATTCCAATCAATGGTGGAGATGGCGGTGGCGTTGGCAACATGACAGTGAAACTCAGCACATAAGTCAAAGCACAAGGAAAAAGTAATCAAAGTCGATGTCTAGCGGGCAACGTCCAGGAGAGATGTTTTATGCCCTTGCGGCTCTTGAACAGACCATGAGGATTACCAGAGAGAATAAGCGTCAGGCCGGAGAATGGGCGCCCTGTGATTCTTAAGGAATGGCTGAAAAGATAATTAATAGAAGATGGCGTGAAGGTGAGGTGAAGTCGAGATGATGGGGTTAAGTGGGGGTGACGGTGAGAGCCTGATATAATAATAATTAATTAGTATTGGTAGGGAGGGATGATCGCTCCAGACCAAAAAGTGAAGGTTGGTGGTTGGTAGCGGATGATATGAGGTTGGGGGGGATACCTCGCCTGAGTATGATGTACCCCCGGTCTCGCATAGCCCTGGTAGCCATAACCATGCAAGCGGGTTCTAACAATCGTGATACGATGAATCACAGTTGGTTTGCCGGGCGCCCATGCTCACGGGCCAGGCGGCAGATTCATTGGGCCAGCTACTGTGAGTGCTAACATTAGGGCGTGACATGTTGGAAGCGAGAAGGCAGGGCAAGGCTAGGTATGATCCAAGGGCTAATGCAGAACGGGATGAGGTTGCGCAGATCCAAAATAATACGAAGGACTGTGGCAATAATAATAATGAGACAACCTCACCAGTGAACGCAGAAAGTCGTGGTACAACGCGGCGAATCGTTGTCTCGGCAAAGCTGCACCCACTGGTGGAAGGAAAAAAATCAAAGCTGCGGCAAGAGTGTCACTAACAAAGAAGGACACCGAAGTGGAAAAGAGGAGGGCGAGAATGTGAGTGTTCTGATTCGTAGATTGGAAACCGCCCGATCAATTAGAACTAAGGCCTCAAACCCTGGTGCGTCTCTTGAATTCTTCTGACTCTTCGTTCTGTCTGACTTGGCGTCGCCGTGAACGCTTTCTGCACCTACTGCTGCAGCAGCTCGCTTTACGGAATAACTTGCCCTGCCCGCCCTGCTTCCTTGGATTGAGCGTGAATAATCGAAGGATGGTGGGCCACTGGTGGCGCGCGCACCATGAATAATCAACCAGATTCCTTGCTCTTCCATCTTTTCGTTGGCTGTCCGGACGGCGGCGTCGCAACCAGGCGGCGTTCACTGTTGCTCCGGACCTACACGTACACGATTGACGTATGCAGGACGAGGATGATACGCCCACCACTACCAGTCGACAGACAGACCATCTGATCGATTGTTCACAAGGCTGATGCATAGCAGGTATGAGGTCTTGGTGTGGCACTACCTGATTTGCAAACAATGCGCTGCTAACAAGGAATTCTCCGTGCGCTCCGTATCTGCCTGTGGACGTGGTTCAAGCTTCCCATAGTGGAGATTGACTTTCTCACTTGTTCAGCACATCGAGAAAATGATTTGGATGTGCGTAGCCGTGCAGTAGCCGTAGCCGGTAGCCTTGTTTAGGGGTGAGGGGAGAGTTTCCACCGAAGGCTGGCACTTTTGATAGGGGAGGCAGGATGAGGGCGACTTTGGCCACATTAGTGAGATTGGCCGAGGTGAAGGATTGTTATTGGTGGCTTCGAGTTCGCAAGTTCTTGCAGTTGCCAGTCTCCAGCTACTGAGCTAACTTGGCCCGCCTGGTTTAATATTCGCTCAAGTGGAACTCTAAAGACGGGCAATTAGTGACGGCGGTCGTACCATGTAGAAGTTTAGAACCTCTACGGAGTACCAGCTAGCTATTCTAGTAGCTACCTATCCGTCGCTCTACCAAAGTATTCCTGAGTTTCCAAGCGAGGTTGGAAGCCGCTGCGACTGATTCGTTGGGCTCGGGTTCTAGATTCCACTGGTACGACTTCCAACAATGTCAGGCTGCACGTATTCTACTGTGATGGTACATACTAGGAGTAGTGATTCGGCATGGTCGGATAGACATGCACGTGATCATCGACCATGGCATAAGGTACCTTAGTACGGAATAAAGGTTCTCGACTACACCGTAGTTCGTAAGCGCTAGACCTGGCAATTGCGCCAATCGACTGGATTCTAAACGTTCGCGATGAGGTGGCGACCAATATCCAATATCCAATCATCAATCCATGTACCGGTACGACCGTACGAAGGTATCTACAAATCTTACCCTACTCCGGATGTCCAATCATACTTGGCGTCGGCTTGATTCTTGATTCTTGATTCTTGGATTCTACTGTGTGTAGATTAAGGGTATTGCCGATCTTGCTCGACCTGGGTGAATGTGAATCTCGAACAGTGGAAAGCAATCAAAAGCACATTGACTACGTACCACGACTACTCTTACAGTATCAATGAGCTTCTGTTAGAATGCCCGTGTTTCCTTGGTCCGTCTATCAAACACCAAGGTACTCAAGATGTCCCGAAACTCGAAACTCGAAGACGGGGGCGCACCCAATGGGGTACAGTCGATGGTTGGTGGGACAAGCGGTGCATGAGAGCCCCTTGTTACCTTTTAGTCTGTGATTGTGAGACTGTGAGTCCTCCAGCCTTATGTTGCTCCTGCCGTACTGTACTTCCGTACGGAGTACTTCTGTACTACCTCAGTAGTCTGCTTCTAAAGATGAGGCGGGCGGGGCTAGCAGAGTGGGTCAGCGTTTGATTGGTTGGTGGAATCGGAGATTTGGATAAAGTACTGAACGGTACGACATACTACGTACAAATAAGACCGTACTAGCAGTACTCGCTTCGCTCCTGTGCTACTGTGTATTCCGTATTCCGTACTCCGTACGGAATAGATTGCAAAGTACTGTAGAGGCAGAAGACAGGTACTGTTAGTACCCATACTCACTACTTCAAAGGACCTTACTGTGTGGGGTCAGGTCCTTTACCTACTACTGGGTACGAAAGTACAGGATACTTTGTTGTACTTACGGTACATGACAATCATAATTGTTCTGGACGGTGCACGTGTTCTCGCACATGAAAGCATGACGCGTGGGCGGCAAGGATTGACTTCATCTGTCCCGCTCACACGTTACTACAGTACATACTACCTACTCCGTACCTACTACCTATCGACTACAGCGAAGTGCTCAACGTCTGCCGTGCCACTTCACCGCCATGCCCCATGCCCCATGATGTTGGATGGGTCGAAGGATGCATCACCCTGCTGACTGACTTCTGGAAGCTTTCGATCTTGCTCCTCAGCTGGCCAATGGCAATGAACGCCACGTTGGGTCATGTGCCGTCCTTCTTGTCCTCCATATAGAGAGTACTTCCGTACCACAATAGTACTGTGGTAGGTGTTTGAGATTCAGTATTCCGTAGTATTCCGATATCCTCGTATGCCTACCAACCAACATGCTTGCTATTCATGAACGCCATTAGGCAAAGCAGGCATGAACTTGAGATACTACAGTACAACTGTACAACACAGTACATCTACTGAACTCGTTGAACTATCGTGACGCAACCAAATATCACTACTGGATACTTCCTACCTATGTCGCGGGTCCTTATCAAATGCATTAAGATATCCATCGCTTGTCCAAGATCCCCGGCTTTTGTCCTGAAACTATGTTGGATTCCTGGTCGGAGATCAACTGAAAGATCCCAACCCCTGAGAGAGCCGACAACCGCAAGGCGTTTCCAGCCTATGGAGTCGGTAGATTATCCACCATAATAGCAAAGCCTGAAGCTTAGAGTGGACATATTTTCCGAATGCCGGCGGTGCTCTAACGATGAAGTCGTCAGAAGCTTTCCAGTGATGCGTACTGTTCATACTGTGTCTATCTTGGGCAAGACCCTCAGCATGGGTGACATCGAAGCACTGGTGAGCAGGCAACTGTGTCCTTCCTTCGAGGCTTTCTCAGCCTCAAGGGATGGCAAAGTGTTGTAAGCAATAATAGCAAGACGCCAGTGCTAGAAGGATATCTAACCATCAGACTTACTCCAATGGTGAGTTCGTTAGCAGCTTTCCGTGAGGCAGAATACCAACACACAGTATATATGCTATACTTAGGTTAAGTAGGAGCTCGTGCGAAGACAGCGCGAAGGCATCATTGCGGCATGACACCGTGTTCTTTTCCCACAGTTGCTCCTTCCAGCTCCCGCACGTTCATATCAAATCTTCAAGTTTCACGAGTGTCATGATGTTCTCGTACTTGCAACACACAATTCATGGACTCCAAGGCCACTTACTCATGGCAAACTTGCCCTCACATGTACCGAATACATCACCGTGCTCTCTCCTCCTTTCGGCTTTTATCATCTTTCGCAGGAAAACATTACAGATGATCGTTGTACACCATTCATTTATCCCGACCTTGATTGATCTCCTCCAAACTCTCCTAGCATCCGGAAACCAACAGCTCGTCCACGAGGTTATCTCAGCTGACCTGACCAAGAAAGACCTTCATAGAAAACCTCCATGTCTCAACAACCGGCAAATCGAAACTCCACACACCAAACGTCCCACATTCAAGGCCGCCAAGGCACTCCAGTAAACCACGCTCCTCTCTCTCGTTCCCCATGCTCTCCTTTGCCCCAGCGACCCTTAAAATTCTGTCCCAACTTCCCTTTAGATCCCGTTCAGAAGCCCACGAGCACCCTCTCATCTCGAACCTGCAGCTCAAAGCCCTCACACCCCAAATATCTTCAACGTAATTCATCCCCACCGTTCACTATGATACCTACTCCCGAGGTCCCACTCCGGATGCCTAAATCTCCTTCACCCACCCTGGGTATGAGCGACCACTCTCAACCCCTGCTGTATAACATGAACTTTCTGTCCTTCGCTAGGATCGCCTCCATGTCTGGACATGTCTAGAACTCCATTTTGCTGGAAATTCGAGAAGCGAATCGTGTGGAATTCCCACTGGAAACGCTTGAATCCTGGCAAGACTCTCACGAGGGTTCCTATGTTCAATATGCGCCTGTCAACATTTTTCAGCCCGTTAAGCTGACTTCAAGCATGCGAACGAAGACAAGGAACCACCTGCCCAATTATGGAAGAGACTCTTCAACGCTGTAAACGCAGGGTAGGCGTCTGATTGCTGGTCGGTAGCCTTGATACTTAGTATTGAGCTGTTAATGGATTTTATTACGAGTGTTCATTCATCTTTAGGGCATCTATCGATGTCACAGCATTCGTGTCCGCCGGCGCTCCTAGCCACCAACCCCCTATTACCCCATTAATAATGCTCCACCCCCTTTCCCCCTTTCGTCTTCCTTCACTAGCCCTTCCTCCTTCCACTATCAACCAATACACAACGTACCAGCTCTGACCGCTGAACGTCCATCCCAAGTATCCCCTGAGCCAGCGTCCTCCCCAACACCCAATACGCAAAAGCAGAGGCACCAAACTTTCCAAGTTAAAGGACGTTGAGACTGTGCGTGTCTCTGTGTCGTCTACTTCGAGTATGTAAAGCTTGAAAAATGCGGAATGAGAAGGGTATTAAAGCAGGCACTCGGGAGACAGACCGTTTTAGTTGAGGCGGGATAAGCAGGTTCAATGGGGAGTGGGAGTGCTAGAATCCGAACAACAAGGGTTTCTGAAGAGAAACTTATTGAGGGGGT
>JAABUP010011169.1_pt1 | contig 10314 bp, 8 predicted proteins | sample 5559201 | NCBI WGS metagenome assembly JAABUP01 (sample SAMN10711887, study PRJNA513373) | rock metagenome | isolation source: Antarctica rocks | place: Antarctica | reverse complement strand
GGCCACTGCGGTCGCCACGAAGCAATTAAATGCCCGCGCCAAGCCCTGGATTTGGGGGCGACCCCCGCCGCCACCGCGTGTCCTGCGCCATTCCTATGTGTACCGCTTCTGAGGAACGGCGCACTAGGGAAAGTTATATGTGTTGTGACGAGAGAATGTAGGCTTTTTTTGCCACGACCGACCCTCGATTGGCATCGTTGGTGGGCACGAGGAATCTCGGACCTAGTGGGGGGACTGGGGGAGGGCACAGTACTGTGCGGAGGGAGAGACCGGCGTAGGAAGAGGACAACCGCGGGGGGAGACACCGTGCGACGCGGGTCAGCGGGTTGCATCAGGGGGATTGCTCGGCACCAGCCACAAGGCAGGCTCCAACAATCGCGTTACTCGCTCGATCTCCGGCAAATTCATCGTGGCCGCCCGGGTGCCGATGTCACCCGGACGCGCGCGCGACCACGCGATCGGCGCACTGCCACGGAGCAGCGGCGTCAGGCGGCCTTGAACACGGTCCCAAGTGGCATCGTCCTGCCAGGCGTGCAATCGCCGCTCTACGGTGCGCAGGCCGCACGGTGGCAGCATCGGTGACGGTCGCGCTAGCGCATCCCAACCAAGCCACGTTGGCAGTCGTGACAGGCCATCCCAGTCTAGTCCCGTGCGGCATGCGATGATGATGGCGGCCACGATTAGGCGGTTCGATTTCGGCCTGGGGCCGCCACCGCGACGAGACGGCTCGGTGACTTTACCTCGCGTTGGAGTTACCGCCTCCAGTAACGTCTGCACGCTTGCCCAGGCTACGTTATCAAGCCCGGCGGCCTCGCACACGAGGGCATCCACTGCCGAGAACGTGCTATTGGTTCGGGCGCGGCCTAGCACCCCGGAAACCGCGCCGGCGCTGATGGCAAGATCACCGGCGATCGCCCGTCTCGTACTCCCGTCCGCGTACCGTGCGACGATCTCTTGCTCTAGCTTCGTGAGACGCTCCATCGGGATAGAGATGTGCATGGTGGGAAGCGTTGGTCTTGTGTCGACCCACCGGTCCTCATCTGTTCTGGGCAGTGTCTCGTCCACCGGTGCCTCCCCCCGGCGCAACATGTCACGCCGCATCCCCCACGTAGCGAGTCGTGTGGCGAGGAGTTCGAGACGGCCATTGAGGCGCGCGATCCGGTCGACGGCGATGCGCAGCGCGGGTGGCACCGCCAGGTGCACGACCAGGGGTGCGGTCAGGCACCGGTCCAGATCCACGGCATCGGGCTGTGGCTTGGGGATGTCGGATGTCCGGGCGCGGCGGCGTATTAGCCGCGCCAGTCCGGGCGGGACTGGCACATCCACCTCAGCCAGTCCCGCCAGCAGGACGTCGAGCGCCAACACACTGGGGTCGTGTGCCGGATACACCATCAGCTCCTGCCGGAGGATGCGGTAGGCACCCTGGAGCACCACATCGTGTATCAGCAGCGCCAGGGGCGCAGGCACCGTCTGTCGCGCCAGGGTCAGGCCGTCGATCAACTGCTGCGGCCCCACTGACCACGATCGCGCGGCCATCGGGTCTTGATAGAACACAGCTAGATCGATCGCCAATTTGCCGACGCGCTCGACGAGATGCCGGGCCATAGCCTCGCTTACGGCGGGCTCGCCGAGCATTGCGGCAAGGTCCTCCCACGCCTGGACAAGGGGCAGGACCGTGCGCCATCTGGCGGCGTAGAGGCGGACAAGCGTGTCGGCGTGATCAATGGCCTTGTCCATGGGCTCTCCGCGATGAGTCCGGCGAGACGCTCCGATGGCAAGGATACCGCCCCACGAGCGGAACAGGGGCCAGGTGGCATTGACCACGAGCAGTTACGACAAACGGTCAATAGGATACATAGGTATACATAGCACACCCTCCAGCCAGGTGAAAGTCACGTAAAGGCCGCCATACGCGGCGTTCACCCAGCTGCTCTGGGCCTAGCACGCTGAAGCACGACCTAAGACGGGATGCAAACGATTCTTGGAAAGTAGCATCTTTCCCTCTTGATAACGCTAGAGGTGATGTATCTCCTCTTCAAGCGTCAGGACTTTTGGTACAGGTCAGGGATTGAACAGGCTATTCACACCGCAATTTAGCGAGCGTACAATTACTGAGCATGTAGGGCAGTTTGCCCCACGATGCTCCTCAGTGCTCGCGAGGGCGCGTTGGACTAAACGGATTCTTGTCGACCTTTCAGTCCCTGTCGTACCCGTATCTCGGAGGAAGTCATGCTGCTGATACCTACCGGTTCATCCCGGAATTCCACGACCGTCCTGCACGCACTGCTGACAGAAATGTTCTCATGGAGCTCAATAGGCGACGCTAACATCGGCGAACTGTTACTGTCAGGAGAACGTGTACTCGATGTACTTCAGCGATGTCTATATTGCGCATGCGATCCAACTGCCGATGAGTTGCACCAGCACCTATTGACCGGCATCGATACTCCGCTGGAAGACAATGCCGCAGATTTGTTCGTCTATCTCGTGATGGATGGATTGGAGCGCGCGATACGAGCGAGCGACGGTAACCGTTTGAGCGAGTGGCTTGTCACCGTGCGTCCGAGTGGCGGCGTGCCCCTCCTCGCCCGCCATGGTTTCCACGGCGATCTTCTCGCTTTGGAGCGCATTGTGCATGCGCTCCATTTCGCAAGTACTACGCTCTCGTGGGAAACACCGAGCGATGATGGTGATGACTTACCGGCGGGTGAACTCCTCGGTGACCTCGAAGGGTACATTTCTCCATGGTACCAGGAGTTTCCAGATTGGCTGGCAAAGTACTTCCAATTGCTGCCAGGGCTCGGTCTCGCGCCGAGCCAACAGGAAATCAGAATCGCCGCTGCGGATTTCTATCGGTGGGTACAGGAGCGCCTTGAGTACGACGGTGTGTCGTCAAGTGAGGAGGATTACTGGGGCGGCGAGATGGAACACCTTTAGGAAGTTGCACTCAGTACGGTGGCTCAACCATCAGGTTACGGCCTGGTTTGCGAGGCACCGGGAGTACCCATCCCGTCGCTTACCAAGCCTTCGTAGACGGTGAGGAACAGTGCGTCATATTGCTTGCGCAACTGGACCCGCAATAGCCTACCGGTGCAAGTGCAGTGACTTCAAAATTATGCGTGCCACAAGTGGGGCACCCTAGCATGCATCGCATCGCAATGCGCCATCTTGTGGCGGTCCTCTATGGGTGAATCGGCGTTATCGCGAGCGTCGCCATGTCCAACTGGCAGTGCAGGTACTAGACGAAGCGCCCCGTCCAAGACGAGGTCCGCGTCGTGCAGAAAGACGGCACGCCATACCCCGAGCGAGAAGCGGTACGATGCCTTCATCGCCCTCCTCGTCGGCGCGCAGTGGCTGGCCGAGCGCAACCGCTGCCTGCGCGCCGACCCGGCCCTTCAGGCGGCGTTCGGGTGCACCGCCGAGCACCGAGTTCGTCAGGTCTACCGTGCCCGCTTCTGCCGCGACGCCGACCCCGACCCCTGTCCCCGTCGTATCGCCCGCGACGAGATCCTGATCCATTACAGCGCCCGGAACAGGTCGTGCATCCCATTAGACCGTTCCACCAATCCCGCGTACAATAAGCACCGGAAACATGTACGTATAGCCGAGGAACGGTGTAGCCGATGCTTCGCCTCACGCTCGCCCAATTGGAGCGTCACCTCTACAAAGCCGCCGACATCCTGCGCGGCAAGATGGACGCCAGCGAATACAAAGAATTCATCTTCGGCATGCTCTTCCTCAAGCGTGCCAGCGACGTCTTCGATACCACCCACGCGCGCCTGGTCGCCGAATTCCTCCGTGACGGCATCGGCCCGGAGCAGGCCAGCGAATACGCCGCGATGCCCGACTTCTACACCGGCGGGGCCTTCGTCGTCCCAGAACAGGCCCGCTGGGCGTACCTCCGCGACCAGCTCCAGACCGACATCGGCAACGGCCTCAACGTCGCCCTCGGCCAGTTCGAGCGCGCCAACCCCACCAGCCTCGATGGCGTCCTCGCCCACATCGATTTCAAGCGCAAGGTCGGTCAGAGCGAGGTCCCCAACGAGCGCTGGAAGCGCCTGATCGCCCACTTCAACCGCTACCGCCTCGCCGATGAGGATTTCGAGATGCCCGATCTCCTCGGCGCGGCCTACGAATTCCTCGTCAAGGAGTTCGCCGACTCCGCCGGCAAGAAGGGCGGCGAGTTCTACACACCGCGCGATGTCGTCCGCCTGATGGTCCGCTTGACCAACCCCCAGCCCGGCATACGGGTGTACGATCCCTGCTGCGGCTCGGGCGGTATGCTGATCCTCTCGCGCCAGCACCTCGAGGATGGCGGTGCGGACCCCGACGATCTCGCCCTCTACGGCCAGGAGGCCAGCGGCACCACCTGGTCGATCTGCAAGATGAATCTCCTCCTCCACGGCATCGCCGACGATTCTGTTGGGTTGTGTGGTGGTGACCGAGATTGGCACCGATCAGGGGGCTTATTGCGGCGCTATAACTAACATTTCGAGCAGTTCACGATACAGATGGAACACCGATTATCGTATGTTGATGCTTCAAGGGACGTCTCGTTGCGTCACCACCGCACAACCCAACAGGACCGGTGCAGGTGCTCACACTCGGCGACACGCCCCTGGTGCCGCTGCCGCGCGAGCTATTCGTCGAATTCGGCCTCGCGATCAAGGAGCGCGCCGGTGACGATCGCCTACGGGAACGGTACGCCCGGCTATATCCCCCCCGCTCGGCCTACCCCCAGGGCGGATACGAGGTCGCCGAGGCGTTCCGCTACTACGACTACCTTGCCCCCTTCGCGCCGGAGGCGGGCGAGGCGCTGGTCGAGGCGGCGCTCGCCCTGCTCGCCGACTGAGTGCCCCGCGAGGCGCTCGCCCACGACAACGATGAGGAGGAGGACCATGTCACCCGCACCGCCAGAAGCAATCGCAAGCAGGCACGTCGATCGGCTATGGGTGCAGGTCCACGCCGACCGCGCGGCGATGGGTGCGGCGGCGGGGCTGGCCGTCGCCACGGCGCTCCGGGAGCGGCTCGCCCGCCAGCAGCGCGTGCGGATGATCTTCGCCGCCGCGCCCTCGCAGCGCGAGATGCTCGCCGCGCTCGGCGCGGCAACGGGGATCGACTGGACCCGCGTGACCGCCTTCCACATGGACGAATACCTCGATCTCGCGGATGCCGCCCCGCAACGCTTCGGGCACTTCCTGCGCGAGCACCTCTTCGCGCGCGTCGAGCCGGGGGAAGTTCACTACCTCGCCGCCCGCCCGATCGCCGGTGACGACGACGCGGCGATCGCGACCGAGTGCGCGCGCTACGCGGCCCTGCTGCGAGCGGCGCCGATCGACATCGTCTGCCTCGGGATCGGCGAGAACGGCCACCTCGCCTTCAACGACCCGCCGGTCGCGGACTTCGCCGATCCGGCGACCGTCAAGCCGGTCGCGCTCGACGACGCCTGTCGCCGGCAGCAGGTGCACGACGGCTGCTTCGCCACCCTCGCCGCGGTGCCGCACCGGGCGCTCACCCTGACGATCCCGACGCTCATGGCGGGTGCCCAACTCTGCTGCGTCGCGCCGGGGCCGACCAAACGCGCCGCGATCCGCCGGGCGCTCACCGGGCCGATCGCCACCGCTTGCCCGGCGTCGGTCTTGCGCCGGCACCCCGACTGCACCCTCTACACCGATGCGGACGGCTACCCCGCGCCGGAGACGCGGTGATGGCTCGTCCCGCGGTGACCGTCGTCGGACGCCTGGTCGCGACCGGCGCCGCGGTCGCGTTGCGACTGGCCGGGGGACACATCGCGGCCGTCCGGTCGTCGCCTGGTCCGGCCGCCGACCTGCCCTGGCTCGGCCCCGGCCTGGTGGACCTCCAGGTCAATGGGTACGCGGGCCTGGACTGCAACGCGCCGCCGACCCCCGACCTCGTCGGGCGCCTCACGCGGCGCCTCTGGCGGGAGGGGGTCACCACGTACCTGCCCACCATCATCACCAACAGCGACGCCGCGCTCACCGCCAGCCTCGGCGCGATCGCCGCCGCCCGTGCCGCCGACCCGCGGCTCGCCACGGCCATCCCCGGCGTGCACCTGGAGGGCCCGTTCATCTCGCCCGAGGACGGGCCGCGCGGCGCGCACGACCGCGCCTGGGTCGGGCCGCCCGACTGGGACCGCTTCCGGGCCTGGCAGACGGCCGCGGGCGGCGCGATCCGCCTGGTCACGCTCGCGCCGGAATGGCCCGGGGCACCGGCGTTTATCGCGCGCTGTGTCGCGAGCGGGGTCAGGGTGGCGCTCGGCCACACGGCGGCCAGCGCGCAACAGCTCGACGCCGCGATCGCGGCGGGGGCCCGGCTCTCCACGCACTTCGGGAACGGCGCGCACCCGACGCTGCCGCGCCACCCGAACTACCTATGGGACCAGCTGGCACGCGACGAGCTGGCCGCCTCGCTGATCGCCGACGGCTGGCACCTGCCGGATGCCGTGCTGCGGGTCGTCATGCGCGTGAAGGGCCCGGACGCGTGGCTGGTCAGCGACACGGTGGCGCTCGCCGGCCTGCCGCCGGGGCAGTACACCACCCCGGTCGGGGACCGGGTCACGCTGACGCCCGCAGGGCGGCTCCACCTGGTGGGCGACCCGCGTCTCCTCGCGGGCGCGGTCTGCCCCCTGCGTGGCGCGGTCGCGCACCTCGTGGGGCGGGGGCTCGCACCCCTCGACGTCGCCTGGGCCATGGCGTCGGAGCGACCGGCGCGGTTCCTGGGGCTGGCGGCGGGGGCGGGCCTGGCCCCCGGCGCGCCGGCCGATCTCGTCGTCTTCACCCTGGATGGCGCGACGATCGCCGTGTGCCGCACGTACAAAGACGGTCGCCTGGTCTATGATCGCGCCGGGTTGGATGAGACAGAGTAAGATCATGCCGACCCGCCAGCACCGCCGACCGCATGGTTTACTCGGCTATCCCTGGCTCGTTCTCCGGATATCCTGCCTGCGCCGTTCCACTGTGCCGGCTACTTTCGTCATCGGCGACTTGAGCCCGACACGCTTCGGTCAAGACTGCCAAGGTTGCGGGCCGGATGGCGAAAGTAACCAGGACAACGATTCGTTTAGGGGAAAAGGAGGAGCTGTAGAAGCGGTTAGGGAAGCCACCACACTTGAGCGATTCTCTGTGCCTTGCTTCCCATGAGCAGGGCCACCTGGAGGTCCGCAGCTCGACATCGGCGTCTTCTCGCGCTGGATACCGATTTGCCGAAGGGGGTAGCGATGGCTGGGACGGTCACGACGTGGCACTGTCAAGTTAAGCCTTTGGGGCGGCGACGGCGGTTCGAAAGTGGGGAACGATCGGCGCATACGCGACCGGATCCGGCCTGTACCAGCGCTGGCGACGGCCAAAACCGGCCCGGCGTGGGGAGGTTTCGTTCAGTCAAGACTTAACGTGACAGTACCTGTGGCCCGCGCCATTATCGAAAGTTGTGCGTGAAAACCAGGCCCTTGCGGGGCGGCTGAACACGCACCCGCCGGCGCCCCGGGGCACGCGTGCGCGCGCAGGACGGGCGGGCGACCGTCCCGCCATGGCAACGCGAGCGCGGGCCCAAGTGTACAGGGTGGACCGAGCCCCGACCAGCGGGCGGCGGCGAGCGCACCGTGGGTGGCACCATTTGCCCACGTCCACCCATTGGGACCGGGAAATTTATCCTATGTTGCCCCTACGCCGCACGCGCTATGCTTCCCTGAGCGCCCCCGAAACAGCCCCACGCGGGCCGCGCGTCGCCTGACGGCACGCCAAGCCGCGCGCAGCAAAGAAAGAGGCCCGATGCGCCGCGCTACCACCACCGCGCCGACCAGCCAGCCCGTGCGCTGGCGCGCCCTCGTCGTCCTCATCGCGCTCCTCGGCCTGCTCGGGCCGCTCCCGGCGAGCACGCCGACGCGCGCCGTCGCGGCGGCGGATGCGCCCGCCATCGAGCGCGTCTGCGGCGACCCGGCGCCGGGGACGTACGCCTGCTTCGCCATGCGGCAGATTCGCGGCGGCGGAGCCGCGACACCCGCCGCGACACCCGCCGGGTACGGCCCGGCGCAATTGCGGAGCGCCTACAACCTCACCGTCGCCTCGCTGGCGAATGGGGTCGGACAGACGATCGCCATCATCGACGCCTACGACGACCCGAATGCCGAAGCCGACCTCGCGACCTACCGTGCACAGTTCGGCCTCCCGGCCTGCACCACCGCCAGCGGCTGCTTCCGCACGATCAACCAGAACGGCGCGGCGGCGCCCCTCCCTCCCGCCGATGCCGGGTGGTCCGGCGAGATCGCCCTCGACCTCGACATGGCGAGCGCCATCTGCCCGAACTGTAAGCTGCTGCTGGTCGAGGCCAACGCGAATACCCTTGCCGATCTCGATACCGCCTTCACCCAGGCCTATACACAGGGCGCGCGTATCATTAGCAACAGCTATGGCAGTACCGAGCCGAGCACCGCCAACACCGACCAGAGCATCTACAACCTTCCCGACGCCGCCATCACCTTCGCCTCCGGCGACAATGCCTACGCGGGCGGCGTCTCCTACCCCGCCTCGTCCCGCTACGTCACCGCTGTCGGCGGCACCAGCCTTGCCTATAACGGCAGCGCCTACAGCGAAACCGCCTGGTCGGGCGCAGGAAGCGGCTGTAGCGCCTACGGCACCAAGCCACCCTGGCAAACCGACCCGAGTTGCGCCAAGCGGGTCGTCGCCGACGTCTCCGCCGTGGCCGATCCCCACACCGGCGTCGCCACCTACAACACCTATGGGGGTGGCGGCTGGGGCGTCTACGGCGGCACCAGCGCCGCCGCCCCGATCATCGCGGGGGTCTACGCCCTCGCCGGGTACACCGGGAGCACCCCACGGAACAAGCTCCCCTACGATAACCCGGCGCAACTCTTCGACGTGACCAGCGGCAGCACCGGCAGTTGCGGCGGCTCGTATCTCTGCACCGCCCGCAGCGGCTACGACGGCCCGACCGGCCTCGGTTCGCCCAACGGGCTCGGCGCGTTCGGCGGCCCGAACGTCGGCACCACCACGCGTGTCACCCTGCCGATCACGTCCGCCCCGACCGCGCCCATCGCCCCACCCGGCACGCCCACCCCCACGCCCGTCACGCCCACCCCCGCGCCGCGCGCCACCTACGCGGTCAGTGCCACCGCGAGCGGCGGCGGCACCATCAGCCCTGCCGGTACAACGAGCTACGCGGCGGGGACCGTCGCCACCTACACCGCCGTCCCCGCCGCCGGGCAGGTCTTCCTCGGCTGGACCCTCGACGGCACCTACGACGGGTATCCGACCCCCTTCGACTTCACGGTGAACGCCAACCGCACACTCGTCGCCACCTTCGCCCCGCGCCCGGTCTTCTCGGACGTGCCGGCGACCGACGCCGACTGGCAGGCGATCACCTTCCTGGCGGCGTTCGGCATCGTCAACCCGCAGGGCGTCAACGGCTCCGGCCAGTTCCAGCCCGCCCGCCCGGTCGCCCGCGCCGAGGTCGCCGCGTTCGTCGCCCGCACCTTCGGCTGGCAGCAGGAATTCCACCGCAACACCTTCCCCGACCGCTGCGACCCGAACGGCGCCAACTGCATCGACGATGAGCTGTGGAACGACGTCGCGGCCATCGCCGACCACGGCGTTGTCGGCGGCTACACCGACGCCGCCACCTGCGCCAGCGCCGGGACCACCGCCCCCTGCTACCTCCCGCGCGACACCGTCAACCACCTCCAGGTCGTCAGCATCGTGGCCCGGTCGTTCATCAAGACGCCCGACCTCCGCCCGACCGGCTTCTGGGACCGCCTCGCCGCCGTCGCCGGCCAGTACACCAATGTCCCCGACGCCGGGACGCAGCGCTCCGACCTCGCCACCTACCGGGCCGATGCCGGGCCGATCCCCGGCCAGAGCGCCGACGACACCTTCCCCGATCCCACCGGCCCTGCCACCCGCCGCTTCGTGATCGAGACCCTGTGGCAGGCATACAACGCCGTCTACAGCGCGGACCGCATCCCGTAGAGCAGGGTCGGGATCGCCAGAGAGACGCCGATCGGGGACGAGCACGGACATGGGCACGGTCACACGTCCGCGTTCGGGCGATCCCCTTCCCGGCCTTTTTCATAGCACTCCTCGGCGGGGAACGCAGCACCGGCGACCCGACCCCATCGTCGACGCGCCCCACCCGTGCTTCCCTCGGGGTAGGGTCAGGGCGATTGCATCTCCTGGACTGACAGCCTGCAAGGTGAGTGTCACGCACAGGGGAACCACTTGCGCGATACAGTGGGTGGGCGGTGGATGATGCAAGGGGGCACCCCGGTGGACAGGGTATCAA
>JAABUP010011167.1_pt1 | contig 10318 bp, 7 predicted proteins | sample 5559201 | NCBI WGS metagenome assembly JAABUP01 (sample SAMN10711887, study PRJNA513373) | rock metagenome | isolation source: Antarctica rocks | place: Antarctica | reverse complement strand
TCCGGCGGCAGCAGGCGCGCCACCACGCGATCCTTGTAGGGTTGTCCATATCGAGCCAATGCCAGTGTCCTGCGCCCCCGGGTTTGCCAATCCTATCCGGGCGGCAACTCCTCTGACACAGGGGGGCGTCAGGCCGTCCTCCACCTCCGCGAAGGCGGCGAGCACCCTGGCGCGATACAGATCGCGGGTCTGGGCGTATTGCGCCCAGGAACGCTGCAGCTCGGCGCGGCGCAGCCCGCCCTCGAACAGCGGCAGCATCGCCTGCGCGCCCACCGTCCACAGGCTATTGGGCAGGCTCGCCAAGCCGAAGCCGGTGTCCTCGAAGCCGGCCAACGCGCTGATCGTCACCTGGGGGTAGAAGGCGGCGCGGCTGACCCCAATCGCCGCGTTGGCGGCGGCCATCGAGCGCTCGGCGGTGGCGATGTCGGGCCGGCGCTGCAGCAGCGCGGATGGCACCCCGGCCGGGATCACCGGCACCGCGATGCGCGGCTCCGTCTCGGGCGCCAGCGCGAAGCCCGGCGCCGGCACGCCCACGAGCACCGCGATGGCGTGCTGCAGCACCGCGCGGTTCGCGGCCACGTCGGTCTCGGTGACCTCGGCGGCGGCGAGCTGGTTGCGCGCGCGGGCGACATCGAGCCCGGAGGCGATCTTGCCGGCCTCGCGCAGCGTGGTGATGTCGACCGTGCGGCGGTAATAGCCGATGGTCCGGCGCAGCACCGCGTCCTCGGTGTCGAGGCCGCGCAGCGCGATGTAGTCGGTGGCCAGCTCTGCCTGGACGCTGAGACGGGCGGCGGCCAGCGTGGCGGCGCTGCCCTGGGCGAGGCGCTTCTGGATGCGGGTGCGGTTGCTGATCGCCTGCCAGAAATCGGGCGCCCAGGACGCGGTGGCGTTGAGCTGGTTGGAGGACGCCACGCTGGGCCCGGCGGTCGGGCTGACGCGGAACAGCCGGTGCGCGGACTGGCGGTTGTCGGTGCTGGTGCCGCCGACGCCGAGCTGCGGGAACAGCCCGGCGCGCGCCTCGGCGGCGAGGTCGCGCGCCTGGGTATACTGCTCGGCGCTGGCCTGGAGGTCGGGGTTGCCTGTGGAGGCCTGCATCTCCAGGCGGTCCAGCACCGGGTCGGCGAACACCTGCCACCACGGGCCGCGCGGCCCGGCGTCGGCCGGCTGCGCCACGGTGAACGGGCCGCTGCCCTGGTAGCTGGCGGGGAGCAGCATGCGCGGCGGGTCGTAGCGCGGCGCGAGGTCGCAGCCGGCAAGGCACGCCGCAGGCAGGAGGAAGCAAGCAAGGTTGAGGCTCTGCCTCAAACTCCGCCAAGGGCGAGCCTTTGGAATCCACTTCTTTAAGTAACGGTTTCCAAAGGCCCAATGCTTGAAGGAGGGGGCCTCTGGCGGGTCTGGGCGGAGCCCAGCCTTGCTCGCTTCGGCTTTGCTGTTCAGCGCCGTCCTTACAATCAACGAGCGTCGACTTCCTCGCCGGGGGTCGGCGCCTTGGTGGCGGCTTCCGGTTCGGCGGCGTAGCCCTTCGCCGGCTGGACGACCTGCACCGCCTCGCCGTCGAGCAGCCCCGCGGACGGGTCGTTGACCAGGCGGTCGTCCGGCCCGAGGCCGCCCACCACCTGCACGGTGCGCCCGAGGTTGAGCCCCAGCGTGACGTCGTGCAGGTGCACGCGGTTCTGCGCGTCCACCACGGCGACCTGCATGCCCTGGGCGCGGAACAGCAGCGCCTGCTCCGGCACGATCAGCACCGCGGTGTCGGACGGCACGGTGAAATGCACGTTGGCGAAGGTGCCGGGCCAGATCGCATGGTCGGCGTTGTCCACCGTCAACTCGGTCGTCACGCTGCGCGACTGCGGGCTGAACGCGCCGGCGGTGGTCTCGTAGCGCGCCTGGAAGGTGCGGTTGGGGAACTGCGGCAGCCTGAGCGTCGCGGTCAGGCCGGGCTTGAGCACGTTGGCGTAGTCCTCGGGAACGGAGACGAACACCCGCAGGCGGTGGATGTCGGCGACCGTGAACAGCTCCGAGGCGGCGCCGGGCGCGCCGGCCTCGCCGCCGGCGGCGTTGACAAAGCTGCCGACGTCGGTGCGGCGCGAGGTGACCACGCCGTCGAACGGCGCCACGATGCGCTTGAACGCCTCCAGCGCTTGGTAGCGGCCGACCTCGTGGCGCGCGGCCTGCACCTGGGCCTGCTGGGCGACGGCGCCGGCGACCTGGACGTCGACGTCCTGCTGCGCCACCGCCTCGGTGCCGGCGAGCGCCTTCCAGCGCTTCGCGGTCACGTCGGCCAGCTTGGCGCGGGCGTCGGCCACGGCGAGGTTGGCCTGCGCGGTGCCGAGCTGCTCGTCGAGCGCCGGCGCGTCGATGGTGGCCAGCAGCTCGCCCTTCCTCACCGCCGCGCCGATGTCCTTGTCCCAGCTTCTCACGTAGCCGGCGACCTGGGCGTAGATCGGCGCCTCGTACCAGGCGTTGACGTTGCCGGGCAGGTCGAGGCTGCGCGTCGCCGGCCCGCGGCTCGGCGAGATCAGCTCCACCCTGGGCACGGACTCGTCGTCCACCGTGGCCTTGAGCGCGGCGAGCGCGATGCCGCGGCTCCACAGGCCCCAGGCCACCAGCGCCGCCGCGGCCACCACCAGCAGCAGTACGGCCAGCAGGCCGCGCCTCATCGGGGCAGGCCCTGCGCCGTCGAAGGAAGCAAGGGCTGGGGGGCGAGGCCGCCCCCCAGACCCCGGCGCCCCTGGAGTCGCGTGGGTGGCCTTTGCCTCATATGTGCCGGTCCAGGGGCGGCTCGCCCCTGGCGGGTCTGGGCAGAGCCCAGGCTTGCTTCCTGGCCGCGCGCCGCGCTCATCGGGCGTGCATCATCGCGTACAGCGCGTCGTGCGCCGGCTCCGGGCGGGCGGGGGCCGGGCGGTGACGTCTGCCGTGCACCAGGGCGAACACGCAGGGCACGAACATCAGCGTGGCGAAGGTGGCCACCAGCAGGCCGCCCACCACCGCTCGGCCCAGCGGGGCGTTCTGCGTGTTCGACACCGACACCGGCAGCATGCCGATCATCATCGCGAGCGCGGTCATCAGCACCGGGCGCAGCCGGCCGTAGCCGGCCTCCACCGCCGCGCGCACCGCGTCGCCGTGCTCCTGCAGCCGCTCGCGGGCGAAGGAGACCACCAGGATCGAGTTCGCGGTCGCGGTGCCCATGCACATGATCGCCCCGGTCAGCGCCGGCACCGAGACCGTGGTGTGGGTGAGGAACAGGCTCCACACGATGCCGGCCAGCGTGCCCGGCAGCGCAGTGATGATGATGAACGGGTCGAGCCAGGACTGGAAGTTCACCACGATCACCAGGTAGACGAGCGCGACCGCCAGGGCGAGGCCGCCGAGCAGCTGCCGGTAGGCGCTGCCCATGGTCTCCGCCTGGCCGTGCAGCGCGATCGAGCTGCCACGCGGCAGCTCGGGGCGCATCGCGGCGATCGCCTCCAACACCGCGTCGTTGACCGCGCCGAGGTCGCGCCCGGCGTTGCCGGCGTAGATGTCGACCACCGGCAGGATGGAGTAGTGCGACACCGAAAGCGCCGAGCCGGTCTGGGTGATGCGGCTCAGCGCGCCGAGCAGCTGGGGCGCGGTACCGGACGGGTTGCCGTCGCCATGGTCAATCGGCACGGTCTCCAGGTCGCCCATCGTGGCGAGCTGGGACTGCGGTGTCTGCAGGTTCACCAGACGCGACACGCCGGTCCTGGTGTCCAGCCAGTAGGTGGGGGCGACCTGCCCGGAGCCGGACAGCGTGGACAGGGCGTTGCCGGCGATGTCGCTCTCGGTGAGACCGGTGCCGAGCGCGAAGGTGCGCGCCGAGGCGATGCGCAGCGTCGGCTGGTCCATGGCCTGCTCCACGATCGGGTCGGCGATGCCGGGGATGCGGCGCATCCTCGACGCGAGCTTCTGGGCGAAGGCCATGTTGGCCGTCTGGTCGCGCCCGGACACCTGGACGTCGATCGGCGAGGGCAGCCCGAAGTTGAGGATCTTGGCGGTGATGTCGCCCGGCAGAAAGGTGAACTCGGTGCCGGGGAACAGGTTCGGCAGCCCGCGGCGCAGCGTGGCCTGGTAGCGCTCGATGGGAGCGGCCTGCTCGCGCAGGCTGATGGTGACGTCGCAGTCCTGCGGGCCGATGGTGCCGCTGGAGTTGTAGGCCTGGTTGATGGCGCTGATCGGCAGGCCGCAATTGTCGATGACGTTGAGCACGTGGCCCGGCAGCAGCCGCTCGATCGCCTGGTTCACCAGCACCGCGATCTTGCCGGCCTCCTCGATCCGGGTGCCGACCGGGGCGCGCATGTGCATGTCGATCTCTGCGGAGTCGATCGAGGGAAAGAAGTCGCGCCCCAGCGGCAGGATCAGCAGCATCGAGGCCAGGGTTGAGCGCCACGAAGCCGAGGATGAACCGGCCGCGCCGCTCGACCGCGCCGGCCAGCAGGGCGCGGTAGCCGTCGCGGAACCGGGAGAAGCGTCGCTCGAAGCCGCGCTGGAATCGCTTGAACGGGCCTCCCGGGCGGCGTGGCCCGTCACGGCCGGAGGCGGCCTCGGCGCGGTGGGCGGCGACCTGGGCGGGAAGCAGGAACGCCGCCATCGTCGGCACCAGGGTGCGGCTGAGGACGAACGAGGCGATCATGGCGAAGATGATCGCCTCGGCCAGCGGCAGGAACAGGTAGCCGGCCACGCCGGCGAGCTGGAACAGCGGCAGCCAGACGATGCAGATGCACAGCGTGGACACGAAGGTCGGCACCACGATCTGGTTCGCCGCCTCGATGATCGCGGGCTCCAGGTCCTGGCCGGTCTCCAGGTGGGCGTCGATGTTCTCGATCATCACCGTGGCGTCGTCGACCAGGATGCCGACGGCCAGCGCCAGCCCGCCCAGCGTCATCACGTTGATGGTCTGCCCGAACCAGGACAGCGCCAGGATCGAGCACAGGATCGACAGCGGGATCGAGGTCGCCACGATCAGCGTGGAGCGCCAGGAGCCGAGGAACAGCAGCACCGTGAGCCCGGTCAGCACGGCGGCGGTGAGCATCTCCTCGACCACGTTCTCGACCGAGCTGCGCACGAAGGAGGAGGCATCGTTGATCGGCGTGATGGTCACGCCGGGCGGCAGGGTCTTCTCGACCTGCGGGATCTTGGCCTTGATGCCCTCCACCACGGAGAGCGTCGACGCGCTGCCGGTCTTGATGACCTGCAGCAGCACCGACTGCTGTCCCTTGACCAGCACGATGTTGGTGATCGGCTGGGTGCCGAGGTACACGTGGGCGACCTGGCCGAGCGTGACCGTGGCGCCGTCCACCTGCTTGATCGGCAGGGCGTTGAAGCTCTCGATCTGGCGCGGCGAGGCGTTGGTCTGGACCAGGTAGTCGAGCGCGCCGATCTTCTGGTCGCCCGCCGGCAGCACGATGTTCTGCGTGCCCAGTGCGCGCGACACGTCGGCGGCGGACAGGTTGTGGGCTAGCAGCTTCTTCTGGTCGAGGTCGACCTCGACGTTGCTGGTGTTGCCGCCGTAGGGGAACGGGATCGCCGCCCCCTTCACCGAGACCAGCGTCGGGCGGATCAGGTTGGTGGCGATGTCGAACAGCTCGGAACCGGTCATGCCCGCACCCGCGATCTGCAGCGACAGCACCGGCACCGAGGATGCGTTGTACACCAGCACCTGCGGCGGCGTGATGCCGGCGGGCATCTGCTTGAGCACGGTCTGCGAGGCGGCGGTGATCTGCGCCTGCGCGGTGGCGACATCGGTGCCGGGCTGGAAGAAGATCTTCACGATGCCGCGGCCGTACAGCGACGTGCTCTCGATGTGCTCGATGTTGTCCACCGTCGCGGTCAGCGAGCGCTCGTAGTAGTACACGACCCGGCCCGACATGTCCTCCGGCGTCAGGCCGGTGTAGGTCCAGATTACCGAGACCACGGGAATGCCGATGTTGGGGAACACGTCGGTCGGCGTGCGCAGCACCGCCAGCCCGCCGAACAGCAGGATCACGATCGACAGCACCACGAAGGTGTAGGGCCGCTTCAGCGCGACCACGACCACGGCGTTCATGCGCGCGGCATCGCCGGGCGGGAGCGTCGGGGGCGGATGCTCGGCATCGTCGACTGGACCTCGCGTTGCACTGCACTGGGAGCCGGGGCACGCGCCAGGGCCAATGAGTAGCAGCAATGTTGGGTGCGAGGCCAGGGGAGGGAAGACAGCGGAGGAGGCAAGGTTGAGGCTCCGCCTCAAACTCCGCCAGGGGCAGCGCCCCTGGACCTGCCTTCCTTCAGTGAAGCCGGTCCAGGGCGGCTCGCCCTGGCGGGTCTGGGCAGAGCCCAGCCTTGCTTCCTGCGACCTCCACCGCGTCCCCCACGGCGATCCGGCCATCCTCGACCACCTCCAGGTAGACTCCGAGGTCGGGGTGGCCGAACGCGCGCACGATCGCCCTCGTGAGCTGCGTGTCGCGCGCCGCGGTGAGCGGGTTGACGTCGATCGCGGCGCAGCGCCGGGTGCGCTTCGCGCCGCGCAGCCGCAGGGCGCCGATGCGGACCTCGCGGCCCACCCAGTCCAGCTCGGCGCACGGCTCGATCCCGTCGAGGTGGATGTTGGCGCGGAAGCGCAGCGGGTGGATCTGCGTCGCCGTGGCGGCCTCCAGCGCGCGCACCGTGGCCAGGTTGACGAGCGAGACCGCGCGCATCATCGCCGGCGACGCCCCGCCGACGTCGGTGAATTTATGCCTGGGCGCCGAGACCAGGCGGATGCCGCCCCGTGCCGCAGGGCCCGCGAACGCGGTGAAGAACGCCTCGGCCGCCCGGCGCCCCTCCGGCACGGACAGGTCGAAGCGCAGGAGTTCGGCGCCGTCGCGGGCCACCTCCAGCACCAGGGTCGCGGGGTCGAGGCGGGTGCGCAGGCTGGCCAGGGCGTCGTTGGCGCGCAGCATGAGGAAGCGGCCCTTGTCGAGCGGGACCGGGCGCGCGGCGTCGAAGCGCGTGGTGCCCAGCGCCAGCGCGTAGGCGCGGTCATGCGCGAGGCCGTCGGCGCGGGTCAGGTCGAGGAAGGGGAGCGGCTCTGCGGAGAGGCCTTTCACAGGATAGCGGTGCAGGGCGACGACGTGGGGCATGGGAAGCTTCTCGGCGCAAGCGGCAAGGAAGGCCAGGGCTCTGCCCCAATGCTTGAAGCGCGAACCCGCCAGGGTCAGCGACCGCGGAGCCGCACACACGAGGCCTTGCGGCATATCATGCAAGGTCTGCCACAGGCCCGGGGAGAGGACTCCAAGGACACTGTGCCCGGGATCGCCTCGCGGCCTGCTCGGAGTTGCACGTTGAGCGAAACCTCGCAGGCCGAGGGCTTCCGCAAAGGGGAATGTGCCGCCGGCGACGAAGTCGGCGACGGCTCCGAGCTGCCTGCGGAGCCGTCGCCTGGGTTCCTCGCGCTCTATTTCCCGGGAGCAAGCGTCAGCGTGAGCGGAGCGAACGCGCCGCCCATCACCGGCCGGGCACTAAATCCGGTGAACGAGCCGGTCGGATCATACCAGTCGGGAAACGGGGTGGCCGAGGTGGTCGTGTTCGCGTAGTTGAACACCTCGTTAATAATGCTCTGGACAAGCACCGGATCGTTGCTGCCCGCCGCGGTCCACAGTTCCCAGTCCGCCTTGGTGTAGGCATGGCGGGGATCCAGCGGAATGCCGTTGGGCGTCTCCTGCGTCGTGTAGAATTTCGCCTCCTCGGTCAGGATGCTCTGCGGGAGCAGGTGCAGCCCGAGCAGCCTGTCGGGATACGAGTTGTACTTGAGGCTCCAGTAGCTGTCCGGCTCGCCGGTGGTGTCGGGACTGTAGGCGTTGGCAGGTTCGCGGTAGGTGAGGAGCAGATGGGTCCTGCTGCTGTTCTGCGACAGCTGGGCCCAGGTGCTGATCCCCTGTTCCGCCTGGTTGCGGTAGTAGCTCGCATCGCCGTGCTTGCCGGCAAAATTGGCGATCTGCCCCATCGCGCCGACCGCGAGGATGCCCTTGAGCGACAGGTTGACGCTGTGCGCGATGAAGCCGGTGAAGTCGTCGGTCTGGTTCTGGAACTGCGGGTCGACCGCATTGGAATACGAGACGCCCGCCGGCACCGTCAGCAGATAGGTGGCCCACTGCTTGAAGATGACGTAGTGCGCGTTCGCGTAGACGACGGCTTCGTCCTTGGGCACATGCTGCATGTAGGCGTCGGCCATGATCAGCATGTTGGCGGTTTCCTCCACCGGCATGTTCTCCCCGCCGCCGTCGTTGTGCCCGGTCGCGTTCGGATAGGTGGAGCCCAGGTCGTGCGGCGAGTACTGTGCCGGCCACTGGCCCGATTCGGCGTAGAAGATGACCGGTGCGATCAGGTAGCGGACCAGTTCGGGGTTCATGAACAGGAAGGCCGGCATCGAGGGATACAGCACGTCCACCGTGGAGACGTTGTCGCTGCTGCTGATCTCCTCGAGGAACAGGTAGGGGCTGGCGATGGTGTTGGTCAGCTCCGTGCCGGCGAAGGCCTGCCGCAGGGTCGCCGCGGCGAGTGCGGCATAGTCCGCGCCTCCGACCGCCGTCGCGGCCTGGGTGACGGCCTTGTCCGTCTGGTTCGCGCGACCCAGCGCCGCGGCGGAGTCGTTGTAGGCGAATGCAAGCATGCTTTCGTAGGCCGGGAAGTATTGCGTCCAGAGCGAGCGGACGGGATTGCCGAGGAAGTTGATCGCAGGGTCGCGCACATGTCCGAGCAGGAGCGTGAAGGGCTTCGTCGGTGCCGCTCCAACCGTCCCGAACGCATTGCTGAAGGCGAACACCGGATAGGCGTCGTTGATCGCGCGAGGCTGATTGGTGTCGTTGGTGTTGTTCAGCACGCCGTTGCCGACGAACTGGCTGCGCACGGCGCTGTCGGCGCCCGACTGGGTGGTGAGGCTGCTCGTCGTCTGGGTCGACCAGAGCACCGTTCCCCAGGTCGGATAGTCGTTGGCCTGGTTGAGCACGATGGGATTGGTGGGTATCACCGTCCAGGTCGAGAGCGTGCCTTTCCTGTTGGTGCCGTTGGCGTTGAGGTTGATCGTCTCCGGCGCCCAGTTGATCAGGGCCGCCGGCTGGTTGTTGACGCCGGTCAGGCCGCTTGCCCACTCGCCGCTGATGTCGAAGTAGACCGTCACCGAGTGCTGGCTGCCGTCGCTGCTCTGCGCGGTGGTGATGATGTCGGACAGCGGCATGCTGAGCCGGCGAAGGTCCGTGGCCTCGACCGGCGAGAGGAAGTCGACGGTGAGGTTCACGCCTGCGGCGTTGAACGTGAAGATCGACTGCGTCGGCGTCGTCCTCAGCAACGTCTGCGTCATCGAGTTCGCGATGCGCGGAACGCCGGGAGCCCCCATGAACAGGTAGGGCCGGCTGTCGATGTAGGCGATTCCCGTGATGGCCTTGACGTTCCCGTTCCAGTACTCGGGCCAGATGCCGGGTGCGATGCCGTTGGCCGATCGCAGCCACGTGTTCATGTAGGGCTCGCGGGTGATGAGCGGAACAGCCGGCGGCTTGATCGGCGTAAATGTTTGCGCGCCAACGGCCCGGCTGCAAAGTGCAACGACAGTCACGATACCGGAAGCCAACAGAAGACGGTGTCTGAGCATGAATTTTCCCCGTATTTTTTAATTATTAATCAATGGTGTTGGACGGAAGGACTTTCTCCTCTGACAACGCGGAAACGCTAGTCCTGTGTCCGGGCGGGTGACAGTCCATTCATCAAGAATCACAAAGTCTTGATATGATGACTTCTCAAGCCTGGACCATGCACAGGAAAGGAATTTGGCCCGGACGAGGAGTGTTGCTTCAACTTCGAGAGAAGGTCCGGCTCGTATCGGTCACGGGAAAGCGTGACGGTCCATCTACGATCGAGGCGCGGTACGACATGGCTTTCGCACCACTGTCCTGATGGCTGTCCATCGCAGGAACGCCACTCCGCTTCGCCTGAGGCGATCCCAATCCTTGGCCGGGGAGCGACAGCAAGCGACGGTGCGCTCGGCGATATAACGTTTCTGATATACAATGAAAATGGCGGCATCGGAGCGCTTGACGATCTTGACGTTGATCTGCTCGCAGGATCGGCCCAGCCCGCTCCGGAGTTTCATCGTCTGGGTGCCGCTGTCGTCATGAAGCTTGGACAGAAACGGTAGAAGGCGAGTCAAGGCGCATTTCATACCAGCGGCCCTATGCTGTGACTGTTTTGGTCCACGTCGCGGCTGCGATGGAGCGGATGCGGTCTGGCGTTTCGGTAAGCCAATTCCAGGCGGCGCAGCAGCGGTCGACGATGATGTCATAGGTGTCGAACA
>JAABUP010011163.1_pt1 | contig 10320 bp, 9 predicted proteins | sample 5559201 | NCBI WGS metagenome assembly JAABUP01 (sample SAMN10711887, study PRJNA513373) | rock metagenome | isolation source: Antarctica rocks | place: Antarctica | reverse complement strand
CAGCTCCAACGCCTGAGGTACGGAGCCCAAGGTTACCTCCTCATAAGGGGAGAAGAGGTTCTTGATGGTGGTGCCTTTTTCGAACGGAGCTAGCAAGCCGGTGATATTACTACCGCAGTCGAAGATGTATGTTACTTCTGTGTTGTTGTTGTGGAATAGCTCCCACACGTCTTGGACCTTTTGGCCGTACGTGGTGAAATCCTGAATATTTGGCCAGCCAGAGCGTCGGACAGACCACAAACCTGTCTCCGTCGCAGTACCGAGAGAGCCTGGCAGGTAGATCGGATGGGTTTGCTTAGCGATTGTCTCGACGTACCATCCGTCATTGAGGACTGGATATCGATTTCGCATCTCGAACATTGTCGTCATCAGGTTCCTAATAGGATGCGAAGGGTCTCTGTGGTCAAGACTATTCCAGTCGTCTTTGCATCCATCCGCCCAGCTGCCATCAGGCCAGCTAGCGAACTTCGCATTACCGACAGTGTAGCAGCCATGGTCCTGCCAGGCTGTGGCGGATGACATGGGTTGACGGCCGAAGACATAATTATCGGCCGTGCTGTCTAGGACGTAGTAGGCTTGCTCTTCGCCCCATTCAAGTAAGGGGATACCGGGAAGGAGCATCGTGGTGATGAAGTTGCCAAGTATCTGTTTCTGCGTACCCTGGACGATCGTAGGCCATCTAAAGTTGTCCTGATTGTGCGCTCCGTACATGTGTCGCGGGTCGAAGACACCGGTATTGGGGTTGATCATATCGTTGGTCTGGATGAAGGCGTTCCAAGCAACGACAAAATCTGTGGGCGTTTCGCCCTTCGCTCCGAGGTCACCATCCATGCCAAGAAACCTAGTCAAAGACCGATATGTGCTGTAGTGAAAACATGCGGCATCGAAAGCATTCTTTCCCTTCGCGCGAATGAAGAGCGAGTCATTGGCGTTGTCGGTCGTCAGCTGGACAGCTTTATTGGTATCATTGACGGCCTATCCACGGTCAGACTTCAACAATTTCCCAAGTGAGCATCACCACCTACCATTGAGGGCTCCTTTCCGCGACCAAGGTAGACCGCACCAAAGGCATTACCCGAAACGATTTCGCCTGGGATGAAAAAGTTCTTCTTTCCGACCGAAGAAGCACACTGACGAATATAGTCTGCAAACTCTCCTTGGGCGTCAACAGTGATCTGTTGGCCTTTGTCCATTCGAAAACCATCAATGTCAAGCATGTGTATTTGTATGCAAGATAGATGTTGAATCTTTTCGCGTACAGTAGGATTCCATTCTCGCAGGCGATCCTGGACTGAAGCAAATTTCGAGATTTGTCGTCTACGTTCCAGAGAAGCATCAGTAAGATAAGCAATCAGAGAAAATAAGCCTTTGAAGAGCTCCGCCAAGGAGATATAGTACTACTCACTGCCACTTCTTGGAATTAGCGACGTAATTCTCGAAAGGCAATACCACGAGACATAACTTACTTCAGGGTAGATATTGAACGCCTGGATATCACCGTATTGATCAAATTCACTGTCACGGCAGCCGATTAGGTATTCGCTGCCATTCGCCGTGACTTGCTCGCCGTCTAGGATTGTCAGGTCTCAAGCACAAGTACCGGACAGCAATGCACGTCTACTCACAATCGTCCCACCACCTAGGGTATTCAGTAGGGCATTTGTCTAGCTCGGTATTATTGAAGTCAAAGTCATGATATCTTCGGGGTGTCTTCCAAAGAGCGTTGTACTCGTGATAGTTGAGTGGCGTAGAGACATTTAGGAACCCTTCGAATCCAATCAAATCACCCAGCGTCGCCATGGTATTGTCCAGTACCACATACATCCCGCGAGCGTGCATCGCGTCGATGCACTCCCGCCAAATATCGATCGTAGCGAAGTGAGGGTCGAGAAGGGTCAAGTCTAAAGGGCTAAAAGCGTCCGAGCCCCAGGGAAAGTTGATCATAGGGCTACCGGCGAGGTAGATACCTTTGATACCCATGCCGGTCAGATAGTCCAGAGTGTCCACCAGGCCTTGTATATCGCCACCATGTCTTAGCTGGGTCCCTGTCAGGTCGTGTTCCCACGCAGTACCGTTAATGTTGTCGTTGCTTGGGTCGCCGTTCACGAAGCGGTCGAGCATAAGTGTATAGAATGGGAAGCGCCAATTTTCTGGCGACGGATTGAATGCTGTATCTGGTCAGCAATCATCATGCACAGATTGACCGCAACTTACTGTGGTTTTCCCAATTGCCCCAGTAGTTCATGGGATCTGTGGCAGTCTCATTCTGATTAAGATTCCACAACACTTGCTCTGGATCGTATCGTATGCAGAAGGAAGTAGTAGTAAATAAGGCCAGTAGACTGACTACTGACCTCCAGAATAATGGAGGGTGCATTGTAATTGGGGTATGAACGGAATAGTGAGAGATTCAAGCCTGAACGACGCCAAAGGAGAGATACAACGACCGACTGTAGAAGCTAGAGAGGAACATAAAACGATGCAGGAACAGGGGAAATGAGACAGGGGAAATGAGACAGGGGCAATGGGGGGTATAGAGTAGAAGAAGGGAGAAACTTTGACAAACGCAGAGGTGCCGGACATTGCCAGGCCATACTATGTAGACAATGGACACATAAAATTGGTTAACCTCATCGCTGGAGACTGTTCCTGAAACTCAATACGAATTAGAACCTCCGAGGCTCTTGCAGGCGGTTGATACCCAGTCGGGAAGATCGTTCAGGGCTTGACTCCCCCACGGAAACCCTCTAAATTTAGCGGCTGCCGAGCGATAGAAGGCTAGAATTAGGAACCCCATCTCTTCATCCAATGAGCTGTGTCATGTTAAGACCTTGGGGAGCGGAGAATATCGCGCCCCTGTGGCGTGACAGTGCATGGAAGAAAGCAAAGTCCTCGTGAGACTAGGTCATGACACACGACGCCTAACCTTCTATGGCGTTTCTCAAGTGCAGGTTTCCCAACCAGGAAGTAGAGCAGGCGCAAAGCAACGACATCTCGGTACTCAACTAGCTCCCGGCTGTTGATACTAGCTCCGCTGTTTATCAATAGTCATCGGATTTTATGAGCATCGGATTTTCATCTTACGACAGGTGTGGTCGAGATTGATGATGGCATGCATGAACAACGGTGGATGGATCGACATCTCAATGTGGTAAATGATGTATTGTTTAAGAATAAATAAAACACACCTTACCCGTGTATTGGATGTAATTGGTCGATATCATTTGTGATTTGTTCGTATGGAATAGGAGAGCGGAAGAGTTGGGAGATCGTGAGCTGGCTCAGATAGGTCAGACTCAATACTTTCGCCGAAGTTCATGGTCGTGGAACCCGCTTTTCTACATATACTCGTTCTGCGATAGGCTATGCAAATTGGAGCTGAAACTCGAAGAATCCTGCTTATCATACGCTTGGCTAAATGAGGGTACATGCTATGCATGGGTTAAAGGTGTGTTATCGTAAGTAGAGGGTACGGTAACTACGGTTGTGAAATGATGAGGTCCTTACAAACGCGCGGTCAAGGAATGTCGATGATACTTTCTTTTAAGGTTCGGACAATGAAAACGTCGCTGCAGATTGACGAATCTGTGAAGGATCCCCTAGCCACCCTGGCCACCAACTGGAAGGCTATTATTGTCCTGACTGGACCTCTTTGGGAATGGTAGTGTCGATCATGACATTTCTAGCGTACGAGGGGAGATGCGTTGGCCAGAGATGCCATCTCCGACGGCTGCGGAGATCACTCCGTCAAGTGGCGGGACGTTTCAACCCGCAGCGTGCCAAGCCGTCAGTGTATACGGCAAAGTGGTGCATAAACTTACACCCAATGCAGATTCTCAGGCGGAGCGCACGTTCGGATGGATGTCATAGCTCTCCGCACTGTGCTACATCCGTCAATACTTTCGTAGAGAGGCCTCTTGCATACCTATCATATCTCCTATCAGCTTCTCCGTGCCATGAATTTGGTGACACATCCTCTTTGTTGGCCAAACGACGTTGACGAGGAAACGATCTTCCAATTATTGTCGGGTGGGATAGAGTGTCGCCTCTCGGTGGGTAGAGGACCTCGTGTGTTTATGAGCTATTGCAGTTTTGCCTCCCAAATCGGCGTCGTTTTTCTTCGATTTATTCTAGAGGGTAAAGTCCCTGGGTTTGCCAAAGATAGGTAGGTCGAGTGCGAGCGTCCACTACTTTGTTCAGTAGCTGACGCATGGTTTTGCATCGAAAACGAAGGAGAGAAAACGACTCGTAAAACGCGGAGATCACATTGAGCGATAAGTCATTTAAAAAGGTGTCTTACATCTCAGACCGATGGCCACGCCATAGGATTAGCCTGCAGCATGCAAACCATCTCAAATAATTCAGCACGTGGTCTGATGTGCTCTGTTACGGTTGTCCATCCCTCGGTTAATCACCGCTAGAGACCAATTTATATTCGATCTGAGTATCGTTGACGAAAACACGTTTGGGTAAATATCGTGAGATCCGGTAGAACTAGCGAGAGGCTTGATTCTGAACCACATGGTGTTTCGCATCGTTTCACGCTGCTAAGACCAAGGCTTAAGTGCCATATACACAAATGAGGGCTTGGGTGTTCAATAGAAACGCGTGAAGCTGACTCGAGTCAAGACCACAAAAGAGGAAAGGAGCATTGGGGTCGCGCGTGGCGAGGAAGATGCGACGCTTCGCTTCGGCCGAAAACGTGGACGTCGATCTGCCGCGATAGAGCTGGGCCCCTCGGGCCCTGAGAGTTGACACTTCCCCAAATCCACCACATACCGCTTGACAATACCACGCTTTTCCTATTGAATCTGCAGGTCGTCGGTTGAGTCTACTTCATCTAATGTTAAGGGCCCGGACCAATGAGATCGGAATTACGCTCTTTACAATTCACTAATCACAGTCAACATGCAGTCCATGCAAAGGCGTTTCGGAAAGTTCTTGCCCAGGACAGCGGATGAATCCCAAGTTGGGGTACTGTTGAAGGACTTCGAAGATGCCGACAAGATGCTCGCCAAGGTATGCTTATAGCTTGAGTGGGATGGAATCAAACCTTGGCTGACTGATTTTTGACAGATCGTTGATGCCTCTAAGGCATGGCGAGATTCATGGAGGGATATTCTGGGGACCCAGCAACGACTCATCCACGGCTTCCAAACAATGTATTCGCCCATCATTGGGGCCAATGAAGAGTATTCGGGCCACGAGCCTGTGATCACGCCGCAGCATATTATGGAGAGGACTACCAAACTACACACAGCCTACGACGAGCTTCGCACAGATTTACTTGAGGAGGTTGCGGGGATTGATACTAGGATTATCAAGCCTGCACAAGAAGCCAAAGATTGTATTCAGCCCATGAAGAAGGTCATCAAAAAACGGGGAGATAAAAAGGTACGACATGAATCCAATCATAAGCAGCATACGGAGGCTGATGACTTTAGCTTGACTTTGAAAAGTATCAAAAGAGGGTTGATAATGGGAGGCAAAAAACAAAGAGATCGGAGAAGGACAATGCATCGTTGGAGAAAGCTGAGATGGAATTGATGCGAGCAAAAGATGTATGTTGAATGTCATGCGTGCTCCGTAGGGGGCACTTCTACATCCCAGTGTACAGACCATCGAATCACGCTAATCAACTCCTTGATGCAATTGAAACCCCATCACTGACACTTTTAAGGAATATGAAGTTGCAGACGACCATCTCAAAGCTACCCTTCCACCAGTAATTCAGGCCGCCTTCTCAATCCTCCCTCATCTTCTCGCAACTCAGATTCTGACCCAGAACACACTACTTGCTCAATACTACACATTGCTCCACGGCTTCTGTGACGAGGAAGGGCTCCCCAATCCACCGCCTTCTGCTGGAGAGCTTATGCAAACATGGGACCAAGATTTCAGGCCGGTCCAAAAAGAAATCGAGACTGGGTTGAATTGCATTTCGAGTGGGAAGACTGTACGCATGTCCATGCGTATCGAAGAGAAGCCTCATGGATCTGTCACGGGTCTTAACATTCGCAACGGAATTTCGTCACAAACCCATCGTCGACCGAGTCAACAGTCTCTTGACGACAAGCCGCATGGCTCGGTGACTGGGCTTAACATTCGTAACGGTGTTCAGCAACGCCTGCCAAGTAACCAGCAGTCCAATGCATTGAAACCTCCTCCTTCCCCTGCAATCAGTGCAACATCGGATCCACCATCTCCAGATTACAGGCAAGATCGGCCACGGATAACGTCAGCTCCGTCGCAAACAGCATTGGGTCTAGCGACGCCAAACTACACCTCATCTGCTGTCATGAGTCCATTACCAGGAGAACCAGCGATGCATGCTCCAGCAGGTCCCCGTGGAGACTACTTTGGGCGAGATCGATTACCTTCAGGCTCGACAATAGCTTCAATCGCGGCTGGCAAAAAGAAGCCGCCTCCACCCCCACCAAAAAGAATACCATCTACGCAAGGTTTCTTCGTGACTGCTCTGTATGACTTTGCTGGTGAGGGGCAAGGCGATCTATTTTTCAGAGAAGGCGATCGTATAAAGGTCATCAAGAAGACCGAGAGCACGGACGACTGGTGGGAGGGAGAGCTAAAGGGTGCCCAAGGGAGTTTTCCGGCAAACTACTGCCAGGCTATATAATTTTCCAGCTCTTGGCCTTTGCTCTGGAGCTATCTTCTAGGTTTTGATAGCGATATAGCGGGCACCAGGAATTGGTGGATAATGCATAATGATATTTAGCGATGCGATTAGACGAATCAGCGCTCTCGCTCTTTATGTCACTGGAACTATCACATAGTTCAAGTGTTGATCAAACTTGTGTGACTCAGACTGTCTCGATTGTCTTATAACACGCTAGCAGTAGGCGAGCCTTAGAGAGACATCATCGAGCCTCTTCTCAACCTTCACGATTCAAATATTCCACGTTAGGAACAGAAAGCTAACAAAATGGCCGATAGATCGGGCGAGCTGCTGAAGAAGTCACTCTATGGTATGTCATGCCCATTGCAGCCCCGCAGTCAATATACTGACAGCGAAACCTAGTCTTCGACCTCCCACAGGAGCTCCTTGTCACGCTCCATCTCAAGGACCCTAGCCTGCTACAGCCTACCGCTGGGGTATATGCTCCATCCGAAGATCCCCCGCAACACTCTACGAAACAAAACGGGGAAACCAAGCTCTCAACATCGTGCCAGCTTTGCGGAACTTCCTTCCCCAGCGTTCAAGAGCAACGCCTCCACGTCAAATCTGACTGGCACAACTACAACCTGAAGCAGAAGGTTCGAGGCGTGCAGGCCGTCAACGAAAATGGGTTCGAGAAGCTGGTGGATGAGCTGGATGAGAGTATATCGGGCTCAGGCTCAGAGTCGTCGGAATCGGGACCAGATGGGGAGGGGGCGAAAGAGAGCACCTTGAGTGCATTGCTGAAGAAGCAGGCTAAACTCAACCATCCCAATGGTGATGAGGAGGAGTTCATGCCTACGAAGAGGGAAAGAGGGTCGGGCAAGCCGCCGCTCCTTTGGTATTCGACGCCGCAATTGCCATCGAATACGTCTCTGGGGATCTATAGGGCGCTTTTAACGAATCGGGAGCAAGAAGATGCAGACATGGTCGATGTCGTCCGCAGAAAGCAGCTACGTCCCGTGCCTGCAAAACCACCGCCAGTGGATGGCTCTAATGGTGTACCACTTCCCTCTACGATGACGAGCCCTTCCATCTTCATGTGCATGATAGGCGGTGGTCATTTTGCAGGCATGATCGTATCGCTAGCTCCAAAGATGGGAAAGCAAGCCGCCGGAACGGAACAGCGTCAAGCCATCGTAATTGCACACAAGACCTTCCATCGTTACACTACGCGGCGGAAACAGGGTGGTGCTCAATCGGCCAATGACTCCGCGAAAGGTGCTGCCCATTCTGCTGGATCCTCACTACGGAGATACAACGAAGTGGCCCTCGAGCAGGAGATCCGTGCCCTTCTGGCCGAGTGGAGAGAACTAATTGGCAACGCCCAACTCATCTTCGTCCGAGCTACAGGTAGCTCGAATCGCCGTATCCTATTCGGCCCTTACGACGGCCAAATCCTCCGGCAAAACGATCCCAGAAACCGGAGTTTCCCATTCAGCACGCGTCGAGCCACGCAAGCCGAGCTAATGCGGTCCTTCGTAGAACTTACGCGGGTCAAAGTCAGTCAAATAGACGAAGCCGCTCTCGCCGCTGCAGCAGCAGCAGCCCAGTCCTCAGCCGATGCCCAAGCAGCTGCTCAATCCAAACCGGCAGCTCCATCGCGGCCCAAAGCCTCAAAAGAAGAGGCAGAGGCCACCCTTCACACCTCACAAATGCAACCACTAATCCGCCGCTCCAAAGCCCCCGCCCTCCTTTCTTACCTAATCTCCAACTCCCTCTCCCCCAACTACCCCTTCCACCCTCCCTCATCACGCGCAAACCACCACGCCCCTACCCCCCTACATCTCGCCTCTTCCAGCAGCTCTCCCGTCATCGTACTCGCCCTCCTCACAAAAGCAGGCGCCGACCCCACCTTCCCAAACGGCGACGGCGACCCCGCCTTCGACCTCTCCGCCGATCGTGCAACGCGAGATGCATTCCGCGTCGCGCGCTCGGAACTTGGCGAGGAGAAGTGGAATTGGGATGCAGCGCACGTACCACCACCAATCACAAAGGCAGCCGCCGAAAAACGCGACCAACGAGAAAAGACCGAGGCGGAAAAGGTTGAGTCAGAGAGACGAAAGGCGGAAGAAGAACGGCTGAAGAGAGAAGGGCCCGTTGTCGATCCGACGGCCAAGAAAGGGGGGAAGGCATTGGGAAATCTGCCGAAGACGGCGGAGGAGAGGAGGGAGGAGGATGCGAGGGGTATGACGCCTGAGATGCGGGTGAGGGTTGAGAGGGAGAGGAGGGCGAGGGCGGCGGAGGAGAGGATGAGAAGGATGGGTGGTTGAGGGACTGCTGGGGTATGGCTTCTAGTGACTCGATCTGCGATGACGTGTATGAGTCCAGAATTAACGAAGAACATGTCCTGCTATGAATCTTTGTATCCTTGCGACGCTTTGATTGACTGCGTGAACTCGTCCGGTATCGTCTACGCCAATGCATTCATCTCCCCAGGACCATTGGAGCTAGCAGACTCGAGCCTCCAAGATAGTTCCGTAAGTCCTTGCGTTGTCAAGCTAATCTTTTGAGGCGTGAGAGGCAATAAGCCCTTTGCTTTTGTCATTCAGACTTCAACCTGAGTAGGAGTATTATCATTTTCACTGCGCTTAAGCTCGAAGTAATCAAACTTCTGAAAGGATTGGCACAAATTCATGCCTTCGAAAAGGCTGAAACTTCAGCTCACTCCTCAACATGTCCAAAAGTCCTGGTATCTACCAAAACCACAATATCCAACAACAATTTCAACTCCATCGCCATGCCTCCCATAAAATACCCAAAGATCATCTCAACTCTCCCCCATTCCCCTGCTTCACTTCCTCAACGGTTTCCAAATCCAATCCACAAATCTCCATCCTCGCATCCCTAAACCTTTCATAAACCCTCTCCCATACCCTGCTCGCTTGCTCCCCCCTCGGCATCGCCCTCACAAAATCCTCACTCGGAATGTCATACTCCGGTCCCGGCAGCCCATCATCCTTCAACCTCACATACGCCGTCGAATCAAGCCACTCGGTCGCATTAAGTTCTTCTCCCCTCTCAGCTCCCAACAATCCCGTCTCCGCAAGTAGACGTATGGGATGTTTTGGGTCTATTGGTGCGGACTCGAGCGTTACGCGCTGTAGGAACTCGCTATCTAGATACGCGCCTTCCGGGAGGGAGGAGATTGTTTCAGCGTACGTGTCTCGCGAGGGTTGTAACAGGAGGAGTGAGGGGTGCAATTTATCTTCCTGGGAAGCGGAGAGACCAAGCATGGGCGTTTCCATGGGGAGCGTGAAGAGGAGGTCCAGAGGTGTAGAGTCGAGGATTAAACCTGGGGATTGGAGGAGGAGTATACGATTGTAGTGGAGGAGGGTGAGGAGGTTTGTGAGGGGGTATTTCTCCTCCTCTGTCAAGGGCGCGCTATTGTTGGATTGGGGTATGGCGTCGATGGGTTGGAGCATCACTTTATACTCTTTTGCAGCTTTTCGTAGTAGTCGGCGGGATGTTGCGATATGTGGATCTGTTTTCGTCCCGTCTGTGGGCTTTTCGTCCCATGAGCGCGGATACAGAAGAATTCGCTGCGCCATACTCTGCCCCTCCACCAACTCGCGCATAAGACTCACCGCCCCACAGACTTCGACGTGCCGTCTTAGTAGCTGCACGTACGCAACTTTTGCCCA
>JAABUP010011159.1_pt1 | contig 10322 bp, 7 predicted proteins | sample 5559201 | NCBI WGS metagenome assembly JAABUP01 (sample SAMN10711887, study PRJNA513373) | rock metagenome | isolation source: Antarctica rocks | place: Antarctica | reverse complement strand
TCTCGGGAAAAATGTCCAATAGCAACAAGTGGGGCATCTCTTGGAATGGCGAAATTGGACACACGACGAAAAGACCACGCGATCTCGCTAGAATAATAGTGTTCCCTTGAAACCAAGTTCTCTAGGGGTATTTCGAATGAGCAGCTCGGCCAATGGGGCTTCGAACGACGATGAAGTCTGCAAGCAGCATTATATTCATATGTCTTAATTGCCGGTCCTAATTCATTTGTGTATTATCCGGTTTAACTTGCCAATCCACGCCACAGTTTGCACTCACATATACAAACAATTTTCATATCACCGACATCTGATTATATGTTGAACGCACAATGGCGGATGAATTTTTCGTCGGTTCCTCACAAACAGTCTCCATCCTTCGCCGGTAAAGCATGGCACAACTGGAGCGACAGCTTGGTCGCATCGTAGTCAGGTTGTGTACACATCCGCTCTGTCCGGATTCGAGGGACTACAACTGCATCTATCAGCATCGGTCCCATTTCCGCATGGCGTTGGTATCTCGTGTATCATTCACATAGATCAATGAATAACGGGTTCCCTCCAGGCTCATGAATGACTATCCAGTCGACGAAGAGGATATCAAAGAATTCCTTGAGCGTCAAGGGAGGTTGATACATATGGTGAGATTCTTTTTCTGCCATGAAGAAGTAATTTTAGAGCTTTCACTGACCTAGAATCACGACAGGACGAGTACTTCAGCCCATATGGACTCGGCTACACATTCGTTCTCGGTGGCATGGACAACCTGGGGCGGGAACAGAGCATGCGCTTTGGTCTGGACATCATCTTAGAGTTGAAGTAAGACCATACCTTCCACGAAACGCAGGTTAGAGGCGCCGTAGTCTATTAGCTGACCATAATTAGGGAGAACGGGTTCCCCGAGGCCGATATCGTTCTGCACTTGGACGGGCAGAACTATGCTCCAACAGCAACTGATCGTCAGGGTTCTCCTCATGCTCCTAGTATTCCGCCATTATATCACCGCTTCTTGAACAACGTAATACGCTGGGTGCGAGGGGAGCCGAATGTGAGAGAGGGAGCATTTTACTATCTGGGTCGTTGGTGGCCTACTTGGTAGCACAGAGGTGTCACTTCATATCAGGACTAGCTCTTACTCGCAGACTTGTGATACCGAAATTTCCTGCTCCAGGTTGACCATGTATTCGAACGTGAGCAGCCCGCTTTGCGTTTTCTCTTGCGAGCTTTACCCTCATAGACGTGGTATTGTCGGCAGGGAATATCCAGTGAGCTGCGCACCTTGTTTACCACCACTTCTAGCTTCCTCTCTGGGGGAAACCTGCTGACAGTAGACCACGCCGACGTAAAACCTTGGATTCGAGCTCTATACGACTGAAGTGCACCATCCAGTCCCACGAGTACACTTAACTTCCCAAACCGAATCCCAGGGTCAAAGAACGGCTAAGGCGTCCCTAATAGCCTCGTCGGCATACAGTCTCTCCTCGGAAACCCCTGCAAAAGACATGCCCTCATCCTCCTGCCATACACAACTACGTCATGGTCTCACAAAGTGCCCAGGTCGGCCTCATCATTGGCGGCGCAATCACTGCCGTTTGCATTTCGGCTTACATATACCTCTACTTCGTCAGCTTGCAATGGCCCGTTGATAGACCACTGGTTGGAGGGTTGATTTTGACGCGAAGACGCAAGAGACCAGTTGACTCTGAGGCGGCTCCGGACGTTGTCATATCTCCAGCTCCTGCAGAAGTGCCTTCGGCTCCTGAGGCGGCGCCAGAGCCCGTAGCACCTCCAACTCCAGCAGGAATACTTCTGGCCCCTGAAGAACTACCTGCAGCCCCCGCGCAAAATCCACCAGCTCCCGAGGAAGTTCCTGTAGCCCTCGAAGACGTTCTTTCCATCTCTGGAAATGGCCCTCCCGCAAGGAATGGGGCTGTCTAGATATATGCGCTACTTGATGAAGACAACAGATGTCGTACATTAGTATTTGGGCGCTTTAAAGTGTTCCTGGGGTCAAGTCTCATGGTGTTATTGCTTGGATGTGCAGGATCTGAGCACAGCTAGATACGATGGCGTTTTCAGCTCGTTCACAATCCTTCATTGCAGTCAAGTGAGCGGATATCAAGGATTCAAGGATGTGATGTTGCACAGATCTATTTCGAGAAGGGCTAGCGCTCCCGAGCAATCTGCGCTAGCCATGTTTTCTCTAGTACGGTCGAAATATGAGCTCATATCAGCTCTCTTTTTGTTGCAAACCAGAGTTTGTTATGTCTCCGCGTTCAAAGCCATGATGTTCTCTCACCGCAAGGACTTTGATGGCCGAACATACGTATGTTTTCCAATACCTCTCAAAGAAGCGTGCTCCCAACACCCACGTTGTACCATATGCCTCGTGTATCATTATCACCATACTTCCCAGATGCCTCCAAATGACTACCAATTTCAACGCTCCTCTCTCCAAGACCTCCACTCATCGTATAATTCTCTTCCCGTGTTCCTGCTCGGGCTTCTGCTTGTTGTTGCGCAATCGTTTTTTCCGGTGGGTTTGGGTGGGTGGCAGAATAAGCATGAACTGAGAATTCTGTGGATTTCTTCATGAGGACCACTGTTCCTGCACTCGATGCATTCGCTGGACTTTATCATGTCAGAAGATGGAAAGCATGTATGGTGAGAATCGGCATACCGGACTTTCGCGACTCACTTTACAGTGGTACTTTTCCTTTGGTTTCTTGCAGTCCACATATGCCGTGTAGATAATTCTATCAAGACACTTGCGTTGTGGTAGATCTTCGGGTCTCATGCTGACTTTTGGGGTAAGTGATAGGCTTAAAGTGCTTTGCGACTTGTTAGATTTAGTGTATTTGGTCTTCATGTACTCGCTGGCTCAATTGGGAATCTCTGAAGAGGCGAGCAAAGAAAGAAAAACTTCCCCTTCATATAATTGTCACGGCAAGGACTGATCTCCCATCGACCAAGTAAGCAAAACCATGCCCTTACACAAGTGTTGGACTCGATGGGACTTTGGTCCTGGTGTCACTTACCACTATCTTGTGCAGCTTCTCACAATGACACGGCTCCTTTGTTTCACGTATGCTTTTTAAGGTCTTCTTGTTCGAGTAGACGTGAAGTCCCGTCACCCATGAACTACTAGGCGTATTTCTTGCTCTAACGTAATCCTTTTCGCTGTCCAAAAGGAACGATCACAGTGGACTAAAATAGCTGAAACACGCAAAACCGGTTCAAGCCTGACAACAAGATCCTGGAACCTTCTCCACCTCGGAACAAAGAGGTACCAAATGTTTCTATCACGAGTCATATGACTATCTTTAGTCTACTTGGTGATTTAAATAAGATGGCGTTGCACATCCTTGCTTGGTCACATACGAAGGCTAACCGTTTCCAATCATATTCTCCCCCCCAAGCCACAGCGGTTGGCTATCCCTAGTGAGCACAATATACACACGCTCCAGATTACACAGTCGTTTATGGAGGCTCACTAATGTGCTCTGTTTGTGAGTAATCTCGGCCGTTTCCGATGCCTCTGCTAACGAGACCTTGTGCAATTGCTACACATGCTGATCACAGCAATACAACGGTCGATATTCACCACAAGCTTCGCTTCTTCTACCCAGCGTATCGAACATTTGAAAAATTTTACGGTGCAGCAACTGAGCTCCGGAGTGACCCAGTATAGATGCATGTGTTAGTTGTACTTACTAGCAAGCTTGGTGGCACCTGCAAGCCATGAATCATCGCGTAATACGAGACTCGTGAGACATGCAAACAACAAAGAGTTGAGTATGAGTTTGAAACAACGGTCGTGCCAAGCTACTAAGAGTTTGGAAGATCCAGGTATGAGGTGTTTCGTCTATTAAAATTACTCGCTAGCAAGCTTGGTGGCGGCTGAAAGCCATGTGTATGATGATGCAAGTTGATTGCATCATCCAAATTCGTGGTGCAAGTTGATTGCAAGATTCAAATCGAAGTACCGCGCCCGGGCCAGAAGTCAAGCTCCTGGCACCCCCTTGGATGAACAGCATACAAAAACAACATCCACCCCCCGCTCTGGTCTCAACCTTGCTCAAGGTCTATATTTCTTTACTTGGCATTTCCAGCAATCTTGGTCTACTGTCTCCCTCCGTTGATGCCATACGCCCTTATTGCAGATTGGGCAGTCGTCTCTCCTACGCTAAGATAGGATCAGTAATGCGAACTCTGTTCCTTTTCTTGGGGAATCTCACGTTGGCCGTATTACGACTCCATTCGTGGTCTCGTACATTAACACAATCGCGAGGGACATACCAAACCCTCTCACGGCAGTTTTTACCAGCGGGAACCTTCCACCCTTCATCTATGTCGCTTTTTGATGGCTTTGAGGTGTTTCGGTCTGGAAATCCAGGGCTCGTTGTACGAGGGTACGGGTCTGCGTTCGCGGCCGATGTTCCAGAGCTTGATAGCGGTGGGTAGGCAGTTTGCGAGGGACCATAGCTCGTTGGAGGAGCGTACGGGCTTGTGTACGCGCTGGATGCTCCATAGCCTGATGAAGGCGCTGAATAGGCTGTTAGTGGGGCGGGATAGCTCGACTCAGAAGAGAAAGGGTAGGATGATAGCCTCCTGGAAGGTACCAGCGGATCGAGCTGGTAGAGTGATTGGTCCATGGGCGTTGGAGAAGCGGACGAGTAATGACCAGGCGATGCTGTATTGCCTGATGAGTATGTTGTAGTGGTACCTCGCAAGGCTGAGGCTTCCCTCTCGGTTGGCCGTGATGAGCGCCCAATGTGCTAATAAAGGTCAGAAGGCTCAAAGCGCTTTCCGGCAGTCTCGCTTACAATGCAATGACCGCATACGAAGCCCGCCACCTTCGAACGCGTTCCACATTGGTATATACAAGGGTAAAGTTCCCCATTTGGCATTTTGTAGCTCCTGGAGGAGCGTCCACTCCGTGCGTAGTGGAGTGCTTGTCGGAGTCGTCGAGTGAGTATGTATGAACACGTCTTAGTCTGTGTGTATCTCTTCAGGCTCTTTGAGGGTGTCTGTGAAAGATTCCGTGTTGCTGAGTTTGAGTGAGATCCAGCGATTCTTATAATATTCCACACATTGCATTATGACTAATCCTTCCATCGATGACATACCAGGCACTCAACAGAACCGTATCAACATCCATGCTCTACCTCTCGAACAAAGGAATAGCAACAGCACTGCCTTCTCGGTGCCACCAAAATTCTGGAGGAACGACAAAAGGACTTTGGTTTCACATGGTTTCGCAGCGCCGTAATCCTGCAAGTACGAGTCATCTCTTGGTTTATTGACGAGAGCAGCTGCGAAACTTGCTGATTCTGTGAAAAGAAAGACAAAGAAAAGTAGGCAGAGGGATGAGGGAAGCACAGCAGGCTGACAGATACGAGTTCTCATTCTTGGAAGAAAACAAATCGACCAACAATTACCATGTTTCATAGACTAAGGGAAACAGGGAATCATCTTCATTCGTGAAGAGAGCATCGGAACCATGACAAGATGGGCCCGCTTTAATAGTGAACACTTAGAGCCAGAGTTCATCGAGTACGGAGAACAAAAGAACTTGATGACCCATTAGCATAGCTACTAGGGATACGAAAATCATTTGAAAGAACAGAGAACCAATCGTGGATGATGATACGAAGCCGCAGCCTTGCAGAAGTGACCCAAACTACACGAGCAGGTCTGGTCATTCGCTTCTGCCTAGCGCACAGAGTGGCAAGATGAACGCCAAGCAAGGCTACGAGGATTTGCGTCGCTCCCTACGTCTTTAGCTTAAAACACTTTGATATTTGGCACTTCGGTCTGCCTTCAATTGCAAACAAAACTTGAAGTACGGCTTTGATGTTGACAAACACAGTAATTCAAGAATGCAAGAAGAAAAGAGAGAATGTCAGGATGTCGAGCACATGCCTCACGTCAGGTAGCAGGTGACTGATTTGAGAGATCAGATACAAATACAGATTGTAGAAGGGAATGTTAGAGCAGCTCGAGTTGTCAAGTTGTCGCCCGCCATCTAGTGACTAGAGGAGATACTATTCCTCAAAAAGGGCCACAAAGATCAGTCTAGAACCCCCTAACTTCCAAATAACAGATTCAGTCCCATTCAACTTGTATGGAGCTCGTGTATGGATCTCCCCCGTCTGGCTTGCTGTCCGACAAAACCATACCTGTAGCCATCCCTCGATGGCTCAGTATAGATCTTCAGAAGCTTCCGCTGAAGCGAATACATGTTTCTTTCAAGCACTATGCTTGCAAAGTAATTCGGATCAATCTTCATCAGGCATCATGATCCCATCCTCGCCTAATTTCAAAATCTGAGCTTGCAGCAGATTTGCAGCCGCTGTGATCGTGGTGAGCGCATCGGCTCTTGATAATTCGGGCAGAAATGTTTCATCGGTCAATTGGCCAAAGATGGTAGCAGGCTCCTCGCCCTGTCCACCTTCTGCGCCAAGGCGCATTAACCACTGCATGGCCATGGGGATCAAAACTTTCTCTCGTGGTGTTAGTATTTCATGTGTGTCCGGGCGCATATTGTCGATAGCGGTAAATTGTACTTCGGAACGTGAGGACGGAGTGGGTTGTTGTCTAATCCTGGTGAGTCGTGAAGTCTTAGGAGTCTCCCTTAATCTCCATCTCCCAGCGCTGTCCTCAATGACATGATTATCTGATGCCTTTGAGCCGACCCAGCTGTCGAATTCCGCTTCCTCCATATCGTGTGCTAGCTCGGCCCACCTATGTTTGCCATCTGTGTAGATCGGCGCTGGCGAATCTTTACCATCCATGGCCCCAGTCGGCGCTGCCGATTCTTGAGATGCTAAGCCATACATCGTATTGCCAGTGCCTTTGATCTTGTAAAATGCCGAATCCTTGTTCAAATTAATTCTGACGCAGTCCTGCCAATTTTTCGTCCGCTTTCCTAGGGCCTCGATAGAATTCCACTTCTCAATAGTTCGACATATGGTATCCTTCGTTAACGGTACATCGTGTGAGGCTTCAAGCGCTTCGATGATGAGAGCACGCCAAGTTGGGTTCTTACGGCGACTGTGTTCTGCCATCGTATTTTCTTTCCCATCAGCGCTGGTAGGCGCTGGAAGGACGTCATGATCCTCGCTTTCAGTCTCTATTGTGGTAGGCCGAGCTTCTAAGCCCCACATTGTTCTACCTGTACCTCTAGACTTGTGGAACACTGGATCACTACTCAAGATAGAGGAAACAGAACTTCGCCAGTGTCCAGCCTGTACACCAAATTTGTCAATTGAGTGTCGCGTTTGGATAGCCCGACATATGTCGCGACTTGTTAAGAGCCTTTTCTGCGAACCTTGCAATGCTTCGATGATGAGTGTACGGTAAAATGGGCCTGGGCGCGAGGGCTCGTTTTTCGTTGCAAGTATTTCGCTATCCAAGTTGACGATCACTGGGTGCCGGTCTTCCACATCCGGTTTGGTTGGTGTTGTAGTGTGTTGGGAAGCCAAGGTCCACCGAATATGCCAACCGACCGATCCACCTTTTGCTCTGGATTGATGAAATGAAGGGTCCTTCTCGAGAATAGCTTTCATATGCATTTGCCAAGTCTGAGAAATGTCGCTGGATGTAGGAAGGGCATATCGTCTCTGAATAGCTCGATAGATCTGATTCGCTCGTAGGCCACCGGTCGGTGAGGCTCGAAGTAGTCCAATAATTAGAGCCTGCAAATCCGGTTCACTATCGAACGGCGGCATAGGTGCCGTAGAGTAAGTAGTATGGTCGAGGGTATCAGATGATTCCTCGTCGGCGTCGTTCGCATCGTCGATCTGCACGCTATCTGGCTCGCGCACCTCAAAAAGAGCCCCTCGAACTTGCAGCATGTCCGACTGAAGATTTGATTGTTTGTCTCTGTCATCGGTCCCGGAAACGGCCCCCTTTTCAGTATTCTTCTGTACCAAGGCCCCAGGTATCACAGTCCACTTCCAACCACCAGTGAGCGGCTGTTCAGTGGTGCGGAAGTCCTTCGCACCATGCAGTGCACTGTGCACGCTCTTCTTCCAGTTCCTTGATTTCATGTTCCGGCTCAGCATTTCTGTGGAGAAGCGATCCTCCATGGCTCTCCAAACCTCTTTGTGCGTCATTACACCGGAGTCGGAGTCGGCAAACACCTTATGGATCAAGTCGACCCAAGGCACTTGTGTCCCTGCAAGGTGTGATGGTCCCTTGACCCAGTCGCCAGTAGGGTAGCGAGTAATTCTGGTCTCTCCCCGAGGGTATCGAGCAAGGAAAGCGCTATGTAGCTTAAGTTGCACAATCAAGCTTTTGTTCAAATTCTGTCTCCGTTTTGGATTGTTTCGTGCTCCTTGCTCTTCATATTCGGACGCTGTTTCTCCAATCAATCCATCTCCTTGGTTGGGTGTCTTGTATACTGGACTCCTTGCTCTGGTGCGTCGTGGAAGGCGAGGACTAGGCCCAGCACTGATTGATCCACAAGTATTCCTATCGACAGTGATGCCACCACCAATTGAGACGCGTCGTAGAGAAGGAAGAGATTTGGGCACAGGCTTCGAGTGTTTGCCTGAAGCTACTTGGACAGCTTCTGCAGGGTTATTGTTTTTCATGATTTTATCGTTCTCTGCGGTCGCTGCACCGACGAGCTGATTTATACCGTCTGGAGATGCACCTGCAATCGATGGTGAGAGTTCAAAGAGAGGTGAAGATGACATCGACATCGGTTGAACAGATGCGAATGACGAAGCGACCGAGTTGGAACGCGTTCTCAAGTCTAATGGAGAGTCACGACTGCCCTGGGCTGCAGATAGTGGACATTCTCCTGCATCGTGATCCTTTGAGCAGGATGTCATATAAGGCGTTGATTGCTGAGTGGGCTGGTAACGGAAGGCAGAGAGATCAAAAGTCCGCCTTGCCCTCTTGCTGGGCTCCGTGGAGACAGAGGTTTCGCGTTTCATTGGCATGGTGACGGCTTTGAAGCCTTGGAGCAGAGATGATGGATGGGTCTGGTCGTTTAGTGGGAGGGGCATGGTAGCCATTGGGAATGGAACAGACAAGTCTGATGTACCGCCGTACTTAAGAGACACGTCAGTGCCAGATTTGTCTCCTTATTCAAAACAAGACTTACTTTATTGACAGACGCGTGCAGCTCGTTTACGAGCTGTGGAGAATGTACCGTGTCGCTGTCGTCCTGGTTCTGATGCTGACGCTTTGTAGGTAACAGAGAAGAACCTGAGTCAGAGAACATTTCACTCTTTTCCGTGGGCTTTTCTTGGATGGTCGGCCCTGAATCCCCGCTAGTAAGCAGGCCGCGGCTGTCTATGCAAGCAGAGTGAATTGAGAACAATGGAAAGACTGAGCGCGTTCTCCGGAAACTAGTTCAAAGTGAATGAAGAACCTGAAGGCCTTAAACCGCTTTACCCTTGTGTTTTACGCGTTGTTTTACGATGAAGTGACAGACGAGAAAGCTAAGAGTCAATGATTTCTAATTTTAGAATTGACCTGTTCGAAGTCAGATGTAAGAAGAAGAGGAGCAGGAAGGATATATGATGTTTCTGTCACTTGTTATACAATCAACCCACGCCGTATGATAGTGCCACCTTCAATCATGCTAGCAGATACAGTCTAGGTCTACAAGATCTTTCAAGTTTCCCTCCAATATGTAGACATCGTTAATCCAGACTCGTTAATAGTGAAAGAGGTGCAAACCTAGGTTCTGTAAAGGTCGTTTCTGTGCCAGACATTGCTTTAAGGCGTCACGGATAGCTGCCGTTGATGCCATATAATGGCCATCACTAGCATTAAATACTATAACTTGGCATGAGTGCTGGTGACTGACAAAATGAATTCGCCACGTTTCGCGCTCCTTCGCAGCTCATCCTCCCTCTCGTATGACGGACCTGAGCTCGCCATAATGACAAAACTTACCTTGATCGCATCTCCTGGAGCACTTTTCTCGGGCATTTGCATCGCAAGTTGAGCTTCAAAGGTGCCAAATTGATCGCACAGACAATGGTCAGCGACCTTTCACAGTACTTGGAGTTTTTAGCAGCGCGTTTTGGACGCGCTAATTGACGTCCTACCGCTACGAGTCCTCGCTTTACCAATTAGTTCTACAGAAGGACCTCGGCCAATATCACATCACTTTCACCTACCTCATCAACAGCACCAGCTTCCCGCCCGCCCTGTTCCCATCCATGGTCCGATGAGCCTCAACAGTCTCTTCTAACGGAAAAGTCTGCCCAAACTGCACCTTAAGTGTGCCAACCCTTGTTCTGCTGCAACATCTCCTCAAGTGGCGTATTCACGAAGTCCTTCTCGTCCCCCTGATAAGT
>JAABUP010011158.1_pt1 | contig 10322 bp, 8 predicted proteins | sample 5559201 | NCBI WGS metagenome assembly JAABUP01 (sample SAMN10711887, study PRJNA513373) | rock metagenome | isolation source: Antarctica rocks | place: Antarctica | reverse complement strand
GGGGTGAGAGCAGTTGACACACTGACCAAACACTACATGGTATAAGTACGTTGAGATGAGAAGAGTGTTGAGAAGAAGCACATCGATAATTGGATGTGTTACCTGTGTGCAGGATCTTGACAGGGGGGAAGCAGTTGAGGCGCATGGCCTGGCGCACGATCGAAAACGTGGAGGTGATCAGACTTTGGCTGCCGATCAGGGCCCCAGCTGTGGCAATCACAAAGCATGGCCAATACATGGGCTTTGGGATAGCCTGCATGACAGCAGTTGTGTAATGGATGCCATAAAAGTCTGCCGCAACTGTACTTGACATAAAGGTCAAAGCCAGAAAGGGCATCTGCAGGAGGATAATAGGCATATGCAAAAGTCAGACGGGACCTTGCTTGCATGTGTCGAAAAGCATGGCTCTCTGATGTGTGTCACACAAAAGCCTGCATGAATCAATTGAATGAGACAGGATAAAGTCCTTTTGGATGTTTGCATGTGGTTGTCTGACGGTTCAGCTTACAAGCCATCCGCTGGCAGGCTGCATTCCTTTGTAGTGTTTTGATTGACACTTTGTATCCTTTGTTTTGTAAGCATTGTTTGCTGGCTGTGCAGATTGTGCAGTGGCCAACATGAGACCTTCTAAGGTTCACAGATCCTGATGGCAACAAGACCTTGCATCATGACAGCGGTTTACCTTGAAATAGGACTGCGCAAAGTCCTGAGTGTTGTGCATGAGGTAAGCTGCCTCCCCAAAGTAGATCAGTAGGACAGAAGGGTACACCAATCCCAGAGCCACAATCTGCAGCCATAAACCCTGGTGAGACAACGATCTGGACACCAACATTTGATACCGTTGATAGTGACAGAAAGGTGCAGATGACTCATGCCATTTTTACAGGCAGTACTAGGACAGATGGGGGAGACAGAAAGATAGACAGGCTTGCGTAAAAAGGAAGCTGTGCAGAAGAGGACATACGTCAGCAACTATGCACACAGTGACAGTCACGTCTGGTGCATGGATACCATGGACACAGATACTTCATTCAGATTATATTCAAACATACATCAGTGCCCCTTGATGAAAGCAGTGATGTATGTCCCTGCATGTATGTCAGCCTTGAACCTTACGAGCAAGGATCTTACCAAAATAGACTTATGTGAGAAGTGACCCATGTCAGCAAACATGGCTTCACTGCCCGTGATGCACAACACACAACCCCCAAGGCTCAACCATGCTCCTCGGCTCCCAGACTGGAAGTATCTCACAGCATAGCTGGGTGACACTGCTTTGAAGATGTCTGGCTGCCACTTTATGATGTTGTAGACACCTATGGTTGCGTTGACTAGGAACCATGTGATGAGGACGGGTGAGTACAGGATGCCAATTCTGCTGCTGCCCAGACGCTGGAGACAGAAGATGACAACGATGACTGCCACGCTGATGCCCACAATCACATCTGCAAGTCATTTCCATGTTTGCGTTCATGCAAATCTGCGTAATGCAACCTTGGTGATGCAGCACAGCAGATAATGTGATTGGCATGTTGATGGCCGCTACCACATACAGTCTATCTTTGCAGTGATGTACTCATGTATGCTACCCAAATCATGAAGCATATCAACTGTTGCTGCCCACCATGACATCTGCTCAACGCTTTGGAAACAAAGCTGTCTTCCGAGCATGACAAGCTGCAACTTGTATCAAGACATGACACTCATTGACACACCCTTCGTGCAAAACATGAAGATGCATGCAAAGTTTTGTGATGTGCTAGACTGTGCATATGCTTGTTGCAACATCAGTTGTAAAGTGCTTTGCATCTCATGAATGCAAGCACACCTGCATTGCCTTCTGTATTGTGCACTGATAGACATACTTGCACACAGACATGCTGACTATCTCGAACATTGGCAACATACATGCTAACTATTGTCATCATAGGCAACATACATGCTAACTATCGTCAACATAGGCAACATGCATGCGGTCACCAAAATATGTGCCTACAAATCCCTCAAAGATATACAGAGTTAGCCATCAAATGCAAGGTGATGCTTAGCATGATGCATTACCATTGCTCAAGCTTGGATCGGGGATCTGGAGACCTGACATGGCAGACATCACTGCAATTCAGCACACAGGCGAGTCAGCAATGTATGACAATGAGACAGTGTGGATGCCAGATCATGTCTGGCATGTCATTAGCAGTCTGTGTCCCACCCTATTCACAGTCAGCAGCTTGCAGGTGGATATTGCCAATGCAAAGTTGCAGTGGCAACTTTCTGCAAAAGCCGTGCATGATGGAGGAACGCAGTTACTGAGGCAAGTGTATCTTGATGGTTCACAATGTAATGCACAGAGCAAGGTTACATGCATGTTGCAATGGATGAACTGAAGCTGCATAATTGACAAGCGTAGTACCTGAAGCAGCAGCTGTCATGACTCCATCCCCAATGGTCATGCTAGTCCCCAAGACTGCCAGCAGCAGCAGGGCCTGCTGTACCCTTTTGCTCTTCCTCACAGCAGCAGCTGCCTTATCAGCCAGTGGATTCGTCTTTCTACCTCTGCAGTGTTGAAAGCGCGCTTTGCACGAACTGCTTCAGATCTAAGACCAACATCAAAGTCAAGCTGGATGCTTGCAGGAGGGGTCCATGGGGGATGAAGCAAGATTCGAATGTTACACTCCTGCTGATGATACGCTGCTACGTAGTACTGACACGCCTCACCCAACAGTGCCCTGGTTGAGGTGATGTATAAGACAGTAGGAGCCAGCTACAAACAGACACAAGCAGAGCACACACCTAGTCTTGTCGACATCTGTAGGGATTCTATGTGCATATTGCCCAATGCCTAGACGCTTGCTCATCAAAGCATACATGGCAAAGATGCCACCTGCATACAGCAGCATGCACAGTCAGGAAGGTATCTGTGCCTTATCCTGCAATGCAACATAGCCTGACTGAAAGAGACCATTCTTGTGTCATGTGCACGCAAGGGTGCACTATGCCTGGTGCCTAACTTCCAGGTGCAGATGGTGTCTTGATTGCAAACCGCTACAGTCTACAACTGCAGAGAATGACTCTCAAAGTGCAGTCCAAACCTCATGACATGCAAGATTGTGCCATGTCTAACACGGAGGGCCAGGCAACATACATTTTGTGCGATGTTGTGCAAAGTTATGACCAGGCCGTACAAGATGCAGCATTGACACAGCAGTCATGCATCTACTGATGTACTGAGAGGTGTGAGTCTGTAAATCTGAAAGAGGCATACCCTCGCCCTCATCGTTGAAATTCATGACAATGAGGATATACTTGACAACGGTGATGAGAGTGATGGTCCAGAAAATAATAGAGACCGCCCCCAGCACATCCAACGGAGTTGGCTCTGATGAGAACACATTAGGGAAGGTGTACAAGGGCGAAGTACCTACAGAGAAGGTTGTGTGTTTGGAAAAGTTGACAGGCAAGACTGCTGCCTAATCAGCAACACAACCGACTGATTCAGCATAGCAGCTTCAGAAGAAAGCTTCAAAAACTGGAGCTCATGTGATTGTACCTAGATCGCCAAATATCACTCCGACAGCTTGATAGGATAGCTTGAGGACAAAGGTGCCTTTCTTTTTCTGTACACAACAGAGAATGTACTCTTTGTGCAGCGTGTAGACGTTCTAAACATACCAAGATGTGGTACACCAGGTAAGTGGTATTTGCAGCACGGTGTGGCCAAAAAGCAGGTACCTCTTGCTGCAACTTTTGCACTGCACGATCCAGCTCTTCAGCTGTGTTGGAGCTGTGGCCTGCTACGTCGGTACTTTTTGTTCGGTTTCTCGGCAACCGCCGCACAGGAGCGTCTGACGGCAAGCCTGTCATGATCAGGCCTCTGTATCGCTGAAAGGCGCTTGCTTGTGAAACGGGTGAGTCAGTTCAAGGGCTCCAGCCAGAACCCTTCAATTTCGCAGAATCGCCGTCGTCGATCTTCCGACCATATTTAGTGTGGTGCAACTCAGCTTGTCTTTTGTCGCTGTGCATCATGTCATTGAGCTTGTCATAGCTTGCAGCGGCGTTCAAGCGTGCAAAGAGCGTGAGTGTGTTCGTCTGAAGCTGTTTTTGAAGATGCTGCATCCCAGGAACGACTTACTGTCCCGATACGGCGCACTTGTCTGGGACGATGAAAGCATAGGAGCTCCGAACTTCTCAGCTGGCTCTGCCGTTGACGCACCCACATCATGCAGGCTGAATCACGTTGCGGACGCAACATCTTAATATCACGATACAAGCAGGCAAAAAGTGTCGCGGATCGCACGTCGCACGCTGGTCCCCGCTTGAATCAGCTTTTGCAGTGAGTTAGGTTGAACGCCATGCAAAGGTGGTTTCTTGCCGGAGCGCTGCTCCTTGCTATGAGCGTAAGCACTGCTGCAGTTCAAACTTCAGGTGAACGCAATGCACACCGCCCATGTCGAATGCTTGTCAAGCGCGCATTGGTCTGCAAGAGGCCTCGTTATCGCGGGCCTGTAGCGTGATCGCAACGCTCATGTCCCGTCGAATAGATTCTAAGGTATCTGGCACTCTCCAGCAGTGTCTTCTAGTTTGGTAAAGCAACGATGTCGCTTGTTTGTCGCAGAATGGACGGATTTTTGGGGCACTATCGTCAACTACCAAGATGGAGCGGCTCCCAGTACAAATCGGAGACTGCATCGTCACCTGCTGCAGGTACCATAGAATGTTGCAGTGCTGTCGCTTGACAGGACCAACATCGCTATGCACCATGACCTCGAAGCTCGCACCAGCTTGCACCAGTGATCATAACGCCTGTTTTATCTATTGCTAAAACGCTTCTGTCACGTAGTCCTCCTCCGCAGCGGCTTCCGCGGCTTCCAGCATCTTTCCAACAGCTTCGAGTGATTGGAACAACATCGCCAACACTCTTCTCAGCAGCAACTGGAGTTCGCTGGAGCCCACAGCTCTGCAAAATTTCAGTAAGCACCTGCTCTGAACCTTTCCACAATCTTTACTGCATACCTGGACCAACAAGCCAACTTGCGCTATGTGCAAAGTGCAAGCAGCTGCTTTCTGCACCATGCGGCCATTGTTGAGGTCCATGCAGTCGTACCGCTGCTGCTAGCAACTGTTTCGGGCAACAAAGCATTGAAGCATGTTCTGTATATCTGAACGATTTCAAGCGTCCCTGCATCTTGCCGGCATCACCAAAACACTCATTTGCTGATGGGTTAACATGGCATGCATTCTGTTTTCAACCAACAGCTTGCCTGGCATTTGTGCAGACTGGACTCAGCTACGTGACTTTGAACAGACCACCCCAATTGCTGACCTGCTGCAAGAGATCCAAGCTGAAGGGGTTCCTACCACTGAGGACCAGGTATTCTTCTCCTGTCCTTTGCAGCATATTACACAGTGTCACGTGACAGGTATGTGATGCTGCCACACATCAGGACAGGCTTTGAGCCCCTGACTAGAACGTTGGTAGCAGGTCAAAAAGAGCTTACATACGTGTATGGCTAGCCTGCAATGCATTAGTCCAGAAAGCACATTGGCTCTGACCAGAGCAAGCCTGCACTGCCTTATGACATGTTTCAACATACGCTTGCATGCACATCAGGGCTGCAGTTTGCATGCATGCAGCGTGCATCCTGATTTACCGCAGCTTCTGTAAGTCGTGGCATGCAGACTACAACAACCTTAGTGCAAACAGTCACATGCATGGGCTTATCGAATATTCTCCTGCAGTGCATCTTTTCAAATGTCAATGAATTGCAGGTGAAGGCTGATGTGAATGACATCATCAATGCCTTCTGCACACCTGACTCCTTCCAAAACAGCTCAAAGGTGATTACCACTGCTCATACTTAATCTGACACTATGTGCATGATAAAACATGTGCGACATGTATAGCATGTATCACACCCTTCGTACATATGCCATATATGTATATGTACATATAAGTGTAATCCTGTGTGTTGCCTTTGCTAACACATATCTGTTGTGATTCAATTGCGGCAAGCTTGCCCACATTGCTTGAGTTTACTGCTGGCAGGCTTCTAACTTAAGACTGCCTCACCTCCAACAAATGCCTAGGGATTAGGCCCTAACCCCCATGGCTTCATTGACTGTTGCCCTACAGGCTTACAAAAAATGTTCCTGGCTGAGTGTATACTGGGTTGAACAGGGAACCAAATATACATGTACAAAATCTGACATCACTGAGTGACTCAAAGCACAGTGCAACTAAGAAAGGCTTGTGGTGTGTGCAGGTCCCAGCATCTTGCTCAGGACCCACCATCATTTTGGCTTTGGAGCCTCATGAGTGTCTGCTGGACGACTCTACCAAGCAAGTCACCTGCAAGCCTGCACAGCTTGTGCTCACCAAGCTAGCAGGTACGACATCAAACATCACAGTACTTCAGTAATTACGTTATCATGAATGACATAATTTGTACATGCGCTTCTGGCTGTCTGTAACTCACCCTACCACCACCAGTGACGGCTTGCTTGTTGCTTATGCTCATGTGAGGTTGCTCTTCCTCTTCCTGCTAGATGACTGTACCTCCAAATGGCACTACATTGATGAACATCGCTCACCATGAGCAGAATATGCTTATATGACAAGGTTTCCCTCTGCACACAACAAGGTTTCCTGCTGTCATACCTGCAGCAAAGCTGTAGCTACTGCCCTTTTGGTTTGTAAGAGGAGTCTGGCGCAAGGAAGACCATGTACATATCATTTCTGCAGATTGCTCAGATTACTTGTGTTGATGGACTGCAGGCAGCTGCCAGCACAAGTCAGAATGAGCAGTGGAGTTTACTGGCAAGAGCTGCAAGATCCAGAAGGAGGTGGGCTTCAGCAAGAACACTGTTCAAGGCGGTGCCAATGAGATTGTCCCCATTGACTTCTCCAAGCTCACTATGACTACTGATGATGACTCATCATCAGCCACTGCCAATGCAACTGCCACTGCTGGAAAGTAGTATCACATCAGTCAGCCAGTAATATGCAGCCTTGTGAGCAAGATGCAGCTATGCAGCCTTGTCAGCTATGACAGCAGTTTGACATCTGAAATGATGAGCTGATACTCTGCAGCCAGCCCATAGTACTTGACGGCAAAGTAGCAATTGTGCAAAGCCAGCTTCTGGCCTGGCACAACATCAAGCTGCCTTGAGTCAGCTTTGTCTGTGATGTGTATCTTTGGTGCTATTGAATGATCTTGTGAGTTTTGTAAATATGGCTAGATGATGCCGTCCAGCAAATACCATTGCAAGTGGCAGCAAATGCACACCATGCTCTCCACAAGCTGTTGGCCAAGATCTTGCATGGTCTTGCAGGGATCGCACTGTTGGCTTGTTGAAAAGTCTGCAAGTGATCTGGAGTTCACTTACATGAAAGATGCATGATGGCACATCAGCATTACACCAGAACCATACGATGGTAAACCATGGATGGCAGCAGAAGCGTTTCTGCATGTCATGCACTGGACAACTTGACATTGCTGGAAGCTGGGCATCATGACACATGCGCAAGTGTCTTACAGGAGTCAACAAAACTGTGTAAAGACGACCACCATGACCTATGACAAACCATAGCACAGAAGACACAAAACGTTTTTGTGAGTGATGTTTACAGTGTGTTAAAGAGTGCTATTGTATTTGAGTCTGATGTCAGCAGCAGTGTATGGCGGCTGAAAGCCAAGGGATCAGAAACGGGAATTCATTACAACATTGCCATTAAGCTCAAGTAGAATGAAAGTATGGATCCACCAAGTGTGGAAGGAGGAATGGATACAGTAAATCGAATTCTTATCTAAAACAATGCAATGCAGTGGTACAGTAGCAAAGCACAGCAGAAGGCTGACAGCATTCACAAATTTTAACCAGTTTCCATGGGTCACTATTATCTTCGACAAATGCTCACAGTGCTAACCAGGTTACTGTTTGCTTTGTCACATGTGTAGGGTCACTGCAGCCTGGATTAGCATTGCTCTACTGTGCTGCTCTGACCAAAAGTGATGCGCTAATTATGTCTGATTAGGGTAACAACGTGCATGTGCAATACACAAATCGTCTGCAGCAAAGCCTTATCATTGCACTGCCTTGACAGCGTCAAAGAATCAGTAGAAGCTGATGCGCAAGTCAGCCTAGCACCTGGCCCCGGCCATGCATTTCAAGGTTCAACTCAGCCATTCCCGTCAAGCGCCTAGGTGTTTAAGCCTGAGAACTTTTCAATGAGAGGGAACCAAGTGTTCGCGATTAGCCCACAGGTACCCAGTGTGGGCTCAAATTTAGCTTGACCCTCCCCCCACATGTCCATCAAGAAGTAGCCCTGCACGTTGACATACTTCAAGATACTGTCAAACTTCTAATACCCATATCAGCATGCACTTTGTATGCAAGACCATAGCTCAATTTTGCTGGAGTGTGAATGAATACATGAGTGCAGGACTGTGTTGGCGCATAAGTGGGCAAACTGTGATCGAGTGGGTGAGTGAATGTGCAGGTGGTTGGGTGTGTGAGTGAGTAACTACTCAGGTGGATGGGCGAGTGAGTGAGTGAGTGAGTGAGTGAGTGAGTGAGTGAGTGAGTGAGTGAGTGAGTGAGTGAGTGAGTGAGTGAGTGAGTGAGTGAGTGAGTGAGTGAGTGAGCGAGCAAAGACATACCCCATTGCCCCAGCCTGTGCCCCAGGAGTTACGGCAGATCCAGTAGCCTCCGGTGCATTGACTGTTAACATCCGGGTAGCCGTTGGACAAGGTTTTTGAGCACTTGCCCACATCAAAGCCCACAATGAGTACTGCATGATTGATACTGTTATTGGCACATCCGGATTGCTTCCAGATGCCCCCACCATAATGGAAACTCTCGAAGCTGGTTTCAGCATGCATGGTAGCCACTACAGGCTGATTGCTGACCGCCTGCAACACAGGTATGGTATCACATGCAGTTGTAGCCAATCACGTCGTCTGATTGTACACCTGTCAAAACTGTTGTCAACAGGCTTTAGTTGTTGAGGAAAGCAAGTGTGTCACAGCCCTGCAGCTTGTAGGTCAACTGTAACAAGCCTACCTTGAGGAGTGTCACAGTGTTCCCAGGAACACCATTGAGGCTATCTGAAACTGTGACATAACCATCAATGTTGAGTACTGCTTTCTGTGATGAGCAGGAGCCCTTGACTTTTTTATACGGGTAGTTGGCATCGCTGGTTTGACCGTTCTTGACTGCCCACTGCAGTGCCTGTTCTGGCCACCCACCATTGCGTGAGTCTTGAGAGGGAGAGCTGCTGACACAATCCAGCATCTGCAAATGTGCAAAGCAGTTGAGTACTACCTGAGCAGATGTATGCCCCAACAGCTCAGTGCAGCCTGACACCACACTACAGATGGATCGCTGTGCATGAAAGCCAGTTCCAATGCCCATGTCACACGTTCCCAGAACATAAGCACTACCAAATTGCGCTATTTTGAGACTGGTATCCCTTTGAAAGCAAATAGAGGGAAGCAAACCCCAATTTTCTGGTGGTGAGCCAGCTGCCAAATGCAGGCACTGCACATTCCATCTTTGCACATCAACAGACAAATCACACCTGTCAGCAGCGTAGCAAATGTGACACTGAACATGCATGCCTGATGTGAGTCACAGTCCAGCATTTGCAGATGTACATAGCACTGTGCATACATGCGTGCTCAGTAGCCAGCGCAACACAGCTATCATTGTGGCAAATAGACCAGTCTGCATGCATGCTAGATGACAAATGACAAACAAGTGACGTCACAGAGTTGCTGTTGATGCTGCATGGCTCAAGATCAAATGCTTCAACTACACCAGCAAAGCCATGTAGCACCTGTCCAGCTAGACCTGTAGTGTGTGGGCATTGAACTGCCCCGCATCTGTTTCAGCGAGCAATGTGTTGATTTCCAAACAAACATGCATGCATGCATCACTGTGAAGGCTGCTGAGAAATCTGCTAATAGAGGGACACCTGTTGGGGACTCAGAGTTTGGGCTCCATTGCCTGCTAGAGCATTGATACCTCTACGCTTTCTGTGGCTGCAAAGGCCCAGCAGTCACCTGCAGTCATGTTCAAACTTGAAAAGACCAGCAGCAGCTCTGATTGTGATGCGATGGCACAGGACATTCTGATTGCTGTGTAGATGTTACATATGACACAACAGGTGTTATAAAATGCAAGCAATTTTTGGCGCATGTCTCCTTAACGTGAATTCATTCTCAAAGCACCTAGATACTATCCAGGTATAGGAAGGATCTCGTGCATATGGCTTGCAGGATAAAGGCATAGCAAAAACGGATGAATCCAGGATGCAGCTCGGA
>JAABUP010011157.1_pt1 | contig 10323 bp, 9 predicted proteins | sample 5559201 | NCBI WGS metagenome assembly JAABUP01 (sample SAMN10711887, study PRJNA513373) | rock metagenome | isolation source: Antarctica rocks | place: Antarctica | reverse complement strand
CGGTACTGACTTTGCGAAATAGCGGATTGCTGTACTGTCACATGCAACTCTGCTGCAGGCTTGGAATGTAGCTCGAAACTAAAAACAAGTGACACGTCAACTGGGACGGCGCCAGTCTCTTCGAAAAAGAGTGCCCCTAGCGCTCCTTGCGATTTCTTTTATGTTGGGAATCGGGTTTGAGCACCTTGTGCCAGTGTAAGAGTCTGACATAAAATCAATCAATTACTGTTCTGAGTCTTTATCATGCACTCATGCACCGTATTTCTGTGGCTCATGTTTACTTGACGTTTTGAGGCCAAAACATGTTCAAACTTGATGTTATAGGCTTGAAAGCAGTCTTGGGGTTTGAGGGGCTGAATAGATAATAGCAGGGAGTCGTTCTATCGACGACTGAGAGCCTCTAAATTTTAACGCATTAGAGACTTGACCGTGAGAAGCATTCCTCTATAGCTTTATAGAGTCAACGTTACTGCTTCCGAGGGAGTAGGTGCAGAGCAGGTGAAACGTAAAGCGCATGGATTGCTGCTCTGTTTATCTCCTGACATGATTCAACACCAGAACCCTGTCTGAGGCTCAGAAAATCATATGTGTCTTCCTCCCACCACATTCTGAGCGATCGAAAATACAGACGGACCATCACCAAGGTGCTTACCTTCTCGCTGCATCTTTGATCTCCCCTCACCGAAAGTATTGGTCTGCCATCTGATTATTCACATCCATCGCCGCGGTGTCAGATATCAGAGCTGATACCTTCGAAGTTGTATCCGCTGCGCTTCGGGCATTTTTTCAGTGTATTGTTCCTAGCATATGCGGCCCAAGCTTGTGAGCTCCGTGAACTCCCGCAAGACGTCCATGTATCAAGGAATCTTGCGAAATGAGGCAGCACATCGGTCATCTTGAGCTTTTCTGTTAGCGATATAATTACCATTACCCATTCGATCAAAATCTCCGCTGTAGCTTTCAATGAGACTAATGAAACTAAAGGCGCTGCTTCTAATCTCAAGACATGGATAAGTAAGCTCGACGGCAAGATGGCACGTTCGGCTGTCTATCCTTCGGCCCTGTGACTTTGACTGACACTGACTTTGCGTTATGGTGGATTGTTGTATGTTCCTTGCAATGAGTTCATGACCTTGATATGTGTTGCGAGATTGAGATTAATTGGAATGGTAATGTTTTCCTTGCTGGGTTTCTTTTCGTTAAGTAGTGTCCATAATCGAGATTCCGCACACGGCTCGTACCATCTGATACTGTAGTCCTCTTCAGTGGAGCTATCACGTCCTGTTGTATGGTAAAGGTCAAGATACGTTCTGACCCTTTCTCATTTTCCACTGTTCAACCCAAAATCATCCTCATTCTCATTCCGTAAACCGCTAGTGGGCTATGCAGCATGATTCCACAATCTTTTTGCGTTTCAAGGGGGCTAAACTCAGCCACTGCCAGACTCACCGTTGAACGTTGCATAAGGAAATTGGCGGCAAACCTCGCGAGCGAGTGGGCGCTCCCGGCAAGTCAAAAATGGACTGAGCTTGGCGGCTACGGCATGAGCGACGAGTATGCGGCCAAGAATCGTTACATTGCAACAACTTTGACTTGGGTTGCTGCGCTAGTGACTGGGTTGGTTTGTTTCCTCGGTTTTTGGTATCAGAAGATGATGCGACGTGCTGTTGCACTCGAGATTGATCGCTGCTGAGGATGGCGCACGCCCAGGATATATGTAGAGCCAGGGAAAGGGTGGTCTGCTCGTCTTTCAGAGGAACAGGTAGGCGTGGTAGCTGCGATTCGCAAGCGGGTAACGAGGATTTCGTGGTCGAGAACAGCCGTGTAGGAAGTCTCCTTATCACATCGATGGGTAGTTGAATGTTAAAATGATGTAACCCTCCAAAACTGTCGGAATTTGACATAAGCACATAACGAGGTCTCCTTTCTTTACCGAAACCAATTTCTACACAAAACTTCTCGGGTTTTCCTCTTACGATCTATCCATCGGGTCATCATTCTCTGACGAGACGCCTGGCGCAGCTGCCATGTCTACTAGACTATCCCTTTCCTTGAGTCGGGATGGTCCGCACTAGCGACTGGCGTATCCGAGGCCATCGTGCTTACCTGATTGCTCTACTCAACTCTTGGCAGCATTCTCAGTCATCTGCAGATCATTAAGTGGACTAATTGTAACTTCAGGATGACCCCGGGTACGCTAATCGCTAGTGCGGACCATCCCGACTCAAGGAAAGGGATAGCTTTCCGGTTGAGCACATCCTGCACATTGATTTGCTGCAGAATAAGAACGTCAGCAGGCATTTGAAGAGAGACAAAATGCTAGGAAGAGGAAAGGCAAGGACAAAGGAAAGACCATCTCAAACCTTTTGGGTCTTTGCGAGTCAGTGAGTAGCGACAAGATTGAAAATTCTCCACAACAGCTGCATGAAGACAATGTCCGCCACCAAGATGGACATCAGCAATGTTCCAGTCGATTTCTGCTGTGGCACCTGGCAGAGGTACTTGGTAAAATTCACCGCAGGAGTAGTTCCCAAGCTGCCCGTGTCGCCCTTGGCTTCCGCATAGCTTTGTGTCCCCGGCCCTGGGATCGCATTCGCAATATGAGTGAACATGTCGGTAAAATTGGGCGTGTAGAAATCCAGAGCGGTTTCGTTTAGGAGGATGTTAGAGGTGGGAGCGATTTGGCCGAGATCGGTCATGATCGTTGAGTAGAAGGATTTTGCGAGTCCGTCGCTAGACAGCCAGATATTAGGGCGAGTCCCGATGGCTGCGAGATTTGAGATCGAAAGAGTCTCGTTGTCTTTCAAATCGGAGTTGCCGGGGAATAAAAGGCCATCGGAGGAAATCCGGTTAGTAAGAAAGCGGTAATCTACCTCCCAGAAATCTAGGTCCGTAATGTCTAAGATAGGGTCTGCTGGGTTGTGCCTCTTGAAGTCTAAGGTAATGGTAAGCAGACCGATAACGCCTTACAAATGAGACTGATCGTACATGTTGTACCCTTTCTCAGGAGGCTGTCATCCTCGTCTCCATCCTGTCGAATATCGTGGATCTGGCGGGATACGTTTGCCCAGTACATGGACCTGCAAGCTTGTAAGTCACTGCGAGGAAGTCGTAAAGCTTACGTACATAAGAGATTCCCCCCACCACAGACTTGCTTTCGTTTGAGGATCGGTGCTCAGGAACGAATATGTCTGATTTGGTGCATAGGTCCTTGACGTGGGCATACCGGCAGTCGGTGGCACGAAATCGTATTCTGAGGTAAGATTGAATGTTACCAGTCCCGAATCACTTTCAATACTACAGGAAACAAATGCCTTCCCTAATTAGCGGTCTTTGGAGTACCCTTTGCTGATTGGGCGAGCCTACAAGAACATTCTGACCCCACATACTGAACGCGTATTGCGATCCGGAACGATCTTCAGATTCCAAATCGACCTGCACAACGTCGATTGCGCAATTTTGGATTGGATTGTTGAGATAGGTCAGAGATGACATGGGCAATCCTAGCGTGCCGTTGGTCGGTGTCTGCCAAACATTTGTGGGGGTGTAAGTGAGCCCCGTCTGATTGGTGAATATTTCTGCGAGAAAATGAATCCATGCCCGGAAAGCCTTTCATATATCTCGAAGACGTACTAGTATTTATATCAATCCCTAAAGGCTGACAAGTCGGCTTTATCTGCGTCGCGAAGCTTGATCAGAAAAGACCCATAATTGAATTATTTTTGACTGCAAATTTTGCGCATCTACTTACCTGTCCAGTAAAATAGGATGGCCACTTATTGACCCACTGGTTATCAACGATCGTTTTGTTAGGGTCTGTGACATATTGGACTCTGCACACAATCAGCGTTAGAGGCAGAGCTTGAATTTGACTCCGGGACAAACTTTTGCTGAAATCCAATGGAAACATAATTGAGAAGTGAAAAAAGTATCAGTGCAATGGTACCTCCGATGATCACGACAGGAGTAAACCATTGATATGGGTATGGTCGGGAGAGACCGTAGCTGAAATAGGACGAAGCTACTCGAGTCATCGCTGCAATAGCACGTAGCTACTAGAATGCGAGATAAAGGCAAGACCGGCTCCAATCTAGCAGGATGGCATCGTCAAGAATCATATAGCATTTTTCGACTGTGTGGAATGTTGCAAATGGCCTGGACGAGTTCAATTCTACTATCAAGCGTTTGTTATGGACAGGCCCATCTCCACAGCCCCATCTGGATTATTAATCAGCAGCCTACCTGATCTTTCTGGGACTTGGAGCCTCGTGCTGAAACAAGACGCCATATCCTACGGTGCTCATGCAGCCCATTCAGCTGGATCCTGGCGCTTCCCTCTTGTCGCTATCTGATTTCTGCAGTGCTGATAGGAGAATGAGGTTAATATTAGCACATACTACCCTAGCACGCGGGTCGCAAGATATATAAACCCGCTAAGCCTAATGTGGACAAGCTCTTCTTTGCGCAGAGTATTCTCAGTACAACGAGCACTGCTCAAGTGCGCAAGAATAATTTACATCATCCGCGGCCTCTCAAATATAGAGCGAAAGCCTCAAGTCATTCCGAATTAGAATGCTGGAGTTATAAGCTGCTCACATCGGTGTCTGACCAAGATAGGCTCAGCTGGCCAATGTTTTTAACCCCCACGAGCCGAGCTCAGCCCGAAACCATGCAGAAGGGCGTTGTGATACAGGTAGAACTGCCAGGGGGGAGCTATGTTGGCAGGCGGTATGCCGTCAGCTTTATCTCGAAAGTATCAGGAGGCACCACAGTATGGCCTTGCGCGCGAACAAATCTCATTCGCTCATAAACTTGTTCTTAAGGATATGAAATGAATTTCCAATGGGAGAGCGCTGAAGAGGAAGGGGAAGAGGATGCATGAAATAGGTCAACAGGGCAGCCTGTTTCATCGTCAAAATCAATCACACATGTGTTCATGACTGGGTCGGTAAAGACTGCCACCTCTTCGCATCGCTACTTTCTTCATTTTCAGAATGGTGATCGCACATCTGAGCAATCATGAATCGTGGCTGTGGCTACCGCAAGAAATAGGGGGTGGCGCGTAGTAATTTGCCAGACTCTCAGCTCCTGCGTCAAGTCAGTGATCGAATGATATGATGATGCTCTGTATTTCAATCTGTCTTCAACATGACATGCAAGGTAACCAGTTCTGCTCGGCAGGTGATGCCCATGCCTTCATTCTTAAACATCAATAGGCTTCCTGAGTCCATATCGAGATAGAAATGATCTCATGTAATGAACACAGACTTCGCGCATTAGAGATGTCACTACACTTTGATCGCGCTTCCCATGGTTTCTTTGATTGAAGGCTTGTTCGGTGAAGCGACATGTGCTCTATGAGCAATTGTCAGGACTGTCAGAGATTTACCACCAGCCGGCTTTCTCACTTCTTGCCATTCAAAAGGCGTGGAACATTGTCCGTAGGAAGACTATCCCTCTGGGCAGAGTAGTCTAGATATAAAGTCAATAAATTATTCTCCTGTGAATGCCAGTCTTTCTGGGTACATGGGTGCATGAAGTACGTACTTCACAGCCGTCGAGCCAACATCACCCCGGTGATTTCCCCTCGTCCCTCCTTCATCTCCCCTTTGCGGCCGTATGTGAATCCAGCATGGTCTCCGCAGTGACTACATAATCTCTCATTAAACAACACTCCTCCAACCTTCTTACATCCCACTCCCACACAATCTTCTTTCCACTTCTACCCTCGTATCACTTCTAATATATAAATCATACCTTCTCTGCACAACCAACCACAGTGCATCACCTTTCTACACACTGTATTGTCTGATCAAACTCCATGACGCGTGTACCATGTAGGGTAGCATTCCCTCAACCGCACCTACTTGCAAGCCGGCTCCGCAAAAGACTGTTGCAACACGAATGGCAAACAATTGATACTATCACCTCTTCTCATGGAGCTTCACGTGTTGATTGTCCCTTTCTCGGGGCTAAAGACCGATTGTAACAAATGATGAAGAACTCATGGCATTGTTTATCTTCTGCTGAACGGTCACAACCCTTTCTTTCTTTCGATCAACCGGATCAAAACCTGTGTCATAAGCGGGAATGCAGACTGTATGTATGAGTTCTTCGTTTCAACCCCGGCTTTACGCCCTTGAGCTTCTTCGCAACCAGGAGGCAGTCCTTCGTGAGGAATTTCAGCACTGGCTGGTGTTGTTTGTTGAGAAGCAAACTTGGGACGAATAATCCAGCACTAATTTGAGTCAATCTCTGTTCGAGATTGTTGGTTTACAACCCCGCTTGGGAGGCATGAAGAGTGCTGTAATTTTCAGCCCCCCCTGACCACTGTTGACATCGTCTTCCAATTTCCTAGGTTCTCATCAAGAGATGCTGACTTGATGCTACTGCAGGTCTTTCATACAAATACTGCCCGATGCCCTTGTCGCCCATGGAGCAGTGGCCATGGCCTGAAGCAGGAAAGGGCTTTTTGAAAGATCTAATACAGTTTCATGAAATATTGTGGAATCAAGAATTGGATTTTGAAGGGCCAAACACCAAGAACGGGAAGATGTCAAGGGCAAAGGGAAAGCAGTAGTAATCTTCTAAGGGACTTCTGGAACTCACATTAAAGAATGCTCAAAAAGAGCACCTGGTCAAACAGTCGGTTCCAGGGAGTATGAAATACACCTTTGCGGATTTCTTTTCTTACACCCACGATGGTCCGAGTATCCTCTGGCTGGAATCCCGCCTCTCATCACCATCGAATCACTGACCACCAGCTTTTGCGTGGAAAAAAAGCACAAGGTCCTGTGTGTGACGCTGTCAAATGGTCAATGAGCACGCCAATACCGGTGGTAAGCTTGTATTGAATTCTCTCAGAGAATCCGTCATCGTGGTCGAAATCTAAAAGGAGCCCCTTACCCCAAAGATCCAACGTATCAACGAAGTTCAAGGCCCGAAAGATCAATGTGACAACGAGTCTCCAGACCCGGGAGAACAAAGAGTAACCTTGAAGATTAGCAAGAGAAATGAGACTCGATGTTTTTTCTATACTCCGAACATCCGAATTTTGCTTATTTGGAGAGGTCAAACGACCAGCCGTTGATATCTTCTGTATATGAGTCTAATGTGCATTCAGAAGCCAGGGAGTCTATATATCGCGAACAACTATCCAAACCTAATATCAAACCTACTTACTTCTTCCGTTCTCGATGGCACCTAGCCCAGCCTCGACCAAACCGACTTTCTTTGAGAAATACAACTTCGATTTCGACCCTCGTGCGTCACTTTATACCGAATTCCTTCGCCTTGCGGAGAGTCGGCAATGGAAGCAAGGGTCGAAGAGGAAGGCGTTCGAAAAGGCTTGGTATGAGTGCTTTGGTTCCGATGTTCCTGTCGGCTGTAATATTGATAAAGGGGCAAGTCGAGTTGGAGCTCGGCGCACCACGAATGACGAGGTCTTCTCTCCAATACTGCTCGGCCTTAAAAACCTCGACCTGGGGACAAAAGCGACGAAGAAGGGCATGAAACACAGAGAGGTTGGGCCGGAGTTTGCGACGCATTACGGCGCAGACGCTTCAGTAAAGGAGAGAAGGCAAGCTCTCTGCCGGGATTGCGGAGTCGATCCACCTCCATCATCCATCATGAAGTGTAAAAAGGTGCAGCCTCTTCCCGTCCTGTGCTAGGCCTATACCTATACTCACGTTTTCTTGTATTTTTAGGCACTTAAAGGCTTGAATATCAACATCTTCCACTTCCTCCAGGCTAAAAGAGTGGGGAAACTTCCCTACTGTTTTCGATCCAGAAAGGATCTAGCGGTCTTCATGGAGAGACATCCACAGATGAGGTATCCATTGGATTTAGCAAAGGGAAACAGGTTATTGAGCGTACTCCTTATCGAATGCTGGTGAGCAGTCCGGTTAGACGATTGACTCGGAAGCATAGCGTTAGCTGTATCATTTGGATCCTGTCTTGGAGGCTCTGCCTCATATCGTTCATAATATGACGGCGCTTTCATAGACTTGGTACGCATTTCCATAGCCTCAACCACAGTCTTAGACACATATATATCCTGGAAGCTACCAAAGCTGAACCCAATCGAACAGCACGATATTGAACTTCTTAGTCGTGATAGTTAATAGTAGTAGAAAATATGCCTATAATTAGATCCTCTTCCGCACTTGAAAACAGAAATCATCTAAAAAGTCTCGGTCCCGTTCCAAGAGATCTCGAAAGGCAGCCGCCTCCACCATGCGATCCATTTCATAGCCAACATATTGGCTCAGCATCCGCCTCATTGGCTCGTCTCCATTGCGAGCCTTTATAGTACTATCATATATAAATGAGAGTAGACTAACGATATCGCCAACGCAATCTGGCCACAGGGTGAAGGCGGAAAGTGTTTGGTGCACATTCTTTAGAACGAGCCTCTTTAGTGGCTGAATGTCGAACTTTTCAGAAAAAACATAGAGCTTCGCGTGGGACAAGAGCGTGCCCGTGTAATCTTCAGTGGGCGCAGTGTTTGCAGGGGGCACCCAGGTCGGACGTGCGTCGTCTGGCTTACAGTATTGTAACGTGAGGAAGGCCAACTTCAGTATTTCTTGTTTGGATGGAGGGCTGGCCGATTCCAAAAAACTAGAAGAGCTATAGGTAGGCTTTTTTATCTTTCTCGGCATAGGGGGATTAAGATCCGGTGGAGAAGGTGGTGCTGCCAGACGGTGAGCCTGTTGCTGAAATCAATAGAAACGGAACCTACCGAGTCCACCGACTTCGTCTAACTCTTCAGACGTCGACACTTCCGGCTTCGGGCGCTCAGAAATCTCTGCAGCATGATAGAAGCCGGTATATGCCCAGTGGCAAAATCGAGAGAACGTTGCTTCGTCCTCATCTTTCAAGATGGCTGTTCCGTTCTGTGCTTCTGACATCCCGCCATTGATGAGGCGATCGAGAGGTGCCGACAATTTAGCAACGAGAGCCCTGTGGATAAAATACACTTTTCCCTGCACAACGAATTCGAAAGGCTGCGAGCTAAATATGCTCGATAATAAGTGTCTAGTAGCATGACAGGTGAAGTGCCTTACCTGAGCGCATTTTCATCCATCACAGTCGTATCTCAAAGTAATGCGAGATTGCACCGCTAAGAGATATACCATTGAGGGTCGCCTTAGTATCAATTAGGGTGCTCCTCTTGCTCCACAGCAAGAATAAATACTTCTGTGCCGGAGAAAGGGTTTTCTTAAGGAAACGTCACCCACCATCCGGAAGAGTGGGGCAAGCAGCTTGCGCATTAGTAATCGGAGAGTGACACGACTTCCACACTTGCCTCAGTACCTCAGACGTGCTGGCTAGCCCTATCGGGCTAGCTGCCAAGGTGGCTGACTCAACACCTTACCTATAGCACGTCTAAGCGCAGAACTCTAGATTACAGCTAGATAATTATTAACTTTTTTTACGACGAGATTTTAAAGTCGAGAAACTACTACTTAACGATAGAAATTCTTCGATTTTTCGACGCTCGGGGCTAGGGAATCGATACTCCTACTTAATTAAGACTTTTCCGCCCGAAATTTCGTGCGCGTAGTAGGTTTATAACGCGTAAAGTAAATTTACGACCGAAACGTTATTTTCGTTAACGGGTTTCGCGATTTCTATAGTAAAAAATTTAGAAACCCCTATACGAACTTTTTTATAACTACGAATTCTCTAAAATTACTAATAGAAACCCCCGGTAAAATCGAGAGATCTCGCGCCGAGAATAATCTTTAGGAGTAAGGCTATCGTAGAAAAAAAAGTCGAAAAAATACGTCGGTAGTTAAGGTAATTCTAGTAAAAATACGCGGTTTTATACTTAGACGTGCTACGTACTAGCTTTTATATAAGTAGAAAGCTACTTTTATAGCTTAGCACGTCTAAGGTCCTAAGGTAATTCTATATAGACGAAGGGGAGCCGCCGCGGAGGACTATTAGCCGTATCGAGCGGTAAGACCTATTATATCTCTATACTACCTTCTTTTACATAAAATAAAGAGAAGATAATATAATTAGTTATCGTCCGTCGGCTATGAAAGTACTAAATAGGAATATATCGCTGCGCAGGAATTAGCTTAGTAAGATATGTAGCCCTAAATCTCGCTAGAATTGGCCTAGTATATACTGCGCAATAGGTCGGGTTAGGTAGGTTTTGGCCATTTTATTACCCGACCTAACTTAGAGTAGGTAACCTATATCTTAGCCCTAGGTGGGTCGGGTTATACTACGGGTTACCTATAGGTAAACCTATAATAACCCGGGTCTTCGTTAGCTAATTAAGTATAATTATCTAAAGCCGAGATAATTAGG
>JAABUP010011156.1_pt1 | contig 10324 bp, 10 predicted proteins | sample 5559201 | NCBI WGS metagenome assembly JAABUP01 (sample SAMN10711887, study PRJNA513373) | rock metagenome | isolation source: Antarctica rocks | place: Antarctica | reverse complement strand
ATTGGTAGACCCCAAACAGACAACTCTCCGGCGCGTGGTCTCACGCAATCCAAGCACCAGGCATTCGAGAACGCTCATGATTGCCTTGAGATCGTCCCTCTTTGACGGCTTTCTTCCTCAAACGCCTCTCTGCACGTCGTTGAGCACGCTGATTGATTTGACGCCAGTCCTGATATGTGATGTCCCACCGATGAGCCGCGTTAGTATCTGACCACTCCGCGTAAACAAAAGGCCAACAACGCTCCCATGGCTCCAGCGCTAATTGCCAATGATGACCGAAAATATTCATATGTCTGAGCTCCTGCCGCACCAAAGACGCTGGAGAATTATGGACGATCCACCAGTCCCAAGATACACTCGGATTGGGTCCCAGCTCAAAAATAAGTTTGCGAGGACTATCGTAGTCTCCAAATGTTGCCGACGGGTAGGTTAGATGCTGTTGTCTGGCATGCAAGGCAGCTTCCTCCTTGATATAGGCTTGGATATCGAAGCCTTCGCTGGATAGTATCTGCAGCCAGTCGCTCGCCGCTTCGCTGCCTTCAAATGGTGTCTTTGAGCAGCGGAAGAGCTCGTCTAGCGGCGTCGCGGGTTCCGATATATGACAAGGGTAGTAAGAAGTTTCTTCAGCAATCTGATGTCCGTGAAAACGCATGCGTGGTACGATGGCATGGACATCTACTCGATTACGCAGAAGCCTTCTGATGAAAGTCTCCCAGGCCTTTGATCCACCGCCGTAAGCGCGGAGTGCTACTGCAAGAGCAGGGAAAGCATTGGTATCTCTTTCTGCCTTAAGTATCTCGCATCGAGCTGCATCAAGCGAATACATGAAATCTGCGCCCGCTGGCGACCACATATAGCCGCCGAAGTAGTTGGAAACGTCAGTTGCGGAAATGTCTTCTTGTGCTTGAGTCAGGACCCTCAGTGTGTCTACAGTCGCCTTCGTCGCGTCAACCATTAGCTTAGGGCGGTTTCCTACGAGATGGAAGGCTTTCACCCCTGAATTACTAGTCAGCAGTACCCTCGTTGATATTGAAAAAGAGGATAGACAAGACTGAAAAGCTCATATTGGGGACGAATTCGCTCTCAAAGCACGTCAACACACAAGACGTTTATATTGATCGAGCAACATCCGCGCTATCAACGCCTCTTTGAGACGAATTATTGTGCAGGAGTCTGCCAAAGACATGCCTATTGACCCGTCTGGGTTATTCTTGGGCAAGTCCTGGCAAGCTTTTGCGCTAAAGCGATCTTTGGGTACAGGCTCGGCAAAGTTGAAGCAGTCCTAAATATGAAGCAAACGTACCTATAATCGAACCCCAATTTGCCGTCTGATCAGGGTCTAATCCAATTTGGAGCAACATAGAGCATACTTCTGTCTGAAAACCCAATGCAGCGTAATGTAATAGTGTCATCCCTTGCCAGTCCATGACGAAAGGTGATACGGTACGATTACTCAACATCTTCTGTAGCCCTTGCAGGTCACCCTCTATGCACATCACGAAGGGAGGCGAACAATATTCCAAAGTAGGATAGACATTCAAGGTCCTTGAGACACGACCAAGACTGTTGATGTAGCGCATTTCGAAGCCTCTCCTCAGGAAAGATGGGGTAATAATGATCTTTGTCTCCTCTGAAATGGGCTTCTGGCTTATTTCTTGTGATCTTGGCAGTCTCGCGAGGTGTTTTGAGTTTGACTGGATTCTCACATTACCAAACAGGCCCCAATACGCCACTGATGATGTTTCCATGGAAATTACAGTGCCATCTCGATCCAAGGCATTCTTGCGACGCCTCTGATGTACAATTCCAGAAACACATATTGAGTCGTCTAGTTGCGAGGATAGTGGCTGCTCTTTCACACTCATTCTGGTCGACGATGAAAGAATGGGACTGGTCTGAATTTGATGTAATCTGTTTAGCAGTAAGCCTAGAGCCATAATGTGGGTTATTGAAGGAGTTTACTGGAGCTGGGCCGAGTTCATGGAGATAGACAACTGCAAAGACATCATATCTTCGTATAGCTGACGTCTCAGCTCGACTATTTCTTCCTTCTTCAAAATGGTCTTCAGAGCGCCCCAAGCTTTCTGAAACATGTGGTTGCGATCAACATATCGCTTTAGTGAATTGATAAGCCTCTCGAGCTTGATGACTCTCTTCTCGCAACCGCGCAGTGCGCTCACGATAGAGACATATGAGCCAGGCAGATCCAGGATTGAACTTTGTTGCTGAATGAGGTTTTTTACGTGCTCTAAAGTACCGCAAAGTTGGTCCAAGATCTCTACAAGCCTCTTAATTTCGTCCGGGGCATTTTCGACACTGCGCAAGAAATCTGTGACCTGTCTAATTGTCCCCGCCAGCTGGATGCCTAGGGACACCACTGCAAAGATGGCTGAAACCCCGTCCATCATGTCATTTAGGCAGAACAAGCCAGAGGCTCGACATTAGGCACGAACGCTGAGATCTGGCGTGCCCGTCTGTTTATGTTTCCAGTATTTAGGGCGAGGTGGAGCACTCGGCCTTGCTCAGCAAGAGACTTGGCCGAAGTCCACCCTTACTGTTGAAAACTCCAGCTGTCAGCAAAGACGATCGGCCAAGCTGCCATAACGAGGTAGGGATCCGGTCCATACCAACTCCTTGACTGCAGCTAGGGTATATTGAGCGAATCCGAACCCCAAAACAACCCAAAATACCAAGGTCGAGAACGAAACAAGGCTACTAAGCCTACCCTAGAGCCATCCAATATTCGATTATAGCTCAGCTCAAGGGTTGATTGACCGGTCTCTACTCTTCCATATGTATTTTGTTATGTTCCAGAACGCCATGTCAGTTATGCAGCTAGAAAAGGTAAAGAAAAGTACATGCAACTAGACCAAGGCAATGCGCAGTCTCTGGCTTCTGCACACGTCCCCCCAAGGCAAGCACTACGCCCTTTAACCTCGGGAAGGGTCCTTGGGAATTGAGTAGCTAAAAATACGATCGCAAAGACTGAGGCAACGGCATAGATTTCAGAGTCTGAACAGCGGAATTCGGACGAAAAGCTGTATGGAGTATTCAACATCGACCATCCACTTCGACAGCCCTATGACTGGCGAGGAGCCAGTTCCCTGGTGTCTCCGCACGTTGTCATGAAGAGCGCGGCGGCCAGCTGCATGATGATCTCCGACGCTAGATAATTCAGAAGGCATAGCCAGTGCGATGGTAATCAACAATGCCTATACGTAAGAAATTCCACCTAGTCAATAAGACCATCCCTGGTCTCGTTGACCGGAACTCCCAGCTAATCCTCCTAGGCAACGATGCCACAACGACAGCACCCCAACAGATTCGGGGCGTAGAATGCTGGCCTTGGAAGCGACACATCCACTAAGCTTCGAGCTAATAACCGTAGCTTTTTAAACAAAAGGAGCATAGTATAGCCAGATGGGCATTTCTTTAACGCGTTCTGGCCGGCCCAACGCGATCTTCAGGAGGGACATGTGACGGAAAAATGTAATCGTAGCCGTGATCTTCATGGGAACAGTGTCGTCTTTGAGAGACCCGAAGTTGATTCATAAATGCATCTTGGGAATTCTCGAGTGAGAGATTCTCCAATAGTTGTTGTCAATAAGTCCAGCAGTAAACAATCCTAAAGTAGCGCCCGCCCGTCCCTAAGAACGCTTAATGCCGGCAATTCGTTCCTTAAATCCGGCAGTCGCCGATGACGTGCTGATGAATAATGGTGGGTGAAACGGATGCCCTCAACTGTCGCTGGACTCGAATTATTTATCATAGCCTCCCAATCCTTGCAAGAACATCATCATTGAGTCCTTTTTTCTTCACCAGGACTCTCCCACTAGCAAGCAGATACAGATCCGCCCTCACAATGCAAGCACAACAAGGACACAGCCAGGTACACTCCACCTTCCCATCCCCATCTCCAACCTTGATCTAGCCTCAATTGACATCATCCAGGCGTGCTGCAACGTCCCCCCAGCCGTCTCCAAAGGCTACTCTCCCAAAGGCAAATACCTCGACCTCAATGGCATGCAATGCTACACCACGGGGCCCTCGTCCGCCACAAGCGCAATCTTCATAATCTACGACATCTTCGGCTTCTCCGACCAGGCAATCCAAGGCGCTGATATCCTCGCCCATGCCGATGCAGCCAGCGGCCACCAATACCAAGTCTTCATGCCCGATTTCTTCCTCGGAAAGCCACTGCCGCATTCAGGCTTTCCACCAGACACAGAGGAGAAGCAGAAGAAACTCGGAGAGTTCTTTGGCGGGCCGGCGAAGCCAGACGACAACGTCAAGAAGGTGCCCGAGCTCATAAAAGAAATCGAGAAACAGTGCTCTGGCATCAAGAAATGGGGCAGCTTAGGCATGTGCTGGGGCGGAAAAATCGTCTCTCTGACCGCTCAAAGCGGCACCCATTTCAGCGCCGCCGCTGAGGTTCACCCCGCCATGGTCGACCCCGCGGACGCGAAGGGTATCAATATCCCGCTCTGCATGCTCGCATCTGGCGACGAAGATGTCGAAGCCGTTAAGAAATTCGAAGCGGAGTTGAGCGCACCGAAGCATGTTGAGACCTTCAGCGACCAGATTCACGGCTGGATGGCTGCACGTGGTGATCTTGAGAACGAGAAGGTGAAGAAAGAGTATGAACGCGGATACCAGGTGCTCTTGGATTTCTACCATAAGCATTTGTAGGTACGTGTTGCGTGGGGATTGTCCCTTTTCCGTGTGGCAGAGAGCGCTGATGGGTATACCAGGGATGATGTTAGAAGTGCGAGAGCGAGGATGTAGGGTGGTATGAGTGACAAAAACTATCTCTCTATGCCTTCATGAGGGATGAAATATGTACCTAAATAGCGAGAGCAAACACTTTTCCCGAACACGACTGCTCAAAACCTTGGACATTTCCAGCCTTGATGTCCACCCGTAGTCTGGCATGTTAACGCAACATTCTACGCACTTAGAGCAGAAATGGCGAAATCTCAGATCTAAATCAAGTAACGCAGAGCAATGAACATAAGACCTCCACAAGCAACAGGAGTATATGTCTGCCTAAAGTCTCACTCTTCATCAACAGCTAACATCACAACACCTGGTCCAAAACCCACGTACACAGATTCTCATCAGCCCAAAAATGTGCCGCTAGGAGTAACGAACACAAATCTATCCATCAAGAATATATACGCCAAGGACTCGGGCTTATTTTTATCACAAGATAATACTAAACTCTTTCTACCTTACATCACACTGAAATGAAGTCAAAGCAATACACCTAGATCCGCTTCTCGCCTAGCACTAGGCTCAAGGAGCGGTAATTATGTAAAAGAATAACCAAATAGAGTGCAAACGGGCAACTCCCACACTCAATATCCTCCAGATACTCACCACCTAGCTCGGATACCGCGTCTACTATGCATCAAACCCCCACCGGACGCGCGGCTTTCGTAGGACTTTGAGAACAGGAGTGAGCGATGTAGTGAAGGAAGTTTATGAGGAGAGTGTATATCTCGCACTCAAGGGCTGTCAGTAACGAACACTTTATGCAATATTTTGACCAATCTTCGAACTCGTCAATTAAACAAAATGAGCAATCGTTCAGTCATCAAATGCCAAAATTGTGCAAACATGCATGCAAATTCTTCAATCTCATTGATCTATCTGCAACGCTTTCGAGACCACATGCATGGCTTTTGTGCACTAAATACCACTTCAAAGTGCAAGTAAAATCTCAAGAATACCCTCTCCATCATCGTCCTATTCCCATGAAACATCTACCTCGTAGTGTAGCCACCATCGATCACGATATCCGCGCCAGTAGTGTAGCTGCTAGCGTCCGAAGCCAGATAGACGTATGCACCCTTCAACTCCTTCGCCTTAGCGTCACGGCCCAACGGGATCATTGACTTCCACAGATCCTGCACCTTCTGGTCGACGAAATCGGAGAGACCGGTGTCGATGTAGCCGGGTGAGACGCAGTTGACACGTGCGAAGTCCCTCCACTCGTTGGCGAGTGATTTGGTAAGATGGATGCATCCAGCCTTCGCAACATTGTAGCTCGTCTGCTCTTGAGGGAAGTTTGCAATGTGGCCGGACATGGATGCAGTGATGACGAGGGAGCCAGTCTTGCGCTCGCGGAAGTGGTGGCCGACCGCTTTGGCGCAGTGGAAAGTACCAGTCAGATCAGTGTCAATGACTTCTTTCCATGCCTCGACGGTGGAGTCCAGAATACCGCTGTCGGCCGTCTTGCCGGCGTTGGCGATGAAGACGTCGATTTTGCCAAAGTCTTTGATCACGTCGGCGACGAATTGCTCGACGTTGTTCCAGTCGCCGACCTGACATTAACATTCCAGTCAGCCTCACTATCACCCTCATTCCTCACTCTCACTCTCAGACCTGCCCCACTCATGGGTAGAGAAGAGACTTACCTGGCATTTGTATGCCTTGCTCTTTATGCCATACTTCTCAGCCAAATCCTTCGCATTGTCCTCACCACCCTTTGCACGGCTGGCGTAGGAGATAGCGACATCGGCGCCCATCTCGGCGCAGCCGCGAGCGGCCTCGATTCCGATACCTGTGGGGCCGGAGGCACCGGTTACGACAACGACTTTGCCCTTGAGGGAGAAGAGGTCGTGGAGGGAGTCGGCCTTGGGGACTTCGATAGGCATGATGGCGGATGTGGGGGGTTCTGCCTAGGTAGTGATGGTATTGTGAGTGGTCAATCGACTGTGTATCAATTGATGTTTAGAGGGTGGTTTTGAGGCGTTCGTGATGCGAAGAAGACTGAGAAGATTGGCAATTGAGATGTTTTGTAGTGAGGAGTGTTGTGTTGGAGGGGCCGAGGGGGCTCTCGGACTGGTGGGGCAGATTTCTGCGGGACAAATCCTTTGTCAGGTTGACGAATAGCCGTGAACACCCGGGAAAACCTTATATTCAAAGATGCTAGGCATGACAGCATCTAGATATCGAATCATTCGCTGTACAGTTGCTGCAAGATCTGGAGTGAATTTCTTCTTCGAATCGGCCAGATGTCCGCTGCGGGGTGAAATCGAAGATGCAGATTGCCATGCTTGGCAGAAATTTGTGTGAAGACATACCAATGGACGTTGATATGTGCAACTATAGGGTGGAGTGAAGCTGCAATTGTTGCACCATTATGGCTTACTACCCCAAGACTTCAAGCAGACTCCAGGAGGGTATCTCAACGATCGAATTTGTACAGGCTGAGCAACAACAGAAACAGTAAAAGCCAAAAAGGCCTGAGCCATCTTCGTAGCTCCTTACCGTCTTCAGACCGTCTCGATATACCTCTTAACCTCCCTACAATACCTTGTTAGCAGGCTCAATTTCGTTCATGTCTTCTACTCACCAATCAGTGACAGCCTCATCCCACAAACGAATCTCATGCTCCCTCGTTCCACCAAAATGTTCCACGAATTCATTCCCAAATACTTCCCGCGCCACGCTCTCTTTCCTCATGAATGTGACAGTAGCTTCCTTGAGTGATTTGGCCAACCTCACCCCCTTATCCGCAGCACCGCCAACATCCTGCCCCTTACCAAGGGGCGGCACTTTGATATCCATCTTGTCCTCTACGCCTTTCCAACCAAGCGCAAGAATGGCTGCAAGCACGAGGAAAGGGTTCGCATCTGCACCTGCTACTCGGACCTCGAACCTCGTTGCCTTAGGACTAGCAGTAGGTGGAGCGATGAGCCGTATCGAAGCGGCACGATGTTCGAGACCCCAGGATACAGTGACTGGTGCCCAGAAGTTCTCAACAAGTCTTTTGTAAGAGTTGACGGTAGGCGCGACCATTGGCATGACATCTGGCAAGCCGTCGAGCAAGCCAGCTAAGAAATGCCGACCCATATCTGAGAGGTGGGCGAGATCAGGGTATGGAGGATTGGGGTCCTTCTCCCCACGATAGAAAAGATTTTTGCCGGACTTGTCGACGATGGAGACGTGCATATGGCCAGAGTTGCCTGGGAGCCCTTGGCGTGGTTTGGCCATGAAACAGGGTGTTATGCCGAATTTGCTGCCAACGGATTTTACCACGTATCTGGACGTCGTGCGTCAGCAAGAAAGCTGACGGCAGATATTATTGAAGTATCCTTACTTGAATAGACCAGCCTTATCAGCCATCTGCTTGATCTCACCAAATTCGAGAGCCTGCCACACATGAGCCAGGGTCATCTATATTGAACAGAGAGCCTATCGTACCGCCTCGAAGACGCCTGGTCCGCTCTCTGTATGCCATCCCTCGATACCACACCGGAACTTCTCGCAAATATCATATATGCCGTAGTAGTAGTCTTGGTTGTGCACCGGTCGCGTCAAGCTGTAGCCGAACATGCCTTCTGTGAGTGGAGGAAGAGCGTTGACTGGGTTCTCTTGTAGGAAGCGTGCGGTAGAGGAGGAGTTGCGCTCGCGGTTTGGGACATTATGGTCGACTGGAGCTCGGAATTGGAAGAATTCGTACTCGGCTTATAGATTTATCGTCAGTAAGCCGATGCATGGACATACTTCACCAAGACGGCCTAGAGGCCACCAAAACTGCCTTATCTTCATGTGGCGAGGAGCTCACCTCCAGCCATAGCGCCCATTCCCTGCTTCTCCAGCCGATCCACAGCAGTCTTAAGCAACCCCCTCGGACACGCGCTGAGAGGCCCCCCAGTATCCGGATCCATAAAGCTGACGAGAAAAAATGGTACGTCATCCTCCCACGGTATCCTCCTAAAGCTACTCAAATCCGGCACCGCGATTACATCCCTGTACCCATTTTCTGCGTTGCTTATCTTCAACTCTTTGAAGTACGTCTGATCATGCATATCCCAGCCAAAGATGACAGAACAGAAACCAAAGCCATCTTTTGCTATGCCCAGGAATTTCTTCTTAGACATCAGCTTCCCGCGAAGCATACCATCGATATCGACGCCTGCGACTTTGACTTTCGTATCATACTTGAGGAATTCATCGAGAGACTCGAGTGTGACTTCTCGCTGCTTGGAGCTTGCTTTTTCGTTTGGCATTGAGAGGCTCGACAATTATATTGGACTTTTTTAGAAGGGCAATGGAGCAGTTCCTGTGACGGTAAGAGTAGCTTGAGCTGAAGCTTGGGCTAGGAATGGAACGTATTGTTGTACGCGTCGACCAATGGAGATAATCGGGCAGAGCTTGCTGCGCCAAGATCTGGGGAAATCGCCACTAGAAGGGTTCACCCCCGACTCGGTCACACCTATGACTCGGTCACTCTGTAGGGCTGAGTACCCGGAACTGTAAGTTTTCTCGCTCCGCGGCCTAGCTTTAGGGATCTCTTAGGGGCCAAATAATCAATTTACCATAACTTACAAAGTATAATAGTATGAACGTAGATCCTGGTATAAGACTTATAGAAAATAGTAATCACTACAGTTTTGCACGCGCAATCATAGTATCAAAGCACACGGTTGTGGAGTTAGAGCAGGGTGACCGAGTCAGGGGTGTGACCGAGTCGGGGGTGAACCCTTCTACCAGCCGTGTGCCGTTCCGAATTGTACGTCTCCTCATAAATATGATGATGCAGGTTCACGACGAGCTGGGACTAGCGTAACCAGCTTGGTCTGACGAGTGATAGCAGTGGCTGCTTGTCTACACAATCTTTCGAGAGTTACTGTACCTTCTTCACGGACAAGAGCAAGGACGGACGCAACTCCGCCCAGAAGCAGAGAATTTTGAAACCTAGGAACCGCCCAGACTCGCAAACAACGATTTTCTACATCTCGCGCATGTCGCTTAGCAGCCTAAGAACGACTCGCAGCTGTGACGGCTTCAGACCCCAAAACACGGCAATCCTCCGTGCAGAGGAGTCATAGTTTCGTCAGTGATATGCTCAAGCTGAATTAAATTCACAAATTTTGAAAGCGCTCTTGTCCGTCTAACACGACGATCGTTGCTGGCATTAACACTAGTATCGCAAACCAAAGTGCTCTAAGCAAAGCTTTTCTCTTCTTCTACACACCCATCATCATCGCGAGCAATTCTTCTGAGTGCGAAAAGTTCAGCAGCTATGTCTACTCAATACGACGACATTCAAGCCCCGTACGACTACATCCGCAAAAAATCCATCGCCATCATCGAGCACGAAAACGTCCGAGATACTGTTGCACCCTTCATCAAAACCGCACGCGTCCTTGAGCTCGCCTGCGGATCAGGCTTCTACACGTACGACTTCCTCAAATGGGGCGCTAGCGCCGTAGTCGGGGTGGACATTTCGCCAGCAATGATCGAGGAGGCCCGTCGACAAGGCGGCCCAGTTGCTAGCTCTCCTTCGAGCACCAATGGAACCATAGACTTT
>JAABUP010011154.1_pt1 | contig 10326 bp, 6 predicted proteins | sample 5559201 | NCBI WGS metagenome assembly JAABUP01 (sample SAMN10711887, study PRJNA513373) | rock metagenome | isolation source: Antarctica rocks | place: Antarctica | reverse complement strand
TTCCGGCGGCATTGGCATGTCCTCCGCGACGACCTCTAAGATCACAACGACGTTACCCGATGGCAGCAAAATGCAGTACTTCATGAAGACCGGTAAAGGGCGAGAAGCCGAGTTAATGTTCGAAGGCGAGCATGCGTCCCTGAATGCTATCCACAACGCCGTCCCAACGCTCTGCCCCCGGTCTCTCGGCCACGGCAAACTGGCGGACGCTCCCGACATGTCCTTCCTGATCTCGGACTTCCTCGATCTCTCCGGGAGCCGGTCCAGCTCGAGGAAGGCATCGCAAGGCATGTCGCTCGCACAGAAGCTAGCGAAGCTTCACTCCACGCCTGCACCCATTCCAGAAGGCTATGATAAACCTCACTTTGGCTTCCCTTGCCCGACATGTTGTGGCGATACGCCGCAAGATAACGCTTATGCTTCATCCTGGGCAGACTTCTATGCCAACCGCCGACTCCGCTTCATCATAGCTCGATCCACGAAAGCCAACGGTGTAGACGAGCAGCTTACCGCTCTTGTCGAGGAGACATGTACGAAAGTCATTCCGCGTTTGATCGGGGACAGCCACCTCAACCATGGCCAAGGCATCACTCCCGTGGTCGTACACGGGGACCTATGGTCTGGTAACGCTTCAATTGGTACATTACCTGGAATGATGGAGCCCGGAGATGTAGTCTTCGATCCCTCGGCTTGCTACGCGCATTCCGAGTACGAGTTGGGTATCATGAAAATGTTTGGCGGATTCGGTGGGAGCTTTTTGACTGAATATCACGAGCTCGTCCCGAAAACGGAGCCGGTAGAAGAGTATGCCGATCGGGTCAAGCTCTACGAGCTGTACCATCATCTCAACCATCACGCGCTTTTCGGAGGTGGATATAAGAGTGGCGCGATGCGTATCATGCAGGCCTTGATCGCGAGATATGCGGGTTGAGGAGAGAATGAGCTTTGAGACGCTACGTCGCAGACGCTGGCAATGAATAATGTCTTGGCATTTCTCGCGATGAGGAGCTTTATGGCCTGTCTCGGCAACGACAAAACTGCTTCGCGCTCACTTACAGGACATAAGGACGAACTCAGCCAGCGGCTAGTCGTGAGACCTCACCATCGACCTCATCCTTCGTCGTCGCTCGCGACTCCATCGATGGATCTACCCTGCCTCGCTTGACCTCCCTCCGTCTCCCCCTCTATCATTTTCGCCGTTGCCTCATTGTCACTGTACTCGTGCCACCTTCTCGATGGCGTGTACGTGATCTCGGGACCTCGTCCTTTCAGTCGGGAGCGCATCACCACCCCGATTGCACCTTCCTCATCCTGGAACCATTTGGCAAATCCCCACTCTGCATCTGACTCGTCCGGATTCCGAAACTGGCAAAGGCCAAAGTCGATCATAACGATCCGGGCATGGTGCCACCCCGTGGCTGCGGGACTGACGAGGATATTCCTGATCTTGACGTCCTTGTTGAGAAATGGCAGAATCGCGTATGTCCTGACAATCTGAACAGCTTCGTCTACACAGTATTGCCAGTGTTCCGGCGGAACATGCTCGGCCAAGTCCTCGAGACTGGGACCGGGGATGTACTCGATCAACACGCCCCGGGTGTCGAATGCATTGTCGTCCACGCCACAGCCTTCGACTTGTGCAAATGGGTTACGAGATACAGTCACCTTGGACAGGAACCTGGGGATTTGCTGTCCTTGCAAACTCTCCAGGCACTCGTAAGCACGTGTCTCGTCGTTGCATAAGTCGTTACACCATGATTGTATCAGAACTTCGTTCTGTGCTTCGTCCCACGGCTCCGCTGGCGTCTCGACGTCGTCATCGGTATCAAGGATCCACATGAACTCTGCCGCACGACCACTGGCTAAAGAATCTGCATAGCTCCGCTCCTTCTCGAGAGACCATGGTCCGACTTTGTACTCCTCTCGCAGTCCCTCTGCATAGCGGCGGTCGCAGATCTTGAGTATTGCTCGCACGGAAGGCTCGGTAGATCCGAGTAGACGTCCCGGAACGCTCACGCTGAGCACGGTCGAGTATGTTGACGGGCCATGTAGCTCCAGGATTTTGACATCTGCGGTGATCGGCGAGTCCTTGTGAAGGATCACGCTCAGAGTATTGCCTACATCGTAAGGACTCCTACTACCATTAGAATATGTACTGAAGTCGATGTACTCTGGCTTACTGCGGGATCTCAGTTTTGTTGTCAGTGGCTGCGACAGCGCCAAATTGCTGGTCTTGATCAGACATTCCTTCTGCGCGGTCCGAATCCGCTGCTCGTGAGTTTACGGTTGGTCGCCGAATATATGCATCGAAGACCAGACCATTTGTCGACTCATCATTCACCAGAGGAGTCATCAGTGAGTCTTGCATGATGTTCATCAACAGCCCTTCCAGTGAAAGGAAGTAGGTAATGTAGAAACGAAGATCCCATCTAAGCTCTCGATCGACAAACAACGACAAGCTCGGTACTAGCGTAGAGGTCAATACAAGCCTGTACGAGTGGCTTGCACCATGAGAACGGCCTGAGAGTTCGTGTATCACTCCAGTGGACGCATCTGCATACGAGTCTCGCAACAATGAATGCGCCAGAGGGCTTAAGGAGAGTCTGCTCGAGTAAATGCTGTCAAGGCTTTGACGGCGTGAGCGAGCATTGAGAGAGTTGCTCGTTAGATATTCTCATCTTGCTAATGTTGATGGATTCGCTGCTGTACATAGCTCCGACGGCGCGACTGGGAGTCACAATCAATCCTCGTCCTGATAAGAGATCTTCCGCATCTCTCCCAGCCGATGCCGCGCCGCACTGAGCGAGTTCTCCAACTGCAAGATCTCAACCTACACCACACCTCATTAGCACGAACTTTGCCGATCAAACCAATCTCGTGCGAACGTACCTGCTGCTCCATCTGCCGCACCTTGAAATCATGCCCAGACAACGTCCCATAATCCACATCCTCCTCGCCCTCTTTCCTCTTCCCCTCAATAATCTTCTGCACCTGCCGCACCAGACTCCGACAAGCCCCCGTAACAGCTTTACTGCACTCCTCCAGCCGCTCCTGCGACTTGGACATGAAACTCGCCTTCACCCTCGACGCGGCCACCAGCTGCGCCGTGGAAGCCGCGACGTCATTCGACGCCACGATCAACTGCTCCGGTGACTTCCGGCCGGAGATGACGCCGTCCGCGGTCTCGATCAGCGTGTTCGTGCTCCTTGCCACGGCTTTCGCGGCACTGATGAGGCCCTCCGTCCACCGGTTGTTCTTCTTGTAGAATTGCGTCTTGCTCATGCTGCTCCCGCGGCCTTGCTGCACGATCTCCTGCTGGCTCGCTGTAGCCGCCTTGATGAGCTGCGCGATTGCGTTCGTGACCGCGATGGCCGCCTCGAGGATGGAGTCGTGGATTTTGAGCTCGTACGTGCTGTACGAGTCCCGCGGCTTGTTCATCAGCTTCGTCAACCGCTCCGTCGCGGCCTCGATAGCTTTCGCCGCGTTGCCCATCTCGCGGTCAACGAGCTCGCCAAGGTCGCCGGACGCGTTGCTAATCTTGGTCGTTTTGGGCGCGAAAGCGTCGGCGAGCTTGCTGAGGTTGTTGAGCGCGATTTGGACTTCGTTGTTCTTGTTGATTACCACATCCGTCTTCTGCAGATCTTCGAGGCCGTCGAGGCGGTAGGACATGATACCGCGGAAGAAGTCGACGGTACTGCTGGCGCTGCGCCTCGTGGCCGAGATAAGCTGATCGCCCTTCTTCTCGTCGCTGGCAAATCTTGTCAAGCCCTTGGTATTTGAAAGGACATCCGCAATGGCGTTGGAGAAGGTATGCACCGTCCGGATGACCTCGCCATGCGTGCTATTCGGCCCATCCGCAATGAAGTTGTTGAATGCCGTGCTGAACTCCATCGCGCTGCTCTGCGCTTTCTCGATCTGACTCAGCACGTACGGTCCACTTGCATTCTGGTTACCGGCCTGCATGCTGCTATCCAGCTCATACAGCGCGTCGTCCACCCGCTGCACGCCGGACTGCAGCACCGAGTCGATGATATCGTTGATCTTGCGGATGTTATCGAGTAGCATGACATCAATCTGCTCGTCCATCGCACTATCATTGACATGGCCGTTACTGCGCAGCTCATTGAGCTCGAGCAGAGTCTGGTCCATACCGGACTTGTAGATCTCCAGCTCCTCCTCCTTCTCCCGTAGCTGTCGTTCAAGATCCGAGCTGCCCTCCCCAATTTTCGACTGCACATCGTCGAGCGCCCGGGTCTTCTTCCGCAGCGCTTCCTCCAGATCGGCAATCTCGCGATTGTGCCGGGACAACATGCCCGAAAGCTCACTCCCCTTCGCGCGGTCCGCATTGTCCGCGCGCTCGAGCGCCATGCGCAACTCGCGCTTCAGCTTCTCCAGCTCGTCGCGATGGCCGCCGGTCGTCCGATCTTTATCGTGCAGTGCCCGGTCGCGCTCGCGTATCATATCCGCCAGCTCCAGGTTCTTCGTCTTCAGCTCCCTCTGCAGCTTCTCTCGCTGGTCAATCGCCTCCTGCGCACTCGCCGCCTTCAGCTGCACCCCCTTGAACTTCTGCAACAGCTCCAGATGTTCGCGCCGCAGTTGGCTGTACAGCTTCGCTAGCGCCTCGTACTTCATCCGCCAAGTATTGACCTGCTCCTGCAACGCCCGGATCTGATCGTCTTTGCTTTGGCTCTGCTGCTGGAAGTTGGCATTGAGCTGCGACATCTCGCCTTCCAAAGCCCTCACTTTCAGGTCGTACTGCTGCAGCATCAACTGGTCCCGCTCGTACTGTGATCTCGCGTTGAAGTTCTCCTGCTCCAGCTCCGCCATACGACCCTGCGTTTGCTGCGAATACTGCTGTCTCTGCAGCTGCTCGAGCTGTAGTCGCTGCTGTTCAGCCTGCAGCCGTTGTTGCTCTTCAAAGTCCCGCTGTGCTTGCAGAGCCGCCGCTTGCTGCTGCCTTTGCGCCTCTTCCCACTGTGCCTGTAATCTCGCCTGCTCAGCCGCATACTCTTCCTGCTGCCTCGCCTGCTCATTCTTCCAGAATTCGTTGATAGGCTCTGGGTCCGCGGTTTCTCGGGGCCGCGGTGGAGGTGTGATGGGCTTTGTGACCGGCTCATTCTTTGGTCTCGTGGGCAGCGAAGGTGCCGCCTCGTCGTCAAGCAAGCTCGGAGGGTCTTGCGGCAGCTTCGGAACCGTAATGAGAGAGGTGAGGTATCGCAGGTTCGAGCACTCGTAGTAAAAGCGCACGAGCCGGTAGTGCTGCGCATCATAGCGCCCACGTAACGGACTCAAGGCCTCGTCGTCACCGAGGGTCGTGTGCATGGCGCGGAGCATGCTCGTTGCGAACTTGTAAATGCCATAGCTCTCCTGCACCAACGGCACTAGCGCGCTGATCCTGCACTCGTTGTTGCTCCCATTCCTGAAATGCGCAAAGATGAGTTTCTGGAAGCTATCGATTTGGTCCTGCAAGTTCATCAGGTCCGAGATGGTCTCGTAGCCCTCGTTCGGGTCGTTGATGGACTTCAAGCTGATGTACTCCTCGTACTCGAACGTGCCGTTGAACTCTGGATGGTCGCGGTGGAAGCGCAGCTTGCTGATGAGGTAGAAGATGTACTCGGAGATCAAAGGCGAATACCCTCGCATGCCCTCTCCTCCCATGCCGCCCAAGCCTCTGCTCAAACTCTCCAGCCATGCTACGTGTTGCTGAGCCTCCTTCAGCGCAATTGGATGGCCCTCCTGCAATACTTTATGCACTGTTATGAGCGCCTTGAAGGTCTGCACCTCGTCGGCCTGGATGGGCTGGACTTTGATACCGTTCCAGAAGCTCTGGCTGCTCTTATGGTCCCATGTGTACACGATGCAAGCTCGCACATGCTTTCGTTTGGGTGCGGTCTCCTCGATTGACGTTGCTTTCCGGATGTTGGTCGTCAGTTCGGTTTCGCTCTTGCTGAGGTCGACGTTGCGCGTAGACTGGCTGTAGAGCGCCATGTCGGCGGGGGGAGGGGATGTCGATATTGAAGATCGTGTCGTAAGGGTCACGGAGGAGAGCGTAGTAGATGGAAAGGTAAGGTAGGCAGTGAGGGTTTCACTGGCGGATGATACGCGAAAGAGGGAGAGTAAGGTACTTCGAGTCGGAAAGGTGAATGTTGTACCTCGAAGGGCTGCGCAAGCTCCGGGGCTCAGCGGAAGTCGCAGCGGGCGATGCCGTGGCCAGGTACACATTCACTCACGAGGCGGCGAGAAGATCGGGACAGCTAACCACTCGACAATAATAATGCGCAGGAGAGACGGACTCTATGATGTTGGGATATTCGTACGGTTCGCTAAATTGGCAGCTGTGACCGCTCAGGTGCAGTTACGCAACGGTCTTTCCATGACCTTGTGCGCCTCACGCCAGCTCCCCACCAGAGCCCCATCGTCTGCGAATGCACTCCTCTAGTGACCGGCCAGTGCGTACGCCCTCCTGCGATCCCTCTCCTCTGCAATGCTGAGCTTTACACCCTTGCCCTTCGGCAGCGAGATCCACGGCTTCTCACTCCCGATCACGAACACGTTCGTCTCCCGTGTCGCGAACTCGTTATCGATGGCATCCTTGATGTGGACGATGTTGAAACCACCGTCGTGGCGCTCACGGTGAGTGATGACGCCGACACGACCCATGTTGCGACCGCCGGTGGCCATCGCAATCACGCCGGTGTCGAATGCGATGAACTCGGCAATCTTGCCTGCAGCGTATGTCAGCATCCATAGACCGGCTTCATTCGTCGAGTAATTTCGGTGTTGTACACATACCAGTCGCAAGATCGATCTTGACTGTATCGTTGACCTTGATGGCCGGGTCGGGGTATCGGATACTATATCCTCAATTGTCTCAGCGATCTTTCTCACCAAACATTGGTCCAACGCCTGATAGACGGCTGCGACACTTACGTGCGAGCATCATGCGTAACCAAGAATGGAATCCCACCCTTGCCCAGCTGCACACGCTTCACCTTGCCCAGCTTGTACTCTGCCTCCTCTTGCGTGATGCGGTGCACTGTGAAGCGGCCCTTTGTATCGTAGACGAGGCGGAAGTTCTCGCCCGTCTTCTCGATGCCAATCACGTCCATGAAGCCGGCCGGGTAGGTGACATCGGTGCGCACCTTGCCGTCGACCTTGACGAGGCGCTGCATGACGATGGCTTTGGTTTCGCGGGCATTGAGGGCGTACTTCAGCCTGTGTTGTGGTGAGGTATCAGCATCCTAGAACCCGAAGGGCGGTCTATCGCGGTGTATCCCATGTCGTATCCTCCTTACCGATTCCTGATGAAGACGATCAAGGGCATGCAATCCCTCAACTTGTGCGGACCGGGGCTGGCCTTCGGCGCATAGGCACCGCTGAGTTTGTCGAGCAGCCAATGCGACGGAGCGGACAGCCGCTTCTGGTGCTTGATCATACCACGTTTGCCCATGATTGCGGTGTTGTCGGTGGTCGAGTGGGTGGTAAGTCGATAATACTCACGATGGTCGTCGAGCTTTGGTGGTGAAATTGTTCGGCTAGCGCAGTGTGGGAAGCGGGGCGGCTTGTCCCGCGCAGTGTTGCGGCCTGAGGCCAATTATACGCTCGCCGTCGATTGCAATCGACTGGAACCTTTGCCGACACATACATGTCTTGATAAATGTATGCCAGCGAACGGCCATCACATCTGTTGCCAGACTCGATCGGAGCAGGAAGTGTGGGAGACACGTGACCGCTGAACATTCGCCGTGATCACAATCAGCTCCGTGACATCAACCTCCAACGGGGCAATGAAGATGGCCGCCATCTTCGCGACACCAGACATGGCTGCGCTGGTCGCTGCATTCGCACCGCCTGCTCCAACGAAAGGACAACCTTCTCTTGTACGGAGCAGTTCAGACGACCATCTTGTGGACTCTCGCAGAGTGCTGAAGCAGCTGCGAACCCTTCTGGAGACATCACCGTCACGAATTCGGCTCTCGGATCTACCTTCAAGACTAGGCATCAATGGGAAGATCAACTGGCTACTGGCGTGTTATGATGCCCCTGTCTACTACAGCCGAGCGGGCCAGTCACTACTCTCCTACCCAGAGGTTGATCGTATCCGTGAAGACCTTCTTGATCGGTCAAAGGATGCTGTGATCGATGCAACATCGTACGCGACCGGCCTAGACATGTCCGACGCAACATTACGTGATCTTATATCTCAGGATCGTTACAGCAGCATCCACTGGTGGCAAGACGCCCAGCACCCCGCCAAGCTATACCTTTACAGCGACAATCTTGCGAGCGCAGTCGATCGTTGCATCCCCTCATTCGCGCCTGCTCAGTGGGCAGATGGTAAGGATCTCTCCCAACGCTTCCCGTCCGCCCCTGCGAGATTGCTTTTGGGTCTAGCCAAGAAAGTAGATATCGATGGATATCCGGCCGGGAAGTGGGAGGTACTGGAAGACAGGACGGTCTTTGTAGCCGAGCAGCACGGTGCAGGTCTGGAAAGCGATCTCGCGGAAGCTCGGAAAGCAGAACGTCAGCGATGCGCCGACGAGTTGCGCCATCGTGGTTTCACTCGGGTGGCGAACACCGCCTCTCCGCTAGATGGCGCAGACACCAAGGATCTCCATGCGATAATCGAGCAGGTCAAAGATCTGTTGATCACAGATTCACCGAACGGAGACAGGTCTGCCGACCTCGTTAACATCCCGCTCGTGGATGTAGATGTCGGCTCCGCATGTGTCCTGACGTTCCAAGCGTCGCTCGACGAGGCGTTGGAAAGTCTTCGCCTCATCGCGCCGCAGGAAGCCGCCAGGGTCTGGCACGCTCGCGAAGGCAACGAAGGCTCGCCGAGACTTCGAGCTCTCACGCTTCGAAGTCTTGTCGATGAGCTTACCACGGAGCTGCCAAAACTTTTGCTGCGAAGCTCCCATCTCTCTACGGTCGAATCCATCATTGACAGCAAGATCGAGAATTTGCAGGCTGAAGATGACTCTCGGTATCAGACCTTGCTTACTGAGCGTTTACTAGCGCCCCTAGCTCTTTACGCTGCGGGCATGGTAACTATCAGAGACGAGACGTTGAAGCAACATCTTGAAGAATTCCTCGGAGACCACTTTCGCCGCGAAGTGGTCCCCTCACTCACTGCTGCTCTCCAGGAGGAGCGCTTGATACTCGTAAGTCACGCTGAAGGGTGAAGCGATTGTGTCTGCCCAGAACCATCATTGCACTACTGAAGGCTCATGGCTCGGAATGAAGCGCCACACGTTCTAGTCCCGTAGTCAGCAGCTGACCAAAAACCCATCAATACAGGACCGCTCCCGCCGAAAAGACCACGAAAAGTTCCAGCACTCCATCGCCGACGCCAAAACTCACTCCGACATCTCCTCCGCCGTCACCAAACTGGCCAGAAAGCAAAAACTCCCCTACCCGCCCGACACCACGACCCTCCAAACCACCAAATCCCAAACCCTCCGCAGCACCCTCAAAACCCTCCGCAAACTTCCCCGAGCCTCGGACGTCCTGCAAAACCTCATCTGGATCCTCCTCGCCTGCGCCACAGACGGCCTCTACATGAGCGCCGGCAAGGATACCACGAGGATGATTCGACAATTTCAGGCTATCTCCGAAGATGGCGAGACCGCGAGGAAGTTGGGTGCGTGGCGGGATGAGCTGAAAGCGGATCAGGGTGGTGCGGAGATGGTGGGGGGGATGAGGCGGATGGCTGAGGAGGCTGTGGAGCGCGCGGAGCAGGTGTGAGACTCCTGAGGTTAGGGTATTGGCTTGCATCCGAGTCACGCACGGGGGGGTAGGGTGAGCGCGTTCTGGGACGAATGTTCGGTGCGAGGGATGGGAGCTTGCAATGTCAGGGAGTCAGATTTCGCGACTTGCATCTAGCAGTAGTGGCAGAGTGCAAGAGCAGTGGCGTGGAGACGGGAGCACGCTGGTCTCACGAAGGACGAGTGCCGTGACAACCGAAGGTCCAACACTTCGCAGCTTCGTTCGGCGACACACGCAAAGGCAAGGACCGGACGCAGTACGTGAAGATATGGTGTGGCAGCGACTGTTCAGGGACGTGAAACGGGGATATGTACATGGATATATTCCTCACTAGTACCGCTCTAGAATCATGATATCATGGACCTCATTGAAGGCTCCGCATGCTCCTTCGTCTCGATAACCCTAGTCGATCAAGAGCTGTAGCCAGAAGCCGTAGGAGCCGGGGTAGTGTAGCCCGCAGGCGCGCTGCTCGATGTTGTTGGTGCAGCGGACGAGGTGGTGCTGGATGAGCTGTATCCCCATGGTGCTGTTGTGGATGCAGTGCTGCTCGAAGTGGTG
>JAABUP010011152.1_pt1 | contig 10326 bp, 4 predicted proteins | sample 5559201 | NCBI WGS metagenome assembly JAABUP01 (sample SAMN10711887, study PRJNA513373) | rock metagenome | isolation source: Antarctica rocks | place: Antarctica | reverse complement strand
GGTTGTTCTTCTACACTTCGCTATCGATAGGAGGCTGTGTCGAGGCACGCTGCTGACTTGAAGATTCCCTGTAAATGTCCTGGCAAGTTATGGATCACACACTCGAATCACCTTCTGCACCGGTTGAGTATTTGAGTATGGAATGTTTCATTTTTATCCCTACCTACAGGGATTTGACCTAGAGTGAAAGTGTAGCTAGCCACTGTGCATATCTAACGTACAGATTAGATTTGCGTGCATGGCAAAGCAAGGGTATCTTCGATGAAGAAAAGAAGCCAGCCCGGTAAGACCTCGAAGGAAGTCTCGGTTCTCCGGCTCGGAAAGAAAAAGGTAGATGTTCCTCCATATTCAACTTTCGGAATCGTATCCTAAAGACACGTCCATCTCGCCCATTACCACTTCGGATGTATAGTATCCAAAGGGACTGGCTCGAACCAGGAGGCGGAGACCACTACCATAAGGCAATCTAGTGTGTTTTCGTCGACTTCCATGATGTTTTGTTACTTAGGACAGACGAATCTGATGGAAAAGGTATCTCGCGCATTAGACGGGAAACCGCTTGGAAGCTGATGATTAAGGAAATGTAGCACAAAGCACGCACGCTTGCAATGCAAAATAAACACGAAGACGCTTGTGTGAGCCAGGTACAGATTTTTTGATACACACGAGATGTCGCACCCAATCCCTGTCGAAACAGAGCTTGGGAGAGCAGATCCATTGCGAGCCATTGAGGAGAATGCTTGCGTTGCTAGATCATCCATCGTAGATTCACCCAACTTTTCGAGGTTGCAATGAGGTGCAACAAGATGTTTAGCTAAGAGCATGGATAGATAGAGAGGTGGTTGCCAGATGGTGGAAGATTTCCTTCGCTAGAAAAGCGAGCAACCGAGAGAGCAGGGTGAGATTACCCAACGCTTACAGCAAAGGCATCTGCTGGTATGCGTAGGCAAACTGCGTCTGCTGTCCACTAGAAGATGGCGTTGGTGTGGCCGGACAGTGAGGTGGTACCATACCAAATCCTTTGTGTTGCAAGTATGGCGCGAAGTAGTCTCCGTCAGGTGTGATCGGAGGTGTCATATATCCGTTCGGCATGTGTGTGGGATATTGACCTTTCTGTGGAGTATAACGATTGACCGATCCGTTGGCACCAGCCGTCGATCCATTTGAAGGAGGTACTTCGCGAGGTGGAGTTGGTGGAGCATAGCATCTGGCAATAGACGCTTGTCGAGCCAAGAACTCCTCTAACGTAGCTGACACACGTGAGAAATGCATCGACGAGTACTTGCGGGATAGGACTTGAGAGGGTCGATGCAACTGCTGCGAGAGAGTGACAAGAGTCAAAGAATCGTAATCCGCAGCCCAATCACAATGGCGAGGTTGCGGACGATCCAGGATGCATCTCGCAAGTGCCAATGCAGAGCGGGCCATGTCTGATGAACGTTTGGAGACGAAATCCTTATGGAACATGGCAATCTCGCTAATGTACCAAGCCATATGTTCCACCTCTGGATCAGGGTAAGCGTCAGTCAGAGCGATCTGAAGGAAGGCATCAACTGTCGGGTGGCCGACAACCCAACCAAGAGTCTGCAGCACATGCCACTCCATCTGAGTGAACATGTCATCCTCATATAGAGAGCAGCACATGGACTTTAGTTCTTTGATTGTTGGGACACGGTCTTTGCGATCTCCATACTTTGCAGCAATTAGAAGAGCCGAACATCCGACCAACTGATAGTGACGTTTGTAGACCACTCGCTTCGAGCAGTATCTGTCGAGTAGGTTGACTGTGAGGAACAAAGTCTCTGGAAGCAGTCGGAAAGCGGTGTGAGCTTCAATCAAGAAGTCGAGAAGATACGGGCGCATGAACCACTGGATCTCGGTTTGGATATCGATAGATGCAACGTCCGGTATGGTCTCAACCTGTATAATCGATCAGCAAGATTAAGTCAAGATAGTGAGCCCGAGACGCGGACCTCCATCTGTTCCATATGGCTCAAAATCTCTTCTTGGTACTCTTCCTTTGCTTGGCACGACAGCTCTTCACCAATGGCAAGCTGACGTTCGCGAGCGATGAACTTGGCACGCTCTTTCTCCTCCACTCGAGCGGCGAAGACATTATGGTTGTCTGTTTCGACAAAGTAACTACCGCACGGTTGTTGATATGTGTTTAGAGATTGGAGGTAGGACATTGTGAGATCTCGATGCTGTCAAACTACCGTCCTGTGTGAGGGTTTGGGGTTAAGTCTGTTCTAGGACCTGCTGACCAGCGCTTCTGGAAGGAGTGTATTGAATGAATGTGTGGTTCGATCAAGTTGGCAAGAGAGTGACCAACTTCGATCGAGATAACTGAAAGAGTGACTGCCGTGATGAAATGAAAACGTAAAGAAGGACCGTAATTAGTTGGTACCACCGAACGAAAGCCTGGATAACTGATGATCTTAACCGTTGAGAAGGCCGGGAGATACAGTTATAGGCTTTAAGGTAAGACCTGGAACGTGCCCGTTGTCAGCCCTTGCTACTGCCCGCGAGGGGTTGGAGTAAAGTTAAAGGGGCGGAAGAGTTTTCATGAAAATCTCAACGTACCTTAGTAGATTTAGATTACTGTGCTGATAGCACCTCTCACCTGGCGATCGACGTTTGGTGAGCTTGACAGGAAGAGTGATTCCCTTGCGGCCTAAACGAGATTACGGCTCGTCGGCGTTCAAGACTTTGGAATGATCTCGCAGATTGCGGCTGTGGAATGATCCACTACACCAACTACAGAAGAGAAAGTCGAGTACGAATTAACGTCTCCACCTTCGAGTCGACGTGCCGCTAGAAGCTAGACCGAACGTTGAGTGAAATCTGGGGAATGCTCGACGGAGAGCAGCACGAGCCTTATGCAAGGGGGTCAATTAGTACATTAGACCCTTGAATATACTATGGTTCGTCTTACCTGCGATGGCACGTTCTCGTGCTTGATATTGAACGAGAAGTTGGGTAGACTGCACCAGAACCAAACCGGGTCCAGTTGGTGGAAACTCTCAGGTGTAGGAATCGAGTGACTAATCTCAGTGATTCTGCAATCGCGGTACGAAGTTGTCAGTAAGTTGATCAAGACGGAGTCAAGAGAATTTGCTCAAGTAATCTTAGACGCGGTATGGCACGCGTACGGAACGCGCACATCTAGGATTCTTCGCCATATTTCTTCACGGGAAATGCCGTTTAATTAAAGAGAAAAACAGGTAGCCAGTTGCCCTGATGAGGTCCCATTCTCCTCAAGTGTTGTTGATGCTCAAACCCGGGGCCGACATCACAGCACAGCTCCTGACTGAAACATGGAAAAGTGGCCTCACAACCCCGTATTTCCAAGGAACAGCAGACGCGAATAGAGCCATGACTGTTGGCATTGAGACTTCCTTTGGAGGAGTGATAAAGCTGCAAGAAAGGCCGGACATAAGGTGGTCAACCAAGTGGTAAGAGTCTCGACGGCTGGGTAAACAGTGACAGTACCTCGGGCGACGTTGAGATAGAGTTCACGAGGTACGAAAGCGAATCAGGATTCACAGGTCGTTGCTCTGTATGTCCAGCCCGTCGTTCCATTATGTTTGGCCATCGAATAAGATAAAGTTGGTGAATAGGAACTGAGCTGCGGATACTGGAGAGATTCCTTCGGAACCATTGGAATGGCTGATCAATGAAACAGTCACACACGTACCTATCAAAGAGCTACACAGTGTCCGATTGATCGCCGACTTCGCCGTTGAATTGAGAGAGAGCTGGCGATGAGGACGTTGTGGCCGTGGGTATCGAGACTCTCAGGTGATCGAAAGAGTTGGCAGGGCAGAGCTATTCTAATTGAGAATCTCCGTCATTGTATGACGATGGTTCTGATGTGTTGATGAAAGATCGAGAGGTGAGATGAGGATATCGTGACCGTAGCTTGGAGGGGTGTCGAGGAGTTACTGACACCGGCACGGCACGAGGAGGAGGGAGGTGCTGGAGGTACCTACGCCCACACGTGGTACGAAGTACGTCTCCTAGGTCCACCGAGTACCTCTGTCTAAAGGATAGAGGGGAGGATGAGGGGAGGAGAGGGAGAGGGAAGGGGAAGAGAACCAGAGTCTCCGAAGTGGTTGTGGAAGAGAAGGTTACTGGCAAGAATTGGGGACTGGCCAAGCTTCTCGCGACCCGAAACGGCTTAGTGCTTTGACGGGCTGCTACAGCAGCAGCCTATCCACTTTCCTCTGTCCAGGTTCGTGCTCGCGTCCTTGGTTTCAAGCAGGATGCTTAGACGTGCTGTACTGCAACAGTGATGGAATAATGATTGCTCATAAACCAATGCTCTCTAGGTTTCATAACTTCTGATCTGGAGAAGATGAAGCTGAAGATGCTACATTTCGAGGCTCTTGGCCCAATCTTTCATTGCTCCAATACCAGTCGTCTCCCATGATTCATCTTACACCGTACATGATGATCCGCAATTAGTATGCGCGTTGTTACACTTCGCAGCTGCGAGACGTTTGACACGACCATGATGATTCGCGTGGTCAAGCAAATGAGAGGCTGTCGAGTAAGTTATGCTTGCGCCGCAAAAAGGCTTTCGTTTCGTTTGGAATTTGATGCTAATCGAGGTCCGGCAGCAGCTGGGGTTCAGCCGCAGCCAATCTTCCTCTTCCTCTTCGCTCCGCTGCCAAATTTCCTGCTTTCCAACCCTGCCAATGCAGACGCGCAGATACGATACATAAGGTGCTCGTACTTGTACTTCACTTGACTACTCCACTCTGCTCTACCGCTCCCGTCGTTGCTTCTTCTGGTGTAATTATTTGCACTCGAGTCTTACGGCGAATCCATTTACTTCAGCGCAGCGCTCTTACTATTCACCGGCTGGCTTCGTGCATCGAAGGTCGGAGACATACATTGCCGCGAAGAAGGTGACTGGGAAAACGCTGTCCATGTGTTCCTCACTGGCGACCAACGTCCTCCTTGTGCGCCACAAGTTGAACCGTTTGCTTGTTGTTCCGCCCGTAGGCCAGGAACAGGAGCTTCAATCATTGAATCCGTGGAACTCAACTTCCTTATGCTTTTCCCCTCAGTATCGGGATTGTCCTGAGCCCCGAAGGGTTTCAAGGGTAATCCTTTGAAGTATCGGTCAGAAAGGCTTCATTATCCGAAGACTCGGCTCCGTGACATTATTCGTTCAAAATCCCATAAGGCGATGCGTCCTGTGTAGATCTTTGGACCTCACACGACCACTAAAGATTGTCAGGTCCGCAAACCATTTCACTGCTCGTCGCTTCGCACAGCAAATGAGCGTGTTCTGCCAGACTCGGGCCTCAAATTCTGCTCAACGCGGCTACCTGGATCCTTAGCCTTCTCGTAAAGATGCCACCTGAAAGGAGTAGGTATATTATCCTTTAACGGCTCCATGCCAAGGGACCGTATCTTGCTATCACCGTACGGACAGGCCAATGTACGACCATCAACTTCCGACTGTATGAAACCTTCTCCGCAGTCGAAGTGACCCCAGATGGAGGTACAGCTTGGTTAGCCTGTCGGCAGCCCCTAATCAAATCCAGGGATCAGACGCGTCTCGAGATTGCCGCCAATGCCGGACATCATCATCTTACAAAACGACTACGCCATACTTCCAACTGTGGTGGCCGCTCCATTGGTGGTAGATCCGTTTCCCAATCTAAAATACAGATCTTCATGTCCCATCTGATTGGTCCTGTCGCAGATCCTACAGCACAAGGATAATGGCATAAGATGCGAACGTCATTTCCAGCATTTGCCTCGCGGTCACTTCGCCGGATCTGAAGTTTGAAGTTGGTGCTAACGGATCTTTCGGAAGATCAATGCAGGACGAATAACCCAATGGTATCTGCTGTGCTGCATCGGGTCCTGCAGAGAGTTTCGAGCCATCAGCCACAGCTCCCTTGTGGCTTTCTCAGATCTCGCCCAGATCCGCTGAGACAGATTTACGTCAAGTGCGGGCCAGAGCAAAGCAAAGCAGGGAAAACTCAATTCAGGCCCATGAAACGCAAAGGAGGAAGAAGACCTCCATCAATAACGACAACCTCTCTGGTGAGGCTCAAGGCCGCCATATTGGAGACTCAATGTTAAACCAGGCACTCGATGTCTAAATTCCTACTTGAGCTTGTCATCGCTTAGGAGTCCCGAACGTCAAGGATTAGAGTTGCACTGTGGCTGGTAATCAATTGACGCGTTGCACCCCCTTTAGCGCGATCTCATCAGACGCGTCTCCAACCACAGTGATTCGCTCCGCTTCAACGACAAGCCTTCTTCCATGGGCTAAGACCCACACGGCTTGCGATCATAACAACTCACAGGGCTGATCCTGGATTGCCTGCTCCGGCACAGGGAGTACTTTATCCAAAAGGAGAAGGCCATTCTTCTGGTGATACCGCATCGATACCGACGGTTTCCGTAGTGTAGCGGGGCGTCTGGCAGATCGATGGCTGCCTGAAAAGCACGTCCCAGGGGGAAAGGTATCCGTTTTCATCACCTTGAACAATACGGGCTCATACTGAACCATTTGAAGATGCCAATTGGCAGACTCGAAGCGCCCGAGATCAACATCCCCAAATTTGCTTCGCCATATAGGGCAGAATCCATCAGCAAAGGCCGTATTCACCTGACTCTCACCAGGAACGTTCAGCAGCTGTAGGCGACGCTGACAAACACCCCATCCAAAACCTGTCTGGGACGAACGCCCCGCACTCAGTCTCCGAGCTTTCCCCGCCCTTACGGACCGGCCGCAATCAATGTACAACGCGACCCTGAAAGCATGTGAACGAGCCACACGCCACATCCAATATCCTACACTCTATCCCCAATCAGGCAATTCAAATCTATCACTGAGCCATGCTGCGCCGCAAGATCCTCACGCTACAGATAAAGTACAAGTACTTCGTACCTCCTCGCGTGCCAAACCGGCGCAAGAAACTATCCGAAGAGGTAAGTGATCCGCGGCACATTAGTATTGGACGTCGCTTGTACTTGTAGAGTACGAAGACCGGAGCCCGATGAGAACAGGCGTTTTCGTGGCTGACTGAGGCGATGCTGATCGCTCTCAGCGCAATACTTGTATAAACGTCAATGATACAGGGTCAGGGTCGAAAGTGGCATTTGTAATGAATACGGCAGCCTGAAATGACTTCCGACCTGGGTCTTTCCTGGCTCCGTGATGCTGTTCCTGGCATGTGGATTGTGGGCCATGGGCCTGCCGTAGAGAGCTGGCTTTGTATGTTATTGGATTTTGGAATCGAACAATGTGAAACCTACGGAGCAACTGTCTCTGCGTAGGATTTCAGGGTATAGTGTATCATGTCTTCATAGCACACCCGTCCGCGGTGAAGAATTGCAGATGCCTGCTTTTGGAGCGGACGAACTCTGAGCCCACTGAACGAGACACAAACTAAATAGGCAGATGGGTTACGGCAAGATTCTTCGCAATATGATTCGTCCCATTGAATCGGCGCTGGGAACGCCCAGCCTTGTCACGGGTGGTGGGACATGGAGGTATTTGAATACATAGAGTATGGATGGGGTGTTCTGGGGAAGATGGGATAGAAATTCGGGCGTTATCGGGCTCTACCGTCCAGTGTTACTCACTGTTGCAGGCTACAAGATGGAAGGTGTTGTGGGGTTGAAGTGGAAGTATTTGAGGGATGAAGTTCTCTTGATATCAAGTTGAACAAGTAGGCTTGCCAGCAGAGTATTTCCGTGATCTGACACGTTCTTAATGATGCAGGTCCTTGTTAGCAACCTGATAGCCGTAGTAGGTGTAGACACTATCATGGTTGATTGTAGTTCGGGTCCACCAGATAGAGGTGACGACTAGATCGAGTAGAAGTACCTGACAACTGTGGAAGACCGTCGCTGGACTTTAGGGCACAGCACCCAACATACCTTCGTACTCTTTTGCATTTTGTGAGCTTTATGTTGCAACCCCACCAGAAGACAATGTTCTAGGCATCGAAGAGAGAGTCGCTCTGTTATGTCGAATGCTCGTGGAACTTCATAAAGACTGCCGCTTAGTTGAGCGTCCATCATCTCGTCCAGATCCGGTAGATATCATCGTACCCAAGGCATTGCAACTTGTCGTCGGAGGTGTGTAAGGCTTTTGGCAGCCGATGTCTGGTCTCAGCAGTATGAGCGCTATACTGGTCTCTGGGGTCATGATTGAGCAGATAGGCCCTGTCCGTTTGACGGGTTGTCCAAGTCGCCTAACCCTTTGCTTGACCTCACCAGAGATGAGATAGTCAGCTGCTGTAAGGTTGGAAGAGCGAGTCGAAATCTCCCCATGTTGAGCCCATTCCAACAGATATGGTTGCCCCTTGGTCTGTTCGTTCGGCCCGCCCACCGGGCACGTCTTGATATATGTGACAGCAATTGTGCCAGTCCAGGAGATTGAAGGTTGCTGACTGGGTAATGGTACCTATGCAGTAGTTTTCGTACCGCTTTGGATCACCCAATGTTTTCGTGGTCAACTTCTGGATCCGGAATTTTGAGGCCATGGTCGTGCGGCCCAACTGAAGAATGGAGCGTTTCGCATGTTCCACTCAAAGGCCGACAAGCACAGGAATTCACGAAGCTGTACAGGTTGGTTAGCAGCTGGTTTGGAAGACTGAGCGATCCCTTCGACATATTCGACAAGATGGAGAGATTCGTCTGGTCTCTCGATAAAACTGTTAGTCAGCAAGCTGTCTCCAGTAGATAGGCAAGGCGAGGCGAATTGTGGGGTAACTTTTCGCGACCCAGTCGCCATCAACAAAATTTCAGATTTCTCTTGAGTGCGAGAGACGTTCGTACTTTACTTTCTGAAAATGTCTTGCTAGGTGCCTGCTTAGAAGCGGAATTGCTAAGGTGTGAGTCATATCCCACGCAGTCCCGTTTTACGTGACGTTTACGAGGTTCGTCAATAGCGATGGACATCCACCGTTGTCGATTTGTGCCCTATCCTCCGTCGGCTATTAATGCCCTCGCATTTTCACATCCGTCAAACCCAAATGCTAAAGGCAAGGGTCCCGCTACATTGAGGCTTGCGATTGGACGTGCCAATGGTGACATCGAAATCTGGAATCCGTTGAAGGGCTCATGGTTCCAGGAGACGACACTTAGAGGGGGTAAGGACAGGACCATTGAAGGACTCGTGTGGACTCAAGATCCGGATGAGGAGGACCGGGAGGGTTGGAGGATCCCTGGGAAACTAAGACTGTTCAGTATCGGCTACTCGTCTACTGTCACAGAATGGGATCTCGAGTTGGGCAAGCCTATACGGCACTCGAGCGGAACATATGGGGAGGCGTGGTGCTTAGCTGCGCAGCCACGACTGCAAGCGAAAGAGCTTGGAAGCGATAAGTCCAAGACGGAAGGCCAGTTTGAAGGGCAGCATCTTGCCGTAGGATGCGCAGACGGCGCAGTGGTGCTGCTGTCCACTGCAGACGGTGACCTGAAATTTCTCCGTACACTTACAAGACCTTCGACCAAGCGTGCTCGCATCTTGAGTATCACCTTCAAAAATAGAGATGTTGTTGTTGCGGGCTATGCAGATAGTACAATACGAGCTTTCGACATTCGCAACGGGCAGCTCCTGCGTAGCATGTCGCTCGGAGCGGGCCCAGCCGGTGGACCACGAGAGATACTGGTATGGTCAGTAAAGTGCCTGCCAGACGGGACCATTGTCTCTGGAGATTCAACTGGCGAGCTACGTTTCTGGGATGGTAATAACTTCACATTGGTACAGCGTCTCAAGAGTCATGTTGCAGATATTCTGGACATTGCAGTAAGCTCGGATGGAGAAAGTGTGATTAGCGGAGGCATGGACCGAAGAACGACGATTTACAAGCGCACTGGCAGTGGGAAAAAAGGCGACAGGCGAAGATGGGCTGAATTGACCCACAAGAGGTTTCACTCACACGATGTCAAGGTCATGGCAACCTTTGAGACGAAGAACTTGAGTATTGTGGCATCTGGAGGTACTTCATCCTATCGCGAGCAATAGGAGCACAGCTGACAATAAAGGGTTGGACACCACTCCTATCATCATACCCTTCCGTGAATTTGGAAAGGAGTACTATCGAACGCTCTCCAGCCTGCCCCAGGTCCCCCAGGTCCAAAGTGCACCCGCAAAGCGTCTGCTCATGAGCTGGTGGGATCGCGAAGTTAGCGTTTGGCGTATCTACGGACCACGAAACAGCCAGCGGGACAGTGAAGGGTTGGGACACGAGGCCTCGGATCGGACACGTAGATTGGTTGCTAGGATTGCTGTTAAAGTGAGTTCACATCTTCCTTTCTGAGACGGAATGTTGACTAAGCGTA
>JAABUP010011151.1_pt1 | contig 10326 bp, 7 predicted proteins | sample 5559201 | NCBI WGS metagenome assembly JAABUP01 (sample SAMN10711887, study PRJNA513373) | rock metagenome | isolation source: Antarctica rocks | place: Antarctica | reverse complement strand
TACCGGTAATGAAACCAAACCCACCTCAGCAGCATCAGCCTCAGCAGGACGACAGTACAAACGCGCAGACCGAATTCCAATCACAAATCCAAAGACAGGCTAAGCAGGCCGGTGCTCAGGCTGCTCCCGCCCCTCCTCCCCCATACGTAAAGGAGGCACCCAAACCACAGGTACCAGCACCGGCACCAGTACCACCAGCACCGCAAGCCCCGCAAGCACCACCCCAAAACCCACCAGTCCAACCCGCACTGCCAGCTCAAGCACCAGTCCAAAACCACGAGAGCTTCACAAAACAGCCTCCACCGAAAGCAGTCGAAGATCCAGCGGCCGAAGCGGCACCGGAGAAGGGCGCGGGTTGGTGAGAATAATGGTTTAGAATTTTTCTTATGATGAGAGCTCTCCCCCAACAAAAGGGGGAAAACGGGCAGGGTTTTTTAACTACAGTAATAGATGGCTGTGTAGAATTGGCGTTTTAGCGTGGAGATGTAGGCTGGATGACTGTGGCGTTTCAGTGTAGATACCTAGGTGTTAATGATATGTAATCTCTCGCAGATCTTACGGTGCGAACTTTAATGATGTGATGTGCGGCCAATATACACTTTGTCGTCGGGGAGGTGGTCGTCTTTATAATTAGCAGGTTAAGTCTGGTCAACTTACGTAACTGTTGCAAAACGGACTTAATATCGTCAATGGCGTGGCTGGACTGGAAGCTCTCAAACATGGCTCTTTCAATTCCTTTTTCCATATAGATACAACGGTAAAAGAGGCGAGATAGGCGAGATTCCAAAAATTGGCAAATATGAAAATCAAGTTTCATCGAACGATCTTCATAATAAGATGTATAATAGTTTTGATCAAGAAGTCCATCATTGATCTTCGAATTCATACTTCATTTCATGATCAGCTATCAGGCATTCGTAGATGCGCGCTTAATACACAACAATGCCGCTCTTCATACGAAGCAAACGCTCTCAGAGGTATCATCGTTTTCAACGATGCCAGCAGCGCTCATCAAGAGACAGATACATATATCTATCCAGCGAAATGCCGACGCAATGCTCGTCGCCTGGATATACATGCTTGCTGTCATATCTCATAACGAACGTGTAAGCGTACATCCGGTATGCTAATGTACAACCCATTCGTCCCAGATCAATAGAATTCGACTCAAAAGGTATCAGAAGGCCTCAAGGGTGGCAATGCCTGTTGCTGTAGATATGCTTCCGGCACCTTTGGTACCCGCGGGCTGTTAGGTGCTTGGCTTTTACTTCGACTCTGAGCCCTCAGCAGACCGCGTTGGCGATAATCCTTTCCTTCCAAACCAGGCGCCATCTTCCTGATGCTAGACTGCGCACCACGCAACGAGGTGCTGCCGAGCAATTTAGCGCCCGCGCCGGTATAACCTGTCGAGCGCTCATCTTCCGAAAACGTTTCATCGGCTTCCTCATCCGACGGGAGATGGCTACCACTGATGGCTGTTCGAGCGAGGTTGTTTGCTGGAGAGGTTACGGAGCGGGAGTGGAGAGTTGGGCGGACCGGTTGAGCTGTGGAGGTTGAGGGCGGATTTGGGGGTCGGTTGAAGGCGGCGGAAGTCATGCTGTTGCCCGATGTGGCCCGAAGATCGTGGTAGCGGTCGTGATAGCTGGTATCATTTTGAAGTGACGAGACAGAGGGAGTACGGTTGAGGGATTGATGTAAGATAGGGGCGGTCTGCTGGTCGTAGATGTCCGCACGGTTGTCTACATCCTGATTATAAGGCGTAATGGTTACGTTCGAGTAGCGATTCGTGTCGTCGTCGGCATCCAGAGAGTCATCGAAGAAATCGTCGAGACTGTTGAGTTTGGTGACGAGATCGTTCATCCCACCTTCCATGGTCCCGATTCCACTGTCTGCAAGACTATGTTCCGACGTGAGCGTACCAGAATTCTGCTCAGGAAAGTAGGAACCTTGGTGGTCTTGGTCTGCATGGAACTTGATCTCTGGAGTTGGTATGGACTCGGCCTTTAACGAGTCCGGCTGACTGCAAGCCACATACACTGCTTGCATATTTAATCGGCAGTTGTTTGTATGTACCGCAGGCATGGGTATCGACCATCCCGTCTCTTCGGGGATGCCGTAAAGACTTTGAGTCTTATCGTACGCTTGACGTGCACTGCGCGGGCCAGGCCCAACGAAACTCATCCTCATGTGCTGTCTGCTCATCGGTGTGTCTGACATGGTCATTACGTGGTCCATGACTTCCAAAGCTTGGTCACAATACTGAGTATGCAAAAGCCGTAGTAGAGGCGAGATAAGGTCTGGCCCGTGGCTCGCGATCTCAGTTCGCCGTGTATCAACATCTTGGATTATCGCAAGAAGAATCTCAAGTGTTTTGAGCTTGTACCAATGCAGCGGGTTGGTGAGAAGACCGATGAGGAAGATTAGTGTCTTGAACTCCCACGTCGGGAAAAAGGTTCGTCGCAGAGCAGTGAGCACTTGGCTAAGGAATTCCTCGCTCGATGTGTATCGGCGCTTGGCGAAAGTATTGAGGACCACTGACATCTGCAAGTTCTCTTGATTTTCTGCAACAGACGCAAGTATCTGTGCAGATCGAACGCAGTCAATTCTTCTGGCCGTATCCTCGAACGATTGCAGTAAAAGCGGCAAATTTGCCAAAGTTCCAAAAAGAAGTCGAGTTCGCGTGCCAACCAGGTCATTGTCGGGCAAGGACACGATCTGATTCATGATTTTGAGCGACTTGTCCATTGAAGCGTCGGATTTAAGGCCTTTGTAGACGAGAGGCGCAATACCTTCAAATGGGCCACACCACTTTTTCGGCTTCGCTTTTTCGAAAAGAGCAACGACGGATGGATTGCTGAAATCGATCTTTTCAAGTAGCTTTCCCAGCATCTGAAGGGTGGCGATGAACTCTCGCTCATAAACCGTGTCCAAACAAGCACACGTCGTCCAGAATAATTGAGGGTACTGCAACAGGTCTGCAGGACTCAGGGCTTCGATGATGGTGCCTATCGTCGTGAGAATCTCGAGGGAAAATATTTGTACCTCTTGTGCCTTGTCAACAATCGTATTAGAAAGACGGGCAAGTATATCTGAAAGCATAGGTCGGTCTAGGGTAGTGAGTATACAGCGAAATACTTGGAGGGACCGACACGCAATATGTCTGACTGGACAGCTTGTGGCCCAGGTCAAGCAGATTCTGGCCCAATGCTCCTGAATTTGGGGATACGCAATAGCAAAAATATCCACGACCTGATTTGTAACGTGAGACATTGATGCCGGGACTCGACTATCATCTTGGATTTCAACTGATGCCGTATGCTTGTTGTATTCTTGTACCTCCTTTCCATTCACTTCATCATAGGACCAGACAACGTTTGGCTCATGCTGTCGAATCGATTCCACAAATGTTTCGATGGTCTTCTTGTTAGGGGTCGTACTATCTTCATCGATCTTCGTTATGACAAGCTCATGAATCAGGTGCACCAGCATTTCTCGAGCTTGGTCTTGTACTAATGAGGTGTAATGGTCCCACAACACCATCACAACTTGCAAAAGTAGTGGCACACTCTCCTTACTAAGCTTCATTGGAGAAACCATAAGATCCACTAGGAAAATCATCGAGAGTTGTCCCAAAGAAAATCCGTGCTATCATCATCAGTGGATGTAGAGAAACGAGAATTAAAGCTCTCACCTGCTTGCTGCCAATAGGCAATGCCTCAGAAAGATCCGCAACATATGGCAGGCCTAAATTATCTGGCGGCAGGACTTTTGGTTCTTGTTGTTTCTGCACCATATTCCGAGATGTTATCTGCAACAGCAAGAATTCAACCACCTTTTGACCAGCCGGTGTGGTAGATAGATAGACGATTATCTGCTTGGCATAGGCAACAAAACTCTGTTCGCGCCTATCAAGGCATAAAGTTATCACGAAGTCCAAGATGAGCTGTACATTGCCGGCGTGTGGTCCTGTCGCCAATGCTTGCCACAGCGCCTGTATCTCATTGTGCAGCGCACCGCTGGCTGTTGTAGTAATCTCGATAAGGTTGGCAAGAAGCATATATGATTGAGCGGTCGGACGCCCATTGAGCTCTACCTGTAATTCGATCACCTGGATCCATGGGAGGATAGCTGCGATCATATTACGCTGACTATCGGGAAGCATTGCTTTGAAGTGTACGGAAAATTGAGAGAAGATAAAGAATGCTAGCTCGGTGTGTTGTGATGCTAGTCGCTTCGAAACCTCAAACTGAGCTAGCTTGTAGACAGCAGTCGTACGGTCCGATATGCTAATATCGAAATCCTGGATCTTCGAGTTCTTCTGTTGCCGCTGTTCAAGAAGCCGCAAAAGCTTAGCGGATTTCATTCTGATTTCGCTCTTCTCGTTGCCCAGGGTGAACAGCAGAGCGGCTGAGATTCTCCAGAAGGCTAAAGGATAGTCGGGTTGTTCGTTTAAGACCTTGGTAACGACTTCAAAGTAACTCTCTAATGCCCTTAGAGGATCGACCACGTACCATCTTTCGATAGAGCGTTCCAAGAAATAGGGAGTGTCACGATTGTGTATGATCAGATTGAAAAGAGCGCGACGCCCTATCGCGTGATGTTTGTCACTTGGCGCCCCAAAGATCTGATGGATCCAAGTGAGCATGCGACGAACGTCAAAGGAGCGACTATCAGAGCGATCCATGTTGACTTTGACGGGTCCAGCCTGAGTAAGTAAGCAAGGGAATTTTGGATGGACAACGGTGCACTCACACAAAGGGCCGCCATAGCGCTCAGCGCAGCAGTCTTGAGATTCTTCTTCTCAATTTCTATGGTCACCGCAACCTTCTCTCCTATGTCTTGATGTTGTTCCAAGGCGTGCTGCCAAATATGCTCTCGTTGGTCCATCTGAGCCTGATTGGCAGAATATCCACCCCAATCTTCCATCAACGCGAAAGCCGACCTTCTTGAATCGAAAGAGATATATTTCGAAGGTTCCGAAGTCCTGTTCAAGCTGTCGAAAAGCTCTTCCATGAGTCCGCAGTATTGACGTCTCAACTTTTGGCATTCCCAATCATTCTGAATGTTAGCATCATTCAAGAAGATCATCAAGTCTTTGGTATAGGTGCAAAGATTGTTCAGTATCCAGTCATCCTGCAGGACTGCAGGCTCGTGCAAAAACCGGGCAGTGAGTCGGTATACTTGAGTGACCTCCGTTCTTAGACGATCTGTGCTCGGATTTCTACGAGGATTACTTCCAGTCCGCTGGTGCTGGATGCCGATGCGTTGCTTTGCTTCCTCTTTGCAAGTTGTGACCGCATATTGAAGTGACTCAAGAAGTGTCCTATAGAGATTTATGTTGATAGATCCAAGGGCTATCACAATTGCATCACGAAGGGAGGTTTGAGCTGCAGCTAATAGAGGTATTATATTCGCAAAAAGTTGTCGGGCTGAGCTGATCTTATCCTGTCCTTGTTGGACGCCCCTCGAGATCTTTCGGGAATGCTGGGTTTTGTCCAGCTGGCTTTGCGTCTGGGCACCAGGAATTGTCATGGTGGTGCAGGCCATGACTAGATATAATTTCCACTGCTCAACGATCACTTCTGGCGACTGTGTCCCAAGGCGATTCAAAGTACGTGCAGTTCCGTGATCGGTACCTGCAATCGGCATTCCACGCGCGTCAGAAGCCAGTCGTATGACACTGTCCTGCATCTGCAGCAATCTTGTACAGACTATCTCACGTCCCAGTGTCACGGCGGTGTTGCAAAGTTCGTAGCTGAGCCGAATAATATTGGGAAATAACTTCAGCCATAGTGTCGACTCGTGAGGCACATCACTGCCGCAAAGTTCTATCAAGGTATTCGATGCTGCACTCTTGCGTTTGCCTTTCTGAAGTCGACTTTTCTCGGCGACAGTCAATTGTTCATCGTTAATGTCCATTATTCTCTGAGAGTCTCCCTCAAGGATCTGTATAATTCGCGGGTTTGCTCGTCCAAGTGCTGTATCGAATTCTGTAACGATCTTGAGAACTTTGATAGCATAAGCCCTGACTACCTTCGCTTGCGAGCAAAGAAAGAAAACGCCGTGAGCCTCAACCTCCTCAACTAGGACTTCGATGCTTGTTAAATCCAATTGGAGGCTACGATTGCCTGTAGAGCCTTCTTCAAATTTTTCGCTTGCCACTTCTTTACTTTTCCTTTTTATCTCTTCGATCCAGATCTGCAGCAGTTCAACATAAAGTCTGAGGGTGCTTTCAATGTGCCCTGGACCCAGTAATCCTTCATCGGACATGGTTGAATAGCGAGCATCGAAACTGAATATGAACCTTGCGAAGCCGATGGTGACAGGTTGAGCAAGACCCTGCCGTGCTATGGACTTGAGCGAAATCGCGGAAGACGCGGCGATATTAGTTTGGACATGGGCGGTGCCCGTACACAGCAGGTTGATAAGGGACTTGAGCGGAATATGTGGCGTCAAACAACGGGGTAATGCCTGCACGGCTGTAAGGAAAAGTTCGTAGAATCCCTGTCTGTGCTCCGCAGATCCCAGATGCTCATCTCTTCGGCCAAACGTGAAGGTCTCAGTCAGTGGTGTTTTTGGTGTGAGCCCACCAAATTTCTCGTCCAGTACTGCCTGCCCCCCAAACGCATTGTCACATATCAAGGTAATCTTCCCAAGGATTTCACAAAATCGAGTGTAGAAATCTTTAGCTGTAATGTCAAGCTTGGACTGGTTCACAGGCCGCGATAAGAAGTCATGATCAAATTCAAAAGCTGACCTGGGGCCTCCAGCTGGCTGCGATGTGTGCAGGGCGCCAGGCACTGTGCGTGGATCCATTGCTAGACCCCCGCCACTGAATCGTGGGAAAGGTGGCAGACCAGGTTCAGCACTTTCCAAGTCCGCCATGATCTTCAAAAAGGCTTTGATCGCAATGACCATCTTCTCGGGCTCCAGCTGCTCAACTTTCGTGTCTTTGCCGGACATGAATAACTCCGAATTAACTAAGGGAAATATTATGTTCCTAAAGCAAAATTCACGATAGCTACTACCGATGATCCGAATGGTCTCAATGATGGGTTCGGAGAAGGAAGGATCGTTAGATAGATAAGACTTTTTCCCTGACGGGAGAATCACCTTCATCACATCTTCCAGTTTTCGAATGACCGACGAGGAGGGCTCATTGACACGGTAAAGATAAGTCCAGACTAGTCGACAAATGGCTTGGAGCGCAGTTTCTCGAGAGTGTGCTCGATCTTTGAGCTTCGCTTGCTGCGATGTTGCTACCGAATGCCATTGAGAGGCAAAATACTCCGTTGGAGATGCACAAAGGATTACTATCGAAAGACGGAATGCTTCCCTCCAGTGTTTAGGCTTCACTACCATCTGGGAGACTCGTGAATTCACCATGTTGAGGAAATCCTTCCACTTTTGAGTATTGACAACCGGACTCCACCTGGCAGAAATCGGCATGACCAGGTCTTCGAGAATTTGACAATAGGCGTGCTTGATTTGTATACCATGGGAGTCGGCAAAAAATTCTCCAACTTTGTAAAGGAAATCACATGACTCCTTGTAGAGTCCATCAGGTTGCGCTCGGACATGAATATGCCGCATGGCCAGGATAAGCAGCTCAGCTTTGGCGTCGATGAGCGCCGTTGCTCCACCCTTGACACTCAAGTCTTGCTGGTAGAAAGCCAACTCATTGAGGAACCGCTGGCTGACACTGCTGAAGTTCGAACTGCTCATAACCCCTAAGAGTTGACCGTAGATTTTCCAAGTTGAATATCGAAAGGGATAAGGATGGAAATCCTTTTCTGGTTCCATGGCCCTTAGCTGGCTGAATATGATCTCTTCGACTTTCTTTGCTAGCTCGGGGTTGAGAGCAGCTACATCTGACTTGTTGTATACCTCGATTAAAACCCTGCAGAGGAGATATATTGAAACTGAAGACCGCTGTTCAGCTTGATATACAGACACATCTAACGGAACGGACGGTGATAGTGCTGTATTATCCACCAAATCGCCAGCTTGACTCCCATCCGGATACAACATGTTTGAAGCCTCTGCGCCTCGTCTCGAAAGACCTCGCTGAACGGAGCTTGACGACTGAACCTATCTCAGGTCAGCGACGCCACAATCCACTCTCTTCGAAACCAACATTGTTCACGTATTCTTTAGCCCTAACCAACTCGTCCCCTTTGGCCTTCCGCCACAGCATCATTGTGTCGACCAAAGGCTTTGGCTTCTGCCGATTAATATGCGCAAGTGCTGAGATCAATTGATCAAGTTCTGGATCAATACCGGCCCCACAGACTTTGTCAAGAGTCTCCATTTCAGGTGGAGAATTAATACACTTTTCTATCTTTTGGTCGGCTCGTACAAGGAACTGGACTGTGAATTAGTGCGTCCTCAATCAGATGGTGTATAAACTGACTTTATTGAAAAGATGGTGAAGAGCATACTCTCCTACCGATTTTTGCTCATGGTGATGTCTTGACTGTGATCGATGATGGTGATGTCCGCTTCGAGACCTGCTCGGTTGGGCTCGATCCATGCGTTTCTGTGCCGAAACAGTATCGCTGACATCTCCCACATCTCGATCTCCAATCAATGCTCCCGAAGACGAAGTTGAGGGGGTATGCTTTGTGTTTGATGTCGTCGGCAGGTCACTAGGGTACCGTACTGAAGCTTGACGACGGACCATTGTATAGTTGGAAAAGTCTGGCTGGCTATGGTTCGTGCTCGCTGAACCAGGGGTCTCTGGACTGAGTGGGCTAGTGGTGGGCGAAGCAACAAAAATTGCGTTGCGAGACTGGGGATAGTTGCTATGAGCCCTGGACGGTTGGCGATAGTGACTCTGAGCTGCAGAAGGTCTCCGCTCCAGGGCTCCATTGAGACTGGCCGGTGAACGCGTATTGCTGGCTGACGATTGGGACCTTGGCGAAATCCCAGAATTCGCCTGCTGGGCTTGCATGTTGGATATCGCTATGTTTGGAAGTGCTGGACCGCGACCTCGAGACCCGGAAAGATCGCGAGTGTGATTTCGAGGGTGATCAGCATCGCGAGCATCCTGCTGTGCTTGGGCGGCATATGAAGAGGGTAAAGGGGTTGGCCCATTCCCTGAGCCGTATGGCCGGCCGTTCATGGGTTGAGTGCCCGCTTGCACCGAAATGTATCAGCTCATGGTTGCATGGTTTGGAATGTTTCATTGAGGCCACAGGCGGTACTCACACATGCTGCATAGTTCAGGGACTGATGCATCGCTATCATACGAGCCTCGATTGCGTATCGACGCCGTGCGCACTGTGTCGTTCTGACATGGTGAAGTGAATCAACACGGTCGTGGATGCCACAGCTATTCTGTGCACTTGACAGGGGGAAGTGCTTTGCGGGGACGGGCAGTGCTGGAGAGTGTGGTGGTGGGCTTGCGATTCAAGAATGCCTCCACCGTGAGCAAAGAAGTATTCCAATCCTCACGTCGAAAGCGTCTTCGCGGAGCAGAGTGCTCACGTTCTCAATTCACGTCGATCACGCATCACAGGTACCGCCGATTTGGGTCACTGCCAAAACGCATGGCATCTCCACGCTAAAAAATCACTTTGCTCGGTACCCCTATCGATAAGCGCCTAGAGGCTATTGGCACACTTTGGGGAAGGGGCCGCCACCCCGATTGGTGGAGGCCGTTCCCTCGGTTCGCCGTTGGCATGATATCAACATGAATTAATGCAAGCACCGCAGTCAAATCTACAGGTTCCTCGATGGCTTTAGAATGGAATACTGACCCAAGACTTCTAGTATTACGGGAGAAGGCGGTGGACATTTCACATGTAGAAGTTTCAGATGATTGCCAGAAGTGGAAATCCAGCGTGGATCTTCTCAGAAAGTCGATCTGGGATTGCTCCGACCGGAACAAAAATCGCCGACCACTCTGGCTGACTGGCTTCAAAACAAAAGTCATGACACTTTGAATTGTGGCTTCTCCTTCGACCAATATCATTACATCTCCCACGACTGCCCTACTCACCACGCCTCACCTGTTCGAACAGTCCGCGTGCCGACCTGTCACTGTCGTTCAAAACTCCCTGTTCCTATCCTGTGCCTCATATCATATCGTCACTAGACTTCGTAGGGCTGACACTTCGGTGAGACTCGCGCGACATAGACTACAACTATCGATACCCACGTGCAGTTTGTCCAAAGCATATAGTCCTGCAGTCAATAATCTTGCGGGTCATTGGTGGGGGATTGAGGAGAGAACGGCAAAGATGGCGCAACTGGATACTCTTGATCTTATCGTCCTCGCCCTTCTTCTAGCGGGGACGGTCGCATATTTCACGAAGGGAACAT
>JAABUP010011150.1_pt1 | contig 10327 bp, 14 predicted proteins | sample 5559201 | NCBI WGS metagenome assembly JAABUP01 (sample SAMN10711887, study PRJNA513373) | rock metagenome | isolation source: Antarctica rocks | place: Antarctica | reverse complement strand
AAGAATCAACAAGACCGTGCAGGCTACACCACGAGACCAACAAGTCCTTGTCACACGGTGGCAGCGAGATGTAGGAGAGCTGACTACGCCTCATACACCACTGTCGCGCTAAAGCAGTGTACGTGCTTGCTTGCAATATTATATACTTGCGCGCCTGCAGGGAGGTGTTCCCGCTGGTCCCCAGCAGCTCCGGCAGGGGCCAGAAGGCGTCCGGGTCCGCGTCGCTCAGCAGCACCCTGTGGCCCTCGCCGTCCAGCTCCAGCTCTAGCAGCTCTTGCCGCGCGCGCAGCACGTGCACGCTGTGCACGCTGGACGCGCGCACGACCGAGCCCGGGAACTCCGCCTCGATCGCGCGGCATACGGCCTGCGCGCACGGCCTCATTCGGGCCAGTGTGGCTCTACATGCGGGCAGGAAAAGCTCTTGGGAGTGGTCGCGCACATCCGCGGCGTGCTGCGACAGGGACCGCCACTCCGCGGGCAGGCTGCTGTCTAGGCGCGCGGGGACGGGCGCCGCGGCCGGCGCCGCGCTGCGCGCCTCCCCCACGAGCAAGAGCAGCGCGCAGGCAAAGAGCACGCTGCAGCGCGCGAGCATTGCTCCCGCATACGCAAGGTGCTGCGACGCAGTCCCACGAGGCAGCCAAGTAGCAGGGTAGAAAGCCCTGAGGCAGCCACTGCCGGACTCTGTCGGTGTCCGTCAGTGTGGCCCCGATGAAGCGGCACTTCATCGAGGTGCCGGACGCCGCGCACTACTGGCTGCTTGGCGCGCGCGTGCCGCTCACCTGCCTGGAGGGCTGGCAGGCGCCGACCGCGGAGGCCTGCCTGGACAGCACCGTGCGCGTGGACCTGGAGGTCCGGAACGGCCGGATTGCAGCGATCGACCCCGCCAGCCGCGTCGCGCACCGCGACAGCGCCCGCATTGTCGACCTGCGCGGCTCCATGGTGTTTCCCACCTTCGTCGACCTGCACACGCACATAGGCGCGCCGCCCCGGGGCTGCCTTGGCTCGGCCGGCAGCGTGACGGGCGCGACTGCAGGCTGTGCCAGAGCTGCAAAGCCTGCTGCTGGCCTTGCGGGAAGCCGGGAGGTATTCCGGCGCGCCTGCAGTTACGGCGCCGGTTACACTTCGGGCGCGGCCCGCGCAGACAAGAGCCACACCTGTGAGCGCAGCCGCAACCCCACCGGCAGCCTTAGCGGCGCGGACCGCAGCACCGCGCGCGACGCGGCGTTCTGGGACCGGGACGATGTGTTCAGGCGCGGGGCGCCCGCCATATCAAGCCTGCCGCTTGCTCCCGCCGCGCCTGTCCTGCAGAGGCTGGAGCTCCAGTCTTGCTTTCCTTTTCACCTGCCGTAGGCCTGTCTTTTCGCACACCGTCAAGCCGCGCCTGCTGGGGCAGGCCACCAGGCGGCGCCGCTGCTGACAGGCGGCGCTTTAAGTCCCGCCTGCCGGCGCCGCGCGCAGGAGGATGGACTTCAGCATAAAGTGCGCGTACGCACATGGCACGTCCGCGCTGCGCACGCACCTCATCAACATGTCGCCCAAGCAGACAGAGCTGACGTGGCCGGTGTTCGCGGAGCTGCGCAAGCGCTGGGCGGGCAAGGTGCGCCACGGCGGGCGAGTCCACACACACGCGGTGGCCCCACACAAGTGGCAGCAAGCGACACGCAGCCGGCGGCGTTGCACGCCGGGGCGCAGACGGCAGCATGCAAGCTCTCATGCGTGTAGCAGCGAGCAACACGCAACCGGCGGCGCTGCACGCCAGGGCGCAGACGGCAGCGTGCAAGCAGCAAGGCCACGCTCCTGTGGCTCCAGGTGGTTCGTAGGGCCCCAGGCTTCATGTCGAGCCTGCACTCTGGGCACGTGGGCGGGCAGGTCGCGTGCATCGAAGCCGTCCAGCAGGCTGCGAGTATGCCAGTGGGCGTGCAGGGGCGCAGAATGGGGGGCTCTGATCGGGTTGCGGAGGGTGCAGCGCGCAGCGAAGCTGCCCCCCATCTGCAGGTCGGCCCGGTTGCGCAGGGGCTCAGAACCGCGCCAGTGCTGCGCCGTGCCCCGTCCGACAGGCTGGCGAGCCGCCTGCGCAGGCCCCGACTGCAGCCCGTGACTGCGCCCGTGTGCGCGCATTGGCGATAGGTGGAATTGCAGGCCGTGGCGCTCGTGGTGCTGAGCTTCTTCAGGAACGAGGCGGCCGCCGTGGCGCTGGCAGACACGGTCCGCGCGCCGGCTGTGCCGCGCTCCCGCGCGCGCGCATATCATGCATTGCGGCCCGCCGCGATGCTCTGCCGCCCCCGAGTGTGCGGGCGCGGCGCGGCGTGTGCAGCTGAGTGCTCATCGCAGTGGGGCAGCCAGTCCAGATGCTGCCTGGACTTGGGTGCTATCCAGTGTCCATGAAGCTGTGTGCAACAGCGTGCAAAGTGTGTGTGGCGGCGTACGGGGCAGCGGGAACATGCTGGCGCCGGTCTGGCATTGTCAGGAGCCTGCATGTGTTGCGCGAGCAGCTCACTCGCGTCGCCCGGCAGCAACGCGTTGCCGGGCCGCAGGTGAAGGCGCACGGCGGCGTGCTGGGCGCGGCCGTGTGCTGCGCGGAGAACGGCGGCGACCCCGAGGACGAGTGGACCACCTGCGAGCGCGACCGGGACGCGCTCCTGGACAGGTGTCGCGTGCCTGTTCTGCCGAGGGTTGTATAGCCCTAAACACATTGAAAGGACGGGCGGACCACTTGCGGGCGCCAGCGGGATGCGCCTCCTAGAGAGGTGTCCTGGCACCTTCTCTGCAGAGGGGCTATGGAGCCCCAGATGCAAGGACGCCTGCGAGCGCGGCCCGATGCGCTGCTGGTTGGCTCATGCAGCCTCCTCTCTTTGATGTGGGTCTGAGCCGCTGTGAGCTCTGCTCCCTGCACGGGGGTCGGCTCCAGCACCTGGTCAGAGGCCACATGCTGAGTACCTGCAGCAGCGCTTACACCCTGCTCACGCACCCAGTCTGAGGCATCCACCTGTCCGCTAGGATCAACCTCGGGAGTGCCGAGGGAATAAGCAGCTTTGCTTTTCCGGGGCGGCGGCCTGCTGCGGCGGTCAGGGCCTGCTGCTGGGCTGCAGCCAGCTCCGGCAAGCGCGCCGGAGCGCCAGCGCCTCCTCGCAACCCCGGGCGCCCTTGGGGGCGTCGGCCGTGGCGCCCCGCGCGCGTACCCTACCCTACCCTGCCCTAACATACACCGCCGCAGGATATTCACGCTCGCCAAGGACCGCGACCTGGACCTGGACTTCCACGTGGACGAGAACGGCAACGCGCGCGCGCGCGGGCTGCGCTACGTCGCCGCCAAGGCCGCGCAGCACGGGTACCAGGGGCGCGTCGTGGCCGGCCACTGCTGGCGCGCGCCCGCGGCGCCCTGCGCGGGCCGCGCATGCGAACCCAGCTTTGCAAATACTTGCTACCACATCCCGGCTACGCAGCAAGACCTCTGGTGGGGGGTGTGCCTGGCTGCATAGCAAAGCCAGCCTGTGTTCTGCACTTCAAGTCCTTGCTCCGCTTTCCAGTGTGCGTGGCTGGGTACCTGAGGCGGTCCTGCGACACGCATGCGCCTCCCAACCCTGCACCTCTCTTCTGGGTTCGTGGTCACCTACTGTCCTGGATCTGGCAGGCCTTGCAGTCTGCAGTGGTCAGCATGCAGCCCGCTGTATGAGGCCGCTTTGCCCATGCATAGCTAACAGCAGAGGCGGCGGCTCACTCATACTGTCCCCTGTGCTCAACTGCCTCTGACGCCGGTGGTGGCCTGCGGCGCAGCTCGCTGGCGGCGCAGCCGCCGCGGGAGCTGGCGCTCACGCTCGCCGCCGCCGCAGAGGCGCGCCCCCCCCCACGCCGGGGGCGGGTTACGCACCGCAGTAGCTGAGTAGGCCTGCCCGCAGCGGCAGCAGCCCGCTCTCTGGCAGCGGGTGCTTGTTGGCAGTGCCTGCTGTGCGGCGCAGTCCGCGCTCGAGCGCAGCGTGGCCGTTCGTCGCTCGTGGCGAGGGGCGCGACTTGCGCAGGCGCGCGTCACGGTGGTGACGCTGCCGCTGGTGAATGAGTGGACGCAGGACCGCGACCATGCCGCGCGGCGCACGCCGCGCTGGCGCGGCGTCACGCTCCTGCACGAGCTACGCGGGTGCGCGCGCCGCGCGCTCGCAGGGCACATGGCCGCCCGGGGCGCGGCTGGAGCCGGGCGGGGCCCATGCAGGCTCTCAGTGGGGGCCGGGGGAGGGCGCTAAGGGCGCGCACCGCTGCCTGCCACAGCGCGCCGGCCGGCCGCGCAGAATGCTGTGGCTATGGAGGGTTAGGGTCAGGGCCCTGCCCGCGCGGACCTGCTCTGCCCGGCTGCAGGGCGCAGGCGCGGCCCCGCGCCTGCCAGACAGCGCTGAATGAAGCAGCCGGCGTCCACATAGCATCAAGTCAGGGTAGGGTAGTCCCTGTCCCTATCCCCTGCCGCGCGCCGTAGGGCGGGCATCCCGGTGGCGGTGGCATCAGACAACACGCGCGACCAGTTCTACGCGTACGGCGACCTGGACCTGCTCGAGGTCTTTGGTCAGGTGCGGGGGGCACCCCCTCTGCCCCCCCTACACCCCGCGCGGGTCTGCTGTCCATACGCGTCCGGCTCCTGCTACAGACAGCTCGTCTGCTGCTCCTGCCGGCCAGGTAGCGAGCGCGCGCCCGCAGCCCGTGCGGGCATGCTGTGCCCATGCGTCTGCCTCCCGCTACAGCTGGCGCTTGTGCTGCTCCTGCCGGCCACGTGTGGGCCCCGTTCGCGAACCGCGTGGGCCCTGCACGTGCGTCTTTTTTTGTAGGAGGCTGCCACGCTCCCCCTTGGTCACCCGGTCGCGTTGATTAGCCTCTCCATGCGGCGCCCCAGGCCACTTCAGCAAGTCGCTCCAGGGAGCGGTCAGTGGCTGGTGCGTTCCAGCCGCGAGCGCGGCTGCAGGGCCATGCCGGGGCCGCCGCGCGCGCAGGCGTGCCGAATCGGGCACCTGGACCGCCCGTACGCGGACTGGCCCGCGGTGGTGACGCGCGTGCCGGCCGACGCGATGCGGCTGCCCGCGCACGGGCGCATAGCGGTCGGCGGGCCCGCCAACCTGGTGCTGCTGCGCGCGCGGGCGTACAGCGAGGCGCTTGCGCGGCCGCAGACCGACCGGGCGTGCCCCGCGCCCGACCAGGACAGGAGTGGGAAGGGGGGATCCGTTCTGTGGCAATATCTGGTCCATGTTTATGTAGACTGACCGAGCGCGCCAGTGTGCGCCCGAACCATCTTCCCGCCCTGGCTGTTCCATCGAGCTGTTCCTAACGCTATACAGGCTCAAGGGAGTCCAGCCTGTCACAGTCGAGTACGTTCCGCGCTTCTGGGGCGCTGCGCCTCGCGCCGAGGCGCGCCGGCCGCGGCAGGTGGTCATCCGCAACGGCGCGGTGCTGCACGCGGCGCCCCCGGACTACACCGAGCTGGACTACACGCCCTTCAGCGAGCGCATCCCGGTCGCGCAGCCGCCCGGCGAGCCCGCCGGCGCCGCCGCAAAGGTCGCGAACGGCGGGCACCGCGCGGACGGCGCGCCGGGCGGGATCGGCGACTCCGTCGCGCTCGCCAGCCGGCGGAAGCTGCAGCGCGCGTTCTCCGGCTTCTACGAGAGCGACCTGTTCCCGGTGCGGCGCAGCCGCCCCTGACCCTACCCTGAACCTACCCTAAGAATGAGCGCGCGTCCTCCGGCTTCCGCGAGAGCGACCTGTTCCTGGTGCGGCGCAGCCGCCCCTGACCCTACCCTGAACCTACCCTAAGAATGAGCGCGCGTTCTCCGGCTTCCGCGAGAGCGACCTGTTCCTGGTGCGGCGCGGCGGCGCGGAAACCCCACCCTAAGCTGCAGCAAGCCCTCCCCGGGTCCCATAAGAGCGACCTGTTTCCGGTCACCCGCGCTGGCGGCGTGCGCGCCTGTAACCTGATCAGGCAGGCACTGATGCAAATGCAGTGTGAATTTTCACCGCCTGGTGGCGGCGGGGAACCCAGAGAGGGGCTGCGTGCGCGCAGGAGCGAAGAGCGGCGCTGAGCAGCGACTGGGCGATGCTGCAGGAGCGCCCGCGGCTGGCGCTCTGGCCGGCGCTGGCTGGGTTTCTTGCCTGCGCTGCGGTCATCTGCGCCGTGCGCCTTGCTGGCGCCGGCGAGCTGTAGAGTCCCGTGTTGAGAGCTCCAGGCTGTTCTCTGCACCCAGGAGAAGTGCGCCGTAGCCGAACGGCGAGAGGCGCATGGCGACTCGGGGCCATGGGGCCCCGGAGGCCTGCATCGAACGCATGCAGCAAGGCTGTCACGTGTGTAACATGTGATGCCGAGCATGCCAGGGGCGCGCTGTCTCACGCCCCTATCAGATGCTCTCCTTATGCACTGCTCAGTAGTCCTACGAAATTTCTTTGTATCGGCTGCCACTGGGAGGCTTTCCAACGCTCCCCAGCAGAATGTCAACGGCTCGCTCATGTGTCTGCGTTGGATGTCAGTGCTGCACATGGACAAGATGCAACTGACTGGTGCTGGTGCGGGCGGCATGCAGCTTGTTGTAGGTCTCTGTAGCAAGTTGGGCACATGACAGTGCTTTCGTTGCATGACGTCTTATAAGGACGACCTCAGATGTGACAGCGGTGTCAAACCAGCAGAGGACAGCACTAGCACTCAAAAATATCACAAGCATTACTCGTCCTGCAAGTTGCATACCAAAGTGCTGAATACTCAGCCAGAAGGTGCATCGCATGACTGCGCTGACTGCATTTGCGAAGAATGCCACAGAGGCACCTGTGACTCTCACCAGCTGAGAACCACCAAAATACAGCATCTAGGATACTTCACCTGCGCGTTAGTGCTGGTTTCTGTCCGCAGCGTTCAACACTTTGGGCACTAAACAGGCATGCGTTGCGCAACCTTCAAGAAGCTGCTGCCTGCACAGCAAGCTCCAGCTACCACACTCCTGGTACCTACCGTTCTAGCTTTGTTGCAGCACAGCACTGTACTGCCCAGATTTGCACCGTGGCATTCCCATGGCTGGGCGCTCTATACTTGCCCTCTTGACAAAAGCTGAAAGGCAGACCCTTGCACAGCTCATCCCTCTCCTCCATGATGCGTGCGCACAAGAGGCTCCCACAAAGCCGCTCATGCCATATATCATGCTTACAACCGACCTAGGTGCCTGATCACGCGCTTACTGCATGCATACCTTGCTCAGCAGGTCGAGAGCATGCCTCTCAGGAATGCAGTGTTATCCTCACAGGCACCTCAGATCCGCAGGGCTGCGCCACGCCAGAACCGGGCAGCCTCACCCTCCGGCATCATGCTCAGTGCAGACGTTGCAGCAGGCATGCACGCCAGTGCGTTTGCTGCACCAGCCATGCGTGCCGCTATATACAAAGTCGTCGGTGCACGCGCCGTGGCAGCAGTGGTGCGCGCACACGTGTGCGTCGTCGGCGGACATGCTGCCGCGCGCAAAGCAAAAGAAGTACGCATCGCTGCAAACGTAGTGCGGGTGGTGCCCGGCGGGCCCCGGCGCGATCAGCGTCTGCGGCGCCGACACGGGGCTGACCTGCAGGTGGGCGGCCGAGGGCGCCAGGGCGTGCCCGGGCGTGCCCGCAGGTGCGGAGCTGGCAGGCGGCGGGTACGTGCTGTTGTATGCCGGCAGGTTGACCAGACACCACGTGTGGCGGTCAGCTTCGTCCCACATCTGAGTGTCGTTGCTCGGTGCCGCCGCTGGGCCTGAGGCCCCAGACACGTTACAGTGCATCAGAAATAGAGTTGGCTGTACCAGCACATGCACAGCCACAACAGCTCACAAGTGCTGTTTAGGAGCATATGCAAGTTTGTGAAGCTGGCCTGCCCCAAAATGCATACAAAGGCAATGTTTGCAGACCTCAGTGCCTTGCACCGCTTGATAACCGGCCGTGAGGGGTAACAGTGTGCAATACCACGCAGTGCAATATCGTACAGTACAAGTCAAACTGGCAAACACAGTGACCCTGAGCGGAGTCGGGTCGTGAGTGCAGGCCGCACACCCAGTCACGCAGGCACTCACTTCCCCGGCCAACTTTCAAAAAGCAGGAGCACTATGGTTGCCGCACCACTGTTGGCGTCATCCTGCAGTCGCCTGCACGACGCCAGAGTGGCTGCGCAGACAGCTGCCAACACAGCTGCGCGTACTCTAATCATCCGTGCATTGGCCAGCATATGCCACGCTCACTCCAGATGTTGCACGTCCTCAGCGGTGCACTGTGAAAGCCCTGCAAGGCACGTCCAAGGTAAAGTTGGTGCGAAGCATCCACCTATATAGCTTCTGCTTAGCTTCACTTGGCCATGCAGGCTAAACGTGCTGGGCTGGTGAGGAAGCACCTGACCTGCCTGCAGACCGCCCTCCCAACGCGGCTCTGGCCTCACCTCAAGCATAAGCGAGCAGCCTGGCCGCTACCTGTGACAGCTGTGCTTGCTGGTTGAGACGGTCTCAACACACAGACGGCAGAAGGCGTTGTCTGTGCGTCTGTGCTAGAGGGGTCAGAAGTCGCTGCTCTCAACCGCAAAAGCAGCTGTGTTCATGCTTCTGCACGGGTGAGCCAAATAAGGCGCCCTGCGCAGCCCCGCAGCTGCAGTGGTGTGTTGATTTGCCGTTTACATTAAGCAAAGGCTGCGGCGGGCAAACAGTCGAGGAGCTTTCGCCCAGCAGCTGCTGCAGCAGCGCAGCTACCTTGCTTTTTTACAAAAAAGAGAGCCTGCTCGTCTGCACTGGGCCGTAGGCCCAGCGGTGCAGCAAGATGACCACGATGCAGAAGATTAAGGAGATTGAAGACGAGAGTGCGCCCTCCACCATATAACCAGACACTGCCAGAACGTTTTCAGGGCTTGCATGACCAGTCGCAGGTGCTCTTCCAGTAACGGGCCTTGCAGAGTGGCTCACCGTCCTGCCGCCGCCGCAGTGGGCAGGACGCAGAAGAACAAGGCCACAAGCGGCCACCTGGGTATGCTCAAGGTGCGTGCAGGCGGTCTGCTTATTGATTCGAGCCCCTTTTGCTCCGAGAGCGCCTCGACCCATGTGTGCGGGGGTGCTCCGCCAGTGCGCCTGTCAGGCCTCCTCCTAAGAGTGAGCGTGCGCTGCAGGCAAAGCTGGCAAAGCTGCGGCGAGAGCTGCTGGAGCCCACCTCCGGCAGCGGGGCCGGCGCCGGCAAGGGCGAAGGTGCCCCGCCGCCTTACTAGAGTCCTCTGCAAAAGCAAAGGCTGATGCAAGAGGGTGGCAGCGGGTAGTAGAGGATGTAGTGGGCAGTGCACGCTGCAACCTGCAGTGATAGCAGGGACGTTGGGAAGCAGTGGAGCACGCGGTGTGAGCGGCGGGTGAACCTGCTGCCGGGGTGCCCCTGCAGCGCAGGTCAACTGCTGCAGGGGCACGGCCCGCCGCGGCAGGCGCCTGGAGTCTTTTCCGAGGCACTCGCCGCGCAGCTCAGCGCAAGCGGCCGAGGTGACATGGTGTTGCTGCTCTGCAGGGTTCGACGTGAACAAAGTTGGGGACGCGCGCGTCGGGCTCGTAGGTGCGCAAAGCTTGCTGCGGGCGCGCCTTCTGGTGGCCTGGCTGTTACCACGCTTCCCGGTACTTGCTGCAATATTGAGAGACAGGGAGTGTCATGCAAGCTGGGCTGCATGCTGAAGCTCTGCTAGTGCTGAAGCTCTGCTAGTGCATGCAAACCGATGCTGCAGCTGACTTGCCCATGTCATGGCGAGGCACCGCTGCTGTGGCAGACCCGCCACGCCTGCCTCCAGCGCCGCCTGCCCTGATGCACGCCTCGGACCCTGCAGGGTTTCCGTCTGTGGGCAAGTCGACGCTGCTGAACAAGCTGACGGGCACGTTTTCAGAGGCGCGCGCTCGCCCGGGGCATGCGTCACTCCCTGTTGCGCCGGCGGCAGCATCCTGGGACCCTCCGCCTCCCTGGCCTGTTGCTGGCAGAGCTGAGGCGGTTCCAGTTGGCCTACACAACATCACCGTCTCTGATGGCTCAGCTCGGCGATTTCAGTGCCCGGCATGCAGCACGTGCACCAAGGGCACTGCCTGTGCTTGTGTGCCGTGCTCGCGGGCGGCATCAGACGACTCCACGCCGCCACGCCTCGCCATGCCACACGGCACCCCAAGAACTCGCCGCAGGGCGCGCAGCATGCGCACCAGGGCGCCGCCGCGGAACCGCCGGCCGCGCTGGTCAGTTTCAGGGTGGGCCGGAGTTAGAGGGTGTCGAACGCGTTGTCAGGGTGAGTCACTTGGCGCAGGTGGCGTCGTACGAGTTCACGACGCTGACGTGCATCCCGGGCGTGGTGCGC